>OIWK01000816.1_pt1 | contig 32540 bp, 22 predicted proteins | sample 1587401 | NCBI WGS metagenome assembly OIWK01 (sample SAMEA3888911, study PRJEB22519) | human gut metagenome | biome: human gut; feature: human-associated habitat; material: faeces | place: Denmark | collected 2009 | reverse complement strand
AACATTAATTATCATTAATTGAACATTAATTATTTCATTAATTTTTTTCGTTAATATTCATTCTCGTTGGGCCGATAAATTGCAGTTTATCAACCCGATTCATTTAAGAATCATCTTTTTCTTGTAACTTTGCGCATTAAAAGAAACAAAAAAAGAGAAAATATAAAATATGAGTTTACAATGTGGCATTGTAGGCTTGCCCAACGTAGGTAAGTCAACCTTGTTCAACTGCCTAAGTAATGCCAAGGCACAATCAGCGAATTTCCCATTTTGTACCATTGAGCCAAATGTCGGCGTTATCACCGTTCCTGACGAACGATTGACAAAATTAGCCGAATTAGTTCACCCAGGACGCATCGTACCTACAACTGTCGAGATTGTTGACATAGCAGGCCTTGTCAAAGGTGCTTCAAAAGGCGAAGGATTGGGCAACCAATTCTTGGGCAACATTCGTGAGACTGATGCTATTATCCACGTGTTACGTTGCTTTGACGATGGCAACGTGGTACACGTAGACGGCAGCGTAGACCCTGTACGTGATAAAGAAATTATTGACACAGAGTTACAGCTCAAAGATCTTGAGACAGTTGAGAACCGTATCAAGCGCGTTGAAAAAATAGCCAAAGTTGGTGGTGATAAAAATGCTAAAGTAGAATACGAAGTACTATTGGCCTATAAAGCAGCCCTCGAAGAGGGAAAAAGTGCACGTAGCGTCTCATTCGAATCGTTAGAAGAGCAAAAGGCAGCTAAAGGACTTTTCTTGCTCACCTCTAAACCTGTACTCTACGTTTGCAACGTAGACGAAGCCTCAGCAGCTAAAGGCAATCACTACGTTGACGAAGTACGCGAAGCTGTTAAAGAAGAGGGGGCTGAAGTATTAGTACTTGCCGCACAAACCGAGGCTGACATTGCAGAACTCGAGACCTACGAAGAGCGCCAAATGTTCCTGCAAGACGTAGGACTTGAAGAAAGTGGCTGCAACCGCTTGATTAAGGCCGCCTACCATATGCTCAACTTACAGACATTCATCACCGCAGGTGAAATGGAAGTGAAGGCATGGACATTCCACAAGGGTTGGAAAGCACCACAATGTGCTGGCGTTATCCACACAGACTTTGAGAAAGGTTTCATTCGCGCTGAAGTAATCAAGTACGACGACTACATTCGTTTAGGTTCTGAATCCGCTGTTCGCGAAGCAGGCCTTTTACACGTAGAGGGTAAAGAATATGAAGTGCAAGACGGCGACATTATGCACTTCAGATTTAATGTGTAACTCTTTTTTGTTGACGAGTTGACAAGTTAACGAGCAAATAACCAAGCTCGTCAACTAAAGAACAAACTTACTTGTTAACTCGTCAACCTGTTAACTCGTTGACAAAAAATCAGTTTAAAGGGAAATGACCATTTGGAATCCTTCAATCGTAGCTTTTAGCATAGGTCCGCTCGAAGTGCGTTGGTACTCACTATGTTGGTGTATTGGACTGGCTTTGGCCTATATCGTTGTGTATAAACTTTACAAGCAGCAACGCATACCGCAAGAGAAATTCGATCCACTCTTTCTCTTCTGCTTTGTTGGCATATTAGTAGGTGCGCGCTTGGGACACTGCCTACTATACGAACCTGCCTATTTCCTAAGCCACCCACTTGAAATGGTGTTACCCATACACAAGCTGGTCGACGGAACGTGGAAGTTTACGGGTTATGCTGGCCTTGCATCACATGGTGGAACGCTCGGACTTATGATAGCCCTTTGGCTTTACGTGCGCAAGACGGGAGTTAAGCTTCTCACCGTACTTGACAACATAGCCATTGCTACCCCCATCACCGCCTGCTTCATTCGATTAGGCAACTTGATGAACTCCGAGATTGTAGGTAAATTCACGGGATCGGACGTGGGATTCGTATTTGTTCACCTTAACGAAACGCAACCACGTTACCCTGCCCAACTATACGAAGCCATTGCATACTTCCTATTTTTTGTAATAGGTGTAGCGCTTTACTTCCGTATGAAGAATAAGGTCGGCACAGGCTTTTTCTTTGGTTATTGCTTAACCACTATCTTTGTATTCCGCTTCTTCGTTGAATACTTTAAGGAAGTGCAAGAACCATGGGAACTGCACATGCAACAACTCATTGGTTTAGATCAAGGTCAACTACTTAGCATTCCTTTCGTGGTATTAGGCCTATATTGCATGCTGCGAAAGAAAAAGTAACTATTATAAAAGAGCAAAATAAATTGATTAAAGGGTGTTCTATAGCAAATGCATAGAACGCCCTTTAATGTTTTGGCATTTTGGAAACAATACCATATATTTGCACTTTATAGCAACAGAATAAATAAAAAGAAATATGAAATTTTCAGTAGCCAATCCTATATACGATTCTGTATTCAAATTCTTAATGGAAGACGAGCGTATAGCTAAGACCGTACTATCAGCCTTGCTTAAGAAGGAAGTGGTAAGCGTTGAGATGCGTCGGCATGAACACCCCAATATAACACGCGACAATATTTCAATGTTCCGTATAGACTTTGCCGCAAGAGTGATGCAAGATGATGGATCGACACGCTTAGTACTTATTGAATTGCAAAAGACCTGGTTGAGCACCGAAACGCTTCGTTTCCGCCGCTATCTCGCAGCACAATATAATGCAGAAGAAAACATGCTGAAAGAGAGCAATTCCGAAGCAGGCCCTTATGCTATACCCATGATTGCAATCTACCTGTTAGGTCACCGCATTGGCGACATTGACAAAGCCGTTGTGTATGTAAATCATAAAGCCCTCGACTACGACGGAAAAGAAATTGAAAACGGAGAGAACGATCCCTTTATCAATAGCCTTACACACGATAGCATCATCGTACAAATACCTTTGCTACATGGAAAGATTAACAACAAACTTGATCGTGTACTCAGTGTGTTCGACCAATCACAACGAGATGATAGCAATCAACACATCGTTCGCCTTGACATAAACAACTACGAAGGCGATTCTGAACTCATGCATCTTGTTCATCGATTAGGACTTGCTGCTATGAACGCAAGCGTAAGACAAGAAATGGATGATGAAGACGAATTCTTTTCTGCCATAGAATCTCGTGATACGCAACTAATGCAGATGAATAAAAGACTTTCTGAAACGACTTCACAACTGAATGAAACGACTTCGCAACTGAATGAGACGACTTCACAACTGAATGAAACGACTTCACAGCTGAATGAAACGACTTCACAGCTGAATGAAACGACAGCTCAATTAAAAGCTGTAGTCGAAGTCATGCTACAGAATGGCATGAGTGTAGAAACTATTGCAAACACCATCAATAAAAGTGCTGATGATGTAAAAGACCTATTAAAGTCTTAACAAGCCACCTCAGATTATGTCCCATTCTTAAAATATACTTAATCAGCTAACAAAAGATGACTAATAAGGTAAGTGTATAAGTATAAAATGCTTACCTTTGCTCATAGTCTTGTTAAGAAATTATACACTATCATTATAAAAATGCAAAACAAATTATTATTTGGGGTGTTGGCCGGAACGTTAGCACTCACTTCGTGTAATAATAAATTAGGATCGCTCTCAGCCGACAACTTTACCGTTACGCCTTCTCCACTTGAAGCTGTAAGTGGCAAAGTACCTTTCGATATTAACGGCCGCTTTCCCGAAAAGTACATGAAAAAGAAAGCGGTATTGAAACTCAAGCCCGTCATTCGTTATGCAGGCAAAGTCGCAGACCAAGCACAATATGCAGCTTTCCAAGGCGAAAAAGTACAAGGTAACGATCAAGAAATTTCATACAAGTTAGGTGGAAACTTTAGCAACCGCTACAACTTTACCTTCGAGCCTGGTATGGAAAAGAGCGAACTCTGGCTTGAATTTGATGGTCAAGTAGGCAAAAAGAAAGCCAACGTGCCCGCAGTGAAGATTGCCGATGGTGTATTGGCTACTTCAGAATTGCTGAAGAGTACCGTAACCTCTGCTCACACACAAATTGCTGCCGACAAATACCAATATGCTATCAAGCAAACCAAACAAGCACAGATTAAATATCTAATTAATCAAGCCAACATTCGCAATAGTGAGTTAAAGAGCACCTCTGTGCAAGACTTTATCAAAACACTGAGAGAGATTAAGGCCGACCAAAAGGGCTATATGCTCGACAACATCGAAGTGTCTGCTTATGCCTCACCCGATGGTGGCATGAAGCTCAATACAGCTTTAGCTCAAAATCGTGAAAAGACCTCTAAAGGCTACGTAGGTAAGCAACTCAAAGCCGCTAAACTCGACGCTGATGTTGACTCAAAATACACTGCCGAAGACTGGGAAGGCTTTAAAGAGTTGGTAAGCCAATCAAACATTCAAGACAAGGACATCATTCTTCGCGTACTCTCTATGTATGAAGACCCTGAAGAACGCGAGCAACAGATACGCAATCTCTCAGCTGGTTACAAAGAGTTAGCAGACGAGATCCTCCCCGAATTGCGTCGTGCCCGCTTGACCATCAACTACAACTTAATTGGCCGCAGCGATGATGAAATCGAAGAACAATACAAAGCTGATGCCTCTAAGCTATCTGTTGAAGAGCTACTCTATGCAGCAACGCTGACTGAGGACATAGCCGAGCAAAAGAACATTTACACCAAAACGTCTACACTCTACCCAGACGATTATCGTGCCTACAACAACTTGGCAACATTAGCCTACCAACAAGGTGACTTGACAACAGCGAAGAACTATTTAGCACAAGTTCCTGCATCACAGGCCGATGCTCCCGAAGTAAATGCCAACCTAGCGCTCATCGCCATGGCCGAAGGCAGCAATGAAGCTGCAAACAACTACTTGATGAAGGCTACCTCTACTGAGAACTACAACGAAGTTTTAGGCAACCTGCAAGTAGCTGCTGGCAACTATGCCAAGGCTGCCAATTGCCTCAAGGGCGTTAAAACGAATACTGCCGCTTTGGCTCAAATCCTAAATAAGGACTATACGTCAGCTGCCAACACATTAAAGGCCATAGCTCATCCCGATGCAACAACAAGCTATCTCAAGGCCATTGTTGCAGCACGCACTAATCAAGATGCTGCCGTAGTAAGCAACCTCAAAGACGCTTTTGCTAAGGATAGTTCTCTAAAGAAGCGCGCAGCTAACGACCTTGAATTCGTATCACTCTTCAACGACGCTGCTTTCCAAAGCATAGTGAAGTAAGACAAAAGTTTTATAAGCTCTATCACATTCCCTATTTATCCCCCTCTCCTTAAACAGAGAGGGGGATAAGTTATACCTTAAATATCCCTACCCCACATATTAGCATATATATATGTACAAAAGTCTCTTTTACACATTGAAGCCAATCCTTTCAAGACTTCCCTTCTTCATAAAAAGCAGCTTATCCTCTATTCTACGTGAGGAACAGGGAGTAGGAAAAATCGTCACCTTTCTATTATTCGTTCTTACATTATTTACCTCTTGTGGCCCTGATAAGTCACACATGCGTTTTGAGGGAACGCTCAACGGCATTAGCGATGCCGAATTTTACGTATATAGCGAAGACGGAGCCTTTGAAGGCATTGACACGGTACGCATAACCGACGGCAAATTTACCTATGAACGTCAACTCACTCATGCTGCTATCTTTACCCTACTCTACCCCAACTTCTCACAAAGCTATATCATTGCCGAACCAGGCAAGACTATCAAATTAAAAGGCGATGCCTCAACCATTAGCGAGGCCACCCTTAGCGGCACAGAACAGAATGAAAAATTATCCGACTTTCGTAAGAAGCATGCCAACGACGTAGCCACCAATCAACGCTTAGCCGCAGCACAGTTTGTGCGTGACAATGCCAAGTCCTTGGCCGCAGTGGCAGTCTTTCGCATGTACTTTGCTAACCAACAATCCACCGACCCACAAACAGCACTACAACTGCTTAAACTATTGAAACAGGCACAGCCCAAGGAAAGTGCAGTTATAAGCCTTGACCAATTCTTCCGACCCATTTTTCAGAATGGTGAAGGACAACTCTTGCCTGCGTTTACAGGACAAACGCTCGACGGTCGCAAAGTTTCATCTGCCGACTATCGCGGCAAAAATCTTATCATTGCCTTTACAGGAGCTTGGCAGAGCGATTCTCGTTCACTTTTAGTACAACTACGTCGCAAACTACAGACGCTCAATGGCAAATGGTCTTGCCTTATTGTTTCACTTGATGTCGACCGCAACTTATTACGCTCCAATTTGCGTAACGACTCTATTACCTATCCCGTCATTTGCGACCGAAAAGCCTTCGACTCACCTTTGATCAATCAATTAGGCGTACACTATGTGCCTTCATTGATGCTGATTAACGCCCAAGGGCGCATCATACAGCGCGATGTAACTCAAGTACCAGACGCAAGATTTTAATTCTTTTGTTGACGAGTTGATGGGATAACCAGTTGACGGGTAAGTTTCTCTTTCTCCATTTCATCAACCCATCAACAAAAAGGAAAAACTTACTCCTCAACTCATCAGCCCAAAGAACCCCCTCGTCAAACTAACAAAAACATATACGCTATGCTCTCCACCATTCATACATCAGCAGTTAACGGACTCACGGCAATGCCCGTCTTTTTAGAGGTGAATGCTACCACTTTGCCCGAACGACAGGAAAGCAAGCCTATTTTTATGATGGTGGGATTGCCCGACAACGCAGTACGCGAAAGTCGCCTACGTGTTGAAGCAGCCTTAGAGACAAGCCGCCTAACAATTCCGCACCAAAAGAAATATACGATCAACTTTGCTCCTGCTGATGTGCGCAAAGAAGGGTCAGGCTACGACCTTCCCTTAGCCATTGGTTTGTTAGTAGCTGCTAAAAAGTTGCAATGCGATGCTTTAAGCCGTTACGTTTTTGTGGGCGAATTAGGACTTGATGGTTCAATACGTCCCGTAAAGGGCGCACTATCTATTGCTATCAAAGCACGCGAACAAGGCTTTGAAGCCCTATTTGTGCCTAAGGAAAACGAGCGTGAAGCTGCTGTCGTCAACAAGCTCAAAGTATATGGTGTGAGCAGTCTGATTGAAGTAGTTGCCTTCCTACAAGGAGGCCTACAACTTCAGCCCGTAGTAGTCAACACACGCGAAGAATTCTATGCTGCCCAAGCCCAAGCAGGCCCCGACTTTGCTGACGTAAAAGGACAAGAGGCCGTAAAGCGAGCCTTTGAAGTGGCAGCCGCAGGCGGACACAACATCATACTCATTGGTTCCCCTGGTTGTGGCAAGAGTATGATGGCCAAGCGTCTTCCTTCTATTTTACCTCAACTTACATTAGCCGAAAGCCTTGAAACCACACAAATTCATTCCGTGGCGGGTAAACTCGGCAGTCAGACTTCCCTTATTGCGCAACGTCCCTTCAGAGCACCTCACCACACCATTAGCGACGTAGCACTGATTGGAGGCGGAACGGTATATAAGCCAGGCGAGATTAGTTTGGCTCACAACGGTGTACTCTTTTTAGATGAGTTACCCGAATTTTCACGCACAGCCCTCGAGACGCTGCGTCAACCACTTGAAGACCGCGAGATAACTATCTCACGGGCCAAATACTCCACGACTCTCCCCTGCTCCTTCATGTTAGTAGCCTCCATGAATCCTTGTCCGTGTGGCTATTACAACGACCCCAACCACCACTGCACATGTACCCCTACCCAAGTACAACGCTATAAGAGCAAAATATCAGGACCGCTACTCGACCGCATTGACATACAGATAGAGGTAGCTCCCGTCTCCGTTACCGAATTGGCACGTGCCCCTAAGGGCGAACCAAGTGCCTCTATTCGAGAGCGAGTAATCGCTGCGCGTGCCATACAGACCGAACGTTATAAAAACAAACACGGCGTACACTGCAACGCCCAAATGTCACGTGCCATGATTGAACAATTTGCACAATTAGACGCGGAAGCAGCACAATCCCTACAAAGAGCCATGCGACGCCTCGACCTCTCAGCGCGTGCCTACGACCGCATACTCAAAGTGGCACGTACCATTGCCGACCTCGATGCGTCGTCCCAAATTGCTGCACGCCACATTAAGGAAGCCATTGGCTACCGAAGTCTCGACCGTGGAGACTGGGGAGAATAAAACATGCACTGCAACAAACTGCAATTTATCTATTATATATACTTTATAAGTGAGCAAAAAGCAAGTCAACCGACCTTACAAATAAAGGTAAAAGTAGTAAACTAAAATCGTTAAACCATAGAAACTTGTCGTCCACCTCCAAGTGGACGACAGTTCTTTGTGATTGAACGATTTTGTTTTAATCTCTCCAATCTTTATTTGTAAGGCAAGTTGACTCTTTTCAAACCTATTCTTAATCATCGTTGACTCGTCCCAAATAGATTATTTCCTTCAAAAAGCTTCATTTACATACTTTTCTGTAAATTTGCCCTCACAATACTAATACATTATCTAATACACGCTAATGACATCTTATCTAAAACAATGGTTGCTGGCCTCAGCACTATTACCTACCGCACTCTGTGCGCAGGTGGCTGTCGACCGCAGCAAATATCCCGACTATTCTGACAAGGTTAATCCTGACCCTTCACTCATGCATGTGAAAAGGAGCAGCACTCGTGCCACAGCGACACGTCCCGACCACGTGAATAATGCCGACACAAAGTACTTTCCTCCCGTCATCTACCAAGCAGGCGGTTCGTGCGGCTCTGCCTCGCGCATTTGCTATATGTTCTCACACGAGTTGAACTCGTTCCGCGACTTAGACGGAAAGAACGCTAAAAACTATTACCCCTCTCACTTCGTTTGGCTCCTAACCAATGGCAACTCTGGTAAGGACGCGTTTGTGCAGTTTGTAGGTGTACCTTCGGCCGAGACCTATGGCGGACAGACCTACTCAAAGATTTTTGGTAGCCAAGATACTTCGTCTGATTGTTTCGGTTGGATGACAGGCTATAAGAAATGGTATGAAGGTATGTTCAATCGTATGCTCAAACCCGTTCACTTCACCGAGAACTTGGGCACAGAGGAAGGCCGCGAAGCCTTAAAGAATTGGCTTTGGAATCATAATGGCGACACCGACTTCCACTCGGGTGGCATTGCGGGCATCGGGTGCGCATCGAAAGGACTTGAGAATACGACAATTGGTAAAACTCCTACGAACGACGAATTGGGCGTGACGGGTAAGTATTACCTCAAGAAGTGGGGCACCACAACCGACCACGCCATGACCATCGTAGGTTACGACGACCGCATTGAGTTCGACATCAATGGAAACGGCATCTATGGCGAAGCCTCAGCCGACGAACGCGGTGCTTGGATTTTGGTCAACTCTTGGGGCAAGGAATGGGGCAACGATGGCTTTGTTTACGTGCCATACGCTTATGCAGGTGCCACTTTTAATGCAAATGGAAATTTTACGGGAAATTGGTGGACCCCCGAAGTATACCGCGTACGCAAGAACTATCGTCCGCTGCGAACGATTAAGGTAAATATGGACTACAACCGCCGCTCCGAACTTTACTTAATGGCAGGCGTTTCGAGCGATGTCAATGCCACCTCGCCCGAAAAGTCACAAGCCTTCGACCACTTTAAGTACGCTGGCGACGGCAATTATGGCAATACCGACCCCGCCCCCGAAGTGCCTATGTTAGGTCGTTGGGCCGACAATAAGTTGCACAGCGAACCTATGGAGTTTGGTTACGACTTGACAGACTTAAGCGCAGAATTCGACCAGAACGAAGACCTTAAATACTTCTTTATTATTAAGACCAAAAGTTCGGCCATTGGCGAGGGACACATTTATAATGCCTCTATCATCGACTATGCTAATGACCCTGAAGGACTTGAAATTCCTCTCAACGCCCAGACTGTCAACGTGCTAAGCCAAGGCGACCAAACGGTACTGAGTGTTGTCGTTCCAGGGCGTGGCATCAAAGCACCGCTCAATGTCAACATTGCCAACAACCGCTTATCATGGAGTGCTCCCAAGCTTTCGAACTATACGCTCACGGGCTATAAGGTAGTAAAGAACGGAACTACCCTTGCCACGCTCGACAAGGCCACTACCCACTACGACCTCCCCACCAACGCCACAGGCAACTATGGTGTTATGGCCGTTTATGGCGACAAGGAGTCGAGTCTCATCACGGCCAGCGTACCAGTGCCCTCACTCGACTACAATCAATGCATCAAGATGGAGCACAACGGACTTACACTGCCCAATGTATTCACGTCTAAGTACGACAAAGCCACGATTGAGTTTTGGATTCGTCCACAATCTCTCGCCAATTGGAATCAAAGTGCTGGTCCTGGTTGGGGTACCTTTATGTTCCATGCCAATGCCAACGGCACTTTCACGGCAGGTTGGGACACCTCTAACCGTCTGAACGCAACGGGTGCCTTAACTACAGGCCGCTGGACACACATTTCCTTAGTCGTTGACGGCAACAAGATGACGGCTTATGTCAATGGTTCACAGAAAGGAACAGTCACCTCAAAGTCTTACAGTGGCATAGGAGGCTTTGGCGACCTCGTATTCTCAAGCAATGGCGCGCAGAACGACCAGCACGCCTTCTACGATGAAATCCGCATTTGGAAAAAGGCACGCACCGCAGCCGAGATTAAGGCCGACTACAAGCAACAATATGCTACAGGCTTACTGCCCTCCCAACTCATCGCTTACTATCGTGGCGACCTGATTGAACAAGACGGCAACCGCCTGCTGCGCGACCTCACGTCCAACGGCCACCACGGCACCTTTGCGAATGCTAACTTTGCACTCAATAGTGGTTACGCTCAGACGCTGAAATATGCCACCACTACTCAGGTGGCCATTGAGCAACCCTCCATACCCATTACGACAGGCCAGTCCGTCACACTCCAGGCCACAGGTTCTACCAACATTCAGTCACTGCGTTGGACGGCCGAAGGCGCAGGCGTTAAAGACCTCGTATGCACCGCCCCAACGCTCACTTTCAACCAAGCTGGCGAACAACAAGTGAAGGTCGTTGCTACCGACGTTACTGGTGCTGAGACAGAAGCTACTATCACGCTCAACGTGACTGCCGCTACTGCCCCATCGGCCGAGTTTAAGTCAAGCAAAACGAACGTACCCACGGGCGACCGCGTCACTTTCATGCCTACCCAGATGAAGGACGGCTATCGCTACCATTGGACGTTACAAGGAGCTTCTACCACCTCGTCTGACCAACCTTGCGTCACCGTGTCGTATGCCGAGAGCGGCAACTATCAAGTGCAGCTTACCGTAACGAACGCTGAGGGCCAAAAGGCTACGACCACACAGACCGTCAACGTAACGCCCGTTGCCCCCCAAGCCGCCTTCGACATCGAACCTGCCGTAGTAATGAAGGGCGACGAAGTATTCTTGACCGACCAATCGCTCTACGGTGCTGACCATAGCCGCTGGACGCTCGTTAGTCCACAGACGGCCATGCAGGGCGAAGGCGCACGTATCAGTTTCCGTCCTTCCGTCCCCGGCATCTACGACGTTACGCTGCGAGCCTCCAACACTGCTGGCAGCAGTGAAACAACGCAGAGCCATGCCTTAGTCGTATGCAATGCCGATAGCAAGTCGGGCCTCAGCTTCATGCCCGCAGGTTCTGCTCGCGTTAACCTCACAAGCGTACCGCTTACTACTGGACAGGACATCTTCACCATTGAATATTGGATGAAGCCCAACTCGCTACCCGCTGTATGCAACGGCATTGGCGAAAGCGCTTCTACCTTCCAATTGCAAACGGTTTCGACAGGACAAATGCGCCTTTACATCAACGGCAAATATGCCAAGTCAGCCAACGGCTACGTTGTTCCCAACGAGTGGCACCACTATGCCGTCACTTACTACAGAGGCTACGTCTGCTTCTATCGCGACGGTATACAGATCAGCCGCAGTTCTGTCAACGGTACATTCCCCTCTCTTAGTAGCTTTAGCTTAGGTAGCACAGACGCTCCGATGTGTGGTACGATTGACGAATTCCGCGTTTGGAACGGCTTCGCCTATAACGAGTACGATCTGAAGCCTATGCACGACAATAGCATCGCTCCCTTATCGGCCGAGGACGTGAAGTCAGCCGAAACGGCAGGCTTGAAGGTGTACTATCAGTTCAATCAGAACGGAGGCAACGTCGAAGACCTCACCTCTAACCACAATACAGGCCTTCGCGTAGGCTTTGGTCCCGACGGCGATGCTTGGGGCGAGTCAAAGGGCGTGTTTGCGCTCAACTTTGACGGCGGTGCCACCGACGTTACGGCAGAGCATTTAAGCAACACACGCGCACCGTTCGAGACGACGGGCAAAGAGTTTAGCGAGGCTTACTCAGGTCGCTTCATGACACTGAAAGCATGGCAGTTAGAGAACATCAATGCGGAGAAGTACAACACTGGTGCCCACATTGATACGCAGCGCGACAAATGCTTTACGATCACCACTGGCAACGACGGCTTTGAAAGTCTATTAGAGAATCACAAAGTCTACCAGACCATCACCCTGCCTGCAGGTGCCTACGTATTTGCCGCCAACTATGGCAATTATGAAGGCCAAGCCGACAACTGCTACCTCGTAGCAGCCGAGGGTACTACCCTACCCGACACCAAAGCACTCGACGCGTCGTCTATTGCCTACAAAGCCATGGCGAGCAAGGATGAAGTGAGTCAAAACCATCTCTTCTTCATTCTCTCCGAACCGACCACACTCAGTCTTGGTCTCTTAGCCAATATGAGCGGTCAACAATGCTTAAGCATCCAGTCATTCACCTTGACGCACTATCAGCTCTCTCCCATGGATGGCTTAACAAGTGGGATTAACACCGCCCCCATTGATACCCCTGCAAGCCTCAACGCTGCCCCCGCCATTTACGACCTCAGCGGTCGCCGCGTCAGCATTCCTGGCAAGGGCATCTACATCATTGGTACAAAGAAGGTAATTCGATAGTTTTTTTTGAGTAAACGAGTAAACGAGTTGACAAGTAAGTTTGTTTATAGCCCAAAAGGTAACTTACCCGTCAACTCGTTTACCCATTTACTCATCAACTCAAGAACTTGTCAACCCGTCAACTCTCATATTTTTTCGTACAAATATTGCACAATTCAAAAAATACTTGTACATTTGCAATCGCAAAAGAGGCACAATACGTGTCATGCCATAGCATTTTGCATCGGACTTGTAGCTCAGTTGGTTAGAGCAACAGACTCATAATCTGGAGGTCCTAGGTTCAAGCCCTAGCTGGTCCACGCTTCTATTACAGCGACTTACGCTTCAGCGTAGGTCGCTGTTTTTGATTTCTGCGTAAACAAACTGTTTGAGTTACGATGTGATACTCTATGAAACTCAACAATATTTTATATGGTCTATTTCGGAGATCGTTTTATGGGCAATATGAGGTGTTTGCTTTTTTTAAGAAATTTTTCACTGAAACATAATATATTGTCACATAAAAGCTTTACATTTGCGATGTCCATACTCATACCGAAAACTCCCGACTGACAGATTTATACGGAATAAATATATGATACGAAGCCAAGAACTCATAGATAAATTGGTCGCAGATCTTCATTTTCATAATTACTTATTTGTAAATGAAGGTGATAACATTTTCACAAATAGAAATGAAACCATTTCTAATGTCGAAAATGCCATAAAATCATTGGGACTTAGTGACAAGTTGGATGCCCATACAGACTTCTTTCATGGAGGAAATGTTGTTGTATCAAGCACGATAGACCATATATACGATTATATTGATGATGTATATGTTGACTATTTCTTTCGCACACATAACTTTCACCCAATAATAATACCTGCAGGCTTTTGTGAGGAGCGAGTCACACCACAAGGATTATCATGCCCTAATAAAAATAAAGAAGTTATTCTAAACTTAAGTAGTGTTTATGACAGATGTTCTTTTGTCTCATTTATATTTAAATCGTTTGGACAGAATGAAACTAAATTGAGTAATTTATTCCCCAATAATCACTTCCTTGGTGGATTCCAATTGAACTGCAAAAGGAGGTGTTTTATTATTGAGAGTGAATTTCCATATGGTAACGAATTACAAACTTATATAAATAGAAAATACCAATTGAATTCAAAGTTTAAACCGACACTAAGAGCAAACGAAATCGCAACATTTGGATTGTTTTGCAAGGAAAATAGGTTCAATTTTGATTATGATGAACTTTCATTCAATTGGTTGTATAATTATTGTAAAAAGGCTGCAGATTACAAAAAAATAAAAGATTGCCATATTTTTGGAGAGTACAGCATTGAAGATCTCCTGATGTTGTATGCTTTATTGGTAGATAAATTTATTCTAAGTGAAGAGACACTTACAACATATCTTGCAATTAATTTAGATACGCTAAAAGAAAACTCAATATTAAATGATTTTAAAACATTTGAAAATAAACATATGGATTACAAAGAAATAGAACCATATATCCATTCTAAAGACCTCTATTTACGATTTACTAGTAGGGAAAATAGCCGTGCATTTAAATTTACACCACACGATAGAATATACGAGAATGTTCAATTATTTGATCAAGAAACAATTCGTTCTTTGGTTTACAATAACCCACAACAACTACCATATTTGTATAACTCATTAAAATTGTATTAAGATGTACGTGAAAATTATTGACAAAGGAGAATGTTTTTCTACCACAATGGAATTCATTGATGGTGTTTATGCTAACAAGTCAGAATGGGAAAAGCATAATTTCTATCCCCAAAATGGCATGGTTGGCGAGCTTGTAAAAAGGACTCCATCTGCTTACATCGTAAAAATTATGGATGGTGTATATGTTCCAATGACAAGAAGAGGTATCAGAGAAATATCTTATGAAGAGTATAAAGCTGGATTAGCTAACAATGTTTGCTCTGGCATGGATGTTAAACAAGCTCGTATTAATCAAGAATGTGACGACTTTATGGATTCTTGCGGATTTAATTGGCAAAAACTTCCAGATATGAGGCAGGCATTCAAACAAGATATAATACAAAACATAACAAAATTAACTTGTGATTTCAAGAGGAATATTTTTCTTCCAGACTTAAAAAAATCATTTGTTATTTATGCGACAGATATGTGCCTTGAATACAAAGAAAAAAGTGGTCGCATAATTCCAACTGATATAATAAAAGATATTGCAAACCAAGTTGGTGATGTTTACATGAATTTATTCCCTGGCCAATTTGACAATAATAGCAAATCTGATTGTATAAATCGCACTATATTATTAACAAACAACACTGACGCAAGAGAAATTATTGATAATTATTATCAAGAAGTTAATATGCGTTGGAGTTGGGACTAAATTTGGTATGGGATGGAGGGTGTTACAAAACTAAAATGTTCGCTCTGAAAAGTTACAGATCGTAACCAAATAAAAATTAAAGATCCATATCAACTCTGTTTTTGAGTATGACATGGATCTTTTTATGATTGAATAGAGTGGTCAAATTTTAGATTAAGAATTTATCTCTCCTAAAATTTAGTTTCGTAACATCCTCATATTTACTTGCCTATATACAATGTTACGAAATAGACAATCGAAATGACTGTAAACAGAAAACACGGCAAGAAAATCCAAAGAAAAACCTTCACCCAACCATTTGACAACCAAACACCTTCATTCCTTGACATCATATTAGACATATCATAGAAATGGTGAGTGAGGATTTCCTTATTCGCCTTTCGGTGGTCTTCAAGAAGTTTGGACTCATCCTCAATGAGTTTCTTCCTATTGTTGATTGCCTGTTCCATATCGGCATCATCTACCTTGGCTTTACCAGTTATATTTTTATGTCTATACGGTCATGGCTTGCCCTAAAGGCATAACGATAGCATAGGTAATGGCTTTTTATATATTGCCAAATAAATGGAGTATCTATGAGGTCGTTTAACTATCATACTTGTTGTAGAAGTATAAATTAAACTTGAAAACGAGTCGTATACTATCTAATACAAGGAAAAAGTGGCAATATTGCCAAAAATTCCGTGTACATACTATCTTGCACGACTAAAAAATGTCAGAATTGGCATTTTTTAGTCGTGATGGCTTGGCAACATGAATTAAATCTACCATCTTTGCATTACCGAAAAGTGCCAATATTGGCAAAAATAAGGAATGATATGGAAGAAATAAAAAGAGACAGATATCTTAAGCAGTTGATAGATAGCCAGCAAAACGGCTTTATCAAAGTGATTACCGGAATCCGCAGATGTGGTAAGTCATATCTGCTGAATGTTTTATTCTATCACTATTTGTTGGATAATGGAGTGGCTAAAGACCATATCATCCGCATTGATCTTGAAGACCGTTTGAACAAAGAGCTACGAAATCCTGATACAATGCTCCATTATGTTCATGACAGGATTAAGGATAGTCAGCCGTACTACATCATTATAGATGAAGTGCAACTGATGGATGAGTTCGTGGATGTATTGAACAGTTTCCGTCATATTGATAATGCTGACACCTATGTAACTGGCAGTAACTCCCACTTCCTATCATCAGATATACCCACAGAGTTCCGAGGCAGAGGCGAAACGATACATGTGAATCCACTGTCTTTTTCCGAATTCTATTCTGCCATCGGAGGTGATAAACAAGATGCATGGCGTGAATATTACACCTATGGTGGTTTGCCCCTTATCCAATCATTTGACACAGAGCAGAAGAAAATAGGATATCTTAAAAACTTGTTTGAAACAGTATATCTGGCTGATATTATAGAGAGGCATAAGGTACAGAACGAAGACGAAATGCGCGAATTGGTGCTCATTATGGCTTCTTCCATTGGCTCGCCATGCAATCCGACAAAACTATCAAACACCTTCAGAAGTGTAAAGAATGTCAATATCTCAAACAAGACCATTTCAAATTATCTCAATTACTTGTCTGAATCGTTCCTTCTAAACAAGGCCATCCGCTACGACATAAAAGGTAAGAAATATATCAATACACTCTCCAAATACTATTTCTCAGATATAGGTTTGAGAAATGCCATTCTGGATATGCGCCAACAAGAGGAGACGCATATCATGGAAAACATCATTTACAATGAGCTTATCACACGTGGCTATAGTGTGGATGTCGGAATGGTGGAAATAAAGAAGCAAGACAAAAACGGCAAGTGGGTCCGCATTCAACTGGAGGTGGATTTTATCGCCAGTCTCGGTAGTAAAAAGTACTATGTACAATCAGCCTTGTCAATTCCGGATAGGGAGAAAGAGATACAAGAATCCCGATCACTGATGAGCATAGATGACTCTTTCAAGAAGATTATCATTGTTAAAGACCACATCATGCCCCGTCGAAATGAAGAAGGTATTCTTACAATTGGGCTTTTCGATTTCTTGCTCAAAGAAAACAGTTTGGATTTATAGCCTCTGAATAAAGTGTTTGTGTGGGGTAAGAGATTCCCTCCGATTTCTGCGTAAACAATGCGTAAACAAACTGTTTGAGTCATGGATATTCAATGGCATGCCACAAAACATCAAATAGAGATAACATGTTGATAATCAATGAAAGTTCATAATAACGAAATATCGCGGACTATCATTCTATTGGTCTCATAATCTGGAGGTCCTAGGTTCAATCCCTAACTGGTCCACTTTGAAAATGAAGCAGTTACGAATTTCGTAGCTGCTTTTTTGTGCCATTGTGTAAACAAATTGTTGGGTCAGTCTGAAAAGTCGGTTGCAATTTTATTAAGTGGATATAGTTTTGTATCTTTACGCCATGAAACAATGGCAAGTATTACAGACAGTATTTCCTAAGGTAATTACAGAAATTTCAATACGGCCTGCATGGGATGCTTACGCCATATATAGCAAATAGGGACGATTCTTCGCCCCTATTATAGCTCGTCTTCGGTAGTTATTATATTTATAAGCAAGTTAGATTGTTAAGAAACCACCTTAGAATTCAATCACTTACGCTTTTTCATATTTCTCCAGCAAGTTGCCAGCAAATTAAATTATGCCCAAACAATGCAAAGGAAGAGCAATGCCTCTTTGAAATAATACATTGGCAACAAATTTTGGGAAGGTGTATTAATTTGTTATATCAAGTAGCTTTGCTTCATTGTCCTCCTTCTCTGCCATTTGCTGATATTCTTTAATTAATTTTTCAAAGATACGCGTTAAACGTGGGGAGTGGTAACGTGCCTTGTCTCGGTATTTTGTAAAGGTTTGTATATGATGTCGCTCTATAGTTCCTCCTTCAAATGGACTTCGTGTTGTCATCCCTCTTCGATTAAATAATGCACAGCGAATCTCTGAATCAATACGGTCATCATTGAAGTGTTCTACAAAACGACAGAACATCTCTGATGGATAGTCTTCGGTTTCTCTAAAGTTACCAAGTATTTGTCCAATTATTATTGGAAAGATGTTGGTTCGATGATATTGTTTTGCCAATCTCTTCAGTTCCTCAAAATATTCAGATAAGGCATTTTCGTCAACTTCTCCACTAAAGTCAGAACACGGAACTTCATGGTAGTTATGTATGAAACGATATGCCAAATTTGCCATTGTCAATTTTAATTTTACTTGTGTGTTATCTTGAGAACATTCCTCTTCAAATCCATCATCTGCCTTAAAAACAAGAGCGTATATTTTCATTAATAAAGAGGGTTCTTTGTTGATTTCTTGTATAAGGTGTATTTCATGTGCATTCATATAATGGCGTAGATTGTCATATATGAGAAATTCCATTTGGAGTAATAAAGACTTTGGGGTATTGTCTTTAGGCAAAGAAATAGTCTTAAGTATATCTGAAATTTCGTACATGTGACTTCTTAAAATATCCCAAGCTCCATTTGTTACCATTTCGTATAATACGCGAATTTTAATATCGACAGATATAGTATTTTCATCATTTTTTATTCGAATTATGTGAAGAATATCTGTATATCTTTTAACTGAGCATAGTTTCCATATAATATTACCATATTTTCCTTCAGGACAACTTAATATGTTTACATCTTCCCAGTATTCCTTTTCTACATCTTTATTTAAAGTACAGGCAAAGTCAGCCAGCGTCTGTTGATATCCTGGAGCAGATAATATAATGGAGATATGTTTTTGAGAAATAGAGTTTAATTCTTCTAACATGGACATATATGCAGATTCCCCCTGTCCTGAATAAACAGAAGAGAAATACCTGTTGACAAATGTTTTACTCAAATCTCCATTGCAGTATTTTTTATAAATCTCACCACGTATGTCTGTCCCATATAAATCAAAAAGTGCATTTGCCACTCCTTCTTTGTATTTGACGGTTTCAGCAAAAGGCCAAACAGCGTCTAATCCTTTTTCATCTATTATTTGTTTGATAATTTTAGCTCTGATTTCTCTTGTTTCCTTATTCTTTTTTAGGAAATCATTATCATACTCCTTATAGTCAGGAGCCTTAATAAGAAAGTTCTCAAAGAGATATTTGTTCTTTATTAAGATGTCATCAGATTCTATCTCGCTTAGTAGCTTCTTAAATGGAACTAATTCCTCTTTTGATAACGCCCAATTAGACTTTTGGTATTGTAAATGCCAATTAATCTTTTCGCGAAGACAATCCGTAATTTCTTCGTTCCCTTTTATCTTGTCTTTGTACTTGCTTATTGCATCCAAAAACATAGTGCGACAACTTCTAAGATAATTATCAAATGATAAATTTACGATTTCCTTAATGTTCTCCACAGAAAATTCGGATGTTGCAAGTAGTAGTTGTACAATAGCTATCACATGAGTGGTGGGTATACTTGGTATGTAATTAGGCGACTCTTTTCTGTTACGCATACGCCATCTAAAGTGTGCATTTGGCATAAAAACTTGTTCTGAAAGTCCTTTTAGCAGCAATACGCATAGTGTTGATATGGTCTTAGGATGTTTGGTTGCACAACTCTTTAGGATTTCCAAACGAGTTTCAAACGGAGCATACGTTTGTGGTAGTCCGAATCGGTAAATACTCAACAAGGTGTTTATAGGTTTATTTGCATAGTTGCTGTCATTGGGATAAGAGCAAAGGTGCATTAAAATATATGTTGTGTCAAATAAGTATTGTTCATCCAATGCCAAAGCCTCTAATGCGAACAATAGTTCTGTATAATATATTTCGGTTCCAATAATACTAAAATCCTTATGCTTAACATCCATTATCTGATTTAGTAAAGGACTCCCTTTTTTGATATCGTCTTGAATAAATTTTATAAAAGAAGAAGGAGAAGCCTCAACCAGCCATTGAAGATTATGACGGTGTGTCAGATAGCGTTTCAAATCAAAATCCTTGAATTTGTTTTCAATAAAACAGTCTACCCAATCTTTATTATCTTGGATATGACATGGCACTATGGAAAGTAGCGTAAGACTTTGAAAGACTCCTTCTTTTATTCGCCCGGAAAAGGCTTGTTTGTTTTGCCACCAGCGCAAACCTTTTTCGTTCATTTTGTCTTCAGCATCAGGGTCATCGTCTTGTAATACCCATTCTACTACTTCGGCACTATCTAAATGGGATGAGGTAATATAACTGCCTAATTGTCTTAACAAATCAAAGGGTGATTTTATTTTCCATATTTTACCTATTCGAATCAGTGGAGCTTCATCAGCAAATAGTAACGGAGTGATTTCTTCTATATAGTTATCATAATTCTTCTCTGTTATTGATTCTACCAAGTCTTTGTCTCCTTGCCATTCTTCATGCCATTCTCCAAGTAATAAAGCCGGAATAATTAGACGGATATTCTCTATTGTCTGCCAAACAGGAATCTTATCCGTAAATCCCAGAATATTTCTCAATACAGATATGTCACGTGCAGAATCTACCGCAAGGCTTCTTGCTTTAGCTTCATTAACACCACTTCCAACAAGAGAACTAATAAAACCTTCTCTGTCTAATCTGGGCAAATGTATAGTACATGCCTCATTATTTTTATCTGATGGACATACACATAAAATAACGGTATGTCCACGAGAAACAACATAATGAGCATTTTCTTGAATGTCAGTAACGAATATCATACCGTTGCTATTTTCCACGATGTCTTTATATGTCTCGTTATTTGTTGCAACGATGGCACGCTCAGCAAGCACATTACTCTCGTTGATGATGGCTGCAACCACAAAAGCTATTGCTTCTTTTGTAGATGTAGCTTCTACATATAAACAGCATGGCGCATTACAACTCTCTATCACTTTTTGTTTTTCTTTTTCACGACCGGCTAGCAGAATGTTGGTATTTAATTTAATCCTATTGGGTCCCGAAGCCCATTGTTCCCAATATACAGAACTTTTAGTGATGCCCCTATTCCTCAGTTGTTCAATCTGCGCTTTTATATTATTAGTGTCTTCTAGTATTTCTTTGGCAGTAATACATCCTTCTTCCAATTTTAATGCCATGATCTGGTGTTCATATTCTAAAAGGAACGTGTTACACTCTGTATCATTCAGAATCTCTTCCGCCCATAGTCTAAGCAAATCATTTTCTTTTGGATGACGGCCAATAGGCTTATGGGCGATGAAATCCTTTAATTGGGGCAAATATTTTCTCATATGTTCTCCTACAGCATTTTGGGTCTCTGGATTGTTTGTCCATTTATTAACAGCGCGTTTGAAACATAATTCCAATTTTTCTGTCATAGATTTATGGTTACAAAAACAATCTGCTGGAACAATGCCTGCAACGTATGAAATTACAAAACTTAATGCAATATCTAAAGTTGTCATTTTCGTAAAGTTTAATTAAAAGATTATTTTTATTTCAGTATTTCTGTTTATCTGGAATTACTCCCCTTATCCCACCTTTCGGATTCTTCACATCACCTTTGTATCTTGGGATAAGGTGCATGTGTACAAACAGACTGTCCTGCAGCCTCGTTTACATTTACACCGATATTATAACCGTCAGGATGAAAACGATGGTCTTTCACTATATATCATAGATGATTATATATTCTTATAGTCGTATCGCCAGTCGTCAATTACATTATCTGGAGCATAATCCACCCTACTTATGCTGGTGAATTATGGTATTCCAAAGTTTATCATTAGCGATAGCTCATGTCACAATATTTGTGCTCACCATTTGTACAAAATCATACAATGATGAGATTTGTTTAATGTCACATCAAAATCACGCAACAACGTGTTACTTTTGTGGTTGGTAAATATATCTAAGTTCATTTTTTACTTCTCTTATATTTTTGATTGCTTGCATTGGGATGCTCGGGATTGGTCATCTCAAGATAACCAGCCTCGACAAGAGCCATGATGTATGTTTGGATATTTTTACTATGGTATGTCACACCGGCCCTTTCAAGAATTTCTTTGCTACTACGTGGTACGCTGCAGAAGTTTACAATATCCCTTTGTTTATTTGTTATTTTAGGATGTTTAGTGTCAGAGTCAGCATTGAAAGTGTCAGAGTCAACATTGAAAGTGTTAGAGTCAGCATTTAAAGTGTTAGAGTCAACATTGAAAGTGTTAGAGTCAACATTGAAAGTGTTAGAGTCAGCATTGAAAGTGTCAGAGTCAGCATTGAAAGTATCAGAGTCGGTGCCTAAGTCGGTGTCAGAGTGTCCAAGTTTAGTATCTAAGTTACCATTGACTTGGTTACCATCCGGTCTATTTATAGTAATTACAAACTCGTTAGTTCTATCATTGTTGGTGAATGTAACTTTCATATCTTCAGATAAGGCACGAAGCATACCACTACCTGCTCCTGTGTAGGGGAGCAAATGGATGGCATTTGTGAAGAGGAACATATTGCGTGGCATGGATGTACCTACAACAATATCATCCACGCTAAGCCCATTAGGGAGAATTCCGGGGCTGTGTATCTCCACCCTGTCATCAAAGATGAATATACGGATAGGAGCAGTCGCATTCAGCGAGCGATGTACCAAAGCATTTACGGTGAACTCAACAAGGCTGATGTATGGAATCTCCAATACTCCTTGCGAGTTAAACTCTTTCCCAACTTGTATATGGCGCAAGTTCCGGGTGAAGAAATCCATAATAGTTTCAAACTGATGAAGCAGATTTCCTTCAATGTCGGCATCATTCACCTTATCACGAAATTGTGTACCTCCAAGATTGTTTCCAACAAAGCAAATGCACTTTGCAGTCATTGCAGGAAGCCAACGCTGAGTGTACTTGCCAAACAGCAACATTGCAGCCACTGTGATTTTTCCATCGGGTCGGATGAAACGTAGGTTACACAACAGCTTCTCCCCATCGTGCCCACTAGCGATAGCAGAACATACTGTATCTAAAGAGGTTTCGCGGAATGCATCACCCACCAAACCTTTTCTCACCAATACTTTTTCAAACTTGTTGCTTAAAAAGGTTTTGATGGTATTCTCGTCCAAGTCCTTAATCGTAGCATCCCGAATCCCAGCTTCATCAGGCGAAAAACTGCCACAGTCGGTCATCATCTCGGCAAGTTCGGCATTATCGAACACCTTGCGCTTGTCGGCACCGTTCTTCACCCACACAATACCTCGATTGTCATGGTAAGGCTTATTCACCCCTTCTTTAATATGAGCTACAACAAGGCTTCCGCCATCCACGGAAATAGTTTCTACATCAACAAGGATGGCAGGAACAACATTCTCTGATGCGATGTTGCTAAGTGTGTTCGTGGTTTCCTGTACTTCCAGATATGACAAAGGATTGAGACTGCCGGTTTTGTCCTTCACACCAACGACCAATGTTCCACCACGTGCATTGCTGAATGCCACCAATTCGCACCCGATGTCGTAACTGTCAAGAAGCCGTTCTTTGAACTGCATCTTACTGACCTCGCCAGACTTTATCTGTTGGATAATATCTATTTCATTCATTTTTTCAAGTGTTTTTGGTTGAGCAGTCTACCTGCATCCATATTCAAAGCTTCTGCTATTCGCAAGAGGTTTCTTGCGTCAGGCTGCATGGTATTCGTCCCCCATTTGGAGACAGTAGCCCTGTCTTTTCCTAATTGCTCTGCCAGCCACTTACTACTTTTTTGCTCTTCGGCAAGCACAATCTTCAGCCTGTTAATCATTTCTTCTTCCATAAAAGACATTCCTTTCGGTGTAAAGGTACAAATAAACCCAGAGAATCAAGATGAAATATATCAAAAAAGAGCATTTATACAACAAATAATTGGTTATAACGTCAATAAGAAATCTACATCTACTAATAACCTTATTTTGTCGCAAAAACACAAGGTACTTACGACAACAATATAGCTTATGAAAAGCAAAAAGGGTACTTAGCATAACTCCGGATGGCAAACTGGCTGTTTCATCCACCTGTTTCTGCGTAAACAATGCGTAAACAAACTGTTTGAGTCATGGACATTCAATGGTATGCCACAAGATATCAAATAGAGATAACTCGCTGATTATCAACAAAAGTTTATAATAACAAAATATCACAGACTATCATTCTGTTGGTCTCATAATCTGGAGGTCCTAGGTTCAAGCCTTAGCTGGTCCACGCTGATAATCAAGCAGTTAAGCCAAAAACTTAACTGCTTTTTCTTTTATTGGTGACCTTTAAGTGACCTTTTCGAGACAAAACTCATCTCCCGAGACCTTTTGAAAATTCACGAAATGATTAGTAGTTGAGCGACATTTCAATTACCAAGCGAAAAATATTGGTGGCGATTTTGTGACTTCTAGTCTCAATTGAACTAAAAGACAAAGGAATTTGTAGAATCTTGTAATATTTTTGTTTATTATTACATGTTTTGCATGAATAAATAGTATCTTTGTCACATAAAATTTTCGCAAAATGGCAAAAAAACGACCTCAACTGATTGAAAGTGGTGCTTGTTAAACAGCACAAAACGGCAAAATGGTTAGCAGAACAAATGGAAAAAGACCCTGCAACTATTAGCAAGTGGTGTACCAACAAAGCACAGCCATCATTAGAGACTATCAAAAAGATTGCAGAAATCCTACAGATTAAAATGAGCGACCTTGTAAGCAACGAACGACCTTTATAATTGGACCTATAGGTCGATTTTTATATGGCAAAAGACTATAGCGAAGACTAACTAATACAGAAATCGACAGCCGGACTCTTGGAAAATGAGTATGGCTCGAAGTCTGTGTACGCTTTCGACAATGAGGTACTTGGCGAACAAGGTACACTTGGACGCAAGACACAGGGAGAGGTTGTGCTGACACGTCATCTTCGCATGGCTTTGAAACGTCAGAATCAATGGATGATGGACAAGCAAATGACGGAAGCCGTGGTCACTTACTCCCAAGGCTGATGAATGAAGAAATTACAGTTTAAAATTCCGATGGAAAGAACAGATTACATAGAAAAGCGTGAGGACATCATTTCGAACATCGAAACCTTGTACTCATATCTTCATGGCGAGAGCGGTGAAGACTACAAGCAATGGGCTGTTGACAAATTGAAGCGAGGCAAAAATATGGTTGTCGAGGTGATTAACGGTCATATTTGTTTTGCTCCAAGCAGATTTGTTGGCTACTTAAATAACACCCGAGAAAAGCACGATGATAATCATGGTGATGGCACTGATACCGATAAGGTTCTTAAAACTTACTACAACAAAGTACAGGACGGTCGCTTGGATTTCATTTTGCAGAAGGAATTGGCTAAATATGATGAATCCTCCGCAGAAAAGAAATACTGGATTCATAACGAAATGACCGTTGAAGATATTCTAAAAGTAGAGCAAGTGCATGTACCCATATTGCCCTTAAAAATAGAATATGACAAATTCTGGCATATTCAAATGCATCTTCCTGAGGGCAAAGGTGGAACCATCATTGATCCTAATCTAATGTTGATGGAGTCAGAGCCTGTAATTGGAACTGGAGAATGGAATGATGCTCAGTGCCAAAATTTCAAAACAATTGAAAATGGGAATATCGTTCTGGTTAGAAGAGGCAGCCAAGCATTAGCATTATGTCAGATTATAAGTGATAATTTCAATAGTGATTCTCTGTGTGAGAAGTTCATCAATGATAATTTTAGAAAAGTCAAGATCTTGGCATGGGCAAACGAGTTTAGGCAACCACGAGCAGGATTATTCTCACAAGGAACATTCTCTTCATGTAGAAAAGGCACAGAACAATATCGTTACATCGAAAGTTGGTTAAAGTATATGAATGACATTAAATATTTGGAGAAATGATCCAATCTTCTCTTAAAGAAGCGTAACATAATTCTTCAAGGTGCTCCTGGCACAGGTAAGACATATAATACTGCCGCAATAGCCTTAAAGACATTAGGTGTTACAGATATTGACCTCACAGACCATAAAGCTGTGATGAAACGCTATGATTCATTGCTTGGAGATCAGATATTTTTCACGACATTCCATCAGTCACTTGACTATGAGGATTTTGTCGAAGGACTAAAACCACATGTACAAACTGATGAAGATGGCAATTCTATTGGTGTAACCTATGAGCCAGTCGATGGCATCTTCAAACGCGCCTGCAATGCAGTTCAAACAGACCAAAGTAAAGATATTGTAGAGTGTATTGACGATTATCTCCAAAAGATAAAAGGGTATCAGAACAAACGAGAGATACCAACCGTCACAGGAAGATCATCACTTTATGTCTGGTGGAAAGAAGGAAACTCTACTGTCAGTTGTAGAAGTACTAACTCCGCAAGTTCACGGGGAGAGGAATACACGCCATCACCTCTAAATATCGAGAAGATAAAGCTGCAGGCTCAGGGAAAAGGTGTGGAGAATAATTGGCAACAGTATGCTCAGGCCTTTATTGAAGCTGTTAAGAAAGAATTTCATGCAACTACAAATAAGCCTGTTGTACTGATCATTGACGAAATCAACCGAGGAAATGTGTCAAAGATATTTGGCGAACTTATTACCTTGTTGGAGTCAGACAAACGCCTAAATGGGAATCATCCTATTAAAGTGATGCTGCCTTATTCAAAGAACGAAGTGTTTGGTGTACCTTCAAACCTGTACATTATCAGTACGATGAATACCACTGATAGAAGTACAGGAACCCTTGACTATGCTTTACGTAGAAGATTTGCTTTCATTACACTCAAATCTCAGGATTCTGTGATTAAGAAATTCTATTCTGATACAGACAATGAGGAACTTGGAACTATTGCTTTAGGATTATTTGAGGACATTAAGAGATTCATTGAGAATCCTAAACATCTATGTGGAGACATGAGCATAGATGATTTGATGGTAGGTCATAGTTACTTCATGGCAGAAAGTGAAGATGAACTTCATGACAAAGTAGAGTATGAAATTCTTCCGCTTATAAACGAATATATCAATGATGGCATCCTCAATGTTAAGAACGACGAAAAGAAAACAGCCTTTAATTCATGGCTTTCACTGAGTCCTGTCCAAGAGATTGAGAAAGAAGACCAAGAAGAAGATGAAAACGAATAATAGATAACTAGTATGAAATCCATTCTTATTCAAGAACACGAACGTCTGAGCATCGAACATAACGACAGATATGATAATCTGAACCTTGTTCGATGGGACAAACCTATGGAACACGATCCATGGGGATATTATGCATCGTATTTTATTGGTGCAGAATGGATAGACGATAAAGAAGCATTAGTTGTAACGACAAAGAGAGGGATGGAAGAAATAGATTTCCTCACTATGTTCATGATGTGCTTCTCATCAGATTTGTCAGTGGAGTCTTTCGCCGAGATTTATAACATCGATAGTGAGGCTCCTGTCATACATGCACCATCACTAAAAGGTGTTTTAAGTCCTCTTATTGTTCTGCATTTTCTTGGAGTCGTAAGTAGAATCAAATCTTTGAAGAAAGGCTATGTACATTACAGCGAGAACCTGAAAAAAGTCAAAGGACACATACAAGTGATGAAGAATGAACGAAAGAACATTGCTTCAAAAAGATTCGATAGAGTCTTTTGTGACTTTGACGAATATACGGTTGACATTCCTGAAAACAGACTTATCAAGAAAGCCTTATTGTTCTGTTCTCAGATACTCAGAATAATAACAGAGAATCATTCCATGGGGAACAAAGCAAAACTGATGCTATCAAAGTCTTTGGCTTTGTTCGAAAATGTAACCGATGAAGTACAGATAAAGGAAGTTTCTCTGATAAAAGGGCATAAACTTTTTAGTGAATACAATGAAGCTGTACGTTTGGCAAAACTTATTCTTCGAAGATACGATTATTGTATAAGTAAAACAAGTTCATTGGACGAGAATGTCCCTCCATTTACATTGAATATGTCATTGCTCTATGAGCATTATGTTTATGGATTGCTAAATGAAGCGTACGGAGATAAAATAAAGTATCAGTTCAGTGGAAAGACGGGATTCCCAGACTTCCTTTATTGCTCAACAGGATTCAAGGCAATACTTGACACAAAATACATTCCAAAGTATGAGAGTTCATCGCTTGACAATAATGTCATACGACAACTAAGTGGTTATAGTAGAGACATTCCTATCCTAAAGCGCCTTGGCTATAAGGATATAGTTGAAGAATCTCCTATTCCAAACGTTCCTTGCGTTATCATCTACCCGAAGGAAGAACATGATGTGAAGAATCCGTTTGCAAATAAGAGACTTCGAGATTTATGTACTACTCCAGTACGTAAATTGGCAAGATTTTATAAAATATGTGTTCCTCTGCCTATTATGGGTTCCAATAAATAAAATCAGAAATATATTCTTTCAAATATAGGATATGAAATTGTCCATAAGCAATAATGGAACGATTACATTAATCGTGGGCGCTTATAAAGCAATAAAATTCACATGCGTTTACGTGAGAATTCCGTAAACCTTACATTAAAAACGGCATCGCAGTCGCACTAATTTGGGTGGTTTGGAATATAATAAAGAATGATGGACGTGATTGGAGGCATTTTGAAATGCCAAATTGGCACTTCATACTGGTGAAATGGGTTTGCATAAGTCTAAGCATTCAAAAATCATCAAATTCTTTCCAATATTTGCAAAACTGGAAAGAATTTGATACAATGATTGCCCATAAGATATATCATTGAGATAGCAAAGTGTCTAACCCTTCTCCTCTAATATAAGCCCTTTTCTCTTTGTTTAATGCGATCTCTGTTATAATATTTTTTCCTTATTTATTTCTGGAGTTCTTTCAATTACCATACTATTGATTTTTTGCGCAAAGCTATCAAATACTTTCCAGTTTTGCAAACATTGGAAAGAATTTGGTGATTTTCCCGTTGGCAATTTTAACATTTTAGCCTATGTTTCGCAATTTTCAAGGAGTACATTTGTTGTATACCCCCCAAAACGCTATTGCCCTTGCCTTGGGATAACGAAACCACTACACACAACGCAAGCCGCCCACGTGCCACCAGTCGGTAAAGACGAGGCGCGTGAGCGGCTTGTTAGCTTGATGAAGGGACTACGGGATCAATCGTCTGATGAATTATTGAATGGATAGTGCCAAGGATAATACCAAGGATTATACCAAGGATTATACCAAGGATAATAGCAGGTATCAGGGTCAAAGTCGTCGGTAAAGATGGATAGAACGATATAACTTATAGCTGCAACAATAACCGAAACATAAAACAAAGAGAAAAGCCAATGATAAACACCTTCTGTCCACCATATTGAACTATACGACAATATCATGAATGGTACTGATAGGTCCCAAGCGATACGCCACCATGTTATAAACTGCTTTTTACGTTTGCTTGATGCTTTATGTTGCATCACCTTATAAGTATTGTGATAAACATAAACGGAACGCATCTTGCCAAAATGGAAAGCTATGGCTATAACAAACAACGAGGTCAGTATGTATCCTGCCGCCCCATGCAAGTGTCCTGATAGCTGCAACTTGAAAAAGAAGTATACAAATTCTATAAAGAACACCAACGAAGCATAGCCACAAAAGCGGGCCACTATGCGTGCGCGCTCTCTCTTTGCTTGTATTTCCTTTAGGGGTACGTGTTCTTTTGGCTCCTGTTCATTTTCCATATTGCAAAAGGTATTAGTTTCCGCAAAGGTGTGACTTTATAATTTACCAACCAAGTAAAACTCAATAAATATATGGCTTCAAAAGAAATAAAATTCAATCTTCGGCTCGCTATTGACGGTAAGGAGCAATTGGTGAGTGCGGTGACAACGGCAAAAGGACTCAAGACCTCTTTTAATGGCGTTCAAAAAGAAGTTGAAAACTTTAGCTACACTTTTACTAACTCAGTCTCATACTCTAAATCCGAAACTTGAGTCTTCCGACTAATACTTCCTCCGCGCAGTGATTCCTCGGAATGGATTTTTACCAGTCCACGTTCTGGCGAGCAGACTCACTTTCCTGTCAGAAACAAGAAGAGCAACATTTCGTTCATGGTCCTCTCTAAATGCTAATGCAATGCTAAGTTTCCCTATTTATTTCAATTAATTCCTATCTATCCACATAGAAATGAGCACCCTTGAGTATCTTTAACTATCATACTTGGGTATGAGTATGAAAATCATACTCGAATTAATATCTATAACCTATCCAATCGCGCAGTTACCAGTTCTTCATACGCCTGTTTCTGATCTTCGCTGAGGAAGGAATCTTTTATGAGCTGTTGCCATTTGGGAAACACCTTATGAAGCCCTGCAACAAGACGCTGTACAACATTTTCTTCCAGTCTCATTGTCTTTGCAGCATTAAGGAAGTCTGCCAAACGGAGTTTCGTCTTCTTTCCCGCAAGAGTAAGTGCCAATTCCTCCTTGTCCTTCGGATTGGCAATGGCAACATTCAGTAGGTCATAAGCAGGCGTCAATTGATAGTCTTCAGCAGGTCGGTAAAGCGAGAAGTTCTTTAGGTGCATGTCGTTGTTGCCAGTAATAAAGCAGAAGAGTAGCAACTGCATGTAATTCGTAAGGTCGAGTTTGGGTGTGTTGCTGTACTGCAAGATTGTCTTCGCTATCTGCTCATGCGATCCTTTGTATTTATATTCCGTAGGGTGCAACGTGAGTTGGCACATGTCTTCCATGTCTATCTTCTCCCCATTTTCTGTGCGGTCAATACGCTTTGTGATGTACCCAAGTTTCCCATCAGCCAAACGGATAAGACTATGAGGTACAACACTAATCCTTGCTGCTTCTGCAAGGTGCATCGTCAAGTCCTCGTTTTCTGGCAGTTGTTCGTAACTCTCCGTTTGTGGTTTGAAGATATAATCTCCCCAAAGTCCTACGATAGTCAGTCGGCTGCAGCCATCGTGTTTGTCAAGGTTCAGGGACAATTTGGGTTGAACGCCTGTCAGAGATGTTTGAGAACGAATGACCTGCTCGGCTAATTGGTCGAGTTCCTCATGTTTGTACTCCAGCAATGGCACATCCTTTGTTCCAAAGAATTTTCGGGCACATCTTGGATGAAAGTCTTTCTGACCTCCTTCCAATTCTTTATAGCAATACAGGCATTTACACATTGTCTTCTCCTTCCTTGTTTATGGGTACAACACTGACAGAACCGACACACTCCTTACAACATAACAGCAGTAGCGACATTCGGTCAAGAATGCTGATGTCAGTATTGCGAAGTGCGACGTCAAGCAGCCATCCTTCTGGTATCAACCCGTCAAAGAATGGGAATAGTACAGGACTTACGAATGTCTCCGTTTGTAATGGGAGTGTTAGACTTACAGGTAGCGCATCTCCACGTTTGAGGTACGCTTCATCATAACAGAAGCGGTATTCGCCACCATCTTCTGTCAAAATACCAGCAAGGACTTCCTTTCGATATATCTCTGCTTGTCTCATTGCTTTTTAGTTGGTGTAAGTTCGTAGTTAAACAGATCAAGTAGCTGGTTGACCTTATCCATTCTTAACGTCGGCTTCCCCTGTTCCAAATTGCGTACAAAGCACAAGCCTACGCCAGACTTCATAGCAAGGTCTTCTTGCGTAAGACCATATTCCTTACGCAGTGCCTTAACCACCATCGACAACTTTGTCTTTTCCATATAAATTATATTATTTCGAATGCAAAATTACAATATCATTTGCCAATTACATGCTTTCTGATATAAAAAGCATAATAATCAACATTTTTATATGCATTCTGCTATAGTTTTTTATTTTTTTCAATCATTTGTGGAATTAAAGCATGAATGATAGTCGCCACTCATACTTATAGACTATTAGCGTAAACAAACATTGTCAGTTTACGCAAGTTGAAAGTTTGAATTTCTATGCGCTGAATAGCATTCAGAAGACGGCGGCCAACAAGTATGCCGACGCGAGGACGCGTCGCCCCCAAGTGAGGACGCATCGCCCACAGGATGGGAAGCATCGCCCACAAACAAAAAAGGGAGTTAAATTGCGGTATACCGATTTTTCTATATATACGTAATTAAAAGGGGCATTTTAACTTTCATGTTTCATTTATGTTCGTAACATTTTGAATATCAAGGTGTTGATAATATGAAACATATACGTTGAATGTTTCATTTATGTTTCACTTATGTTTCACTTATGTTTTCTCTAAAAAAGGAATTAGAAATAGCCAAAGTAATATGCAAACCGCCAG
>OIWK01000815.1_pt1 | contig 32547 bp, 31 predicted proteins | sample 1587401 | NCBI WGS metagenome assembly OIWK01 (sample SAMEA3888911, study PRJEB22519) | human gut metagenome | biome: human gut; feature: human-associated habitat; material: faeces | place: Denmark | collected 2009 | reverse complement strand
GATTTATTCAATGCTGCTTTGGGCAATTGGTGGAGCCGCTTTACTATATGCAATACTCCTGGCATATGTAAAACTCAATAATAAAGAAAGAAGATGAAAAGAAAAATGATGATTGACAAGAAAAAAGTCTTTATGGCAGTCGGTGCCCTGTCAATAGGCATGGCCGTAATTATTGCCTGTAGTACATTCAATGAATATCTTTGCAAGATCAGACAGGCACATGAAAATGAGTTTTCCGAGCGTACAGCAATATGGAACCTGTCGAAGAACATGACTGCTAAAGAGATGCTCTCCCGAATGACTACTGTCGCAAAGGGAGACTCGGTGTTGGTATGCAAGATAAGCCGTATACCTATAGGAGTATATTCTGACTTCATGCAAGAAACTGCCAAACCAACAAGGCGTGCATGGGTTAGAATAAGGGAAGCTCACATGGAAAGCCTGATTAATGGTGTTGATTGGATGGAGAAAAGATCCAGGGAAATGCCATTCTCTTCCTACGTTTTGTGCTCCAAGAGCAAATATGACGAGCAAGGTAATTCACAACCATCATTTCTCAATGAGAAAGTAGGCAGGGAAAAGGAACTCGACGAACTGTACCCACCAAAGGTATATTCGGAAGAGGCTTTTAAAAACTGGAAAGGCAGGTACAAGTCTCTGTTCTCCTCTACGCATTATGAAGGCAAAACGATCATTTCATACAATCCTTCGTACTTTCAGGAGAAAACATTGCAATCATACAATCCTGGTATAGTGATTCCTTTTTAAGCCATAATGAATTAAAATATTACTATATGAATGAAGAGAAAAAAGACATATTGGATTTTTTCTTTGATGGCGACATCATCATTGCTGGGCCACAAGAATATACGAATATCAGCAAAGTTCTGGAGACAGAGGAGTATAAGTTCATAACAAATGACAATGAAGGTGATTTGAAAGATTTCTTTATGCATGCTTTATTAAAGCCTTCAACCAGACTGGCCAACATCATCAACATGGTACTTCGTGTACCTTACGGTAAGCGAGACATACAAGAAGAACTGCGTGAACTGATTCAAGCCCAGGAGATATTTGGTTCAGACAAATGCACCTGGTCTGTCATAGAGGACATATACAATCAGACTAGGATGCAAGTTGGTATATTGGCATACTCCACAACAGAGTGATTAGTATTCATGTAATTAATACGTAAATGTTTGCGTATAACCATAAACAAGGTGGAGATAACTCTCCACTTTGTTTTTACCGTAATTTATATGTACCGAGAAAATTATTCTTCAAAATATTCTTCATCTTCAAACTCATCTTTTAAACGTAGAAGATCTTCTTTTTTAATTCTTGGCATCTTATATTTTTTGAGGGTATACTTCTCATTCCAATGATCACCAATAAGTATAGGACGATTACCATTTGTGTTTTTTAGTGAGAAAAAATTGCCAGACCCTTCTTTATAGAACCTAAGTTCTCTATGTTTTGAGTCATTAATCTCTTTCATTCCTTGTGGTAGTTGGTAGTAACCTATTTTAAGAACTTCACAAGGCTTAGAACTCATTAGCTCAAAAGTGTCGATGTCTTGTGGTCTAATACTCGGATTCCATTCCCATATATTGCCATCGAAATAATGTACTAACGCTAATTGTATTACATCCATATTGTTGACTTAACCGTGCTGTCGAGGGCTTATTTGTGCTTGCAAAGGTATAAATAAACTTCGAGAATTCCTCATTTTCTTAAGTTTTTTTAGCTAGATGTATTGTTAGGCCGGATAATAGCTTTGTTGTTACATATTCAAAAAAACTCGATGACAAGCACCGAGGGCAAACCTACCTGCCGCATCCTGCATAATTCAACAAACACGAACTAAATCGCACACAGCAACGATAGATTTTCGCTGAGGACGTACAAACGCCATTGGCGCACATAACACAGAGGTTATTTTTTTGCTCCTATCAAAGAGAAACAAAATTGGCTGACAGCCTTGTATTGAATTGTCAAAGAGCAGGTTGCACATGTAGTGTCAAATGATGCTATGCCTGTAATGGTGTTGGCTCATGCCTTGCTTGATTTGGAGCAGCACATGAGCGAGGCTCTATCTGAATATTCTTATATATAATAAGGTGTAAAATGTAAGGCATACTATAAAACGTTCCCTTACCTTCAAAAGATAAGGGAACTCGAAATAAACATATATTATAATAAAAAGAGGATTATTATCCCAAAATATCTATCGTGGCATTGGAAATCAGCGTTTCCATGTTCTGTAATGTTGGTGAAGCCAATTTGAAAGATGTGCCACCGATGGACCCGCAAATGAAATCTATCGCCAGCCACCATTTCTCAACAGTAGCGTCATCAGTTGCTGTTTCTTCGGCACAAAGATGCTTGTCATCAGAAGTTGGATTTTTGTATCTCCACAAAGCAATTTTTGCTGCAGTGGTATTGTCAGCAAGAAGAGAATTGGTCATTTCGACATCCTGCTTCCAATTTTCGTAAACTTCTATCGAGCTTTGAGAAATAGCAGGAGTAGCCATTTCTTCCATTTCATTCTCCTCTTCCATTTCCAACATCGCAACGCTATCATCTTCATCCAGGTATCTGGAGGCAGACTCTTCACTATCTTCCAGAGCATTGTCTTGAAGATAACTGTTGTAAGCATCCAACATTTCCTGAGAATGATGCTTTACATACTGCAGATCTGTTATCTGATGAGAGAAGTAAAATTCATTGATTTTTTCTTCTCCAATAAAACCGTTTAATTCCATATATCTATATGATTTGTTAGACATGCATACCTCTACCGGCTTTCACCTTCTGTAAGATAGCGTCCTGTTCTACACACATTTCCTCGGTATATTCATCTTCCGGAATATAGGAAAGCATGCCCTTGTCATCTCTCGTCCAGCAGCCATATATACCAAAGTTGTATTTGTCAAACGCCAAAATACCATCACGCTCTTTCTGCCAAGCCTGAGCATCCCCATTGACACTGAGAATACCTGTCTCCTCATTAAGGTCAATACCAATTGAAAGCTTCTGGTCATCTTTCTCCAGTGTAACCACCTCTCCATTTTCAAGTTCCTGTATATGATTCCGGTCCATGCCCATATTGTTGGCAAGCAGCGACAGGTTATTGTCAACAAGATTACTCTTCACAGAAATAATAGAGTTGGTTGCACTGTCAAGCTGTACATAGTTCCAGCTGCTGTTGGATGGAAGTATTACTTTGAGCACCCTACCCCTTTCCAATGCCTCTTTCTCTTCCCCAGTGAAGTATTCCAGATTACACTGGTTCTTAACTGGCAAGAACATCGGATGAACCTGTTCACCCTCTTTGAGCAAGCGGATGCGAGCAAAATCCTTGTGAATGACACCATCCCCATCAACTTGATTTATAGGAAGCAAAGGTGTACGCATACCCCCCAGCAGCTTATTCATGATAGGCTCAGGAAGGTCATCTATCATTTCCTGAGTAAGCCCGAACTTACCCAACTCCTCGTAAGGAATTTCATTTTCTTCAATTCTTTGTATATTCATATTGTTCAATATTTAAAATTTTTGGCAAAGATACAAAATAGCTAATTGCTGAACATTCAAAATTCAATATACCTTTGAAATTAACAATTTTAAAAGCCAGAAGCATTTTCCCTAATACCCTTTCCAAAACCACCGAAGGGTTTTGCAAACGTTAATTTCAAAGGTATATCGTGTTTAAATATAAGGTGTAGCTGAAAAGCATTACTTTTGCATTTTGAATATAAGATACAAAAAGTAACAGACAATGATCAGATATGTAATACTATCATTATGCCTTCTATGCTTCATGCCCAAAAGCGTGGCACAGGGAAAGAAAGTATCCAGAGAATACTGGATAGATAAGTATCTCAGCGTCAGTTTCCCTCTGCAAAGCATCAAGATTAATTCCTTCTATGGAAGCAGAGTCGATCCTTTCACAGGGAAATGTAAACAGCATAAAGGTTTGGATTTGAGAGCCAGATACGAAGAAGTACTGTCCATGTTTGATGGCAGTGTGAAGAGTACCGGCTATGACAAGGGTTCGGGAAAGTTTGTTATTCTACAGCATGGCGACTGGACTATCAGCTATTGCCATCTGTCAGAGATCTGGGTAACATCCCAGCAAAAACTCCTGGCAGGAGATCCGGTTGGCATTAGCGGAACCACCGGAAGAAGTACCGGTCCCCACCTTCATATCAGTTGCAGGTTGAAAGGACAACTGGAAGACCCCTACAATCTGCTGCTGTATGTAAGAGAAACGAAAGCCAGGGCTATCAAAGCCCTCAGAGTAAAGGAAAACAACCTGTTTTCTCCTGCTGAGTTTATAGAACACTATGCAGCAGCAGCGATGCGACAACAGCGGAAATACGGCATTCCGTCTTCCGTTATCCTGGCACAGATGGCACTCGAAAGTAAATGGGGAAACAGCAACCTGGCACAGGTGGGATATAACTTCTTCGGTATCAAAGCCAACCAGAACTGGCTGAACAGCGGTCTTCCTTATAGCATTCACGATGATGACCGCCCAAATGAGAAGTTCTGCAACTTCCTCTCACCAGAAGAAAGCATAGAATATCACTCTCGTTTGTTGATGAGTGACAGATATGCAAGGTGCTGGAGATATAAGCCCACCGACTACCACAACTGGCTCTTGTCTATCAAGGCAGCCGGTTATGCCACACGCAAGGATTATGTAAAGGTGTGCGAGCGTATCATCCGGCAGCATAAAATGTATCTCTATGACCAGCAAGCAGAAAGAATGTGAATACAACAACAGAAAATAAAACAATAAGAAAATAAGAAATGAAGAAATTAACGTTTTTATTGGCAACCTTCCTCATGGCAAGCTATGCCAATGCACAAGTAGTTTTCGGAGAGAATGAAAAGGAGTATGTAAAAAGTACCTCATTCTCCAGTGGTAGACAACCCAAGAAAGATGCAAAGCCCTATCTTTCGGGGCAGGAGAAGTTCAAACTCTCAGCCGTAGGCGACAACTGGTTTGGCAGCGTAAAGGCAGGCATGTCAACTTTCACCGGTGCTCCTGTAGGATGTACCGATTTCTTTGGTCATACACGCCCAACGATGCTTGTCAGTTTCGGTAAATGGCATTCACGTTTCTTTGGAACCCGATTGGTTTATCAGGGTTTCACCTTCACCAATGCCGAGAACAAGACAATGAACTATCAGAACTATCATGGAGATCTGATGCTGAATCTCTCCAGTTTCGTGCGTAGCAGCTACAATCCTCTTCCAAGATGGGATTTCGCTCTCTATTTGGGAGCTGGTGCTATCAAGAACACCACCATTCATAGCGCACCTTTTGCAGTTAGTCATGGTTTTCTTTGCAGCTACCGAGCAACCAACCGCCTCCATGTAACAGCCGAGATGGGTGGAACCAGTACCTTTCAGAGGTTTGACGGCATAGGCAAGGACAAGCATTTTGGCGATAATATCCTTCATGCATCCCTGGGAGTTACCATCGGTATTGGCAAACAGGGCTTTGACCGAAAGCCGGTTCTTGAAGTGTTGGGTGATGACGGTGATCATACTAGCCTTCTGTATGACGGCAGCCAATTCCCTAAAAATGATTTTGAAGGACTTAAGAGTTTGAAGGAAAGAATGAGCAAGGGAGACGATGGCTCTGGCTCTTTGGCATCTTCCGGTATTCAACTGGATGCCCCGATTCTGTTCTTCTTCAAGATCAATACCACCAACCTCATTGACAAGCAACAGTTTGTGAACATTAAGGAAATTGCAAAAGCTGTAAATGAAAACGATCTTCGAATCAACATCTATGGAGCCGCCGACAGCAAGACCGGAACACCGAAGCACAACCAGAAGCTCAGTGTTCGCAGAGCCAAGTATATTGCCAAGCTGCTCATGAAAGCAGGTGTTGACAAGAGTAAGATGCGTGGCTTCAGCAGGGGCGGTATCAATATCTACAAGCCATATACCGCAAACCGCCATACATGTGTCATCGTCTATAAGGAACAGCAGTAACATTTAAAGCATATTGTTATGACTATCATACGTAAAAATACCAATCCACGGGCAACCGATGTGGCTCCCCAGCTTCAAAGTATATTGCATGCCAATGGCATGCAAGCCCATATCTCATTGACAGAGACTGGCACCTACCAGCTCGTGACCCTCTCACACAACTCTTCCCAACCTCGTTATTATGACCTCAACGAGAAGCAGTTGAATGCCCTAATCAATGGTGGCACGAATGCATGGAACAAGAACGCATATAACACCTTCGTTTCCATTGTGAAAGACGATTATTATATTCCCGGTTCCTGGGTGGCAGCCAAAAATGCCAATTCGCCGGTAAATCACGGCTTGTGGGGACATACCATCATGGATGGAGAATACGGCTACCGAGCCCCACGATTCCGTCCGTTTGCCGGTCCGGGTTTTGGAAAATTTGACAATTCACCCCTTGGCATCCTCTTCGGTGGTGGCAGATATCACATCAGAAGAGTTGAGGGAAGACCTTACTTTGCAAACAGCGCACCTGTTGTAGTAGAACGCCCTGATGGGAGGCTGAAACCAGGTGAGTTGAAATCGGGCAGTTATGGTTTTTATGATAAGGGAAATCAGAAAAAGGATGCTCTCTCCAATCTAGAAGTGGATGTCAAACCTAGGGTTCTGGAGCGACCAAAAGGCAAAGCCTTGCCTCTGAAGGACTATATCAATGGTTACAGTACCCTTCTGACCTTCAGCGGTGCAGGATTTGCAGAAGTACTCTCATCCCATGGTATTGTGGTTGATAAAGACAAGAAAACCCTCACCATCAAGTCAGACGGCGTAAACAGAAACCTGGAATATGCTCTTACTGACGAAGAACTCAACACCATCTTAAATGATAAGTTGAGATTTACAGATACCAGAGGCAAGAAAAAGCAGATTCACAACAAGAATGCCCCTAACATCAGTGAGCGTCTGGATGTTATCAATAAGGTTATCGCAAATGACTTTGCCGACAAAATAACAGTTGACCATCTTCAAAGCAAAGACTATATCAACATCAAGTTGAAGCCGGAAGCAGCAGCTTCGCTTGGTCTGCTAGAAACACAGGCAAATGCATATAACAAGAATATTGATACATTGGACCTTGATATGAGGGAAATGCGCCAGGACTACAGGACCGGCTTTATTGACAAGTGGAACTCTATTGGTGTTGTGGACGGACGAACTCTTTCGGAGAATAACGGTTTCTATCTTCCTATGAATAAAGGAAGAAGAGTTGCCGTTGGTGAAATACAAGCCTACCCTACCAATGATGGTACCAAGACATCATATCGCATGACTGCAGCCATCAACAATCAGGTGATGAGTCATGAAATTTCCAAGGATGATTATATCAAGTTCATCAACTATGATGACGAACACCGTTTGCAGCTCTTTGACAAGGTTTTCGATGAAGTGAAAATTAAGAGTGCATCCAACGGCATGTTGGAAGACAATACTCGTTCATCATATCTTGACGAAGCAAAAGATGTTGTCAGACTTGAAGGTGATTACAGCCTGGTAAGCAGCAAAAGTTCCGCAGCCATTACCGGTGCTATGGCATGGAAGGATAATATCTCTGGCGATTATACCATCAATGTGAGAACCAACAAGGATGCCGGTATGTGGTCTTTCAAGATTACGGAAGATCAGTATACAAAGTTCAAGTACGCAACTAATGAGGAGCGTGCCCAAATGCTTACCTCCCTGCTTCCTCTTACAGATGAGAACAAGGAGAAGATGAAGGTCGTAGAATCAGCTTCTTTGTATAGAGGTGGCTATGTAAAAGGACAGAATGCAAATGTTTCTGCATCCTTGGAGAAGGTCTTACAGGATTTGGAGAAAGCCGGAATAGGCTATAAAATCGTCAATAACCGTGACCTTCCGGAGCAGGAACGCTTCCGGGTCCTTAAGGAAAGTGTACAGAAGTTGCAGGAAAAAGCCAACAAGTCCGGAGCCAAGATAGCCATCCCTTCCGATTCAGAACTTTGGCAAATGATTAAGGAGCATCCTCACACGCAGGTTCCTGTCCAGCAGCAGGAATCAAAGTTGAAGTCAGCAGAGCAAAAGCAGTACAATCTTAACGACCTTCGAGAGCAGACAAAGATCAATCTTCTTGGCGATGCCTACGTGAATGGAGAGTCCCTTGAAAATCTGAAAGCAAGCAAGGAATGGAAGCGAAGCGGCGAACATGGCCGTGATACCCAGGTGGGAGATATCGTAGTGGAAAAGCTGAAGGATGCCAAAGGACAGGAAATAGAAGGCAAATACAAGATGACAGCTGTCATCGATGGCAATGTCTTCTCACATGAAATTACGGAAAAGCAATACAACAAGTTCATGACCGTAAACAACCTCCAGCGAATGAAGCTCTTTGACAAGATCTTCCCAGAGGTCGAAATGAAGACGAAGCCGGAAAACCGCTTCAACCTTGGAGCAGCCCTTCTTGCTGCCGTGACAACAGGCGTGGGAGTAATGGCAATTGCATCAGAGTCTCGTCCGCATCACAGTCCTGTGGTGTTTGAAAGCGGACCAGTGTTCTCAAAGCCTGGTGTTGTTTCTGCTGCTGAAGTTTCAGCATCCATTTACGAGTCTATGAATAATGGACCAGCACCATCAGAAGGTTATGGTTTAGGTAGATAACAGATTTCATATCTAACAGAAAAGATGTATGAACGATACAGTACATATCTTTAGAACAGTAACGTTACGTCCTCATTGGTTTCAGTATGTCATCAATGAGTTCGTAGCGTTGTGTTTCTTTTTTGGCAGCATCTGGGTATGGGAATTTTGCAGTTTCCAATACCACGAGTTTGCAAAATACGTTGGCATAGCTTTATTCCTCTATCTGCTGTTCAAACTAATATATCTGGCAAGGATGGAATATGTGATAACAGGGGAACAGATCATCATCATGCATGGTGTTCTGTCCCACTCTACCGATTACGTCGAGTTGTACAGAGTTGTGGATTACTGGCAGCACAGAAGCCTTCCACAGCAGATTTTCGGACTGAAGACCGTAACCATCTTCTCTGGTGACCGGAATAATTCGAAGCTGGATTTAATAGGCATTAAAGCCAATAACAATATTGTTGCCGACATAAGGATGAGAGTAGAATTTAATAAACGACACAAAAGTATTTATGAAATTACAAATAGAAATTAAGAGAACAATGATTCTCCTGTTGTTCTTTTCCACCATGATTTCCTGCTTCGGGCAAAGCGTAACCCAATCCAATCCTCTGGAATATGCTGCTATCGGTGAGGGAGAATCACGAATAAATGAGATCATCGGTAAGCAGAATGAAATATTGGACACCTTAAGCGTGCTTCATGGTGGAATGGTTGTTGCAGAAACCAAGATGAAGAAATGGGAACAGAAGTATAACAGCTACCTGAAAACAACCCAAGGGTATGCAGATGCCATCAAAGCTGGCTGTACCCTCTATATGCAAGGCATGCAGACACTTTCTACCTTATGGGAAATCAATACAGCCTGTAAGATCAATCCGCAAGGTATCGCTGCTTCTGTTTCCATGAATACACTTTATGCCGAAACAGCTGTAGAACTTGTCAAGACGTATCGCATTTTGAAGACGGTCGTAGCCAAAGGCGGTGAAGGCAACATGCTCAAAGGCTCGGAACGTACAAAGATTCTGTGGCAGCTGAATACCGAGTTGGAACAGCTTAACAGGAAGTTTCGGAGCCTGGCATTGAGTATCAGCTTGTATACTTTCGAAGACGTATGGAACAAAGCTATTGCCGGAAAGATAGAAAAGAGCAACAAAATACTAGCTAAGGAGGCACTGAATCGTCAAAAGCGAGCCATGAAAGTAGTTGCCAGGTTCTACCGGGAGAGACAATCACATAAAACATGGGGGTGGTAATGATGAAACATATAAGATTAATCAGATATATCTTACTGATGGCTCTATTTCTGGCTCCAGTCTCATCAAGTGCCATTGGTGTTGCAGAAGACCTGGTAAGAGCAGGTATGTTCAAGACTTTCGCAACATCTGCCACAAAAGCCCTCAAAGCATCCGATGCCGTACTTACCGTGAATGCAGGAGAACACATGATGTCTAAGGAAGAAATCGATAAGGTGGTGAAATTCCAGACCCAGTTCAACAACTATCTCACCAACTTTGACAACATTCTTACCTATGCAGCAGAAATCTACGCTATCTATTATGAAGTGGATCAGACAGGTAGAAACCTCAGTGAACTGAAATCAGTGGCACTCTCCTCTCCTACCAACATCATAGCCGTAACCCTTTTAAGGTCAAGGAACTACATTTATAAAGATGTCGTAGAAAACGGAGTACAGATAGCTTTGGATATCGAGAAACTTCTTCCTCTAAAGAAGGACAAAGAGAAGAATGCAAAGATGTCTGAGAAAGAACGTCTGGAATGCATCGGTAACGTCAGGAAGAGTTTAAGGGAAATGAATAGAAAGATCAGAAAGATGAATCTTCTTCTTCGATATACAACACTTATGGATTGCTGGTATGACCTGAAAGGACAATACTACAGACCCAAAAGTATGCATGCCATCTGTAAGAGTTGTCAGAGACGGTGGGCAAATAATGCCACAAAATGGAAACGTAAATAATAATAGAAATGGATGAATCAAAAGAGTTACAAGGATTATATACCATATTCCGAGCGACAATTTATATTTCATTGTTGCTTGAATTTTTCATGTATGCATTGGATCCATCTTCCCTTGATTTCCTTGGGGGATTGATAACCAACATACATTCACGCTTACAATTACTGTCAGTGTACCAGTTCCTGCCATATAGCAAAATGGTTACGGTTATGCTGGTCATCATCACCTGTATCGGTACCAAAAACAAAAAGCAATTAGAGTTTGATGCCCGAAAAATGGTTTTTTGGCCAATAACTCTAGGCTTGCTTTTTGTGATACTGTCTGTATTCATCTACAATTGGGACTGGCATAGCAGGATATGGCTTTTCAAGGCAAATGTCTGGGTATATATGCTCTTCTCCCTCATAGGTGTAGTTGCCATTCATGTTGCCTTGGATAACGTTGCGAAGTATTTCAGAAATGGACTTATGAAAGACCGTTTCAATTTGGAGAACGAGAGCTTTGAACAGCCGGAAGACCTGGTAGAAAATAAATTCTCGGTCAATATACCGATGCGTTATTATTATGGTGGCAAATTCCGACACGGATGGATAAACATCATCAATCCATTCAGAGGTACGTGGGTTGTGGGAACCCCAGGCTCCGGTAAGACCTTTTCCGTGATAGAACCTTATATCAGACAACATAGTGCAAAAGGGTTTGCCATGGTAGTATATGACTATAAGTTCCCTACTCTGGCAACAAAGTTGTTCTATCATTACAAAACCAACCAGAAAAAGGGTCTTACCCCTAAAGGATGCAAGTTCAATATCATCAACTTCGTGAATGTAGAGTATTCAAGAAGAGTAAATCCTATACAGCAGAAATATATTGCCAACTTAGCAGCTGCCCAGGAAACAGCAGAGACACTGATTGAGTCTCTTCAGAAGGGCCAGAAAGGAAGTGGTGGCGGTAGCGACCAGTTCTTTCAGACTTCTGCAACCAACTTCCTTGCCGCCTGTATCTATTTTTTCGTCAACTATGGGAAGAAACCATACGATGAGAATGGAAACGAGTTGGAGGCAGAATATGCACCAGTTGCAGGAACCCCACACCTAAGGTTAACAGGTAAGGTCTTTGCCAAAGGACACAAGGACGACAATAACTTTGTTGTAGAGCCAGCCTACTGGAAAGGGCAATATTCAGATATGCCGCATGTACTTTCCTTCCTGAATCATAGCTATGAGGAAATCTTCGAAGTTCTGATTACTGATCCGGAAGTATCTCCTCTCCTGGGTCCTTTCAAGACCGCTTACGAAAATGGAGCGATGGAGCAGTTGGAAGGTATGATTGGTACACTCCGTGTACAAACCTCACGTCTGGCAACCAAAGAGGCTTATTGGGTATTCAGTGGAGATGATTTCGACCTGAAAGTATCTGATCCTAAAAATCCAAGCTATCTGCTCATTGCCAATGATCCGGAAATGGAAAGTATCATTGGAGCCTTGAATGCTTTGATTCTTAACCGACTTGTTACCAGAGTAAACAGCGGACAGGGAAAAAATGTACCGGTAAGTATCATAGTTGATGAGCTTCCAACATTATATTTCCATAAGATTGACCGTCTTATAGGTACAGCTCGTAGTAATAAGGTTGCCGTAACGTTAGGATTTCAGGAACTTCCACAGCTGGAAGCGGATTATGGAAAAGTCGGTATGCAGAAGATTATCACAACCGTAGGTAATGTAGTGAGTGGTTCTGCCAGAGCCAAGGAAACCCTAGAATGGTTATCGGGCGATATTTTCGGAAAGGTAGTCCAGATGAAAAAAGGTATCACCATCGACAGAGATAAAACCTCTATTAATCTCAATGAGAATCTTGACAGTCTGGTTCCTGCATCTAAGATTTCCGATATGGCTTCTGGCTGGCTCTGTGGTCAGACGGCACGAGATTTCACGGTTACAAAAACTGGCAGAAAAGGTTCCATGGATATTCAGAAGGCAGAAGAGTTCAAGACAACGAAGTTCTTCTGTAAAACGAATTTTGACATGGAAGAAATCAAGAAAGAAGAAGCTTCCTACGCCAACTATCCACTTCCAAAGTTTTATAACTTCGGAACCTCTGATGCCAAGGAGCGAACCCTTTATAAAAATTTCAACCGTATTGACAAGGAAGTGAATGAAATGATTACTCGCATACAGAAAGAGTTCCCTAAGCAGATAAAAAAAGCAAGTAAAAAATAAAAGAGTGCTTCATATGTTCCCAAATATCTATTGATATACAACTACATTCTTGCCAAAACGTTGCTTATATATATAAAAGGTGTAAATAACCCAAAAGCAACATGAGTCACAAATAAAAAAGTTAGTATTATGGCTACAGTAAAAGTAAAATTCAGAGCATCCTCGGTGCCGGGAAAGGAAGGCACATTGTATTATCACCTCATTCACCAGCGCAACCTGCGCTGGAAGAGTACCGACTATCATGTCTTTCCAGAAGAGTGGAACGACAAGAAGTCGGCTATCATTGTTTCTAACCGCAACAACAGACAGGCGCATCTACAGCTCATTCAGTCGCAAATAGATTGGGAGATGAAGCAGATGCAGCGTATCATCCATGACAAGGAGATGGATGGCATCCCTTATACCATTGACGACATAGCTAAGGAGATACAGCAGCTGCCACCGAACAAGAGCGTCTTCACCTTCTTCCGCCAGCAGATAGCCAAGAAAGAGCAGATGCAGTGCATTGGCACCAAGAGCAACTACACCAGTGCTGCCAACCGCTTCATGGAGTTTCGTAATCACGAAGACCTCACCTTCTCTCACATGACCAGCGAGATGATAGAAATGTATCAGGCATGGCTGTTCAACAGAGGTATCGGACAAAACACCGTGTCCTTCTATCTGCGAACCCTGCGCACGCTCTACAACAAGGCAGTGGAAACAGGCCATGCGCCAGCCAAGGACATCTTTGCTCACGTGCAGACCGCTAACGTGCGAACTGCTAAGCGAGCCATCACTGTAAAGGATATTCGCAAGATAGAAAACCTGGATTTGCCAATAGGCTCCTCCCTTGACAAGGCACGAGACCTGTTTTTACTCAGTTTCTATCTCCGAGGCATGGCATTCGTGGATATGGCGTTCCTGAAGAAGACCGACTTGAAGTGTGGCTTGGTGAACTACAACCGTCGCAAGACCCACCAAAACCTCAATATCGAGTGGATGAAGCCAATGCAAGCCATCATCGACAAGTACGCCGAACAAACGAAGGACTCCCCTTACCTGCTACCCATCCTGACAGGCAAGGAATCCTCTCCATACACGGCATACCGCAAGGTAGAGCACAACACCAACTACAACCTGAAGAAAATCGGTGAGATGGTAGGCTTGAAGATACCGCTGACCACCTACGTGGCACGCCACACGTGGGCAAGCGTAGCCTTGCACATGAACATACCGATAGCCACCATCAGCGAGGGCATGGGACACAACTCCTATAAGACCACACAGATTTACTTGCAGTCATTAGACGTAGCAACCATCAATGAAGCCAACAAGCGGATTATAAGCAAAATCTTAAAAGAGTTGTAAATAAATCGTTATATTTACCCCTTTTCCAAATGTTAGGGTAAAATGTTTAGCAAATTTCGCCCTTTCTTATGGTAAGAGAGCAAAAACAGCCGAAAAGACCGCAAATCTGCCATTTGGAGAATTCTTCCGAGGCAGATTTGCTAAACAATTGTGTTAAATCTGGGGAGTGACATAAAGAAAATGATAAAATCTGACACGTAATCCAACTATTTTTCGTACTTTTGCATTAAGTTGTATCTCTTACCATAAGAGTGTGCAACAAATGTAAGATAAAGATACATGTGCAGAGGCTGCATGCCAAGCACTCATATTTACGATTAAGATTATGCACAACATTAACAAATGGACTAGGCTTCCACAACCATCATGTATGGTTGCAGCTGAGGACATAAAGTAGAGCAGGATTTATGAAACCGGATGGTACGAGTTCTTTTTCTACAGCCGACGAGAAACTTATTTCTCCAAAGGGCAACCACGTTACTGAGCCAGACGTAAAGACTGGTTCAGAGGTAAAGAAGTGTCGTCAATCGGACGGAACCACATGGTCGTATCTCTTTATGCATCACAGCAAAGTGAAGGGCATGGAGGCACAGCTGATTAAAGACGGCAAAACCTATTTTGTGCATAAAACCATACGGTATTTCAAGAAACGGAGCAAACAGAAAGTACAGCACAAGGAAATACCGACCGTCAGCGGTCTGGTCTTCTTCCAAGGTTTTCCAGAAGAAATACAAACCTATCTTGACAAGAAATTCCCTCGCACTTATTTGTGCAAGAACTGCAGCACAGGCAGAGTGGCAGAAATCAAAGATTCACTGATGCGACCATTCATGCGTATCGTAGAGACTTCACCTGAGCGCATCCGTTTTCTCCTCCACCCTTACCATTATTATGCTCGCAACCGCATCCTCCTCCGTATCACCACTGGTGAGATGGCAGGACTGGAAGGTTACATCATCCGCATTGACCGAGACCGCCGCTTGGTGATGAGTATCGGTGGACTGAGCGTAGCCATCAGTGGTGTTCATGCCGAGCATTTTGAGGAAGTGGAGCAAGACAAGTCCCATCTTGCCAACGAGGAAATCTTCTACAAGCGCAACCTGCAAGAGCGGCAAGTGCTGATAGACCGCTATTTCCATCCTGTGAAAGATGACAAGGAAGTGGCGTTGCAGGCAGAAAACATCGACTATTTGAGAAAATATGCCTTGGATGAAGTGGCACACAATCGCATTACCTTCAATGACACATGGAACATCTATTCCTTCATCATTGAGGAGATTGGCTACTATTATTCACCATTCATAGAACAGTTCAAGGAACACCTCGACCCCATCATGCGTGAAGGAGGTAAGGTACTCCAAGAAATGGAACAGATTATCAAAAGTCCTCATATCAGTCCTAACGACAAGACCAGATATGAGAATGATTATCAAAGAATCTTTTCGCAATATGATTATCTGTTCTAAAGATTCATACATCATACCATGACCGATTTCGCAACTTTTGTAAACATTATCATCGACGAGCTTACGAAAGAAGGTAGAAAGCATACCGCTGAAACACGCAAGTATTCGGCCAATCGCCTATTGATGTTTATGGGCGACAATCCCACACCTATGGACAAATGGGACGATTTGTTTGTTCAGAACTACGAGACATGGTTGAAAACACAGGGGCTGTCGGCATCTACAACCGCTTTTTATCTGTCGCAATTGTGTGCATTCTATAAGCAAGCTGTAAAAAGAGAAAAAATACAAGAGCACGACATCTTTCGCCTGGTAAACAAGACACCAGCGCCAAAACTTGCCGTCCAACAGTTTCCCTCGATAGCCGAGTTGCGCTATTTGCAAACTCTCAATCTTAATAAGTCGCAGGATTTCGCTCGAGACATGTTCCTGTTCTCACTTTATGCAAGAGGCATGAACTATGTGGATATGGCATATCTGAAGAAATCCAACGTTAAAGACGGAATGCTCACCTACATTTCCCATACATCAGACAACAATCCTGTAGTCACTATCAAATGGGACAAGGCAATGCAGCAGATAGCAGACAAATATACCTCCGACACAGCGTATATGTTCCCTATCATTACCATGGAAGGGAATGCTGATGAAACAGAACAAATAAAAAGAAGTCGCCATAATGTGGTATACAACTTGCGTTCTATTGGCAAACAATATAAATTCAGCGTCTCCCCCACCATCGCCATGACCAAGGATTTGTGGCGCAAGATTATGGATGAAGTGAGTGTGAGTGAGGTGATATAGACAAAATAATCTTAATGTCAATGAGTTGGTAAAGCTCTGAACGGCATTGAGGCTGCATTATAGTAATAAGATATAAACCAATGAATATAATTAAAACAAATATAGAAGGTGTCCTCATTATAGAGCCACGCCTCTTCCGTGATGCTCGTGGCTACTTTTTCGAGAGCTTCAGCGAGCGAGAGTTTGAAGAGAAGGTCTCTCATATCCTGGGACACAGTGTTCACTTCTGCCAGGACAACGAGTCTATGAGCAGCTATGGCGTGATGCGTGGCCTGCATTTCCAGCATCCACCATATACCCAGAGCAAGCTGGTCCGCTGCGTAAAAGGCAGAGTACTCGATGTAGCGGTAGATATTCGCAAAGGCTCCCCTACTTATGGGAAGCATGTTGCCGTAGAGTTAACTGAAGATAACCATGTTCAGTTCTTCATTCCAAAGGGCTTTGCCCATGGTTTTGCTGTCCTCTCAGAGACTGCAGTCTTCCAGTACAAGTGTGATAACTTCTATCATCCTGAGGCAGATGGAGGAATCAGCATTCTTGATGATACCCTCGGCATCGATTGGAAAATCCCTACAGAGCATGCCAATCTCTCAGAGAAAGATACGAAGCATGCGATGTTGAAAGATTTCGATTCTCCATTTGATATCAACGTAGATTTATACAAATAAGTTTTTTATGGCAGATAAAGAAGTTTTAGAGCGAATCCTCTCGATGCTCCCAGTAGAGTTTCAAGACGTTTACGATGATACGATACCAGAGGCAAAGGAGATACGCAAGAAGATGGGAAAGAAGGTTTCTTCAGTCAAGTCCTATTCCTGCGCTATGCCGATGTTTGAAGACATTCGTAAGCTCAATTACAAAGGACAAGCCCAGGTCTGCAAGGTCTTTCATCAGTACTTAAAGAAGAAGCCTAATGTGGTATCCTTCTTTCTCGACCGTTTCGAGGAAACCTATTCTCGAATCGATATGAAAGACCTTGCAGACTCCATTGAATGGATTGGTTATGCCGTGAATGATATGGATAATGTCATTTCTGAGATAGATTACAACGACCCCATGACTTTCTTCGATATAGAAAAGGTGATGGGAAAGGTAATCAGTAAAGAGCTGAAGTGTAATTCTCTTGAATAAAAATAGCACCTGTTCCATTATGGAACATATGGATGATGATGGCAAACAATGCAATTATACAAAACAACTTGATTGTGCACTAAATAAAATAAAATATGGCAAGAAATGTATATAGTGATGGCTATCAATACTATCGTGGCAAATGCTGTGTTTTCATTAGTCATCAGCAGAAAGATAAACCTGCAGCCAAAATCATCGCTAATTATTTATTATCTTGCGGTATTGATGTCTATTTTGATGAGTATGATGCAAGCATCAATCGTAGCAATCCGCAAAGTGTAGTAAATGCAATTAAAGCTGGATTGAGAAAGAGCACACATTTGATGTGCTTGTTGAGTGAAAATGCCATGAAATCCAAGTGGATTCCTTGGGAAGTAGGTTATGGTTATGAACATAATGTCTTCTGTGTAAAACTTAAAGAAATAGCATCTTCTTTACTTCCTGAATATTTGCAGGTTGTGCCAGTCTATAGTGGATACGAGGACTTAGATGTTGCTATTCGTTATATGCGTAGCACTAATAATATTTACGAAGGTAAGATGAGAACATTCTCCAATTGTTTTCATCCACTTTCTTCAATCATGAATCGCAATTCTAAGATAGAATAATATGGATAATTTTAAAACACCTTTAGCTATAGTAGTTGCTTACGATAAGCAATTTACAGGTGGGCTTTCTATATATGAAGACCTTTATCATTTGTTGTGCCGAAATGCTAATGAACCATTGATAGATGGATTAGATATTCCAGTCTATTTCCAAACTAATCAAGAAGATGGCATAATTTATGATGTCAGAAAAACTATCAATGCAGATAAGGTAGTGGTATTGTTGTTGGTTGATCTTTATATGTTCAATAGTTCTGCTTGGACAAATTACATCAATGAACTGGTCAATGACGATAAGAATGGGGTGGTAAAAGTATTGCCGGTAGCCTTATGCCAATATGCATTTGATATAAATCATGAACTAGGGAAACAACAATATATTCGTCTGAAAAGTTATGATATCCGAGCTTGTTGGCAAGAGTTTTTGATTAGGTTTTATGATGATTTGATCAGAACGGTATGTGATTCCCAAGAGAAGTTACAGATATTCATCAGTCATACCAAGAAAGATGAAGATCGTTTAGGTATTGAGAAGGCAAACGAGTTGAAGGCTTATTTGCGTGCAGATACCAAACTCAATTCCTTTTATGATGCCAATGATATTCTTGATGGATATAGCTTTGGTGACCAAATCAAGGAAAATTTGAAAAAATCTCTTTTGGTTATTTTAGAGACTTCAACTTATTCTGATAGGGAATGGTGTAGAATAGAAGCTATTGTAGGCAAGGAAAATCATGTTCCAACTGTTGTTGTCAGTTTGTTTAATGGCTTGATACCTCGTACTTTTCCTTACCTGGGTAATACACCTAAGATTCGGTTTGGTGGTAATTGGGATGAAGTTATTTGTTTGCTACTTCGCACAGCATTGGACAAATATTATGAAGAAAGATACTTGGAGAATTTTAGTCAAGCAAATAGTAAGGTGATACCGATGATGCCTGAATTCATCAATATTGGTAAAGTTGACGGAGTCAATCAAATCTTGTATCCAGAGCCTCCTTTAGGCAATGAAGAATTGGAAGTGGTGAAGCGCCAATTCCCAACAATTACCTTTAATACGCCAAGTCAAATTTTTTCAGCTTCTCGTTTCTTGGAAGGCAAAAACATAGCAATTTCCATATCAGAGTCTCCTGACTCTTCTGTTCTTGGAATTGGAAAAGCGATGTTTGAGGATTTATCTGTAGAACTTGCACGACACCTTCTTATATCAGGGGCTCATCTAGTTTATGGTGGAGACTTAAGACCAGGTGGCTTTACAGAGTTGTTTAAAGATTTAGCATATCAATATGGTATATATGAGAAGGAAAAAAACTTGAAGAATTATTTCACCAACTATTTGGCTTGGCCAATATACGTAGGAATGGCACCAGCAACTCATGCTGAATACAAGTCTTGTCGTGTTCAATGTCAGAAGGCTACGATACCAGATACAATTCCGACCGATTTACATGGGCAAATGGTTCCACCTTCTACTGTTGAGAATTTATATTATTGGGCAGAGTCACTAAAAGCTATGCGCCTAGAAATGGAAAGCAACATAGATGCTCGAATTATCTTGGGTGGAAGAGTGGCTGGGTTTAAGGGATATATGCCTGGTTTATATGAAGAAGCTATTATTACTGCTAATTCTAAGCATCCGATATTTCTCTTGGGCGGCTTTGGAGGAGCAGCTTCACGCTTGATAAAGTTGCTAAAAGGAGAAACAACTTCGGAAAAATTGTTTGAAGAGTGTTGTTCTCAACATTTATATCAAAAGTTTGTTACTTACTTAGCTAAAGAAAAAGAAGAGATGAACTTTAAAGCTCTTGATGTATTTTCCTGCAACATGGATGTTTTGAAAAACGGACTTTCGAAGGAAGATAATGAACGATTATTTGTAACAACCAATGTTACAGAGATAATAGCTTTGATATTGAAGGGTTTGCGCTCTTTGATTTAATTTTATTAAAAAGTAAAATATGCATAAAGTTTTTGTTAGTTTTCATCATGCCAATGATCAATGGTATAAGGATGAGTTAGTAAGATGGGGAACAGAAAATAATGTATTCATTGATGGTTCTGTAGATATGGGGGAAATTCCTGACAACTGGGATGCTCAGCATATCCGAGAGTATATTCGTGATAACCATCTGAAGGATACGACTGTAACAATTTTATTGGTTGGTACAGAAACCAAGAATCGTAAGCACATTGATTGGGAGCTTTTTTCCAGTATGTATGATGGTAAGGTTAATAAAAAATCTGGGATTTTGGTAATTAACCTTCCTTCTGTATGCTGTCAGTATCATACGCTTTGTACAAAGGAAGAGAAAGAAGCAATCTTACCTAATCAAAAAACATGGATAAGTATAAATGACCGGTCAGAATTTGATAGGCGTTATCCATATATGCCGGCACGAATCATTGATAATTTGCTGAAGAAAGGTGTAAGCATATCTGTAATAAACTGGGGTGATCTATCTGTTGATAAGTTGAAATTATTGATAGATAAGGCTTATGATGCTAGATCTAACAATGATTATGATATGAGCCGAGAAATGAGAATGAGGAATGCGTGAGTAATATTTCTGTATTTATCATATTGAATACATATGGATATAGCTAAAAATGACTGAAAATGAAACTTCCATTATAAATGGACATGTTCTCAGTCATAAAGATAATAAGGGACAGAAATAATAAATCGAAAATAAGAAAATGGCAGCATTAAATAGATATTATTTAGATGATGTATCCAGCCGAATAGGAATAAAGTGTGTATTTATAAGCCATCAACGTAAGGACAAAACTGTTGCAAGGGCAATAGCTGATTACATAAAAAATGCTGGTGTTGATGTCTATTTTGATGAATACGACTCAAGTATAAACATATATGATCCATATTCTGTAGTATCTGCAATAAAGAAAGGTATACATAAAAGTACTCATATGCTATGTATTTTGTCTAATAATGCTTTGGAATCCAAATGGATGCCTTGGGAAATTGGCTATGGATATGACAGAACCCAATTATATGGTTTGACCGTAAAAGAATTGGCAGAGTCTACACTACCTGAATATCTTCAAATCGTCCCTATACTCAGAGGAACGAAATCTCTAAATGAATTTTTAGAGAGAGTATGTGGTAAACCATCATGGCAGATGCTTAATGAAAATTTATATGTAAGAAACTCTGATTCAAATCATCCTTTGGATAGTTTTTTAAATTGGAAATTATAAGTTGCCTCAAACTTCAGATAATAACAAGCGAATAGCGAAGGGGATGTTGTTACTTTATTTTCGAATGCTGTTCCTGATGGTTGTATCATAGCTTATGAGGCGATGTATATAGCAAGGATGTTGAATGACAGAGAGAATATTATGACCGAGGAACAATACAACGAATTGCTGAAAGCCTACACAAAAAGGAGGCTTTGGCAAGCATGATAAAGGCAGATATACGCAATAGGTTCCCTGAACCTATTGCCAGTATGTATTGCCAGCAGTTTGATAATTTCAAGACCGTTGCAGATTTCTTGGAATTTGCAGCAAAGTTAATGAGAAGATAACATTTATGAAAGGTATAGTATTAGCAGGTGGTAGCGGTACACGCTTGTATCCTATCACCAAGGGTATCAGTAAGCAGCTGATACCAATCTTTGATAAGCCGATGATATACTACCCAATATCAGTATTGATGTTGGCAGGTATCCGCGAGATACTCATTATTTCAACCCCATTCGATTTGCCAGGCTTCAAGCGCCTCTTAGGCGATGGAAGCCAGTTTGGAGTCAAGTTCGAGTATGCTGAGCAGCCATCACCAGATGGCTTAGCCCAAGCCTTCATTATCGGTGAGAATTTCATTGGTAATGATTCTGCTTGCCTCGTATTAGGCGATAACATTTTCTATGGTGCAGGATTGAACCAGATGTTGCATCAGGCAGTAGCAGATGCAGAGCAGAACGACAAGGCAACCGTCTTCGGTTATCGTGTCGGCGATCCTGAGCGATATGGTGTAGCTGAGTTCGATGAGCAAGGCAATTGCCTCAGCATTGAGGAGAAGCCTCAGCATCCAAAGAGCAACTATGCAGTGGTAGGTTTATACTTCTATCCTAACAAGGTAGTAGAAGTAGCCAAGCATATCAAGCCATCTGCTCGTGGTGAGTTGGAAATCACAACAGTAAACCAGGAGTTTCTGAAGGATAAGCAGCTGAAGGTTCAGACCATGGCAAGAGGATTCGCCTGGCTCGATACCGGAACTCATGATTCCCTTTCGGAGGCATCTACCTTTATTGAAGTCTTAGAGAAGCGACAGGGTTTGAAGGTTGCTTGCTTGGAAGGTATTGCTTATCGCCAAGGTTGGATAGATAGTGATACGTTGCGTGAGAATGCTCACCCCATGTTGAAGAACGACTATGGCAAGTATCTCCTTTCAATACTTGAAGAGAAAGATCAAACATTAAAAAAGAATTTAGAATATTAGAAAACTATGAATATAATCAAAACAGAAATAGAAGGCGTCCTCATTATAGAGCCACGCCTCTTCCGTGATGCTCGAGGCTACTTCTTCGAGAGCTTCAGCGAGCGAGAGTTTGAAGAAAAGGTAGCCCCAATCTTGGGACACAGTGTTCACTTCTGCCAGGACAATGAGTCAATGAGTAGCTATGGCGTGATGCGTGGCCTACACTTTCAGCGCCCACCTTATACTCAAAGCAAGTTGGTACGCTGCGTAAAAGGTAGAGTGCTTGATGTAGCTGTAGATATCCGCAAAGGATCACCAACCTATGGCAAGCATGTGGCTGTAGAACTGACAGAAGACAATCATGTCCAGTTCTTCATTCCAAAGGGCTTTGCCCATGGTTTCGCCGTACTTTCAGAGACTGCCGTCTTCCAATATAAGTGTGACAACTTCTATCATCCTGAGGCTGATGGAGGTATCTCTATCCTGGATGATAGCCTTGGTATTGATTGGAAAATCCCAACAGAACATGCCAATCTCTCTGAGAAAGATACGAAGCATGCGATGCTGAAAGACTTTGATTCTCCATTCGATATCAATGTAGATTTATACAAAATATAAAGGTTTGTATGAGGGTAGGAATTATAACATGGTGTTGTTATCATAATTTTGGTACGTTTCTTCAAGCATATGCTTTGCAGAGCTTTCTTCGCAAAAATGGTTATGATGTGGAATTATTAAATGATTACCAATATTCTGTTAAACAACCATTAAGTTTGAAAATAAGAATAGCGATTAAAGAATATATCAAGCACTTTTTCTTTCCGAAGCTTTTTAAATCAGTTAAGAAAGATAGAGAATCTGGTATTTTATATGAGGCTTTTAAAAAAAAATATTTACATGTAGATTATCAGGTCGCTTCTTTGTATGATGTTAATCAAAGATATGATGCTTTTGTGTGTGGTAGCGATCAGATATGGAATCCTGGTGGTTTTAAAAGAAATGGAAATGAATTCTATTTTGCAAGTTTTGCTTCAAAACCGAAAATAGCTTATGCTCCAAGTATAGGCGTAAAATCCATTCCTTCTGAATGCAAGGAGCGTTTTTCTGAATTAATTTCTGATTTTTCGTTTATTTCGGTGAGGGAAAAAACAGCAGTAAATGCCATGAAAGAAGTTACAGAAAAGCCAGTAGAGGTTGTTGTAGACCCGACTTTGCTTATAGATAGTAAAGACTGGTTTCAATTAATTGATAATGATTTAAATAAACAACAAGACAAATATTTGTTTTTGTATCTTCTGACATTCAATCAAGAATATATATCGGCAGCATATGATTATGCACAATTGCATAACTTAAAGGTCAGAGTAGTTAAAGCATGTGGGGTTAATTTGCATATAGATGAAGCTGAACCAGCTGGTCCTTTAGAATTTCTCAATATGATAGCTGGTGCTTCATATGTAATGACAGACTCTTTTCATGCTGCAATTTTCTCAATGATATATAATAAGGCATTTGTTGTATTCAAGCGATTTAAAGATAATGATGTTGCCAGTCAGAATTCTAGAGTAGAAAACCTATTAGGTAAGGTAGGGCTAAAGGAGAGACTAATTGATGAAAATCACTTAGAATTTATTGATGCTCTTACTGATATTGATTTCGGGCAGGTTGACCATCTCATAAAAAGAGAAATTCAAGATTCTCAGCAATATCTTATTAATGCATTAAAAATTGTTCAGAATGAAAGAAGTTAAGGAACTGGCTAAAAATACGGGTCTGTTGGCCATAGGACAGTTTGGTACGAAGTTATTAAGTTTCTTCTTAGTCCCATTATATACGTATGTTCTTTCTACAGCCGATTATGGTACTTATGATTTGATGAATACCACAGTATCGTTGCTTGTTCCCATTCTTTCTTTGAATATATGTGATTCTGCATTGCGCTTTCCTTTAGACAAGGATGTGGATAGAAAGCAGATCTTTTCCATCTGCTGTTTACACATGTTTGCAAGTGTGTTGTTTGGTGGCATATTAATTGGATTGAATTATTACTTTGATGTTATATCAATAGTTAACGACTATCCAGTACTTTTTCTCTTATTATTTGCAAGTAATGCTATTAGTGGATTCTTGAATTGTTTCGTACGAGGAATTGATAAAGTTAAGGAAGTTGCAATATCTGGGGTGTTGAGTTCTGCTGTCATGATAGCTCTTAATTTGTTATTTCTCTTACCTCTTCATATGGGATTGCTAGGATTTTTCTTGGCAACTATAATAGGAAGCTTTAGTCAGTCTATCTATTTGTTTATGGCAATAAAGGGATGGAAATATTTTCAGATAACATCACGTGATAAGCAGCTTCACCGAGATATGGTAAACTATAGTCAGCCACTTATTTTGAATAATATATCATGGTGGGTTAATGGTGTTTCTAATCGTTATATTATCACTTGGTTTTGTGGCATTGTAGCCAATGGTATTTATTCGGTTAGTTATAAAATACCATCTATTTTGGTGATGTTTCAAGGTATATTTAGCCAAGCTTGGACAATGTCGGCAGTTCAAGGGTATGATAAAGATGATAAAAATGGATTCTTTACCCGGATGTACCAATCGTATAATTTGTGTATGGTTCTGGTATGTTCAGTGTTGATTATGCTTTCAAGGGTCATGGCTAAGTTTTTGTATGCAAATGACTTTTATAATGCATGGAAATATGTTCCGTTTTTGCTTATAGCTTCAGTATTTGGAGCATTAAGCGGTTATGTTGGAGGAATTTTTGCAGCGACTAAAGATACTAAGATATTTGCCAAAACAAGTATAATGGGAGCTGTGGCTAATCTTATGCTAACCTTTGTGCTGGTTTGGAAAGTTGGAGTTATGGGTGCTGCTATAGCTTCTCCTGTCTCATATGGATTCATCTGGTATCTGCGAATCAAGAGTGTTAGTAAATACATGAACATGAAGATTAATCTTTTCAAGGATGTTTTTGGATATCTTATTCTTTGTATTCAGACAGTTCTTCTTTTCATATTTCCTGATAACATATTATTTTTTATTTTGCAACTATTAGCAATTGTAGTATTGCTGTTACTTAATAAAGAGCTGTTATCAATAGTAATGAATAAAATAACGAATAAATTTATAAAACGATGAAAGAAAATCAAACGATAAAAGTATCTATAATTGTAGCCATTTACAATTCTGCTAAGTTTTTAGATAAGTTGATAACCTCAATTATTGACCAGACTTACAAGAATATTGAAGTTATCCTTGTTGATGATGGATCGCCTGATAATAGTGGTGAAATTTGTGATAAATATGCTGCACTAGATTCTAGAATAAAAGTTCTTCATAAGAAAAATGGTGGAGCTTGTGATGCACGCAATAAAGGTTTGGAAATGGTTACTGGTGAATATCTATCTATCATAGATGGCGATGATTGGCTGGAACCAGATTATGTTGAATATCTTTTAAAACTTGCTGTAGATACAGGTTCAGAGATGTCTATGAGTAAGTATATTTTTACTACACGAGATAGGGAGCAGGTTACTGCGGATAATATTGAAACTTGGACTGCTGAGGAAGCTGCAGTTCAAATTATTTATCCTAAAATGCCTATTGGACCATGGAACAAGCTTTATAAAACGAGTTTGATTAAAGATAACCATATTGATTTTAATGTACCTTGGTCAGGAGAAGGCCATTGGTTCTCCTGTATGGCTGCCCAATGTGCTAACCATGTTGGGGTCGGCTCCCGTAAAGTTTATAATTATAGATTGAATAATGCTGGAAGCGGACTTACCAATTTTAAGGTAGTTATGGGTACAAATGCTTTGTGGAACACCAAGAATATTGGTAATAAGCTGGTTCATCCAACAAAGCGTCTTAAAGCTGCTGTCAATTATCACATTTGGAGTTGCTATCATTTTATACTGATGCTGATTACTGCAACCAATTCTAAACAAGAATATGCAAAGGAATACAAGGAGTGTCTTGCACAAACAAAGGCGATGCTTCCTTCCGTCCTTTTACGTAGTGAAGTGACTTGGAAACATAAAATTAAGATGATACTTATTACAATGTTTCCTATAACTTATGCAAAATACATTATCAAGAAAAATAGAAAAGCATTAGAAAAAGATTTAAAAAATCTATAATTATGAGTATTGCTAATAAAGTTAAGAATTTGTTACGTTGGTATATCAAAGAAACCAAACGTAAAGAAATACATCCAGTCATTCCACAGATTACTATTCCAAATCTCTTGCGAGATAAAGTCGCATTAGTTATGGGGGGGGCATGGTGGAATAGGGAAAGCTATTGTCAATTCTTTTATTGATAGTGGATGTAAGGTTATAGTTGTTTCCCGTAATGTAGAAAAGGCAAAGTCTTCTTTCCCTTTGCATGAGAATCTAGCATTCATTAGTTTTGATTTACAGAATCTCTCTAACATAAACGAAATGGTTCTTCAGGCTATATCTATTTGGGGCAAGATTGATATTTTAGTGAATACTGCTGGTACTCATACTGAAAATGTCGATTTTTGGACAGTTTCAGAAACAGAATATGATAGGGTGTTGGATATTAATTTGAAAGGCTGTTATTTTATCAGTCAAAGAGTTGCCTCCTATATGAAAGAAAATGGTATCAAAGGACATATTCTTAATGTTAGTTCTTCTACTGGTGGGGAACCATCATGGTCGCCTTATAGAATATCTAAGAGAGCATTAGAAGGAATGACTTTAGGTATGGCTCAAATTATGCAACCGTTTGGTATTGTTGTGAATGGAATTGCACCAGGAGAAGTAGCAACCGGACTAATCAATTGGAATGAGGGCGATAGTATCGATACTGAGCATAATCATTTTGGTAGAATGGCAATGCCAGAAGAGGTTGCTAATTTAGCTTTATTTTTGGTAAGTGATATGGGAAATATGATAACTGGGCAGATGATTTATATGTCTGGTGGAAGAGGCGTATATGATATAAGATAAATGGTGGTAAACTAGTGAAATGAAGAATATTTATAGATATATCCAATCTGATTATTATCGTTATACTGGAGTTATGGGGGTAATTCCGGTTGACTCTAGCTGGTATCTTTGGTAGGAATCATTGCTTTAGATATAGCTTTTGGCTACGCTTAGCAAGTACAAGTAGTCTTATAACTATGTAGAGTTTCAGAAGTACAACTATACATTAGATAGATTTTCTAATCTCATCAGGGAGTCAGCCACTTTGTTGAAGAGTAAGATGGATGGTAAGTTGTTTGAGGAAATGGTAGAAGCAGATATTCTATTATACTATCTTTCATTGGTTTATACAAAAACTGAAGAAGTATATGATATGTGGTATCCAGAATTAAGCATTTATAATTTCTGCTTTACGATTCTTCCTAAGCTTGTTTCAAACCGTTATTTTGAAAAAGCAAAAATCTTGTTTGGAGTAGATGGCAAAGAAAGTTTTATCACCCTTGACAAAGGCTTGAAAGATAATTTGCAGCGAGATGGTTATCATCATATCCCTAGAGTGCAGCAGGGCTTGGGCTTAGATAAGATATGCTCGATTAGATAAAGATATTAGTTGAAAATTTGATTTAAAATAAATTATGATACCAAAAATAATTCATTATTGTTGGTTTGGGGGTAATCCTCTGCCTAAGAGTGCACAGAAGTGTATTGCTTCATGGAGAAAGTATCTCCCTGATTATGAAATAAAGGAGTGGAATGAGAGTAACTTTGATGTGAATATCATTCCTTATACAGCAGAGGCCTACCGTATGAAGAAATACGCCTTTGTTAGCGATTACGCCCGTTTCTGGATACTCTACAAATATGGCGGCCTGTATTTCGATACCGACGTGGAGGTCATCGCTCCAATGGATGATATCATCGAACGAGGGAATTTCATGGGACAGGAGAAGATAAAACTCAGCTGGCAGCTCGAAGAGGTGCCAGCTACTAACCCCGGTCTCGGCCTGGGGGTGGCCCCCGGTCTCGGCCTGGGGGTGGCCCCCGGTCTCGGCCTGATTGCAGAATTACTTTCGTTCTATCAGAACCATCACTACATTTCGTGGACGGGATTTCACAAGAGTACCGAAACGATAGTGGAGATAACAACCAGGATTTTGGAAAATCACAGTTCGAAGAACATAGGTAATGGAATTACTGAATATAAAGATTTATATGTCTATTCTCCAGAATATTTTTGTCCAAAAGACTATTCTACTGGTGAATTGCGGATAACATCCAATACAAAATCCATCCATCACTATGCTGCAACATGGTTAAGCAAGGAAACAATATGTCAAAAGATTACACGAAGACTAAAAGGCGTTTTGGTAAGAATCGCTCTTTTATTTAGTTGATAAAATAAAGTTTGCTGAAATGACAGAAATGAACAGTACTAGAATTGTTAGCCACAATTCAAGTCCATACCTCACGATTTATATTTTAGTAACGCTGTTTCTTGGGACGAGTGTCAAGAGTGCACTGGGGCTACTTGATTTTGAACAATCGGGATTCCTTTTTTCCATACACTACATCGCTTTACCTTTCCTGATGCTAGCGTTCCTTTTGTCGCCAATACGACGGGTCTCGAAGATAGAGAATGTAACAGTTGTCTTTTCGCTACTATTCTTTCTGCTGAATAGAATTGTATTTGCAAGAAGTGCTACCTTTGCCATGACGTTTAACATTCTGTACGAACCCATATTGTTGTTGGGAATACTGAAAGGGTGTGGCTATAACAGACAGTTGTTAAGGAAAATTCTGATATCTTTCTTCCTAATAGAATGTTTTGTGGGAATTTTCGAGGCTCTGACACAGACGCTTATATTCATGAAGGGTAACGATATATTTGAAGTTGGTGAATTTGGCGTTATTACTATCCGAGCATTTAGTTTGCATGGTCATCCTCTGCAAAACAGTTTTTTGGTCTGCTGTATGTCGGTGATATTGTTGTTTTCCGACATAAAGGCTAAATACCGTTATGTATTGTTCTTTATCGGTGTGTGTGCTGTGTTCTCCTTCAATACCCGATCAGGCATCCTATTGATGGCAACAGCTTTAGCAATTAGGATAATGGTTGACCTCAGGCAAGCCAATGTCAAGTCTATATTGGGGCTGTTCGTTCTTCTCGTTCCAATGCTGTACTATGGTGTATCGTTTATGATGGAAAATGATTTGGGTACACGTTTTGCGACAGCCATTGACAAGAACGACGGAAGTTCTATGGCACGTTTTATGCTGATAGAATACTTTTTTAATTTGGATTGGACTAAAATGATGTTTGGTCTTGATGTGCAGGAATTGCAGTCTAACATGAAATCCTTGGGATTGGTAGCTATCGAGAATAGTATACTCAACGTAGTCTTGAGTTGGGGTGTCTTGTTTGGTGCACTTTACTTCGTATGCCTGTATAAACAGTTCCTGCGCCTGAAGACAGATAAGATTTGCTGTTATGTATTTCTTCTAATCTGGACACTTCTGATGAATGTGAACAATGCCATCCAATCGGACACCCCCGTGATACCTATCTCCATGCTCACGTTGTATGCCTTTCAAAAGGTTACGTCAGCCAGGACTTCAATAATAAGTACACACTAAAAGTAATATTCTGATGTCAAATATTGAACATATATTCTTTTTCTCACTGTTGTTTATCGTATTTATTCTGATTACGATAAACAATCAGAACTATATCAACAAGCATTTTTGGAGATGCACACTCCTACCTGTTGTTGCTTACGGCTTAATTGTAGGTTTAAGATACGGCTGGGGAGCCGACTATCTTTACTATATGCGAAGGATGATGAATCCTAAGTACTTCGAGGGAATGGAATCGCCAGGATTTCTTTGGCTCAACTTGTTTCTAAAGGATTTGGGTTTTAACTTCGTGGCTGACTATGTGTTTTACTCGTTCCTGTTTGTGATATGCTCCTTTGTATTTATCAAGGACTTCAACAAAAACAAGTATATGCTGGCACTGCTACTGCCCGCAACGCTTATTTTTACTACCAGCATTATACGTCAGGGGATCGCCCTGTCGTTTACGTTCATTATGCTTTATGCCCTACAGAGAGGCAAAAAGCTAGTATTTGTAATGGGGGGGGCAATTACGTACCTTGTCCATCCCGGTGCGCTCTTATATCTGGCACCGTGCCTGCTGTTCTTCTTCCTGTCTAGAGGCAGACTGATACCCATTAAACTCTCCGTGCCGCTTTATGTATTGTGTAGTCTGTCAACCAACCTATTCAAGGACTATATCGCTGACCCGTTACAGAACCTCATATTCTGCATGACATTTGGTAATATTGGCTTTATGAATGAATATGCCAAACGGTCTGACGATTGGTTTGGCGCAGGTGCTATCATTGAGGATTGGTATCAGGGACCAGTAACATTGACTCTGTCTATGATATTCCATATCTCAATAATTGTTCTCGGATATTTTGCGCTAAAGAACAACAAATACAATAAAGTCGTATATTTGTACAATACAGTTACAGTTGGCTGGATTGTTTTCCGCCTATTCTTCCCGGTTGAGATTATGCATCGTCTGACAGACCCGATGACGATGCTCTATTTCGTACCTTTTGGGTATGCACTCTATGAGTATTACACCAATAGAAATATTTGGAGCCCAAGGGAGAGAACCATAGGCCGATGGCTCGTATTGGGTGCATATCTGTATCTGGTACCTTATTTCCTGAGATTTATATTTATGTTCCCGGAAGGTGACTTCGTATGGAACGCTAACATTTAGTTTACAGACAATGATAAAAGTAAGTATTATACTTCCCATTTACAATGTAGAGAAATATCTCGACAAATGTCTGGAAAGCGTGAGCAGCCAGACACTGAAGGAGATAGAGATAATATGTGTGATAGATGCCTCTCCAGACAAAAGCATTGAGATATGCAGAAAATGGCAGGCAAAAGATTCACGCATCGTCATTGTAGATGAGAAAGTGAACAAAGGTCTGGGACTGACGCGCAATGTCGGTCTTGCTTATGCCCACGGTGAATACGTTGCGTTTGTAGATTCCGACGATTATATTGACGAAAGGATGTACGAAACGTTGTATGTTGAAGCCAAGGCAAAGAATCTTGATGCCTGCTGGTGCGACTATCGGTATGACCTCGGCGACCATTTCGCGGAATCACGTGAGCTGAAAGTCCCGTTTGTAAAAAACAATGCAGACGAGGTGAAAGAATACATGATGGATATGATAGGACCGATGCCGGAATATCCCTCGGATGTAAAGCATCTTGTTTCCGCATGGCGTGCCATTTATAGCAGACAGGTTATAGAAGACAATCGGATACTGTTTGAAAGCGAACGGGACAATGGCTCAGAAGACATACCGTTCAATATGGACTTCCTGATGAAAGCCAAGCGTATTGGTTATGTGCCGTTTGTAGGCTATACATACCGTTACAACCCACTGTCATTGTCGCGCAACTACACCCACAATAAGTTTCTTGCCTACTGTTATCTCTTCGATGAGGTCAAGGAACGTTTTGATCGATGCCTACCAGAAGAGAAATACAGGCTGCACTACCAGCGTTTCATATTTTATTTCTTCAGAAACATAATTAAGTACGAAGCGGTGAAGAATATTGATGGCAGGAAATTCCAAAATATTCGGATGCGTTGTGATGACGATAGGATTAAGACTGTATATCGAACATATCCGTATGGAAGACTTCCCCTCAAACAACGAGTATTCTTCTTCTGTATGAAATACCGTATAACACTAGCTCTCTACGCCATGTGTATGCTAGAAAACAAAATCAGAAAGAACGTATAAATCACAAAGTAATGAATATCACTACTGTCCAATAAAATAGGGCAATTCGATCTTTGAAATAGTTGATTTATA
>OIWK01000814.1_pt1 | contig 32550 bp, 29 predicted proteins | sample 1587401 | NCBI WGS metagenome assembly OIWK01 (sample SAMEA3888911, study PRJEB22519) | human gut metagenome | biome: human gut; feature: human-associated habitat; material: faeces | place: Denmark | collected 2009 | reverse complement strand
TTCAGGAGAAGCATTCCCCAAGCTTTGTATATAGCACTGCAGAGCAACAAAAACCTCTCAATGACATACCAAAAGGAAAAAGCACGACATTTTCATGTCGTGTTTTTTCTTGTCTTCGGCCATCGCTTTTTGTGCATTATGCATAATTTTATATATTATTTTTTTCCCTACTTACACCACAACTAATGGCTCCTGTTGGACAAGCCTGCTTACAGCGTCCGCAGCGAATGCACTCTAGGCTGTTTGCGTTTACAACAGGATCTACCTGCATACGACAAACCTTTGCGCATTTTCCACAGCCAACACATTTTTCTTTGTTGACACGATATTTAAAAAACGATACTTTGTTGAAAACGGAATAAAATGCTCCAAGCGGACAAATATATTTGCAGAATGGTCTGTAAATTATAATTGAGAGAATGATTGTTACAACCAAAATCGCATTCTTCCAAACATACAGAGCACCAAGTGCACTGCGCATTGATTTATTTAACAGTGCAAGCGGTATGCCGCCCTCAAGCGTTCCAGCTGGACATATAAGCTTGCAAAAATATGGTGCGCCCTGTCCCATAATGTCCACTAAAAACATAGGAAGCAAAATAACAAACACAGCAAATATTACATATTTCAGCTTGCGAAGCAGCTTATCTCCCTTAAAGGTACGAATTTTTTTTGGAAAAGGAATTTTATTTAACAGATCCTGTATTAGTCCAAATGGACATAAAAAGCCACAGATCAGTCTTCCAAAAATGGCTCCAATAAAAATCAAAAAGCCAACAACATAATAAGCCATCTTAAAATTCCAGCTGCCCACAACAGCCTGCAAAGAACCTATTGGACAGGCTCCGACAGCTCCTGGACAAGAATAACAGTTGAGTCCAGGTACGCAGACATTTTTTAATTTTCCCGTGTAAATTTTTCCTGTTACAAAGCCTGATACATGGCTGTTTGTCAAAAATGCCCACACTGCCTGAATGCCATGGCGCTTTGCATCACTTACTTTATTTGTTTTTTTCTTACTTGTTTTTTCCTGAGCCATTTTATTATCCAATTCCTATACACTCCATACAAATATTAATCGCCTTAGTAAATACAACTGCCATCTCACCGCGAAAAATACCAAACGCCATCATCAACAGTCCGACCACTGCCAGACAAAGTCCTGTCCATTTGGAGTCCAGGGCTGCATTCGCCCTAGACACCATTTTATTTTGCATTATTTTCATATCAATTATTTTCCTTGATTGCGCTTAACTCTTTTTCCACAATTTCCTTCCACTCTTCAAGTGTATGGCTTCCAGAATATGTTTCGCCTACAATGTTTCCATTTTTATCTACAAAGAAGGTTTCCGGGAATGCGGAGATGCCCTGAAGACGTCCATTCATCATATTCTTGTCCGGAATCAGGAATGGATAGGTAGCCTTTGTCTTTTCCTGAAGAAGCTCTGCCTTTTTGATGGCCTGTTCGTCCTGATTGCCTTCGCTGTCTGCCGTATCTAATACAACACCTGTTACACCAACGCCCTGATCCTTAAGCTCCTGATACAGCTTCTCAAGCTCCGGAATCTCATTAACACATGGAGAGCACCATGTTGTAAATACATTTACCAGTGTAAGATCATACTCACTAAACATATCCTCAGTATAAGTTTTCTTATCAATACCTGTCATCTCAAACTTTCCAACATTATCGCCATCCTGCTGCACCATATCGATTGGCTGATCGAATGCTGACATCTGCTGAAATTCTGCCATGTCAGTCAGCTCTGTCTTTGTCTTTTCTAATTCCTTTTTCAGCTTCTTATCTGCATCCTTACTAATACTTAAATAATACTCATATTTTCCATCACTGCTCTCGCCAAGCTTTGTGTGCTCTGTGCAACCAGTCAGTTCATCTAACTGATCTGTCACATCTGTACTGTATACTCCAAGAGTTCCAATCTTTCCAAGACTCTTTACCCAGTCATCATAGCCAGTTCCCATTTTATCAATGACAGCATCACGCTGCTCTTCTGTCATTGTATACCAGCTAAAGAATGCATAAGAAATTGCATCGCCTTTCTCATTCCAGTTCTCATCTGTCAGCATTGCAACCTTTCCATCTTCCATCTGCTTTAACAGCTTATCTGTTAATGTAAAGTTCAGACCCATGAATGGAAACTCATAAGAATCCTGAACCTTCCAGGAAATCTCAGATGGTGTAAATGTTCCAGAGATCATATCGGAGGAAACTGCTTCTCCTGCCGGGACTGCTTCTCCTGCCGGGACTGCTTCTCCTGCCGGGACTGCCTCTCCTGCCGGGATTGCCTCTCCAGTCGTTGTCTCCTTGTTGCTATCATTCTTTGCTGCAAATACAGGTGCTGCAAATGCACCTAAGGATGATACTCCAATCACACCTGCTGCTAAATATGCCTTTACTAATACTCCAATATGTAATCTATTTCTTCTCATTTCTTATGATCCTTCCTTTCTTTGTTTTGATCTGAGGCGATTATAACATACGCTGTATAAAATCAGTGTTAAGAAATTTTATTTTTTAACAACTATTTTATTATTCGTATGATATACTTAAAAAAAAATAACTATTTTTGAAAGGGGAATGAAGATATGCATATTTTAGTAATCGAAGATGAAGCACAGCTTTGCAGCTCTATCGCTGAAGGACTTCGCCTTGATGGATACGAGGTGGACACCTGCATGGACGGAAATGAAGGACTAGATCTTTGTCTTACAGAACCATTCGATCTTATTTTGCTTGACCTTAATCTTCCAGGAATGGACGGTCTTTCCATTTTACAGCAGCTTCGCGCTGAAAACTCATCCACACCAGTTATCATCCTTTCTGCCAGAACTCAAATTCAGGATAAGGTGGAGGGACTTGATCTAGGTGCAAATGATTATCTTACAAAACCTTTCCATTTTGAAGAGCTTGAGGCTAGAATACGAAGCCTCACACGGCGCAAATTTATTCAGGAAAATATCTGCCTGACTTGCGGCCGCATATCATTTGACACAAAAACAAGACTTGCCCAGATTGATCATATGCCACTTTCCCTAACGCGAAAAGAAAGCAGTCTGTTAGAATATTTTCTTCTTCATCCAGATCGGGTAATCAGTCCTGAAGAATTGATTGAGCATATCTGGGACGGAAGTGTCAACAGCTTCAGTAATTCCATCCGTGTTCATATCTCATCGCTTAGAAAGAAGCTTCGCGCAGCTCTTGGATACGATCCTATTCAAAATAAGATAGGCGAAGGATATCTGCTTAACGCAGACTGCTGTAATGATTAAACATTTAAATAAGGAAAGGATTCTTATGACTCACACACAAAAAAAAGCGCCTCTGCGCTCCTTCTTTGCAAAAATGACGCTTCAATGGCGTCTTACTGCGCTGACAACACTTCTTGTCACAGTTGCCTGCATTTTTATGTATTTTTTTATAAGTCATTCTGCCGTCTCTGGAATGGATGATCTGCACGATTACGCGATCCATATTGATCAGAATGACTCTTCCCCTATCACATTTCAGGTTGATCCATCTATGCTGTTTCCGCAAATTAATGATCAGCTTGCCCAGACAAAGCAGCTTTTCATGATCAAAAGTCTTGCTGTAACCATTGTTGTTATTTTAATAAGCAGTCTGTCAACTTGGTTTCTTACACGTAAAAGCCTTGCTCCGCTTCGCAGCCTCAGTAAAAAAATTTCTGATATTCAGGCACAGAATCTTTCTGTTTCCATTGATGTTCCAGAAAGCCATGATGAAATTTCTAAGCTGACAGAAGCCTTTAATCAGATGCTTGCCCGTTTGAATAACGCATTTGACGTTCAAAAGCAGTTTTCTGCCAACGCAGCCCATGAGCTTCGAACTCCGCTTGCTGTAATGCAGACAAATCTTGAAGTATTTTCCAAAAAGAAAGAACCTTCCGTTTCAGAATACCAGACACTTTTTTCCACGATTCTTGAGCAGACAAACCGTCTTAGCCATTTAGCTTCGATTTTGCTTGATATGACTGGAATGCAGCGTGTAAAACGCTCTGATACAATAAGCCTTGCAGCACTCGCTGATGAAGTTCTCTGTGATCTTGCACCAATTGCTGATCAAAAGCAGATTAAGCTTTCCCAATCTGAAACAGACTGTATCGTCACTGGAAGCTATCTTCTTCTCTACCGTGCTGTTTTTAATCTTGTTGAAAATGCAATCAAGTACAATCATCCCGATGGAAGTGTGCACATTAATATAAAAGATGAAAATGGATTTGCTTTAATTAGCATCAAGGATACAGGAATTGGCATTGCTCCTGAAAATCAAGAAAAAATCTTTACACCTTTTTTCTGTGTTGATAAATCAAGAAGCCGCATAATGGGCGGTGCCGGTCTTGGACTTGCACTAGTTGCCGAAATTGCACAGCTTCATAATGGAACAGTTTATGTAAGCGAAAGCGACAGCGAAGGAAGTACTATCATCCTTAAGCTGCCGCTGTAAAAAATCATCGCTGATTATTATTAACTTTTCCTATCTTTTCTCCCTGTCTTATACGCGTTTCTTCTCCCCTGGCGCTTCGATACAAAATATTCTTTCTTGGAAGAACAGCACCTTTTTGCGTCAGAAGTATAATGGTAGAGCCGCCAAATTCAAAATATCCTTTTTCCTCGCCGCGAGTCACATAACCTGGCTCTGCTTCATGGTTGGTAATTCGTCCAACCATCATTGCACCGACTTCCATCATTAAAATCGTGCCAAATTCCTTCGTCTTAATAATACAATACTTTCTGGTGTTTTCCTTATATACTGGGCAATGTTCAAGCGCAATCGGCTGCACCGTATGGAAAACACCATTAATTGTGCGCTCATGAGAACGTCTGCCGCTCACTGGATAAATATAGCGGTGATAATCATCTACACTTAAGCGAAGCTGCCACAAAATACCGCCTTCAAACTGTTTTGCCAGTTTTTCATCACGAAGCAGACTCTGTACTGTATACTGACCTTGTTTGATCAAAAAGCGTGAATCATTCGTGATTGGAAAAATCGTAAGCTTTGCATCACATGGACTGATAAGTATATCATCTCCCTGCGCCAGTAATCTTGCATCTGGTTTTAACTTTCTTGTAAAAAAATCATTATAGGAAGAAAAACTTGTTTTTTCAAACTCTGACACATCAATATTTTGTGACTTTATAAAGCCAGAAACAGCAAGTAAAGATAATCTGCTGTTCATCACACATCCTGCCGCCTTCGATACGACCGGACTGACAAGAATACGAAGAAGCCTATTTCCAACTGATGTTGTATATAAAAATGTTAAAAGTCTGCTTGTTTTTTCTTTCATAATTTTGTCTTATCCTTTTTTGTGTTTCCAGAACATTAGATCAGATAAATTCCAGCCATAATATTCCTTCCAGTTAAAGCAAAACAGAAGGTACAGAACAACTGCTGCCACAACAATGATCAGCACAGTAAGCTGTTTGTTGTTCGGCTTTGGAAATTTAAAATTAAGTACAAATAAAAGACCGGTAAGCAGCATCGCAAGACTCAGCACGATCTCAAAATTATCCTGACACAGATTTGAGATTGCATACAAAAATGGTAAAATGACTGCAATAGAAGTGATCGGAAGACCCTGATAATACTTTCTTTTTTCATCAGTCTCCTGCTGACGCTTCTCTTCCATTACATTATAATATGCCAGACGAATCAATCCCGCCAGACAATAAAAAATCAAAATTGAAACTTCCCACGGTGTCTGCATTCCTGAAAACCAACAGATAATTACAGGGCAGACGCCAAAGCAGACAATATCACAAAGCGAGTCTATCTGAATGCCAAAGCGTTTCTGATCCTCTGTTCTGTTTTTCTTTGTTCTGGCTACCTTGCCATCAAATGTATCAAGAAGACCAGACATACCCAGAAAAAAGATTGCCCAGCCTATTCTTGCATAGCAGGCACTGATCATTCCCAAGATTGATGATGCCAAGCTTATGTATGTCAATATTACTGTATAATCATAAAATCCTATCATTGTATCCCTCATAATCCATCCTGTGAACTGCCATTAACATAAGCGCATATCTGAGTCCGGATTTTCTTATTTTACTTTACTTTTTTTGTGTTCACGCACCTGAAATACTACCACAGCTACAAGCGTAAATATTGCTGATAAAAACAGCTCACTGTAATAGCCAAGTCCACGGCTTAAAATCAGTCCCGGAATCAAAAGTGCCTCCCCAAATACTTTTTTAAAGATCACCATAAACAATCCCTCACTGATACCCATTCCACCTGGCAGCGGAAGCATATCAACTGACACCGATATAACAGCCTGTAAAAACATGACCTCAAAAAAATTCATACTGTTTAAAGAAAACGCGCGATAAACAAAATATGTTACAGCAAACATTGCAAATCGCTGTACAACCGTGATTACAAAAACTCTTGCAATCATCCCCCAATGACTGCTCATAAACTCGGCTGCCTCATGATAATGATTCATGGAGCGCTCTATTTTATCTAAGCGTTCTTCTTTATGTTTTAAAATGTGTATCCGTTCCAGAAGCTTTGCTCCGAGTATTAATGTCTTTTTGGCAAATGACGGATGAAATACGACTACGCACATAAGTATCACACAGCCGACATTCAACAAAATGCCCAGATAAAAGACCCATCTCGCTTCTGCCACATACTCTGCTAAAAATCCCCCTGCAAACAGCCACAAACCTATGCCCACAACGACAAGTACAAACTTATACGTAATCGTGACAACAAGCAAAATAACCGTTGCTATCGGAACAGGAATGTCTTCCTTTTTCATAAAGTAAATCTGCATCGGCTGTCCACCCGTTGCTGACGGTGTGACACAGCTAAAGAAAAATCCAACCGCTGAAAAAAGAAAACAAAACCTTTCCTTTACATAAATCCCGTAGCAATCCAGCATATGCCATATGACAATACTCTCGCCAGCGATAAAAAATAACACAAGCGGGACTGCTGGAATTAGCCACAGGATATTACTTTCTTTAATTGCATCTTTAAGTCCTGAAAGATCCTCCCCATGGAAAACACCATACAGTGTCAATCCTATAATTACAAAAAACAGGATAGCGTCTATCAATATTTTCTTATACTTTTTCACCTTTTGGCGCCTCCTTGGATATGAATAATTTCATTCTATCAAAAATTAGAACCCTTCGCAACAAGAAGTTATTACTTGTGTGCCTCTGCCATGAATGCTTCGATTTCATCCGGGGTGCGCATTACGTCCTCAGACAGGCACTCGCATCCGTCTTCCGTGATCAAAAGGTCATCTTCAACACGGATTCCGATCTCCCATTCATCAATGTACAGACCTGGCTCATCGGAAATGACAGCACCTGGGCGAAGCTTGCTGTTGGAGGCAACGCTTACATCATGAACATCAATTCCAAGATGGTGAGAAACACCGTGCATGTAATATTTTCCAATCTCCTCTTCCTTCTCAATCAGCCCCATACGAATGCAGCCTTCGGCAAGAACCTTCTTACACACATCATTTAAATCGCGAAGTGTCATACCCGGCTTTGCTGTCTTTGCAACAGCGCGGTTTGCAGCCAGCACAACCTCATAAACCATACGCTGCTTTTCAGTAAATTTACCGTTTACAGGATAGGTTCTGGTGATATCAGCGCAGTAACCCTTATACTTCGCACCCAGATCAAGAAGAAGCAATGTATTATCCTTGCACTCGCATTCATTTGTTACATAATGAAGCATAGTTCCATTGATACCGCTTCCTGCGATAGTATGGAATGCAACGCCGTCAGCACCATTTCTCTTAATGCTGTACTCAAAATCAGCCTGTGCCTGATATTCCATCTGACCTGGCTGTAAATGAGACATCAAATTCTTTAATCCGCCATCTGTAAGCTTGATTGCCTCACGAATCAAGGAAACCTCATCCTCATCCTTCTGCATTCTCATCTCAGCGATGATCGGCGCACAATCCTTCACGCGCACACTCGGGTACTTCTGTGCAAACTCGCGTGCTTTCATCATGTTGTAATCTTCAAGATCATCGATATCATGACGGTAAGTATCAAAATATACGGTATAGACATCCTCTCTTGTCAGCATACGGTTGATGATACCTTTCTCGGTATCGATAAAGCCAACCTTCTCGATCTGTGCCTGCGCCTTTGCCTCATCGACGGTCATCTTCTTTCCCATCCAACGCTCGCGGTCTGGATCAGCCTCCTCAATAAGAAGCGTCTCTGTCGGCTCCTCAGTCGCATTATCCAAAATTAACATCATATTCTCGCGGCGAATGCCTGTAAGATAAAAGAAGTTTCTGTTTGCCTCAAATGGTGCATACTCATCTGCACTCACATGATGTCTCACTCCTGAATAAAGGACCAGAACAGAATTTTTCTCCATCTTTGATAATACTTCATCTCTGCGCTTTTTATAATTCATTTCTTCATACCTCTTTTCTAATTTTTCCAAGCAAAATTTGAATATTCTTTGAATACTCACATTATACCAATCCAAAACCATAAATGCAACTGCTGTCTTTTCCCTCTAATTTCTGGATAAATACAGGCATAGGCGGATTATTTGGGCGATTATAGTAGCAGCTTGTTATAACAAGATATGTCTTTGAGTCTAGCTCCTTTAACATTTTTAAAATAGCTTTCTTTTCCTCTCTCTGGACATCGCTTCCATCATATAAACAAAGTGTCATGATGCCGCCCTTTCGCAAAATAGAAAGTCCGGCCTTAATCGCCGCAATACTTGTCTGTGCCTTTGTCTCAATCTTATGATCTGCACCTGGCAGATAACCAAAATTAAACATGATGCATGCAGCACTTCCCTCAGACATATAGTCGGCCATGTTTGAATGGGAGTCAAGCACCAGCTCTGCCATACACTCATGCTCAGCAAGAAGTGTTGCCGTCTTTTCAAGAGCCTGCGGCTGAATATCAAATGCCATAACCTCACCTCTAGCCCCGGTTAACTCACATAAAAACAGAGTATCATTTCCGCAGCCTGCAGTCGCATCAATACATATATCTCCAGCCTCCACATGCTCTCGCACAAAATGATGTATCAGCTCTGTGATCTGAAGATCTTCTTTTTTTAATTCTTTCATCTATCTACAACCTCGTTTTTTAGGGACAGGGACGCTATCTTTTGTCTGTCCCTGCTGGCTCTGCCTTTACCATCCTACCACTTAGCAGTACATACGTCAACGAACTAGTTTTTACTTTTCCTTAAGACTTATTTAAGATTAAAAAAACCGCCTGAAAGACTAGTTGTCCTCAGACGGTCTGCTGCTTATATTTTCTTTTCCATTAAAACCTGATGTGTTTCAGAAACATTTACCATAACGCAATCATTATATTTTAAGCCACTCTTTTCATATTGATATACCATCGGCTCTCTATTTCTTTCAATCACCGGATCTGCAATTGGAATTGCAGACAAAAGTGATTTTGTATATGGATGAACCGGATGTTCAAAAATTTCTTCTGTCAATCCAGTTTCTACAAGATGACCCTTATGCATAACACCTACTCGATCTGAAATATAACGAACCATAGAAAGATCATGTGCAATAAACAGATATGCAACATTTGTTTCTTTTTGAATATCCTTCATCAAATTGACGACCTGTGCCTGAATTGAAACATCAAGTGCACTTATTGCCTCATCTGCGATTACTAACTTTGGATTCATGATTAATGCTCTTCCCAGTCCGATTCGCTGACGCTGTCCACCAGAAAACTGATTAGGATAACGGTTCATATAGGCTGGATTTAAACCTACCATCTCCATCATTTTGGACACGCGCTCTACGCGCTCATTTTGATCCATATGAGGATTATGCGCATCGAGACCCATCGCAATAGTATCCAAAATCTTTTTATGCGGATTTAAGGAAGCCATAGGATCCTGAAAGACCATCTGCATATCAGAACGAAGCATTTTTTCCTGTTTTGCCGTCAGCTTCTTGCTGATATCCTCACCATTAAAAAGAATCGTGCCTTCTGTCGGATCATACAGTCGAATAATAGAACGGCCTGTTGTTGACTTTCCACTTCCAGACTCACCTACTAATCCATAGGTTTCTCCCGGATAAATATCGAAGGATATATTATCCACAGCACGCACCGTAAATTTTTTGCTTACCGGAAAATATTGTTTTAAACCTTTCACGCTAAGCAGTGGTTCATTCGTCTGTGCCATAAGCTCCCTCCGTTTCTGCATATCGCTTTTCCTCTCTGCGAAGCTGCTCAATTCTCTTTTTTAAAGTCTGCGGCATTTCTACCTTTGGTGCATCTGGATGAAGAAGCCACGTAGCAGCCTGATGATGCTCATTGATCTCAAACATTGGAGGTTCTTCCTCAAAATCAATATTAAGTGCATATGGATTTCGCACAGCAAATGCATCACCCTTTACTTCATTTGCCAAATTTGGCGGATTGCCCGGAATCGTATACAAACGCTCCTTTTTATCTCCTGTCAAATCTGGCATACTTGAAAGAAGTCCCCATGTATAAGGATGACGCGGATCGAAAAAGATATCCTCTGCCTTTCCTGTCTCTACTACTTTTCCAGCATACATAACATTCACATAATCGGCGATCTTTGCAACTACACCAAGGTTATGTGTGATAAAAATAACTGCAATTCCAAGTTTCTTCTGCAGATTCAAAATCAATTGCAAAATTCTTGCCTGAATCGTAACATCAAGTGCCGTTGTCGGCTCATCACAGATTAAAAGATCTGGATTACATGACAGTGCAATTGCAATGACAACACGCTGACGCATTCCGCCTGAAAGCTGATGAGGATAATTCTTCATTCGCTCTTTTGGTGACTCAATTCCTACCATTTCAAGCAGCTCTTCTGCACGCTTATCTGCATCTGCCTGTGATAAATGAAGGTGATAACGCATGCCCTCTGTCAGCTGCCTGCCAATTGTCATCGTCGGGTCAAGTGAAGTCATAGGATCCTGAAAAACCATTGCAATACGCTTTCCCTTAATTCTATGTTGCATTTCTTTTTTTGAAAGCTTCAGCAGATCAACAACCTGCTCCTTTCCATTTTCCTTAAAGCGAAACTTAATTGTTCCGCTTTCAATGACTGCATTTGGCGCTGTAATTCCCATAATTGTCTTTACAGAAACAGATTTTCCACTTCCAGATTCTCCTACAATGGCAACAGTTTCTCCAGGATATACATCCATATTCACACCACGCACTGCACGAATCTTGCCAAAGGAAGCCTGAAAGGAAACTGCCAGATCTCTCATACTTAATACCGGTTCTCTTTTTTCCATCTCGTTTACCTCCTGTTACATCTGTTTAAGCTGCGGATCAATAGCATCCCTGAGTCCATCTGCAAATAAATTAAAGCCAAGCATTAAAACACCCAAGACAATGACAGGCGCTGCTACCATATGAGGGTAAGTCATTGCTGATTTATATCCATCATTTATCAGAGAACCAAGAGAGGCCATCGGCGCCGGAACACCAAGACCGACAAATGCTAAAAATGCCTCCAGGAAAATCGCATTTGGTATGGAAAACATAAAAGTAATAATAATCTGACCAAGCGAATTTGGCAAAATCTCCTTAAACAAAATATCACGATTACTAACGCCAAGCGTTCTTGCGGCAAGCACAAATTCCTGATCCTTTAATTTAAGCACCTGTGCGCGCACAATACGGCTCATGTTAATCCATCCTGTAAGCATAAGCGCAATTATAATACTTCCAAGACCAGGCTTCATAACAACAAGCATTAACGTTACCACAACCAGTGTCGGAAGACTGCTTAAGATCTCCGTGATACGCTGCATGACCATATCTACTTTTCCGCCAAAATAACCAGAAACAAGACCATAAATCACACCAATGCACACATCAATGATAACAGCCAGTGCTGCAATGAGAAGAGAAATTCTAGTACCTTCCCATACTCTTGTCCAGATATCTCTTCCTAAGTTATCTGTTCCAAAAAAGAAATATTTATCAGTACAATTTTTTGCCTCATACATGTTCTGGCCATGGCTTACACCATCAAAAATTCCCAGCTTTTCCAGTCCCGGAATCCTTGGCGGCAGATTGCTATATTCAGAATGCACTTCTTTGTAAGAGTACGAACTGACAGCCGGTGCTGCAAGCGCAATCACAATTAGAAGAATGATAATAAAAAAGCTGATCCATGCACCCTTGTTTTTACGAAAGCGGTACAAAACCTCTTTTCCATAGGAACGACCAACAAGAACTTTTTCTTCTTCCTCTTTATGGTCTCCTGTATTGAATTCAAATCGATTCATACTCATTCTCCTTTCGCCAGTCGTATTCTAGGATCAATCACACCATATAGGATATCAACCAGAAGCATAGTGAAGATAAACATTAAACTGTAAATAAAGCTGATCGCAAGCACAACATTAAAGTCATTTGACTGGATTGCACTTACATAAAGACTTCCTAGTCCCGGAATACTAAATGCTTTCTCTACTACAAGACTTCCCGTCATTAAATTTACAATCAATGGAGCCAATACTGTAATAACACTGATCATCGCATTTCGAATAGCATGATGAAATATCAGCTTTGCCTTCGGAAGTCCCTTTGAATCTGACAGAAGATAATAATCCGAATTTAAAATATCTACCATTTCTGATCTTGTATATCTCGCTACACTTGCAATAGTAAACATAGAAAGCGAAATAGTAGGAAGAATCGACGACTGAAGTTCATTTTTTGTATTATAAATAAACGGAAACAGCTTAAACTTAAATCCAAAAAAGTAAGAAAGTAAAAGCGCAAATACAAAAGATGGAAGGCTGACACCAAGAACTGAAATAATAGTGGTAACGGTATCGACCCATGTATTTTTACGAAGCGCAGCGATGATTCCAAGCAGTGCACCAATCACAGTTCCTACAAGTGCTGCCTGAAGACCAAGACGAATTGTAACTAAAATCTTTGGTCCAATCATTTCACTGATCTTCATGTTTACCTGAAGGCTGTAAGAAATACCAAAATCACCGTGAAGCATATTTTTCAGATACAAGAAAAATCTATTGATAATTGGCTGATCTAGTCCATATTTGTGATACAGATCCGCGATCTGCTCTGCGCTCATTTTTTCTTCATTATTAAACGGCGAACCCGGCATAAAATCAAGCATCAGAAACAAAAGCAGCAAGATCAGGAAGACTGTCAGCAATGCGATGCAGGTTCGCTTTAATACAAATTTTTTCATTCGGATTTTCCTCCTGTCAAAGACTTTTTGCTACCGTTTGCAAAGTCTGTAAACAGTAACTTTTTAAAAAGAGGATATGTCCAAAGCTGCTTCGCCCGGGCACATCCTCTTTGTGTGCAGATACGATTGCACTTCTTTTATTTTATATCAATCCTTCTCTACAAACTTGTAGTAGCATGGAACACCAGTATTATGCTCTGTAATTCCAGTTACGTTAGACTTTGTAAGTGTTGCAGAACCAGTCTGGAACAGCGGAATGCAGCCTGCATTCTCGGTGCAGATATCGTTGCACTTGATCAGGTTATCCCAGCGTGCAGTCTCATCTCCTGCCAGTGTAGTGTTTGCTTCGTTGTACAGCTTGTCAAACTCATCACTTGACCACAGAGAATAGTTTGACGGATGATCAGATTCAAACATTGCTAAGATTGCGGTCGGATCTGCATAATCTGGACCCCAAGCCCACAGCTCGATATCATAATCATGATCCTGTGCCAGCTGAATTCTGTTTTTCTTTGGTGTGCTGCTGATGTTCACAGTTAAACCGTCCAGTGTACTCTCAAGCTGAGACTGAATGAAGGCTGCTGTATTGGCTGCAAAATCCTTCTCCTCATCATAAATGATATTGATCTCTCTTAAGTCTGTTTCTTCCTGTGCCTTAGCCCACAGCTCCTTTGCCTTTTCAGTATCATACTGGAAGTACTGACCGCTTGCATCTACAAAATCTTCGCCGTCTGCATTGCTTACCAGGCCTTTCATAACCATGTTATAAGCTGGAGTAGAACCGTCATTTAACACATTTGTACACAGGCTCTCTCTGTCGATTGCATATGCAATTGCCTGACGCAGATCCTTATTGTCATAGCCATCCTTCGTGGTATTAACCATCAGATAATAATTGAAGGATCCTAACACATTTGAAAATTCCGGATCATCCTGATACATGCTGACCATATCACCTGTCAATGTCACATTATCAACATCTCCATTCTGGTAAGCCATAACAGCCTGCTGCGTATCACTAATAACAACAAGATCGATCTCATCTACATCTACATTTTCTGCATCCCAGTAATCAGGATTCTTCTTAAGTACAATAGTATTTCCACCAACGTCCCACTGATCAAGTGTATAAGCACCACAATATAAAACACTGTCCTTATCTACACCAAACTGGTCGCCCTCTTCAGTTAACTTGCTCTCTTTTACAGGTGCCCAAGGAGAGAAGGTCAAAAGATTTAAGAAAAATGGGACTGGATATTCCAGTTCGACCTGTAATGTATTGTCATCAACTGCAGTAACTCCGAGCTCATCAGCATCTGCCTCACCTGATGTAACTGCTTCATAGTTTTTAATAGCAGCCATCTCAATCTGATATGTAAATTTGCTGTAATCCCCCTGAGCAGTCGCATTTCTCTTCCAAGCATACTCAAAATCCTGTGCTGTTACTGGTGTACCATCACTCCACTTTGCATTGTCACGAATATGGAAAGTATATGTCTTCTGATCATCAGATACCTCATAGGAATCACACAGACCATTCTGAATCTGTCCATCTGCGTCTACCACGAACAATCCTTCCATTGTATTGGAGATTACTGCAACATTAGTTGAATCTCCGCCAATCAATGGATCCATTGACATTATAGAAGCACTAATCTGAATGGAAACAGCTTCTTCCTCATCTGCCATTGCCGGTACTGCAAAACCGGACATACTCATTACTGCCGCTGCTGTTACTGCCATTACTCGTCTGTTCATAGTCTTCCTCCTTCTCATGCTTTGTGCGGATGACCAAATCCACCCGCGTAGGTACATGCATACGCTGCGCGCTCTGCTGCATAGCTAAGCGCTTCCTTCATATCTTTATTGTCTGCATAGTGACGTAAAAATGCTGCGATAAAAGCATCGCCTGCGCCCATTGCATCTACTACATCTACCTTGCAAATTCCCTGTGTGTAAAACTCTGTTCCATCATAAAATACAGAACCTTTTGATCCACGTGTGATGCCAATGATCTTTGTTCCATATCCTGCTGCCTTTTTAGCAAGCGCATGGATTTCTTCCTCAGACATATCGGAGCCAGAGAAAAATGCATAAGTGACAAATGGGCAAACTCGCTTCATATAATCGTCATCATGCTCATCTGAAAAGTCAAATGAAACCTTGCATACGCGGCTTAAGGTTTCAAGCTCATATTCCAAATTAGAATAGCAGCTCGTATGACAAATATCATACTCCTTGATCACTTCCAGATCCTCTCTTTGAAGTCTGATTGAAAACAAATGCTGGCAGGTATCGCGTATTCCTCCGACAAAGATTCGGTCGCCTTCCTCATTTATCTTTACACCCGGCTGGCAGGTCGGTGCAAATACCTTTCTTGAGCGCTCGCATGTTACACCTTCCTCTTCCATGCATGCTCTAATATAATCTGCTCTATCGTCATTTCCAAACACGCCAATATAATTTACCTTCTCGGCGCCGTCTCTTTTACAATCCACTGCAACATTAACTGCATTTCCTCCCGGATAATAAATGCCTTCATCAAGATAACAGTCTGTTACATTATCACCAACTGCAATCAGCTTCATTTATGCGTCCTCCTGTCTGTTAAAAATATTGCTGTTCACGAGACGCTCTTTTGCAAAACTGCGTGAACTATAATAAAAACAGTCTCCTGCTTTCCTGCTTCATGCAGTAAAAGCAGGAGACCTTACTTATTAATACTCCATCTGCCACATATATCTGCGGACTGAAAGAGCATGTCCTCTTTCATGTGCAAGAGAATCAATCATCTCACGTACAACTGTGCCAGCTAACAGCGGTGCTACATACTCCTGTACACCTGGCTCAATTCCAGTTAAATCAAACTCTGCTTCATCAATTACTGCCAGCTTCTGTGAAAACTTGCTGCAGAAATTGTAAGCTCTTTCATCCAATTCTCTAGTTGCTCCAATACCCTTAACAAGTACAAACGGTACATCAAAGTCTGTTACCTCAAATGGTCCATGGAAATACTCTCCTGAATGGATGCAATTAGAATGAATCCACTGCATTTCCATAAACAGGCAGATTGCAAGAGAATACATCTCGCCATAGTTTGCTCCGCTTCCCATTGTGTAAATTACAGTCTCACGCTTGTAATCCTTACCCCACTGTGAACCAAAATCTGCATACTTTGCCTTGATGCGCTCTGTTACCTCTGCAAGATTATTTAAGGACTCAGCGCCCTTTACCCACTTCTCAGACGGCTCAACTACATTCAGCATATCAAATGCCAGTGTGTACAGAATTACTTTGCTAAGATCATTTGGATCTGCCTCTGGACCATGCTCATAATGGATCGGATACTCACAAGCCTTCCACAGCGGAGAATCAACAAGGTTGGTCAGAGAAATGGAAACTGCTCCCTTCTCCTTTGCAAGCTCTGCTGCTCTGACAGTCTCTGGTGTATTTCCGGAATGGGAAATAGTTAATACAACGCAGGTATCGTCCAGCACCTTCGGTGTTGCCTTTACGAACTCGTTAGAAGTGTAAATAGCGGACGGAATGCTGGTCTCGCGGTCAAACATGTACTGAATTGGCATCATGGATGCCTGAGAGCCTCCGCATGCAACGAAATAAAATCTGCGGATTGTTTTTCTCTCTTTAACAGCTGCTACTGCAGCCTGGATCTGGGAAAGATGTTCTGCTTTCATGTGTAACCCTCCATATTTGTATTCTGGCTTCATATAACACGGTAGCCATTTGTATTATAACGTTATATAACGTTTTGTATTATATTATACCTATTTTACCCATTTGTCAAGTAGTTTTTTTCAATTAGCACATTAAAGTAATAAATTTTTTTATACCTTTTCAGAGCCATGATTTTAAGTGCACCAACCTTGACTTTTCTCTCTTTTTTTAATATACTCAATTTTGATACATGTAATATAACATCTTATAACGTCTTTATCTTAATAATAAATATCAGGGGGTTTTTATGTTAGACACAAATAGTCTTAAACCACTTTATATACAGCTTGAAGCTGAGATACGTCAGGCTTTGAGAGAAAAAAAATATCTTCCAGGGGATCGTCTTCCCAGTGAAGAAAAATTGTGTGAACAGTATCAGGTAAGCCGCATTACTGTCCGCAAGGCCATCCAACAGCTAACAGATCAGCATATCCTTGAAAAGCATCGTGGAAAAGGTACGTTTGTTTCCACCCCTTCAAGAAGCATTGATCTAAAGGAACAGTCTGGCTTTACAAATTATTTGTCTGCAATCGGACATAAATCACATCATCTTCTATTAAAAAAAGAGCTACAGCCTTCTGATGATTTTTTATGTGAAACGCTTTCTCTTCAGCCTAATGAACCAGTTTGTTACGTGCAGCGTCTAATTTTTGAGGATGATTCACCGCTTGCCTTAGATGAAATTTATATTTCTTCTTTAACTTATCCAGATTTTCTTGACCGCATAACAGGTGATATTTCTTTCTATGAACTGCTCACTAACTACTATAACGTATCTCGCGGTGAATCTGTATGTGAGATTGCTGTCCGCATTGCAAATGCTGAGCAGGCATCCATCCTTCATTGTCAGGCTGGCGATCCTCTTTTTCTTTTACAAAAAACGTGTTTTGCAGTTGACGGCACACCGATCCATTATTCACGCTCTCTTGTGCGCGGTGATCGAATCTCCTATACCATACGCACACAAAATTTAAACACACAGTTTATCTCTAATATAAATAATTGATATTTTATTTACAAGGCAGGAAAAAAGTTGCAGAAAACTGCAATTTTTTCTTGCCTTTTATTATTATATGTTATAATATTACATTATATAATGTTTTATCAAATAATTGTATATGGAGGGATTTTATGCTAAAGTTTCAAGAAGAATCGTTACGTCAATCTGTAAACGGTGCACTCGCTCTGCGCCATCAAATCAATCCATTTCTGGATGCCATCTTTGAAAAAGGTATTACAAACATATGTTTTCTGGGAATTGGCGGTACATACGCATCTGCCATGCAGACAGTTTCTCATATGAAAGAATTTACGTCAATGGAAGTATTCGCCGAAAATGCAGCTGAATATATAACAACTGGCAATCGACGTATCATGGATGGTACACTTCTTATTTATTCATCTGTGACTGGCAGTACACCTGAAATAGTTAAAGCCGTTGAAAAAGCACATGCAGCACATGCCACTATTCTTGCTTTCCTTGACAATCCAAATCCTCATCTGCGCGAGTTATGTGAGCTATGCATCTCATATCCGCAAAATGAACAGTTAAAACTCTTTATGGCTGCTGACCGTATTCTCTTTCTTCGTCATGAATTTGACTGTTATGATGACTGCTATGAAAATTTTGACTGTTATCTCGCAGATGCTTTGATCTCTGTTGAGCAATCTTCGGATTCCTTTGCACAAGAATTTGCAAAAAAGCACTGTAACGATACTCTCCACTATTTTGTCGGTGCTGGAAACCAGTGGGGTTCCACCTATTCCTATGGCATGTGCTATTGGGAGGAGATGCACTGGATGGCAACTAAGACTGTATCTTCCGGTGAATTTTTCCATGGAACACTTGAAATCATTTCTCGAGACACTCCTGTCACACTCTTTATCAGCGAAGATGCCAGCCGTCCATTGTCTCTTCGAGTAGCTGCTTTCCTTCCGAAGATCTGTGCAAACTACACGATTATTGATGCGGCAGATTATCCGCTGATTGGGATTAAACCACAGTATCGCGGTTTTATTTCTCATCTTGTAACGCATGCCGTCACAAATAGAATTGATGTACATCTTGAAGCTATCAATTGCCACCCAATGGAGATTCGCCGCTACTATCGCTGCTTAGAATACTAACAAAAAATATGGCTGAACGTACCCCTAGATACGTCCAGCCATGTTTTTGGAATCATAAGCATCCGTTCATGTTGATCTGTCAAGTGTTTTCTGAAAAACACTTTTTTTATTTCACGCAAAAAAAGAGCTCTGAGAATCTCTCAGAGCTCTTGACAGGCGACAGCCGGATTTGAACCGGCGATAAGGGTGTTGCAGACCCGCGCCTTACCACTTGGCTATATCGCCGTGACTTCTATAGTATAGAATACTTTTGCGATTTAGTCAAGTGTTTTTTTTCAAAAATATCATTTTTTTATTTTTAGAGTTCACGGGGGAAGTTTTACGAAAGCTGTTCGACGATTGTTTTGTCGACCTCTCTTTTCCGCGAGTACCTGTTACACCACCTATTATCATGCTTTGTTTTGAAAGTCCCGCTACAACGTTCGGTCTCGTAAAAGCAACTCGTCTCACCGCTTATCTATGTTACGACCCGTGAACAAAACAATAGCTCGTTTACTCCACCTTCATGAATGTAAATTTCATACTCTCGCCTGCACTCAAAAACTTCGGAAGTGTTATACCTGCATGATTCCAGGTCTTTCCGCTGCGCTTTATTCCATTTAAACTGCAAACATACATTGAATTGTCTTCGAGTCCCTTGATTGCAACATGAACAGGAAGCGGATTGCCCCATGCATCCTTTTTTACTACCTCTACAAGTACGCGTTCTTTATTCTTTGCGACAAATTCCCATGCTGTAAAGCTTGTATTATCACGCTCTGTAAGACGGTAATAATCTCCCTCGTGCGTCAAGTCATAGTAGTCGTGGAACTCTTTGATCTGCTCTTTTACTTGTGCCTTTTCCTCATCTGAAAGAAGACGAAGATCAAGCTCATAACCAAAACTTCCGGCAAGTGCCACATCAGCTCTTGTAGAAAGCGGTACGCTTCGTCCTGTCTGGTGATTTGGGCATGCAGATACATGTGCACCAACTGAACTGATCGGATAGAAGAATGATGTTCCATACTGGATATCAAGACGGTTCATAGCATCTGTATTGTCACTGCACCAAATCTGTGGCGAATAGTACAGCATTCCGGCATCGAAACGTCCGCCACCGCCGCTGCAGCCCTCAAGCAGAATCTCAGGGAAACGCTGTACAAAACGCTCCAACAAATCATAAACGCCAAGTATATAGCGGTGATAGCATTCGCCTGACTGCTCACCTTTGTAAATATGGCTGTACATATCGCAGATACTGCGGTTCATATCCCACTTTACATACTCGATCTTAGTGTTTCCAAGAATTTCTTCAAAACGAGCCATCAGATAGTCGCGCACATCACTTCTTGTCATATCAAGCACAAGCTGATTACGGGAATGATTTGGCACACGTCCTGGAATTGTGATTGCCCAGTCTGGATGAGCACGGTAAAGATCACTGTCCTCTGAGATCATCTCTGGCTCAAACCAAAGACCAAATTTCATACCCTTTTCATGGATCTTCTCTGAAAGCTTTGGCAGACCTCCGCGAATCTTTTTTTCATTGACAAACCAGTCACCAAGGCCACTGTTGTCATCATCACGCTTGCCAAACCAACCATCATCAAGCACCATCATCTCAATGCCAAGCTCTCCAGCCTGCGCCGCAATCTTTTCAATCTTCTCTTCATTGAAATCAAAATATGTTGCCTCCCAGTTATTAATCAAAACTGGACGGCGCTCATGCTTATAACGACCTCTGCACATATGCTCATGTAATATATCATGATACTGGTGTGACAATTTGCTAAATCCCTGATTAGAGAATGAAAGAATCACCTGTGGTGCAAAGAATGTCTCTCCCTCTGTTAAGCACCAACGAAACTGGTACGGATTAATACCCATCTGAACACGAATCTGATCTCTTTGATCCTTCTGTGCCATTGCAGTAAAACTTCCGCTGTAAGCAAGACATAAACCGAAGCAGTCTCCTGCATCCTCTGTTGCATGACGGTCACAAAGAATCATTGCCGGATTATAGTGATGACTGGATGTTCCTCTAATACTTCCAAATTCTGTCTTAATATGCGTAACTGGTGTGCGCTCCATTGTGCGCTCCATCGCATGACGGCCTGTGAAGCTGATAAGGTCCAAATCGCGATCCATCATATCCATACTGCATGACAAAAACTTCTCAATATAGATCGGCTCCTTACCTGCATTAGTCAAACTTGCCGTTCTTGTAATTACATTTTCCTCTTCCCAAACACCATAATATAAATGAAGAATTGCTCCTGACGCCTTTTCCTTCATCTTAATGATCAGCGTTTCACTGTTCTTTTTATCTGTGTCATACAGTGCTGGCATACCCGGAATCGAATATGCACCGGATACGACCTCACAGCTCTCAAAACGAAAATCGGCTGCACAGCTGCCATCTGGATGTGCCAGACGAACAGAATCATCCCTAAAATCACCTACACCACTAGAAGCAACCTCCTGCGGCAGTGTATCAAGTGAATATGTGCGGTCCAGTCCTGCTTCCTCTGGATTTCCAGAAAAACCAACATCACTTCTAACAATAAGATCAGATAAGTCCTCTGCACCAATACTGCTTCCATAATATAAATGAAGAAGCACTCCATTTTTATCAGCAAGCATCTGATAACTGGAATCATTTGTCTGAATGGTCATCAGTCGACCATTTGGGCTAATTTGAATTGCCATAGTTTCTCTCCTCTCTCATCACACAATGCCAGCGAGCAGAAAATTGCTTCACTTGCATGGCTTTTTACAGCCACAGAATCTTCCTGCACTCCGGCATTGTTGTAGTATTATTATTTTACTCTTTTACAGCGCCAATTACCATACCTGTTACAAAGTATTTTTGCAAAAATGGGTAAATAATCAAAAGCGGAATTGTGGAAACCACAATCTTTGCTGCATTAAAGGAACGATTATTTAATGCAGATAATTGCTTTAACTGATCTGCATCAGTAATCTGCGTCAAGTCGACAGTCAGCTGCTGAATATAAGTCTGCAGCGGATACATGGATGCCTTGCTCATGTAAATCAGTCCTGAGAAATAATCATTCCAGTGATTTACAATTGCAAACAGACCAACTGTTGCCAGTGCCGGAAGTGAAATCGGCAGATACACCTTTAATAAAACGGTGAGCGGACCGGCTCCATCAATTCTGGCTGCCTCATCAAGAGATTCTGGAACACCCTTAAAGAAATTGATTAACAAAATGACATTGAACACCGGAACAGCACCCGGAAGAACAAGAGACCAAATCGTGTTATTCAGGTGCAGCTTGCTGACGACCATAAACAGCGGTATGATACCGCCATTAAACAGCATGGCAAAGATAACAATCTTCATGTAAATCTCTCTTGCACGAAAACGTTTCTTACTCTTAGAAAGCGGATATGCCATAGAGATTGTAAAAAACATATTGATTAAAGTACCAATTACTACTCTCTTTACTGAAATCCAGAAAGAATGCCAAAACTGTGAATCGCCAAGAAGTTTGTTGTATGTAGTAATTGTAAAGTCAACCGGCCACAAACCTACTTTATTTGCCGCAACTGCATCACTTCCACTTAAGGAGATCGCAACCATATTTAAAAGCGGCAGCAAGCAGCTAAGCGCAAATAAAAGAACCACGAGCCAGATTGCGATCTGAGAAATAATTTTTCCTGGTTTTGCTTTCATACGAACCTCCCTTTTAGAATATGCCTGAGCCAGTTGTTTTCTGTGCCAGCTTATTTGCACTAAGAATCAGCACAAAACTGATTACTGATTTTAACAAGCCAACTGCAGTACCAATGCTGTACTGACGCTCTACCATACCAATTCGATATACATATGTATCGATGATATCACCTGTTTCATACACAATTGGATTATACAGATTAAATACCTGATCGAAGCCTGCATTTAATATATTTCCAAGATTCAGCGCTGTCATTAACACAACAGTTGGCAGAAGTGCCGGAACTGTGATATGAAGAATCTGCTTAAAGCGATTAGCACCATCAATAGATGCAGCCTCAAAAAGTCCCGGATCAATTCCTGTTAAGGCTGCCAGATATACAACAGAATTGTAACCAAATTCCTTCCAGACATCTGTTCCTACGATCACAGTGCGAAACCAATTATTATCAGCAAGGAAATAAATAGGATTGCCGCCAAATGCACTGATTACTGCATTGATTGGTCCATCTAATGAAAACATATTCGTGACAACGGTTGCCAAAACAACCCATGACAAAAAATGAGGCAGATATACAACAGTCTGGAAAATCTTCTTGCAAACATTAACGCGAATCTCATTTAATAAAATTGCAAATGTAACTGGAACAAAAATATTTACAACCAGTTTTGAAAATGCAATTATGAGCGTATTCATAAAAACCTGTTTGCTATCTGGAAGACTAAAGATGAACTCGAAATTGCTCAGACCTACCCACTTGGACTTTAAAAGACCCTTTGCCGGAACATAATTTTCAAATGCCATCAGCGAACCAACTAGCGGTGCAAACACAAATATGATCAAAATAATCAAGCCTGGAAGGATCATAAGATTAAGCGTAAGCTCTTCTCTTCCCAGCCGTTTCTTTTTCTTAGTTGCTGCCTGACTCATGAGGTTCCTCCTTTTTTTTAAGAAAGCCGGAGCCAAACATCATTTTGACTCCGGCCGATAACTACTTTTTAACTTATTTCTGGATTGCTTCGTTTACTTCCTCTGTGATCAATTCACCGCCAGCTTTGTTCCAATCTGATACAAACTTATCAAATGCATCGATGCTCTCCTCACCAACAATGATTTTCAAAACTGTCTGCATCTCAATCTTCTCTAATGATGCCCAGCGGATTGCCATAGATTCGGTAGTTTCATAAAATGCCGGTGTTACAAAGTCTGCCGGATTTTCGATCATACGGGACATGGATACGATTCTGGACATATACTGAGAATAATCTGCTGAATCTGCCTTCTTGCCTTCTTTTTCAGCTGCCAGATAGTTCTGTGCAGACTGATAGTAGCTTAATTCATCTGATGTTAAAGTATCTACCTTTGACTCATCATCCATTGCAGCAAGTACGTGCTCTGTCATCAGCTGTGCATTATTGCCCGGCTGAACCTCACAGTAAAGCGGCCAGTTAAAGTATGCAAGCGGCTGATTCTCACGAATTTCTAAAGATGCATCGCTTGTATCCTGCTTGGAGTACTCTGCATTTACATTAACAATCTTCATTGCGATTTCCGGATGCTCATAGCCCTTTCTAACTGCAACAAAGCCTGCATAAGACTGTGTATTGATTGCCTGAATTTTTCCATCCTCTCCTACTGGTGCTGATACATTGATCCACTCAGCATCATCAGTTGCGTAGCTTGATGTAAGTGCTGTATTAAATGGTGCCCACCACGGTCCGATAAACGCACCGCACTTTCCGCTAGAGATCAGTGCTACAATGTCATCGTTTGTTCTTGTTGTGAACTGCTGATCAATTAAACCTTCTGTATACCAACTATTTAACAGTGTCAGCGCATCCTTCATTTCTTCCTGAACTGAACCATATACGGCAGTTCCATCCTCTGCGGTAATCCAGATGCTTGGATATGCACCAAATGCGGTGAAAATATTGTCAATTCCAAATGTATTATTAGGATAGCCGCCATATACGTCAGAACGCATTGCAAGACCAATGGTATCAGCCTCTCCATCTCCATCTGGATCATCATTGACAAATGCACGAAGCATATCAGCAACTTCATCCATTGTGGAAGGCTCTTCAAGGCCAAGCTTATCAAGCCAATCCTTTCTCACCCACAGAAAATCCTGTCCATCACTCAACTGTGTCTTTGGAATTGCCATGATCTTTCCATCAAATGTCACGGTATTTAACGGATTATTGTCGCCATAGCTCTCATAAGATTCCTTTACAGTATCACAAGCTGAGTTATTATATACATCGGTCAGATCCTCTATCATGTCGTTTTCAACAAGCTCTACCAGTGTTGAATAATCTGGAACATGAATGATATCCGGCAGACTCTGGCTTGCAATTGCAAGAGCCAGCTTCTGATTATAATCATCGCCCATCGTTGCTTCAAAATCATTTTCATTCTGAATATTTAACAGTTCCTTCAAGTAGCGGGTGTATGCATTATTCTCTGGTGTATCATTTTCATATGGTGTTCCTGCAAGCACATCAGCACCCTGATTTGTAAGTGAATATCCTGTGGTGTAAGTAACCAATTCATCATACTTTCCATATGGATCATTTGCTGCCTCATCGGCAAAAGCAAATCCACAAACAGATGTGGTGGTCAGTGCAGCTGTCAGCATCATTGCAAAACTCTTTTTCATTATAAATAACTCCTCCATTTTTTCTATCATTTCTTAAGCATTGCGCATTGCTTTGTTGTAAAAAATATATCAAAAAAACAGACAACGGTATATATAAAAAATACGGAAAACATATCAGAAAAACGGACAGTCATGTTTTTATTGTGAATAATTCAGATATATTTGACAAATCTGATGACATTCTATTATACTATAGGCACAAATCACGGTAAATGCATTAAAAACAGAATACATAAAAGGGGGAACAATATTATGTACCGTATGCTGATTGTCGATGATGAGAAAAATGAGCGCGACTGCATTCTGTATCTTCTTAAAAACTGCGGCTTTGAGTTAGAGATTAAAGAAGCTGATGATGGCGTAGAGGCACTGCAGATTCTAAAGATCTGGCCAGCCCATATTTTATTTACCGATGTTCAAATGCCGCGCATGGACGGACTTGAACTGATACGTGAGGCTCTTAATCTATATCCTGATATTCGTCCAATTATTTTCAGCGGCTATGCAGATTTTGCCTATGCCAAAACTGCCATATCACTTGGTGTGGAAAATTATATTTTAAAGCCTGTTGTGCCAGAAGAGTTTACTAAGACGCTTTCCTCATTGATTGGTCAGCTCGATGAGGAGCAGGCAAACATGCACATGCAGGAAAACCAAAAGCTGTTTCTTCTTCAATATTCTTTACAGCTTGCGATCTTTGGAAATTTTGATAAAACAAAAGCAGAGCCTTTTATATTGGAACAATTTTCTGCTTTTCGCTATATGGTGATGTTTACTTTTAAAAATGATTTTTTAATGCATCAATCTGATGCCTTTTTCGATGATCTGCGAAGTTTTCTTACACCTGAAGCAGTATCAGTCAATATTTCGCCTGAGCAAGCTGTTTTATTTGCAATCCGATTCTTGATGCCAGACATTTCTGCACACGTATTCTTAATCACATTAAGAGTACTTTTCTTGTTGACTGCTGCATTGCAGTTACAAAGCCATTATCTGAATATGATTCCTTCAAGCAGGCATTTTCTGCTCTTGAGCAGCAAATGGAACAGCGTTTTTTTCTGCCAGATACCCTTATTTTTCTTCCAGACACTACACAAACACAGCGTTTGGAAAATTCAGAGGATGATTCTGAGTTGCTTCCTCTGATAAAAAATGCCATTGCCGCTCGAAGCCGTACACTTTTGGAAGAATATCTTAGTCATCTGTTCGACAAATATAAGCTTGCTGTCAACCAGTCTCAAATTTACGTCAAATTTCTTTTTTCTAATGTGCTGACCATCCTTTATCCAGCCATTCCAGATGATGCACTTTGTAATTTTTCACCGCTTGAGGCCATGATTGCCAATCTATATCTTCAGCCTGATATTTCTGAGATTATTCGTATCGTAAAAGAAGTATCTAAACCTGTTTTGGATTCATTTTCTGCCGGAACGGATACAATGCGAAAAGAAGTAGCTTGCGCTATCTCGTACATTGCCAATCATTACAGCGAAGATCTTTCTGCAGAAGTGCTTGCCTCTGCTGTCTACCTGACACCAGATTATTTAAGCCGGCTCTTTAAAAAGGCCACTGGAAAAAGCATCTCTCAGTATATTCGTCAGTACCGCATGGAAAAAGCAAAGGATGCCTTGCTTCACACCAGAAAAAAGGTGATTGACATTGGCATTGAGTCTGGATACCCTAATTATTCATATTTTTGTCAGAGCTTTCGCGAATACTTTGGAAGCTCACCTGAAAAATACAGACAGGAGCATACTCTATGATTCAGAAAATTAAACAGTGCTTTAACAATATCAAATACCGCAGCAAGCTCATACTTCTTTGCATTCTTGTAAGCTTTCTTCCTCTGTCTGTCATGGGATTTTTCTGCTATAATCAAACCATTAATTTACTTCGTACACGCGAGTTGGACTCACTAGAATCTTCTATATTATCTGTGTCAAACTCACTTGACTCAAAGGTGAATACTTACCAAAATCTGCTTGCATATTTAGCAAACTCCAATGTGCTTGCAGAATTTTCTTCTTACAATGAGGCAAACGCATATGACCAGTATGAATATTTAAATTATACAATGGATGTTTTCCTAAATACCACATACCTGCAGCACCCAGAAATTTCTCAGATCACAATCTACAATGCAGATGGAGATATGACACACGGCAAACAGCTTCGTCCAATCAGCGATTTGGAAAATGAATCCTGGTATTTTCCTGAAGCAATTTCATATCAGCCTGCCTGGTATAAAAAGAAAGATGGAACACTTTGCGTTATCCAATACTTATGTGATCCTTATATTACATATATACGCTCCTACTCAAAAAACTGCATTGCTATCCAATTAGATCCAAATCTTTTATTTGGCGAACTTGATCAGACTGCTGATGACTTCCATATCCAGGTTGATTCACCAAGACAGACACTTTTTTCCTATAAGTCTGCATCCCTCTTGGAAAATTCTGCAGAGCTTCGCAGCTGGGTTACACGAACAAGTCCTGTAAATGCCTGCGGTTGGACTGTAACACTTGAACGTCCTGAAAAAATTGTTTTTGCCTCCGTGCGTAAGATGGGACGTGTCATTATGGCTATTTTATTTATCTGTGTTGTCATTATATTCTCGATCACTCAGCTATTCACCAGCTTTTTTGAGCAGAAAATCAGTGCTCTCCACTATTATCTGCAGCGCATTAAGGAAGGTCATCTTGATTATCATATTCATGATGACAGTACGGATGAACTCGGTGATCTGACCAATAATCTTCAAGCTATGATCGACGAAATTAACCGCCTAATTCGCGAAGATTATCAAACAAAGATCGAGCTAAAGGAAACACAATTTAAGGCGCTTCAGGCACAGATTAATCCTCATTTTCTGTACAACTGCTTATCTCTTATTAACAACAAGGCGCTTATGAACAACCAGCCTGAGATCAGCCAGATGTCTCAGCTTCTCTCTGTCTTTTATCGCACGACATTAAATAAAGGAAAGAGCGAAACTCTTCTGCAAAATGAGATAAAAAATGTAACCTCATATATTGATATTCAGCGCCTGCTTCACGACAATATCTTTGACGTGATGTACCAGATTGACCCGAATCTTCCTGAAATCGAAGTTCCCAATCTGCTTTTGCAGCCACTTGTCGAAAACTCAATTATCCACGGTATCCTTCCAAACAAGACAAAACGTGGTCAATTATTTGTCACTGTCACAAATGTAATGGGTCAGATTTATTTTACGATCATGGATAATGGTGTAGGTATTCCACAAGAAAAACTTTCTACCCTTTTGACGACTGACTCCTCCGGTTATGGATTAAAAAATGTTCACGATCGGCTAATTCTCGCATATGGCGAAGGCTCTGGACTGACTATTAACAGCATACCGGGACAAAGCACTATGATCACATTTAAGGTTCCGGTATAAAGAAGCCAGTTGCGCTAATGTTAGTTTGCATTGCTTGCCTTCTAGCAGTTGTTATGGTATTTTTGATACATCAAAATTCAAAATAAAGGAGTAAGATGCACTATGTTTAGCGAAAACCTTAAAACTCTTAGAAAACAAAAGGGATTTTCACAAGAAGAATTGGCAAGCAGGCTTCATGTCGTAAGACAGACAATCTCCAAGTGGGAGAAAAATCTATCTGTCCCAGACGCCGATACGTTAATTCGCCTTGCCGAAATATTAGAAGTATCTGTTAGCGAGTTGCTTGGCTCGAAAATTGAAACTAAAAATGGAAATGTTACGAATGATGTTGCTGAACAATTGTCTCGAATAAATGAACAGCTTGCGATTAAAAATCGTCGTTCACGTCGCATCTGGAAAGCTATTGCTATTATATTAGTAGTATTCTTCCTCATATCTGTTTTTATTATAATGACCTCAATAGCAGCATTCATAACAATCAGCCAATTGTAAATGAAGAAATAATACAGGCAGAAGTTTGAAACAAAGAAGTAGAGGTTATCCGAGAAAATAGAGTATAACAAATAAACCATCCCAGGGGTGGCTTGAAAAATTAAATATTAACGCAGCACCTAATCAGGAAACTGATAAAGGCTCATCCTTTATGATATAGCCCAGTTGTTTCAAAAGATTAAATGCTTGTGAAGTGGAGAGAACTTTTTCTCCCTTCACAGGACGAGATTCAAGAAAACCTTCTGATGTATATGGCTTTAAATCTGAAAGTATGTGCCAGATAGCGGTCAGGATCATACGACAGATAGCAATGATGGCTTTCTTGTGACCACGGCGTGCTTTGATACGCTTGTAGCGGTTGGTAAATTCGGAATGTTTCTTCGATTTGATTAAAGCATTTGCAACTTGTACCAGAACTGGTTTAAAATAAGAACCAGCACGGGAAATCCTAGTGGATTTGATTTTTTGATTGCTTTGATCGTTGCGAGGACAGCATCCTGCCCATGAGACGAGGTGTTTCGCTGTGGGGAAGACAGACATATCACCACCAATCTCAGAAAGCACTTGAATAGCAGTAAGTGGATTCTTATCGAATCCGGGAACAGTCCTTATTAAATTTAAAGCAGCCTCATATTTATCACTGAGACGAAGGATTTCCTGTTCTACTTCTGAAATGTGTTTATTGAGTTCATCAATATGATCAAGGCACTGTCTGAGTTTCACAGCCTGTTCTTTCGAAATGGCACCATCAATAGCAGCTTGGATTTCTACGATAGGAGTTTTACATCTGCTATTGACAAAAGGTGCTACATCAAATGTTTCCCCAGGGTGTTGCAAAATCTGTTCAGTAATGGAACGGGAAGATTTACCAAATACATCGGAAAAGACATCGTCAAGTTTCAAATTAGATACTGTAAGACAATTTTGGGCACGATTCTTCTCACCGGTAATCATACAAGTGAGTTTAAAACGGTATCTTACAAGATCGCGAAGCTCCCGGATGTCAGCAGGTGGAATAAAGGAAGGTTTAACCATACCGCACATGTAAAGATCACAGATCCATTTGGCATCTTTACGATCGGTCTTATTTCCTTTCATCGGCTTTGTGTATTTGGGATGGGATAGAGTAACCCAGAGACTGCGTTGCTCTAAGATATTGAAAGCAGGGATCCAGTACTTACCGGTTGATTCCATGCAGACATCTTTACAGTTGTACTTGGCAAGCCAGTCACACAGCTCATTCAAACCTTTTGTAAAGGAAGAAAAGCGAGCCTACTTGTACTCTGTACGATTGTTGGAATCAGTAATACCGATACAGGCGAATATCCATGTTTTGTGGACATCCAGTCCACAGCAGTTATTTTTGATGATTTTAAAAGACAAGTAAATACCTCCTGATTTTATAGTTATAAAACTGACAGTGACTGGTCATCCGGCGAGATCGAGTCGACTTCGGAAGAGATAAGTTTACGGGCTACAGTTATGCGCCATTCATTGATGCCTTAACGGATGACCGACAACAAATATGAATACGAGGTCGCCGCTATACAGCCCCACCACTCACCTTCACGTGTTCTGTAGTGTGTCAGTCTTATAAAGAAATAATATCAGAAGGAAAGTAAATTAGATAGCGAAAGCCAATGTACATGTTTCATGACGCATTGGTGTCTTTCGCAGAAAGACGGGTAATATGAATGAAATACACCAAATAGCCAGCGTAACAGATACACTGGCTTTTTTCCCGTCCCGCTGGCTTACAAATTAATATATTATGGTAATATTTCATGTTGCAAAACGTCCGTTCTAATGTTACAATATTTTTGAAAGGAAAATTTTTAACGTGCAAAAGATAAAATAGCTTGGCTTCAAACTCGTTTAAATTTACGTAATTTGATTTCAAGTGATTAACGTACACCCGATAAAATCCAAAATTTGGAAATATTTTCGAAATGGAGGAATTTTATGGGAACACCAAGAGAAAAGCAGCCCAGTGCAAAAATACAATGGCATCCTGCTTTCTGTGCCGCAGCTGAACTTGAGCTGCGCTCCAATAAGGGCGATCTCGAATTTAAACGTGAGTACAATTTAAGCAAGAAACCACTGCAAATGGATCTTTTGATCATCGAAAAGCGAAAAGGTGTACAGATTCAAAATGAAATCGGAAAAATCTTTCGAGGTCACAATATCATTGAATATAAATCACCTGATGATGGCATGACAATTGATGACTTTTTCAAGACGTTAGGATATGCCTTCCTGTACAAAGGCTTAGGCGAAAAAGTGAACCAAATTCCGCTAAGTGAATTGACCGTCTCTCTTTTTCGAGCATCTGTTCCAAAAGAGCTGCTAAATCAGCTTTCTAAAGAGGGATACATAATTGAAAAACAGGTTCCTGGCATATACTATGTAAATGGACTTCTTGTTCCAACACAGATTGTTGTAACAAATCAGCTAAACTCCCAAAATCATGAAAGTCTCAAAGTGTTATCAAAAAGTGCCCAGACTGATGACATTCAAAGATTCACAGAACTTGCAAGCGCTTTTACCGAACCCGGTGACAAGGAAAAAGCTGACGCCGTATTGCAAGTTAGCGTCGCGGCAAACAGAAAAAAATATGATGAAGTAAGGAGGACATCAGATATGTGTGAGGCATTGAGAGAGCTTATGAAGGAAGAAATTGAAGAAGAGTTAAAGAAAAGCCGAGATAAAGCAATACAAGAAGGACTCGCACAAGGACTCGCACAAGGACTTGAACAAGGACTTGAACAGGGACTTGAACAGGGACTTGAACAGGGACTTGAACAGGGTATTGAACAGGGACTTGAGCAGGGTATTGAGCAGGGTATTGAGCAGGGACGCATCAACCAGTTAATTGATCTTGTTATGCAAAATCTTCTGCCTATCGAAACTGCCGCTCAGTGTGCAAAGATGACGCTTGACGAATTTAAGGTTGCAATGGATAAAAATGAAAACTAATTAGCAATTCAAGTCAAAAAAATAGCCAGTGGACGAGAAAACATTTCCCGTCCACTGGCTATTTGCTTCCTTTACTCAAAAATTCCAATATAGGACAGCGTCGGCGCTACTCTTGAATCTATAATTTCAATTACAAAAGTCGGGCGGGAAAGCCAAGAAACTTTTTGCAATTATCGGACAATGATGTCGAATTTTGTCGAAA
>OIWK01000811.1_pt1 | contig 32620 bp, 26 predicted proteins | sample 1587401 | NCBI WGS metagenome assembly OIWK01 (sample SAMEA3888911, study PRJEB22519) | human gut metagenome | biome: human gut; feature: human-associated habitat; material: faeces | place: Denmark | collected 2009 | reverse complement strand
GCAGTCAAACGGGCCCAAAGTACATTTGGACAGTATCACCAAAACGTCTCCATATTTAAAAGGGATGGTGACTCCTATTCCGGAGGCAAATGACCAACTGGAAACGGACGAATTCAAAGCATTGATTGACACCTGCAAGGATTTGACGAGTAAGTTCATAGAGGCTTCCGAGAAGATGAGTCCGGATACGGTTTTTGCAATCAAGAACTTGGACAATCCGGAAATTTTGGTAAATTTCATTTGTGCAAACTTCCCTATTCCGGTAGAAGAAAAGATAAAATTGCTAAAAGCTGGCGATTTGCAAAGCCGCCTGTATATGCTGGTCAAGATCTTAAATCGTGAAGTACAATTGGCTGATATCAAACAAAGCATTCAAATGCGTACACGCGAAGATATTGACCGTCAGCAACGCGAATATTTCTTGCAGCAACAAATTAAAAACATACAGGATGAACTGGGTGCCGGACAGGAAGATGAAATAGATGAACTCCGCCAAAAAGGAAAAACCAAGAAATGGAGTCCGGAAATGGCAGAACTCTTTGAAAAAGAAGTTTCCAAATTGGAAAGGACAAATTCCCAATCACCGGATTTCAATGTGCAACTTACCTATTTGCAAACCCTGTTAGGATTACCTTGGAATGTCTTTACCACTGACAACCTGAATATAAGTAATGCCGAAAAGACATTGAACAAAGACCACTACGGACTAGAGAAAGTAAAGGAGCGTATCCTTGAACATTTAGCAGTGCTGAAACTAAAAGGTGATATGAAATCACCCATCATCTGCCTTTATGGTCCTCCGGGAGTCGGTAAAACTTCTTTAGGGCGTTCCATAGCGGCATCATTGAAACGTAAATATGTACGTATGTCATTGGGTGGTGTGCATGACGAAGCCGAGATCCGTGGCCATCGTAAAACTTATATCGGTGCCATGCCGGGCCGTATCATCAAAAGTTTGATAAAAGCCGAGTCTTCTAATCCGGTTATCATTTTGGACGAAATAGACAAACTGGGCAGTGACCACCGCGGAGATCCCAGTTCCGCTATGCTGGAAGTGCTTGATCCCGAACAGAACAACACTTTCCACGATAACTATTTGGATGTAGATTACGACTTGTCTAAAGTAATGTTCATCGCTACGGCAAACAATTTGAGTACCATTCCTCCTGCTCTGCTGGACCGTATGGAGTTGATAGAGGTCAGCGGATATATCACAGAAGAAAAAGTAGAAATAGCCCGCCGGCATCTTGTTCCCAAAGAACTGGAAGCCAACGGCATTAAAAAAGAATATGTGAAGTTCTCTAAAGCTGCCTTGGAATGTATTGTAGAAAATTATACTCGTGAAAGCGGGGTGCGCGAACTTGAGAAGAAGATAAACAAGGTAATGCGTAAAATAGCGTTGGAATTTGCACGTGACGGCTATGAAGTGATGCATGAAATAAAACCTGCCGATGTACGCAAATACCTGGGCACGCCAGAATATAGCCGCGACAAATACCAAGGAAATGAATACGCCGGTGTTGTCACAGGGCTGGCGTGGACAGCTGTCGGAGGTGAAATTTTGTTTGTAGAAACCAGTTTAAGCAAAGGAAAAGGCGGTAAACTGACATTGACCGGGAACTTGGGTGACGTAATGAAAGAGTCGGCCATGCTGGCTTTGGAATATCTCAAGGCACATACCAAACTGCTGAATTTACAGGAAGATATCTTTGACAATTGGAATATCCACATCCATGTACCTGAAGGAGCCATCCCTAAAGATGGTCCGTCAGCCGGTATCACCATGGTGACTTCATTGGCATCCGCCCTCACCCAGCGTAAAGTGAAAGCAAATCTGGCAATGACAGGCGAGATCACATTACGTGGAAAAGTCCTGCCCGTAGGCGGTATCAAAGAAAAGATCCTAGCCGCTAAACGCGCCGGAATCAAAGACATCATTTTATGTGAGGAAAACCGCAAGAACATTGAAGAAATTCAGCCGATGTATCTGGAAGGACTGACATTCCATTATGTCACGGATATTAAGGAAGTATTGGCTTTGGCTCTCACCAATGAAAAAGTAAACGATGCCATTGATTTTAATATTACCAATCAAAAAACAGAAGAAAAGAAATAAATATGACTTTTGACTTACAATATACAGACCCCAAATCGAATGCCCGTGCCGGATTGATAACGACTGACCACGGGCAAATAGAAACCCCCATCTTTATGCCTGTAGGCACATTGGGAACGGTGAAGGGCGTGCATTTACATGAGTTGAAAGAGGACATTAAAGCACAGATAATCCTGGGCAACACTTACCACCTGTATTTACGACCGGGACTGGATATAATAGAACGTGCCGGAGGTCTGCATAAATTCAACGGCTTTGACCGTCCTATGCTGACTGATAGTGGTGGTTTTCAGGTATTCTCTTTATCAGGTATCCGCAAAATGAGAGAAGAAGGTGTGGAATTTCGCTCACATATAGACGGTTCGAAACACCTGTTCACTCCTGAACGGGTGATGGACATAGAACGGACTATCGGTGCAGATATCATGATGGCTTTTGACGAATGTACTCCGGGAACCGCAGATTATGAATACGCAAAAAAATCAATGCAGCTTACCCATCGTTGGCTGGACCGTTGCATAAAGCATTTCAACGAAACCGATCCCAAATATGGTTATCAACAGTCATTATTTCCCATAGTACAAGGCTGTGTCTATCCCGACTTACGCAAACAATCAGCGGAATATATTGCCTCCAAGGGAGCTGACGGAAATGCCATCGGTGGCCTGGCCGTAGGTGAGCCAACCGAGAAAATGTACGAAATGATAGAGGTTGTCAATGAAATCTTACCCAAAGACAAGCCCCGCTATCTGATGGGCGTCGGGACGCCGGGCAACATCATTGATGAAGATTATAAGGAAGGCATATATGTGGGCTATCGCTGGACAGACCTTAAGAAGGAGCGTCCTGAGTTTGCGTTTGGCCACGGACTGAGCTACACCACGTTTGCTCTGAGCAACCTGCGTGCAGACAAGACTGCGATGGAGCGCAACGACAGCATAGCCTTCACCGTCAACGTGAAGAACACGGGCGCGAAGGCAGGTGCAGAGACCGTGCAGCTCTACATCCACGACCGCAAGGCGTCGGTAGACCGACCCGTGAAGGAGCTCAAAGGCTTCTCTAAGGTGTGGCTTGAGCCAGGCGAAAGCAAGGACGTGACCATTGTCATAGACAACTCGGCCCTCAGCTTCTACGATGAGGCACAGGCACAATGGCGTTCGGAGAACGGCGCGTTTGAGGCGTGGGTAGGCAACGCTTCTGACAATTTGAAGCTTAAAAAAGCGTTTGAACTTAAATAAGTTGTGAAACTTTAGTTAATAACGACTTGCGTAATGCAAATAATTGCCTTCCACAGAGTTAAATCTGAATAAAAAGTATTAACTTTGCATCCGTATTTTAAGGAAAATTATGCAAGACATTAGAAACATTGCGATTATTGCCCATGTCGATCATGGAAAGACAACGCTGGTAGACAAGATGATGCTGGCAGGTAAGCTGTTCCGCGACGGACAGGATAACAGTGGGCAGGTGCTTGACTCGAACGACCTTGAGAGAGAGCGTGGTATAACAATCCTCTCGAAGAACGTATCAATCAACTGGAAAGGAACAAAAATCAATATTATAGACACCCCGGGACACTCCGACTTTGGCGGCGAGGTAGAGCGTGTGCTCAACATGGCAGACGGTTGTATTCTGCTGGTTGACGCTTTCGAGGGTCCGATGCCCCAGACTCGTTTCGTTCTTCAGAAGGCTCTGGAGATTGGCCTGAAGCCTATCGTTGTTGTTAACAAGGTTGACAAGCCCAACTGTCGTCCTGAAGAGGTTTACGAGATGGTGTTCGACCTTATGTTCTCGCTCAATGCCACTGAGGACCAGCTCGACTTCCCGGTTGTATACGGTTCGGCAAAGAACGGATGGATGGCTGAGGACTACAATGCTCCTACTGACAACATCGACTATCTGCTCGACAAGATTGTTGAGGTGATACCGGCTCCTAAGGTGCTTGAGGGTACTCCGCAGCTTCTTATCACATCGCTCGACTACTCAAGCTATACCGGTCGTATCGCTGTGGGACGTGTTCATCGTGGCACTCTGACTGAGGGCATGAACATAACCATATCACATCGTGACGGCAAAATGGAGAAGACCAAGATAAAGGAGATTCACGTGTTTGAGGGAATGGGCCAGAAGAAGGTTGAAGAGGTTCACTCTGGTGACATCTGCGCTATTGTAGGTCTGGAGAACTTCGAGATTGGCGATACCATTTGCGACTTTGAGAATCCTGAGCCACTGCCTCCTATCGCTATCGATGAGCCTACAATGAGTATGCTCTTCACCATCAACGACTCACCGTTCTTCGGCAAGGAGGGTAAGTTTGTGACTTCACGTCACGTCAACGACCGCCTTCAGAAGGAGCTTGAGAAGAACCTTGCGCTGCGTGTACGTCCTTTCGAGGATTCTACCGATAAGTGGATTGTCAGCGGACGTGGTGTGCTTCACCTCTCGGTTCTCATCGAGACAATGCGTCGTGAGGGCTATGAGCTTCAGGTAGGTCAGCCGCAGGTAATCTACAAGGAGATTGACGGACAGAAGTGTGAGCCTATCGAGGAGTTGACAATCAATGTGCCTGAGGAGTTCTCAAGCAAGATGATTGATATGGTGACACGTCGTAAGGGCGAGATGACATCAATGCAGACACTCGGCGAGCGTGTTGACATCGAGTTCGACATTCCTTCGCGTGGTATCATCGGTCTGCGTACCAATGTGCTTACAGCAAGCCAGGGCGAGGCCATCATGGCTCACCGCTTCAAGGAGTATCAGCCGTATAAGGGCGAGATCGTACGCCGTATGAACGGTTCGATGATTGCAATGGAGACTGGTACAGCTTACGCTTACTCTATCGACAAGCTCCAGGATCGCGGCAAATTCTTTATCGATCCGGGTGAAGAGGTTTATGGCGGTCAGGTAGTAGGCGAGCACGTTCACGACAACGACCTCGTAATCAACGTTACCAAGGCCAAGCAGCTCACCAACGTGCGTGCCAGCGGCTCTGACGAGAAGGCCCGCGTGATACCGAAGGTTGTAATGAGTCTTGAGGAGTGTCTTGAGTACATCAAGAGCGATGAGCTTGTTGAGGTTACTCCGAAGAGCATCCGCATGCGCAAGATCACTCTCGACCACCTTGCACGTAAGCGCTCTAACAAGGACTAATGTCTTGCAGAAGTACAGCATGTCACATATGTGCTGACTTTTAAAAAGTATATAAGATACTAAATATCGGAAAGGTGTTTCTTGGCATTGACGTCGGGGAACACCTTTTATAATATTATAATGTATAAGGAAATAAGAACTATGAAGAAAACAGTATTGTCACTTCTCGTTATGTTGTGCTGTGTTGCTGCGTCGGCACAGCCAGCTGCGGGTAAGTTCTCTGTCATTCCACGTGTGGGAGTGAGTCTGGCAAATCTCTCGGGCGATGGTGTTTATTATGGTAGCGCCAATGCTACGGAATCGTGGGGCTCATCGCGCAACAAGCCGGGATTCACAGTAGGTGTCGACCTCGACTATCAGTTTACCAATTCGCTTTCGGTGATGTTGGGTGCTCATTATGCCCAGCAAGGTTGCAATTACGGCAATGTCAACGAAAAGACATCGCAGTCGGGCAATGTGAATAAGTATGTCGGACTTAACGATTTGTCTACACAGCTGCACGTAATCAATGTTCCGTTGCTGTTCAATTACTATGTTGCTCCGGGATTTGCTGTGAAGACAGGTGTGCAGTTGGGCTTCCCCATGTCGGGAAAGCTGAAGTATACCGAGACAAACTTCACAGAGAATGAAAACGACGGGTTTGTAGCCGACACGCCAGTGAAGCACGACATCGACCTCAACTCGACAATCAAGAAGGTTGACTTTTCTATTCCCGTCGGAATCTCGTTTGAGTATATGAATGTAATAATAGATGCCCGCTACAACATCGGACTTACAAATGTTCAGAAGGATTTCCTCGATTTGAAGCCCGTTAAGAACCGTGTGTTTATGTTTAGCGCAGCTTATCGTTTCCAGTTGTAGGAAACATAAAACGATAAAAGATAATAAAAAAACAGCATTGACTACTTAACAAAGAAGTAATCAATGCTGTTTTTTTTTGTGCTATTACTTGCAGTTGGGGCACCAAGGCTTCAGCTGCTGGAAGAAGTCATTACCCTTGTCATCAACGAGGATGAATGCGGGGAAGTCTTCAACAGTAATCTTCCAGATAGCCTCCATGCCGAGCTCGGGATACTCTACGCACTCGATGCTCTTGATAGAGCTCTGAGAGAGAACGGCAGCTACGCCACCGATTGTGCCGAGATAGAATCCGCCGTGCTTCTTGCAAGCGTCGGTCACTACCTGCGAACGGTTGCCCTTGGCAATCATCACGAGCGATGCACCGTGATCCTGGAACTCGTCTACGTACGGGTCCATACGGTTGGCAGTGGTCGGACCCATTGAACCGCAAGGATATCCCTCCGGAGTCTTGGCAGGTCCGGCGTAGAGGATAGGATGGTTCTTGAAGTATTCAGGCATCTCCTCGCCTGCATCCAGACGAGCCTTAAGCTTAGCGTGAGCGATGTCGCGAGCCACGATGATAGTACCCTTGAGGTTAACACGTGTGCTGACAGGATATTTAGAGAGCTCAGCGCAAACTGCCTCAATACCGTTGTCGAGGTTGATCTCGATGCCCTTAGTGCCCTCGTCCGGACGACGAAGCTCTTCAGGAATAAGCTCAGAAGGATTAGAGTCCATTACCTCAAGGAAGATACCGTCCTTTGTAATCTTACCCTTGATGTTGCGGTCGGCCGAGCAGCTTACGCCCATACCGATTGGGCAGCTTGCACCGTGACGTGGCAGACGGATTACGCGGATGTCGTGAGCCAGATACTTGCCGCCGAACTGAGCACCCAGACCAATCTTGTGAGCCTCCTTCAGGAGTTTCTCTTCGAGGTCGATGTCGCGGAATGCACGACCGGTCTCGTCGCCAGTAGTAGGCAGAGCGTCGTAGTATTTGATTGAAGCGAGCTTCACGGTGAGCAGGTTCTTCTCAGCCGATGTGCCGCCGATAACGAATGCGATGTGGTAAGGAGGACAAGCCGCTGTGCCGAGGCTCTTCATCTTCTCAACGAGGAAAGGCAGCAATGTGCCCTCGTTCTGGATAGTAGCCTTAGTCATCGGATAGAAGTATGTCTTGTTTGCAGAGCCACCGCCCTTAGCAACCATTACAAAACGATACTCATCGCCCTCTACAGCCTCGATGTCAATCTGTGCCGGGAGGTTGCAGCGTGTGTTCACCTCGTCGTACATGTTGAGCGGAGCGTTCTGCGAGTAGCGCAGGTTGTCCTGTGTGAAAGTGTTGTAAACACCGCGTGAGAGAGCCTCTTCGTCCTCGAAGTCGGTCCAAACGCGCTGTCCCTTCTCGCCGTGGATGATGGCAGTACCGGTGTCCTGGCAGAAAGGCAGGATGCCCTTGCAGGCTGTCTCGGCGTTGCGCAGGAACTGCAGAGCAACGTACTTGTCGTTCTCTGAAGCCTCTGGGTCAGACAGAATCTTAGCCACCTGCAGGTTGTGCTCACGGCGCAGCATGAACTCTACGTCGTGGAATGCCTGCTGTGCGAGCAATGTCAGAGCCTCCTTCGAAACTTTCAGGATTGTCTTGCCTTCAAACTCACCGGTGCTCACGCCTTCCTTGCTGAGCAAGCGGTATTCAGTAGTATCCTCGCCCAACTGGAACATAGGAGCATACTTGAAATCTGGTGTTGATGCCATAATGTTATTTAGTTAATTGATGATTTTGAAATTTCTTTGCCACAAAGTTACAACGAATTGAAGACAATGCAAAATAATTGCCGCCTTTATTTTCCCCTATTTTACGGTAAAATGTCAAACGCAAGCTTTATAATATTTGTGCAACTTTCCATTGTTGATGAATTATGATGAAAATAGTGTCGTTTTATTATCCAAACCCTCCGTAGTTCTACTAATTAGTAAGTATTATCTATGATTGAGTGAAAAAAGTTTATTCTTTAATGCGCTTTATTGTCTAATTTGCGTATCTTTGCGCTCGAAAAAAACAATATAAAGAAAACCCAAAACCAATAAAAAGAAATACAAAAGAAATGAAGAAGATCAGAGCAGCCGTAGTAGGATACGGCAACATCGGACATTATGCTGTCCAGGCCCTTGAGGCCGCCGACGATTTCGAGATAGCAGGTATCGTGCGTCGCAATGGTGCCGACAACAAGCCGGCAGAGCTTTCACAGTATGAAGTAGTTAAGGATATTCGTGAGCTTAAGGACGTAGACGTAGCCATTCTCGCTACTCCTACACGTTCGTGCGAGGAATATGCCAAGCAGATTCTGCCTCTGGGCATCAACACCGTCGACAGCTTCGACATTCACACTTCAATCCTCGACTACCGTGCAGCACTCACTCCTATATGCAAGGAGCACAAGGCTGTGAGCATCATTGCAGCCGGATGGGATCCGGGTTCTGACTCTATCGTGCGTACACTCATGCAGAGTCTTGCACCGAAGGGACTCAGCTATACCAACTTCGGACCGGGTATGTCGATGGGTCACAGCGTATGCGTGCGCTCAAAGGAGGGCGTGAAGAATGCTCTTTCGATGACTATACCTAAGGGTGAGGGCTTGCACCGCCGTATGGTTTACGTAGAACTTGAGGACGGAGCAAACCTTGAGGACGTCACAGCAGCCATCAAGGCCGACCCGTACTTCGCCAACGACGAGACTCACGTATTTGAAGTGCCTTCGGTAGACGCTGTGCGCGACATGGGACACGGCGTTCATCTCACTCGCAAGGGTGTGAGCGGCAAGACACAGAATCAGCGTATGGAGTTCACCATGAGCATCAACAACCCTGCTCTCACTGGTCAGGTGCTTGTCAATGTGGCTCGTGCCTCAATGCGCCAGCAGCCGGGATGCTACACAATGATTGAGGTTCCGGTAATTGATATGCTTGAAGGCGAGCGCGAGGAACTCATCGCTCACTTGGTATAAAAACGAAAGTTATAAAAAAGGAGTTCAAAATAAAATCTTGAATGAAGAGGGGACTCTTCGTACACTATACATCAATTTCCTGTATCGTGTACGGAGAAGTCCCCTCGCTTGTTTTATAGGTGTTTCACCTTTATTTCTTAATGTATTTCTTGCCGTTCTTGATGACGATGCCTTTAGCGTCTTCGCTGATTCTCTGACCGCTGATGTTATATGTGGCACCGTTAGCAGATGTCTGGCCGTTATTGACCGTAATATGGTTGACGGCAGTAGCGACGGCGCCCGACGCTACGTTCATTTCGTATATGCGCAGGAACGGACCGTCGGTGGCTGTGGTCTGGCGCACCACAATTTTGAAGTATCTTATGTCGGCAGCCTTGTCGAGAATCACACGGAACGAAGACTTCGAAGGAGCGTTGTCGTCGCTGCACAGCAGTGTCCAATTGGCATTGTCTGTGGAGCCGTAGATGTCGTAAGCCTTGATGTGGCGGTTGGCATTGTCGCCCATCTTTATTTCAAAACCGCCCACATTCTTCATCTCCTGCATGTCCACTACGATGTAGTGGGGCAGCTGAGCTGTGTTTCCGTACCACTGCGGATGCCAGTAGGTGTCGTCGTCGCTGTCTACTGTCTGCTGCGCTCTTCCGTTAGTGCCTTCGCCTGCAGTCTCTTCCGATGAGTATTCTATAGCTTCCCATCCCGTCTTGTCCATCAGGTTGTCGACGAACAGCTGTTCCTTCTCAATGCGTGCCTTTTCGTTGGCTATGGCAGTAAGCACACGGTCGTTGAGTGGAGTGATGTTGATAGTGTCTACGGGAGTGTAGTCGGTGGCTAATGCAACTGTTGTCTTGGTCTTGTTTGTTGATGTGTATCCTCCCGTCTGCATGAAGAAGGTGCGGTCGGCAGGGTTGTCGGTAGTGCCCTGTCCGTAGTCGGTGCGTGCTCCGGTGTTGTCGCCTCCGTCGGTATGACCAAACCCAACGCTGTTGCGGTAGTACCATTTGCCGTTGCTGCGTGCTCGCATATATCCGTTGCGGTAGTAGGCTATACGGTTGGCTTGACCCGTCGAGGCGTTGTAGTTTTCGAGGAATGAGTACCATGCATCGAAGTATGTAGTCGAGTTTCGCTTGCGCACGGTAGCCATATACTGCCATCCCTTGCCGTCGAGCGCATTGAACCATGCTGACACGAGCATGTTGTGCTGTGTGTGCACGGTGGGTTTGCCGTTCACTTCGGTAGTGTATGACGTAGTTTCGGGGCGACAGTTGGTTATGAACTGTACGTATTTTCCTGGTGTCCAGTACGGACCTTTGCGGTAAGTCTGCACACCGGTGCCTTCATTTCCGAATCGGTTGGTAGTGGTCAGTGGGTCCCAGTCTACAGCACCTGCACGCATATATTCGGGCAGGTTGGGGTCTTCGTCGGTAGAGCCGTCGTCCCACATCGAGAAGAGCACGTCGTGTCGTGGCGAGCCGTCGTTTGCATATCCGTTCATCTGTATGCCCATATATCCGTTGAGTACGCCCAGCGCCATAGCATAAGTGCCAATGATGTCCGACTCCTGGGGTAGCATTATCTCCATGAAGCACCAGTCGTAGGCGTCGCCTTTGGGTGCGTTAGGGTCGGTAGAACCCCATGAGTAGAGGTGAACTGACGGCGAAGAGAGATAATTGGCAACGTAAGGCTTCTCCGTAGCTGTCGTCTTGAACGTGAAACTGCGTATAAGGTTGATGTTCTGGTTGCCCGACAGGCATTCCAGCCGATAGCGGTAGTAGACCGAACGCTTGAACGTTACGTCGCCTACAGTTACATCTACGTTGCTGTCGGTTCCGTTGGCGGTAAATGTCTTGCTGAAAAGCTGCACGTCAGGTGCATCGGGGTCGACGATGGTGAGTTGGAACTTGGCGCTGTAACCTTTCTTTACGTTCAGCTTGATGGTATTGGTGACGGTTGCGGCAGGCTGATGAAAGTAATAGACTGCGCAAGCGTTGGCATTGGTCCAAGCCGACAGGCTGTTGTAGTTTGTGGCAATGCCGTTGTTGTCACGTCCCTCTCCGGGAATATATATGCCCGAAGCTCCTGGCTTTCCGTCAAGCGTTTCCACATAGCCTTGGGCTGCCGAGAGTTCGGTTTCGTAAACCGTTGCGTTTGCATTTATTGTATATAGCGCTATCAATGCGCAATATGCGGTTTTCTTAAAGTCAATCATATAACAACAATAATTTTTTATAACCTCACGCAAAGGTACGGTTTTATGCTAAGAAACGGGTAAAGCCAAACGTTAAAAACTCAACGTTAGGTTTTTGTATGTACAGCTTGTTTTCTTCTGTTTTATCCAGTATTTTGCGTTGTACTGGATAAAAAAGCCTTTTTATTTTCTGAACATTCCCACTCTGTGGCTTACGCCCTTGCTGTTGAGTGTACGCAGAATGTACACTCCGCGGGGCAGCGAGCTGACGCTCACGGTACGTGTGCGACGATAGGGCAGGGTGGTTATGGCTGCCTGCTGCATCGTCTCTACAATCAGAAAGTCGGCATCTGCCAGCGCAGTGTAATGCGGCAGCGTGACGTTTGTGCCGTCGCAGGGCAGCATGGTGTTGCGTGTGGCGGTGCTGTGGCTGCATGCGTCGGTAGCCATATAGTCATGGCAGGGCTGCTGCAGTGCTGCGCTCTCGTTGCCATAGCGGTCGGTGGCGCATACGGCATAATATATGTTGTCGTTGTCGGGAATGGTGAGCTGGCGGCTTTGACGTCGTGCTACGATGATGTTGCGTGCATCGTTTGTGTCGACAGGATATCGGGTCGAGGCATAAACGTTGAACAGCATCATCGTAGTGTCAGCCACGTTGTGGCGCCATGACATCAGTGCTGTGCCGTTGCCGTTGGATGTGATGCTTAGGTTTTGGGGAGCGTCGGGGCGTGTTTTGCTCTGCCATGTCATAGGCGGAATGAGCGATGCATACTGCGAGTATTCGTTGCGGGCGTATTGGTATATGCCCTTGGTGTCGTCAGTGAAGAATTTAGAGCGGAAATAGGCGTGTCCCAATCCCTCGGCACGCAGAAACTCCAGTTCGCGCGTTATGTCGCTCAACGCCCAGTTGCGCTCGCGTGGCGACATGAAGTATATGCCCAGTCCCGGCACAACGATGCGTCCGTGGCTTCGCTCTTTCCAGTCGAGGGCGAAGGGGAAGAAGTCGTTGTCGCGAAAGTACATCATCGGGAACAGCTCGTCCATCAGTCCGTCGCGCAACCAAAGTTCGGCATCCTGGCAAACCTTGGTGTTGGCGTTCCATCCACGGCTCCAGTAGCGCTGCGTGTCGTCATACTTGCCTATGGGCGAGCAGCTCATCTTCACCCATGGCTTTATGCTCTTGACACGACGTGATATAGTGCGTACGATGCGTGTTATGTTGTCGCGGCCCTTGTCGCGTGCCAGCGTCTTCAGCTTGGGCAGTTCTTCGGGATAGCGGATGTAGTCGAGGTGGATGCCGTCAACGTCGTATGCGCGGGTCACCTCGGCACAGATATTAGCCAGATAGTCGGCAGTCTGCTGCGTTTCGGGGTTCATGTAGCCGTCGGCCTTGATGCGTATGATGTTGCGTGGCATCTTCTTGCGCAGCTGCTTGCATCCCAGTGCGTCCCATTTTCCTACAGGCATGGTCACAATCCATGCGTGCAGTTCCATGCCACGTCGGTGGCATTCGTTGATGGCAAACTGCAGAGCGTCGTAGCCCGGACTCTTGCCAGGGTGTCCCGACAGACATCCGTCCCACGGCTCGTAAGCCGAAGGATATATCACGGTGCCGCGCACACGGGTCTGCAGCAGTACGGTGTTGATGCCTGCAATCTGCAGCTGGTCCAGAATTTGGCGCAATTCGTTCTGCTGTTTTTCTATCGAACGTGCCGACTGGGCGTAGGTGTGTGGCCAGTCGATGCCGCCAATGGTGGTGAGCCATACTGCGCGCACCTCATGCTTGGGCGGTTGTGCTGTGCAGGCTACGGTCTGGGCCATGCTGTTAGTGGTACATGCTATCAGTGCCAGAATGGCAATGATGAGTGAAAATATGTATGGGCGGTTTTTTCTCATTTTGTGTTCGCTTTTTTGCAATTGAACCACAAAGGTAGCTATATTTTTCTGTTTCGGACGGCATATTGTCTTGTTTATGAAATATATTATGTAAATTTGCAACTATTCAAATCAAAAACAATCAGATTATGAGAAAGAAATTAATGGCAATGGTTGTGGCTATGTTTGCAGCCGTTACAGCAAATGCTCAGTTTGAGGAGGACAAGGTATATGTAGGTGGCTCGCTTACTGGCTTTAATATGAAATATACAGGATCGGAGAAGTTCTCAATCGGCACACAGGCTCAGGCTGGTTATTTCGTTGCCGACGACCTTTTGCTTCTCGGACAGTTCAACTATGATCACTCTGGCAAAAAGGAAATTGCAGATAAGTTCTCGGTTGGTGTCGGTGGTCGCTACTACATTGAGCAGAACGGCATATATCTTGGCGTAAACTGTAAGTATGTGCATGCCGGCAAGAAGTTCAACGACTTTATGCCGGGTGTAGAGGTTGGCTATGCCTACTTCCTCAACAATTCGGTTACGGTAGAGCCTGCCATTTACTACGACCAGTCGTTCAAGAATCACAAGGACTTTTCCACTATAGGTCTGAAGATAGGTGTTGGCATTTATCTGTTCAATCAATAATCCACGCTCTTAGGTCAGACTATATCTATATTTCATACTGATGGATAATGCATATCCCTCCAAACTGCTTGAGAAAGCGGTGGGAGAATTTTCTAAATTACCGGGCATAGGTCGCAAGACAGCCTTGCGGCTTGTGCTCAACATGCTGCGCCGCTCGGAAGAAGAAGTAGAGGAGTTTGCCGGTGCTGTGTCGCGACTGCGCAAGGACGTCAAGTACTGCCGCGTGTGCCACAACATCAGCGACACCGACGTGTGCCCGATATGCTCCGACACCCACCGCGATGCGTCGACAATATGCGTTGTAGAGAACATACGCGATGTAATGGCGGTGGAGAATACTCAGCAGTATGGCGGACTGTATCATGTCCTGGGCGGAATCATTTCGCCCATGGACGGCATCGGTCCGTCAGACATTGAGATTGACTCGCTCGTGAAGCGTGTGGCTGACGGTGGCGTGCGCGAGGTGATACTTGCCCTCAGCTCCACCATGGAGGGCGACACCACCAACTTCTACATATCGCGCAAGCTGGCTCCATACGATGTTGAGCTGAGCGTCATAGCGCGTGGCATTTCTGTAGGCGACGAACTGGAGTATACCGACGAGGTTACTTTGGGACGCGCCATTATTAACCGTACTAAAATGACTGGTAAATGATAAGACATACTCGCAACGTTCTTATGCTTGTGTTGGGCATTGCGGTGTCTGTATCGCTTATAGCTGTGCTGCTGTGCGAGACCGACACGTTGCCCGTAGGCGTGCTGTCGGGTCGTGGAGGTAGCGATGAGTTTGTCCTCACTATGCTTATGGAGCTGCTCACGCTGTGCGCCATTCCGCTGGCACTGCGCCTGTTCCGCTTCAAGGCCATAGCCGCCCGCCTCACCTCGGCTGCCGAATTGCTGCGCTGGGGTATGGTTCGAATGCTTATGCTGTGTCTGCCAATGGTGGCAAACACATTTTTATATTATATATACATGAATGTGGCCTTCGGCTATATGGCCATAATCTTGTTGCTGAGCCTGTATTTCGTGCTGCCTACCATGGCACGCTGCGAGGTAGAGATAAATGACGGCACCAGTACTGCCGACGACACGCAGGCCGATGCAGAAACTGAAAAACAGTAGAAAATGGTGAAACTGTCGGTAGTAATAGTTAGCTATAAGGTACGCGCCTATGTAGAGCAATGCCTAATGTCGCTCTTACGCTCGCTGCGTGATATAGACGCTGAGGTGTTTGTCGTGGACAACAATTCGCACGACGGCACCGTCCAGCTCATACGTTCTCGTTTTCCGCATGTCAAGGTTATGGACAGCAGCCATAACCTCGGCTTTGCGCGTGCCAACAATGCAGCCATCCGACAGAGCACAGGTGAGTACGTGCTCTTGCTCAATCCCGACACCATAGTGGCGGAGGACACCATAAGCACCGTACTCGATTTTATGGATGCCCATCCCCAAGCGGGCAGTGCAGGTGTGGCAATGCAGTGTGTAGACGGATCGCTCGCTCCCGAGTCGCGTCGCGGCCGCCCAACGCCAATGACGGCTTTCTACAAGATGTGCGGCCTGTGCGCCATGTTCCCACGTAGCCGTTTCGGCCGTTACTATATGGGCGGAATGTCGTGGAGCGAGGCAGGACGCATTGACGTGGTGAGCGGAGCCTTCTGTATGATGAGGCGTTCGGCGCTGGATAGGGTAGGACTGCTCGACGAAGACTTCTTCATGTATGGCGAGGACATCGACCTCTCGTGTCGCATAGCCGATGCCGGCTACGAGAATTGGTACATCCCGGCACACATACTGCACTACAAAGGCGAGAGTTCACACCAGTCGTCGTTCCGCTATGTCCACGTGTTCTACAATGCCATGCTCATCTTCTTCCGCAAGCATTACGGCAGTGTGAGCCATCTTGTGGCGCTGCCCATCAAGGCAGCCATAGTGTTGAAAGCCACAATAGCCCTTGTCTCTATGCAGATGCGTGCCGTGAAGCGTGCTCTCGGCTTTGTCGACTCGCAGCACATGCGCCGTGCCGCCTATGTATTTATATGCACTAAGGACAGCGAAGCCAAGTGTCGTGACATCGCCTTGCGCAACGCCCTTGAGGCTACGTTCGTAGTAGGCGATGCACATAAGCTGCCACAAGGCCATGCCTGCATGCCATTGCCCGACGCCCATAAGGTGTACGTGGTATACGATACCGACGCATTCGCATTCGGACAGGTGCTGCGCCTGTTCCGTGAGAATCAGCATAAGGGAGTGTCTATGGGCACATTCAGCAGCAAGACAGGCAATATAATCACTTATGAGGAGGTCTTGTCATGAGCGAAATGAATCTTACCAAGGTGCGGTTGAGGGCTATGGAGCCTGAAGACCTCGACTTTCTGTACAATATCGAGAACGACCGCGAGCTGTGGAACGTGGGCAACACAAACGTGCCCTACTCGCGCTATGTGCTGCACGACTATATAGCCAACGCCACAAACGACATATACAGCGACGGCCAGGTGCGCATGATAGTTGAGAATGCCGAAGGGTGTACGGTGGGAATGGCCGACCTCTTCGACTTCAATGCCAGCCACAGACGCGCCGAACTGAGCATCGTCATTATGCGAGGCTTTCGCCGTTGTGGGTATGCTGAGGCTGCCGTGCGCCATATGCTGAGCTATGCGCAGCGCATTCTGCACCTCAATCAGGTGTATGCCGTCATCTCCGTAGACAACAAGCCATCGATTGCTTTGTTTGAGAAATGTGGCTTTATAAAGTCGGCAAACCTGCAAAAATGGCTCTTCGATGGCGAAAAATACATAGATGCAGTAATTATGAGTAATTTTTTTGAAAAAATATGACAAAAAGCTTTGTCAATTCAAATAATATTCATACCTTTGCACTCGCTTAAAAAACGGCAGAACAAGGTTTTTTATTAAGCCTTAATCATACTGGTGCGTTAGTTCAGTTGGTTAGAATACATGCCTGTCACGCATGGGGTCACGAGTTCGAGTCTCGTACGCACCGCTGATTAGATGAGGAGCTTTTAATTAAGCCCCTCATTTTTTTTGTATATATACATTTTTTTTGTCTAATTATTTGACAATCGCAACCTTGTTTCGATGTTTTTTTGTAGCTTTGTTATCATGATAAAGAAACAAGGAACTATACTTATTGTTGACGACAACCGCAACATTCTCACTACGGTGAGAATGCTGCTTGAACCCATATTCGCCAATATCATCACTATAGCCAACCCTAACTCAATTCCTGCCAAACTGAGAGAGGAACATCCCGACGTGGTATTGCTCGACATGAACTTTTCGAGTGGCATCAATTCGGGAAACGAGGGACTCTTTTGGCTTAGAGAAATCAAGAGTATTAGTCCGAAGACCGAGGTTGTGCTTTTCACTGCTTATGCTGATATCCAACTCGCCGTAACGGGCATCAAGGAAGGAGCAGCCGACTTCATAGTCAAGCCTTTCGACAACGAGAAGATGATCGGTACATTGTTGGAGGCAAGGGATAAGAACAAGGCTGCTGACAAAGCCACGGGCAAGAATGGTGGGAAAGACTCGAAAAGCACCATGTATTGGGGCGACAGCGATGTGATGAACAATTTAAGAAACATTGTGGAGAAGGTAGCCGCCACCGATGCCAACATCCTTATCACGGGCGAAAACGGAACTGGCAAGGAGGTATTGGCCAACGAGATACACCGCTTATCCACAAGAGGTGGAAAAAAGATGTTGCCAGTGGATATGGGAGCCATTACAGAAACATTGTTCGAAAGCGAACTCTTCGATCATGTGAAGGGAGCATTCACGGATGCCAAGGTGGACAAGCCAGGCAAGTTTGAGCTGGCAGATGGCAGCACCATCTTTCTGGACGAAATCGGAAACCTCTCGTATAGCCTTCAGGCAAAACTCCTCACAGCCCTGCAACGTAGAAGCATAGTAAGAGTGGGTGGGTCGACACAGATTCCTATAAATGTTCGACTGGTATGTGCCACCAACCGCAATCTGCAGCAGATGGTTAACGACGGCGAATTCAGAGAGGATTTGCTCTATCGTATCAACACCATACACCTTGAACTGCCAGCCCTCAGACAGCGAAAGGCTGACATCGTGCCGCTTGCCAACCGATTTCTTCGTCAATATGGCGACATGTATAACAAGACCAACCTTCGCTTTTCGGATGAGGCAGAGAGGAAACTCATCAGTCTGCCTTGGTATGGCAATATCCGAGAGCTTCAGCACGCCATTGAGAAAGCCGTGATATTGTCGGATGGTGGAATGATTTCGGCTGAGGATATCGACGGCGGCAACCAGACGAGAAGGGAGAAACCGTTGGAGGAGGTGCAGACGCTCGACGAGATGGAGAGTCGCATGATAGAGAAAACCATCAAGGAATGTGAGGGCAATCTGTCGGTGGTGGCAGCAAGGCTGGGCATTTCCCGACAGACACTTTACAATAAGATTAAGAGATACGGGATTTGAAGGGAAGAGTGAAAATGGAAAAGTGAAAAGTGAAGAGTGAAGAACGAAGAGTGAAGAATCCTATAGTTTTTTAGGGTATGGATATTAATAAGGTTATTATAATTGTGCTTTTGCTCGTGGCAGTGGTGGGCTATGTTCGCCTCTACCGCCACTATCGTCGCAACATCAAGAAGGTGAGTTTCCTTTTTGATGCCATCGACAATGGTGACTTCTCATTCTACTTTCCCACAGAAAAGGGGAATAAGGAGGATAAGATTCTGCACCAATCCCTCAACCGCATCAAGCTCTTCCTGCAGCATACACGAGAAGAGCAGATGGAGCGGGAGAAATATTACGAGCAGATTCTTAATGCTGTGGACACTGGCATAATGGTGGTGGACAGCCACGACAATATCATGCAGCACAACCAAGCCGCCCTCCGATTGCTTGACACCGATGTGCTCACACACATTAACCAAGTAAAAGGGAAACTAAAGGATGAACATCTGGCTAAGCATGAGACGCAAGCCATGCTAAAGGACAAGCATGTGCGCATCATCGCCCTGAGCGACGTAAGCCACGAACTTAGCAACCAAGAGGTGGACTCATGGATTAAGTTGATTCGTGTGCTCACTCATGAAATCATGAACACTATCACACCCGTCACTTCACTCAGCGAGACCCTACTGAAAGAATTGGGTAGCGAAGAACTGTATGCTGCTAAATCGTCATCTGCAGAGCAAGCAAAATTGAAGCAAGGCTTGGAAACCATACATAAAACCGGAACCGAACTCTTGGCATTCGTCAACAACTATCGCCGTTTCACTCATGTGCCTAAGCCCCAACCCGCACTCTTCTATGTGGAGCCGTTCCTCGAACGTATGGCAATGCTTTGCAATCATGAAGTGGAAATAGCGGTAACACCAAAGGACTTGTTGGCTTATGCCGACGAGAGCCTTATCTCGCACGTAGTGACAAATCTTCTGAAGAATGCCGTAGAAGCCTTTAATGGCTTACAATCCGAGCCTACAACCAAACCATCCATCCGTCTTCATGCCTACACCAATGAGCAGGAAGCCGTCATCATCGACGTAAGCAACAACGCTGGTCTTATCCCCGACGACATAGCCTCCCACATCTTCATTCCTTTCTTTACCACCAAGCCCGAAGGAAGCGGCATCGGTCTCTCCCTATCCCGCCAAATCATGCGAGTAAGCGGAGGCAGCCTTTCGCTACATCAGGACAAGGCGCAAGGCATCACCACATTCCGCATCATCATTCCTTAACGATACTATTGCTTTATCCAAAGTAAGCATCAATGCCAACCAAAGGTATGTTCTCCATCCATTCTTGGTCAACATATCCTTTCATTGAAATACGAAGACCCTTCAATCCTGTGTTGTCTTTCACAAACTGAGATAATGAACGAGCACGAACATTCTCTTCTGCTTTTACTTCGATTGGAATAACTCTATTATCATTCTGAATGACAAAATCTATTTCTGAAGGAGTCTTGCTATTGCTCCAATAATAAGGAGTAAAGCCAATGACCTTGAGTTGCTGCATCACATATTGTTCCGTGAACATTCCCTTGAACTCCGTAAACACATTGTCGCCTACAAGCATCTGGTCGATTGGGGCATCCGACATACACGCCAAAAGCCCACAATCCAACAAAAATAACTTAAAAGCATCAAAGTCCTCATAAAACTTAAGTGGCATCTTTGGCTCCCTGATACGGTTTACCTTATATATAATGCCTGCATCCAAAAGCCATTGAATGGCAAGCTCAAAGTCCTTAGCCCTACTTCCCTTACGGATAGCGCCATATATAAACTTCTTGTTTTCCTTTGCCAGCTGAGCAGGAAGAGAGCTTAACAACTGACGGATTCTTACAGATTCACTCTCCGAAGTATGCTTGGAAATATCACGCCCATAAGCATCCAATATCTCTCTCTGCAAAGTGCGAACTTGTTGAAGGTCTGCATTTCTCACAAAGTTGCTCACTACACCTGGCATACCTCCCACAAAGTAGTATTGGCGCAACAATTCCACCATCTTGGGCATCATCGTATCTATCAATGGCCAATCCTTGGAATGCAAGATATCTATCCAACCCTCATTGCCTGTAGCTTCAAGAAACTCCTCATAATCCATAGGAAATATATTAAGCATATCAACCTTACCCACGGGGAAAGACTCCCCCTTACCCAATGTTACACCAAGCAAAGAGCCAGCCACCATCACATGATACTCTGGTGCTTTTTCACAGAAATATTTCAGACTGTGAAGTCCTCTTGGAATCTCTTGTATCTCATCCAAGATAATCAAAGTATCGCCAGGAGTAACCTTGACACCTGTTATCGCCTGCAAAGTCATCAATATTCGATTAATGTCGTAGTCTAAATCAAAGAGTTGTTTCATTCTCGGCTCATCATCACAGTTGACGTATGCGACCTTATTATACTCTCGTTCTCCAAAATGTTGCATAATCCAAGTCTTGCCAACTTGTCTTGCACCAAGCAGCATCAAGGGCTTTCTATCCTTGTTTTCCTTCCACTTTAGAAGCTGTTGATATATCTTTCTTTTCATAAAAGTCTAACATTTAATAACTTACGCTGCAAAGATACACTTTTTCGATGATAAAAACCAATAAGAACAACACTTTTTCGATGATAAGAACCAATAAAAACAACACTTTTTCGAGGATAAAAATCATCAAAAACAACACTTTTTCGATGATAAGCCTCAAAAAAGCGCAAGAATCTCCCAAGTACAGCATGACTTAGGAGATTCATTATGACAGATTTTCGAGGAATAGAATCAAAGAAAGCCACACTTTTTTGAGGATAGTTTCCAATTTTTCAAAGAAAAGTTGGTGCTTAACCATAAATATAGTATCTTTACCTATGCAAAAGCAGAAGTTTATGGCATTCGAAAAGGAAATCAAGGAATACGAGGAGTTGAGACGCAAATATCAAACCTCGATTATCAATAAAATGGATAGAGAAGAGTACGTGAAATACAACGAAGTACTCTTCTCTACCCATTCGTGCGCCATTGAGGGCAACTCCTTCTCCGTAGATGATACTCGTGAACTGAAGGAGAAAGGATTAGGGATGATTCCCACGGGAAAGACACTTTTTGAGGCTTTCGAAATGCTCGACCACTTTGACGCATTCGAGTACGTGATGCAAAACACAAAGCATCCGCTTGACGAGAGTCTTCTGAAAGAAATCAACAAACGGGTTACATGCCATACGCTTTCTTATCGTTCTCCTGAAGCCATTCCTGGCGAATACACCACCACGGACATGGCTGCAGGCGATACGGTATTTGGCAATCACGAAGAACTCATCGCCAGAGTTCCCAAGCTGTTGGAATCTACAGAAAAGGCTATCCTTTCTGCCGCTGCTCATCCTATGATACTTGCAGCCCGCTTTCATGGCTTCTACGAATATCTACATCCCTTCCGTGACGGGAACGGAAGAACAGGACGACTCGTCAGCAACTACATTCTATTACGCTTGGGGCATCCTCTTCTCATCATCCCCTCTGATGCCCGTCAGGAATATATTTCCGCTCTCCGCATGATTCGCACGGAAGCAACCGACGAGCATCTTATCCGCTTCTTCTTTAAAATGGCAACGCAAAGAATGAAGGAAGAACTGAAGCAGAAAGAGGCTAACACCAAGCGATTTATGACATTCGTCTTCTGAGAAAGCCGTATTATATTTTATTGTTCGCCGTATCCACGATGCTGCCATCAAACAATCGGATGATGCGATTGGCAATCTTGGCATCGTGCTCATTATGCGTCACCATGACGATGGTGGTGCCCTCGTGGTTAAGTTCGGTAAGCAGACGCATTACTTCGGCACCATTCTTTGAATCGAGGTTACCCGTAGGCTCATCGGCAAGGATAAGCTTAGGTCCGAAGACCACGGCACGAGCGATGGCAACTCGCTGCTGCTGACCACCAGAGAGCTGATGAGGGAAATGCTTGGCACGATGGCTGATGGCCATGCGCTTCATGATGGCTTCCACCTTTGTCTTGCGCTCAGCCTTCGGAATGTTGAGGTAAGTAAGAGGAAGTTCGATGTTCTCCTCTACAGTCAATTCGTCAATGAGGTTGAAGCTCTGAAACACAAAGCCTATCTCACCCTTGCGCACATCCGTACGTTCGTTTTCTTTAAGGTTAGCCACCTCATGATTGCCCAAGAAATATTTTCCCGATGTAGGATTATCCAATAATCCAAGGATATTGAGCAAAGTGGATTTGCCGCAACCTGACGGTCCCATGATGGCAACAAACTCACCATCTTCTACTGTGAACGATACATTATTTAAAGCTATAGTCTCCACATCCTCTGTGCGGAATGACTTGCAAAGATTTTCTACTTTTATCATTTTATTATTTTTTTAAGTTAAAGAAATTAAGGAGTTAAAGAGATGCTTGTCTTGCTAAAAGTTAGGAATGTAGGAGAAAAGACTATTGTCTTAACTCCTTGACTTCTTAACTCCTTAACTCCCGATTATTTTATTCATCCTTGAGATATTTCACCGGATTACTATTCGCCACCTTGTAGCAGTTGATGATTACTGATAGGGCGATGATGACGAGCAGCAGAATCGTAACACAGATAAAGAGTAAAGGTGTAATAGAAATCTTCTCGCTGAACGACATCAGCCATTGTCTGGCTATGATCCAAGCCACAATGTCGCCCACGATGATGCAAGGCAAGGCTATCTTCATAATGTCTTTAAGGAAGATACGCAGAATGTCCTTCAACTTTGCTCCGTTCACCTTTCTTATCGCTATCTCCTTGCGGCGGCGGTTCACCTCATCACTCGTATATCCCACCAATCCGAAGAGTGCGATAATCATCGTTACGATACCAGCCACGAGGATGCCGTTGCGGAAATTGAGCTGGGAAGAATACTGATTAGCCAATTCTGAAGCATAACTCTTCACTATTACCTTATTGTTAGGATACAACGACTGCACCTTCTGCTGTAGCTCCGACAACGATTCTTCCTGCATATCCTTAAACTTTACAAGCATATAATAAGCCGTCTTGGCTGCATAGAAATACAGTACAGGGAACTCCTTCATATCGTCGCCATCGGCAGACATGTCACCCCAGCGGATATTCTTGCACACGCCACAAACCGTCAGCTTGAGTGGATTTACACCGTCATCATGTCCCGAACAAGTAATCTGCTTGCCTACCACACCATCTTGCCAATGCCAGATATTGATGAGTTTTTCAGCACCCCGTTCATCAATAATCACCTGACGGCAACTGTCATTGCGCTCTGTAAAGAACGTACCCTGTACTATCGAGATGTTCATCATCTTGAAGAAATTGTCGTCCACACCTTCCATATCCATGATGTTGAAGGTATTAGTATCATCACCTGGCTTTTGCACCATGTTTCCGCTTCTGCCGTATCCATTGAGCGGAATATGATAAGTGGAACAGCACTCTTTGACATTCGGCATTCGCTTGATTTCGGCAAGACACTGGTTGCGCTGGTCGCGATTGATACCATCTACCGAGACGATGGCAACATTATCATAATCGTAACCAGGATTGGTGCCAAGCATCAGCTGATACTGACTGTTGATGATGTAGAGCAGACAGAACAGCAGTCCAGAGATAGCAAACTGTATGCCCAGCAACGTCAGTTTCCAGCGGTTGCGATTCTCGTTATAACCACGGAAGGCACTTGCCACCGGTATCTTGTTGTATAGCCAGCCCGGAACCAGACCGCCTACCAGCAACACCAGCAGGCAGATCATCATCAATATCCAACTGCCCCTGTTCAGAATCAGCGCGCTAATCGGAGCAGAAAGGAAATTCTCGATAGTTCCCTTGCAAAGGAATACGAGTATGACAGCCAAAATCACCGCCAAGCCTACATGCACCAATGCCTCAGAGAAGATGATGGCATGAATGTTCTTGGGTTTGGCTCCATAACACTTGCGCACCGCCATCTCGCGAGAACGCCCCACAAGATTGCCCACGATGATAAGCAGATAGTTCATTACCGACGTGAAGAGCAACACGAAGGCCACGATGCTCAATATCCAGCTCATCATCTTTATGTATGGGTCATGGGTATAGACATCGCTCAACACCGTGAAATCAAAGGTAAGGTCTGCTCCCATCTTCTTCAGTTTCTTCAATGGGAAATGGTCTTGGCGCATCTTGTCGACGTAAGGCTTGAGTTCGTCGGCACGATGTCCCCTTGCCAACCGAATGTAGGAAATATAGTTATCATTTCCTATCCAATTATCTCTGCCATCGTAAGAATATACGTATGGCAAACTGGACATAGACAGAATAATCTGCGTGTTATGCAAGGAAGCCCCCCAAGGAAAAGCCTCGAAAACGCCATTAATGGTAAAGGTAGTACCAGGATAATTGGGAAGCGTGAAATGCTTGCCCACCACATTGCCGCCTATCGTGGCTGCCGTCTTCGAGTCGATGATGCAAGACAAGGGCTGTGATAATATCTGGCGAGCCTTGCCTACCAACATCTTCTGCGGAAAGACATCAAAGAAACAACTGTCTGCCATTATGATATTGGCAGACACGACGTTCTGGTTTTCAAGCTTGCATTGGGCATCGTTATAAAAAAAGTTAGTACTTGTAGCAACTTCCACCATAGGCGCATATTGCTTTACACCTTGGGCGATGGCTCCTGAAGTTTGATTGAACGTCATGGTCTTGCCCTGATTGCTGCTCACTTCAAATATCTGATACGTCCTATCCCATCCAGGGAAATACGTATCGTAAGTCTGCTCGAAATAAATCTCGGCGATAATCACCGAACTGATTGCCAGCCCGAGCGCCAGACACAAAATCTTCACGAAATTGTGCTGGCCCCTTCGAGGCAGATTCTTGAATGCGTTAATAATATTATTCATATCAATATTCTGTTTCAAGGGCGTTAGCCCAATTAATCACTAATCACTACTAATTAATCACTAATACTTCATTATCCTTATAGGCCTCATAGCCGCTGACGATGACTTGCTCCCCCGGCTCCAAACCTTCTATCACCTCATAGTATTGAGGATTCTGGCGACCTATGGTTATCTTTCGGCGATAAGCCTTCTTGCCGTCACGGTCTAACACGTAAATCCATTGACCGCCCGTTACACTATAAAACGTGCCTTTAGGGATGATTATTGCCTGCTTCGACTGACCGAGCTGCAAATCTACATAATAGGTCTGACCGGTTCGGATGTTGCCAGGGCGAACGCCTTTGAAGACGAAGTCGATGCGGAACCTGCCGTCTCTCACTTCGGGATAAACCTTGCGAACCTGCAAGAGATATTGCTTGCCGTTCTGGACGAAAGAGGCATTAAGGCCAGGCTTAACACGGTCGATGTAATGCTCATCCACCTGCGCCTGCACCTTGTAATCGCTGAGATCGTTTATCACTCCTATCTTCTGTCCAGCCTGTATGCTCTGTCCAAGCTCCACATCCAGCAAACCAATCTCACCCGAAATGGTGCTGCGGATGTTCAGCTTCTCTTTGCGTTGGCGAACCAACTGCACATTCTTCTGCATGGCTTCCAGATTATCGCCCATCTGATCCATCTGTGAACGGCGGAGCTGCGCATCCTTCTTCAACCGCTTGCTAATGAGCGCATGCTTCTTTACGGCAAGTTCGTAGGCTTCCTTTGCCTTGAGATACTCTTCGCGCGAATTGAGTTCTTCCTTGTGCAAAGTCTCCTGATGCTCATAGGCTCGACGCTTGGTGATGACATCCTGCGAAAGCGTAAGCTCCTCGTTGCTATTGTTCAGTCGGTCTTGTTCCATTGATATTTGAGTGTTGCGAAGCATGTCCTGCTTTTCGGCAAGTTCGCTTTCGGCATTCAGTATCTCAAGGTCGAGGTTAGAATTGCTCAGTCGCACAATGACATCGCCCTTGTTGACATGGGCGCCTTCATCCACTACTTTCTCCAAGACGATGCCACCCTCCTCCGAACTAATCTGCACCACGGAGATAGGAACAACCTGTCCGTCCACCGAAACATAATCGTTGAACTGCGCTCGCTCCACATTTCCTATGCTTAAGCTCTTTCTGTCCACCTTCAACGTGGAAGAGAAATTGCTCAAGCCCAACCATACGAGGACAACAATGAGAACTGTTCCTCCGCCAATCCATGCCCAATACTTGCGGGGCACAAGATATTTCTTCTTTACTATCTTTATGTCCATAACTTATCTTATCAGTTTTTCTCCTTTGTAATATTCCACTAACCTTTGCTTTATGACGAGCAGCATCTGCATCTGGAGTTGCTTTATCTTACTCTCAAGAAGAGTTTGTGCTGAGGTATGAAGGTCGAAGGTGGAAAGCATTCCTTCCTCAAACTTACGGCTCGACATGTGATAGGCAAGCGAATCGGAGGCCACCTTCTTCTGCATCTGTCGCAACTCCTTGGCGTAGCCTTCAGCATCCATCACCGCCTGTGCTATCTGGTCATGAAGTTTGCGACGGGCTTCCTCCAGATTGACCTGCGCCAACTGCCAGTCATTGCGTGCCTTCTTCACGCTGTGCCAACGGTCGCTATTATAAATAGGTATCGAAAGGGTCAATGCGAGGTATTCGCCTCGGTTATTGCGAAACTGCGAGGCAAACCCGTCGTATTGCCCTTTCTGAGAGAGATTCTTGTAATAGTTGGTAGTGATGCCACCACTGAGCGAGAGCGAGGGCAGCAATCTACCTTTTGCTATCTTATAGTCATAATGTGCCAGCTCCACTTCATACTCTGCCGACTTCATATCGGGAGAGATATTCAGGAAACTCTGATAGATAGTTTCAGAGTTCGGCTTGTCGCCTATAGTCAGCTGACATGATGCAAGACTTTTCTCATTATCATTTGATTGAATATCCAACTTCAGTTCATCACCTACGGGATAATTCATAGCCGATTTCAAAGCGAGCAAAGTCTGCCGTGCCACATTCTGCTGATGCGTAAGACAGTATTCGTCTTCAGCCACCTGCGATTCCATCTGCACAACATCCGGCCGTCCTTTCTCGCCCAATTCATAAAGGCGTTGCATCTTAGCCAGCATACGTCGGCTCTCGCTCAACTTCTCGCTTGCTATCTGTATGCTTGACTCAGCGTATGCAGCATCCACGTATTTCTGCATAACGTCGATAGCAATATTGTCTTGCATCTTCTGCATCGCCGTAGCAGAAAAGTCACGGCTCAGTCGAGCTTGCTTGAAAGCATTGATTGTGGCGAAACCATCAAACACATTCAGTTCGGCATAAAGCTGATAATAGTTGTTGAATGTCGTCACATTATTATATGTATTGGTCTCAGGGTCGATGTTTCGTCCCCAAGCATATTGGCCCTGCACTCCACAGGCTACGGTAGGCAAGAAAGCAGCCACAGCATGTTGGTAGTCTTGCTTGCGTTGGCGTGCGTTGATAGTCTCACGCTTCACATCCGTAGCATGCTCTACTGCATACTTCATGCAGTCGTCAAGACTCCAACTCTGTGCCGAGACTACTGACGCAACCATCAACCATCCTATCAGTAATACTTTTCTTTTCATATTCGTCGTTATTTTGACATTATAAGGACAATGGCTGTGCCAAAACAATAACTCTACTGATAATCAGAAGATTAGCATAAAAGGCTTATAAAACATAATGTCCAATAATTAGACACAGCCGTCAAATTATTGGACAAAGAAATACACCCACGTTTTTTACTTTTCATCAATATCAAGGTCAAATAGATGTAACAGATAGAAGTTGATGCTATGACGATAAATGATAATGATATAATAGAAACACTGAACGAAAGCCGGGAGACGGGCTTCAGGATGCTTCTGAACAAGTATCAGGAGCCTGTCTACTGGCACATCCGCCGACTGGTGGTCTCGCACGATGATGCTCAGGATGCCACACAAGAGACGTTTGTGAGGATGTTCCGCTCGCTCGGACAGTTTCGGGGTGACAGCTCCTTGCGTACATGGCTGTATCGCATTGCCACCAACGAGGCACTGCGACTAATAAGCAAGCGTCGGCAGGAGATGGTTTCGTTCGATTCGCTTACGACAGGCGTGGACATCATTGCTGCCGACAACTACATTGATTATGCCGACAAGCTGGCGGTGAAACTGCAAAAGGCAATTCTGACATTACCACCCAAACAGCAGTTGGCTTTCAACCTGCGCTACTATGACGAACTCGGTTTTGACGAGATAGCCAAGATAGCCGACTCTACTGCTACAAGCATCAAGTCAAGCTATCATGTTGCCAAAGAGAAAATAATAAAGTATATGAACTCAAACGATTAAGGATATGGACAAGAATTTCGATTTCAATCAAGTGGGCAAACGCATGCCGTACGCTACTCCTGACGATTTCTTCGCCAAGATGCAGAGCAACATCCTTGATGCCGTACAAGATAGCACCACGAAGAATACAGACTCTAAAGCGAAGAAACGTCAAGTCCGTAAGTGGCTTTGGCCCGTATCGCTGTCGGCAGCAGCTGCAGTTGCCGCAATGTTTGTCATCAACATGCACTTCTTTGCTCCCAAGCCGTCAGCGGCTTCAAATGATATGCTGGAGGTAGAACAGGCGTTCGCCCAACTCTCGGATGGCGACCAGGCTTTTATTCTGGATGTATATCAGGATGATGTGTTCATCAACAATTAAGTCAATAAATGTATAACATAAATAAAAATCACAGATTATGAAAAAGATTTTCAACGTAATGATGCTTGTCATCGCAATGATGATGTTCACCGTCAACTCTTTCGCTCAGGCTCCCAACAATAAGCAGCGCCTCACTCGCGAACAGCTTGCAGAGAAGCAGGCTCAACACATAGCCAAAGACCTTGCTCTTGACGATGAAACTACAGCCAAGTTCATCAACACCTACATACAATGCCAGAAGGAGATCTGGGCTCTTGGTCCGCGTCCTCGTCGCAATGGCAATAACAATGGTCGCAATGGCAATAACAATGAGGAGCAAATTGGGCAGAACATCAAGAAGCGCTTCGAAATGAGCGAGAAGATTCTCGACATCCGACAGAAGTATTACAAGGAATACTCAAAGTTTATGACACAGAAGCAGATTCAGCGTGTATATGAAATTGAGAAGAACATGATGAAGCGATTCGCTCAGCATAGAGGAAAGAAAGGACAACGCCCCATGCGCGGTCAATTCGGACCACGACCAATGGATAAGAACTCTACAAAATAAAAAGTAGTAGGTTGGTCGTTGAATTGAAACTAATTTTGTACCTTTGCATTCGCTTACTCACGAGTAAGCAGGTGCAAAGGTCCCGTAGCTTAGCTGAATAGAGCGTCAGATTCCGGTTCTGAAGGTCTTGGGTTTGAATCCCAACGGGATCACTATCTTCACATGGTGTAGTTCTGAAAGAGCTACACCTTTTTTATTTTTAAAGCAGAATATTTGGATTTGCAAAACAAAAAACCTGTTAACCTCATAGCGGAAGTTCTGATTTTTAGTTTCTCACGGCTTTATCTCATGTTTTTTAGCTACTTTTGTAGCAGTTTTACAAGAACACACCTGTTTGTTAGATGGAAATAAAAGAAATTAGAGACATTTATGGAGGCATGCCACAATGTGGAGCCCTTGTAAAGATGCTGGAAGACAAGACCGTAAAGACCGTTTTCCTTAAGGGACTGTTGGCCTCATCTGGCCCTATGTTTTTCTCTGCTTTGGCAGACCGACATGCCGACACCATAATGTTCGTGTTGCAAGATGCCGACGAGGCAGGCTATTTCTACCACGACCTTACACAACTCATGGGCACGCAACAGGTGCTGTTCTACCCTTCTTCCTATCGACGCGCCGTGAAATATGGACAGCGAGATGCAGGAAGCGAAATTCTGCGCACAGAGGTGCTGAGCCGACTGGCACAAAGAGGGGGAAACAACGGATATGACGAAAAGGGAAACAGAAAGATTGGGAACGAAGAAGCAAGAAGCAAGGCTGAGAACGCAAAGGCAGGAAGCAACAAGGCAAGCAAGGCCCTTTACATCGTGACATGCCCCGAGGCGCTGAGCGAACTGGTGGTGTCGAAGCAACGACTCGATGAGCGCACGCTGTCGCTTGCCGTGAGCCAGACCGTTGACATTGTGGAGACGGAAAAGACGCTGCGCGAGTTTGGCTTCGAACAAGTGGATTATGTGTATGAGCCGGGACAGTTTGCCGTTCGCGGAAGCATCCTCGATGTCTATTCGTTCAGCTCGGAGCTGCCGTTCCGTATCGACTTCTTCGGTGACGAGATCGACACCATACGCACATTCAACGTTGAGGATCAGCTGTCGAAGGACAAGAAAGACGCGGTGGAGATTGTGCCAGAGCTTGCCAAGATGACGGAAGAGAAGATGCCCCTGACCAGTTTCCTCCCTGCCGACACCGTTGTGGCCGTGAAAGATTTGGCTTATGTGGCCGACACCATAGCACGCATCTACGACGAAGGATTTGCGCAACAGGCTGTAGCAGAGCGCTTGGAGGGCGCCACAGAAGAGGAGCAGAAAGAGATCATGAGGTCGCTGAGCCGCGACACACAACTGGTTAGCGGCACACGCTTCAAGGAAGGCATTGCTGCTTTCAGACGAATAGACATGGGTCACAAGCCGCTCGGCACACCACAGGCAACAATAACGTTTGAGATCACGCCGCAACCGCTGTTTCACAAAAACTTTGAGTTGCTCACACGGTCGCTCGCCGACTATGTGCTCATGGGCTACAAGATTTACATCCTTGCCGACAGCGAGAAGCAGACACGTCGTCTGCGCGACATTTTCGACTCGGACGAGGTAAAGACAAAAGGCGAGGACCTGCCCTTCACACCCGTGGACCACACGCTGCACGAGGGCTTTGCCGACAACACCATAAGGGCTTGCTTCTTCACCGACCATCAGATCTTTGACCGTTTCCATAAGTACAGTCTGAAGAGCGACACGGCAAGGGCGGGCAAGATGGCGCTCACCATGAAAGAGTTGCAAGAGATGGATCCAGGCGATTTTATCGTGCATGTCGACTTTGGCATCGGTAAGTTTGGCGGACTGGTGCGTGTGCCTGTGGGCAACTCCTACCAGGAGGTCATACGCATAATTTACCAACGCGGCGACATCGTGGATGTAAGCATACACTCGCTATACAAGATAAGCAAGTATCGCAGCAGCACCACAGGCGAGGCACCGCGTCTGAGCACCCTCGGCACGGGAGCATGGGAGCGCCTTAAGGAAAAGGCCAAGAAGAAGATCAAAGACATTGCCCGCGACCTGATAAAGCTCTACGCCAAACGTCGGCACGAGAAAGGCTTCGCCTTCAGCGGCGACTCGTTCATGCAGCATGAGCTCGAGGCCAGCTTCCTTTATGAAGACACGCCCGACCAACTGAAAGCGACACAGGACGTGAAGGCCGACATGGAGCAAGCCAAACCCATGGACCGTCTGGTGTGTGGTTCGGCAAGACGGAGGTGGCGATAAGAGCTGCCTTCAAGGCGGCATGCGACTCGAAGCAGGTGGCGGTGCTCGTGCCCACAACGGTGCTGGCATACCAACACTTCAAGTCGTTCCAGTCGCGACTGAAAGATTTCCCCGTGAGAGTAGACTACCTCTCCCGCGCCCGCACAACAAAGCAGACAAAGCAGGTGCTCGAAGACCTGAAAGACGGCAAGGTCGACATCTTGGTAGGCACGCATAAGCTCATCGGCAAGAGCGTGGTGTGGAAAGACCTCGGACTGCTCATCATTGACGAGGAGCAGAAGTTTGGCGTGGCAACGAAGGAGAAGTTGCGCAAGCTCAAGACCAATGTCGACACGCTCACCATGTCGGCAACGCCCATACCCCGCACGTTGCAGTTCTCGCTCATGGGAGCACGCGACATGAGCATCATGCGCACTCCACCACCCAACCGTTACCCCATCCAGACCATGCTCACGACGTTCAGCGGAGAGACAATTGCCGATGCCATAAACTTTGAGATGAGCCGTAACGGACAGACCTATATCGTGTGCAGCCGGATAAACAACCTGCAAGAGATCGAGAACCTCATCCACCGCTATGTGCCCGATGCCCGTGTGGCCATTGGTCACGGACAGATGAACCCGGAGGAGCTGGAGAAGATATTGGTGGGCTTCATGAATTACGACTATGACGTGTTGCTCTCCACCACCATCGTGGAGAACGGCATCGCCGACGCCGCCACCGTGGACGAGGCGGTGCGCTACTCCTTCGGCCTGCGGCTGCCCCAGCTCGGCCCCATGGAGAACGCCGACATGGTGGGTACCGACCTGACCTACAACATCCACGACTAC
>OIWK01000800.1_pt1 | contig 32842 bp, 30 predicted proteins | sample 1587401 | NCBI WGS metagenome assembly OIWK01 (sample SAMEA3888911, study PRJEB22519) | human gut metagenome | biome: human gut; feature: human-associated habitat; material: faeces | place: Denmark | collected 2009 | reverse complement strand
TTTAGTGTAACAAATAATAACCTTTTGTGCAATTTTAGTTTTCAGATACGCTCTAGTAAGGTAGAGGTTGCCGATAACTATAGTGGCACCACTCCTAGTGACTATAGCAACAGTACTGTTCTCAGTAATTGTAAATATGTGCATGTCTATCCAAAAACCGCTTCGGTTAAGCATTACGGCGTTTGGATCGGTAGCACCGAACTTACTAGCGCGAACAACTCGATTAGTGGCGTTAGTTATGACCCAGATACCAAAACCCTGACCCTCAATGGCGCTAACATCACCGGCGCTCCCAACCGCCAGTACACTTCTACGATCAAGGACGCCTGCGGCATTTACTCCAAGCATGACCTGACCATTGAGCTGAGTGGAACCAACACTGTCAGCGGTAGTACGGAGACGCAGGACAACGGCAACTACGGCATCTTCGTGAGCGGCAGACTGACCTTTACCTCTGCTTCCGATTCTGTTGGTTCGCTCACCGTCTCCGGCGGCAAATCCAACAACAGCGGCAACGCCTGGGTGCCGGGGGTTTATGCCAGCGGCATCACGGTGAAGAACTGCAACGTTACTGCCATCGGCGGCACGGCGACGAGCGATAGCTACCCCGTTGCCTATGCCATGTCGAAGGCGCCGACGCTGGTTGGGGCGGAAGTTGTTGCAACCAACACAACAAACAGCGCGGAAAGCGCTTCGACAGAGTATAACAAATCGAGCATCAACCGGTATAAGTACCTGAAAATTGAGAAGACCACCGAAGAGGACACGACTGTCGCGGCCCCGGTGATTGCGCCGGAGGGCGGGTACTTTATGGGTTCTACGAAGGTGACAATCACTTGCCCGACGAGTGGAACAGATATTTACACCATAGCTGAGGATGGTACAAAGACAAAATATACAGCCCCGATTCAGCTCGATGGAACTACAAAAATCAGTGCCATTGCTGTTAAGACCACTGATGAGAATCAGAAGAGCGATGTTGTTACCGCTACGTTTACCAAGCGCGCTGACAATGCAGATGCTGTTACCGCAGTGACCCTTAGTTTGGATGCGCGTGATCGCACCCTGAAGGTTGGGGACACAAGTGAGTTGACTGCTACGGTCAAGCATGAGAACAAGACCATCACTGACACTAATCTGAAAGTCACTTGGGAGTCTGACAACCCTGAGGTGGCTACCGTGGAGAACGGGGTCATTACGGCAAAGAGCGTTGGCAAAGCGCGGATCACGGCGGCTGTGGTGGAGAACGGGGTGACGTACTCGGACTTCTGCGACGTGATCGTGGAGGCGCGGCCCTCTTCTTCCCATCATAGCTCCAGCAGCACGACGTATTATGACGTGAACGCTGCGGTGAGCGGTGAGGGCGGCTCTGTGGCGGCCAGCACGAAGCGCGCCAGTAAAGGGACGACTGTGACCGTGACCGCGACGGCGGCGAGCGGGTATCAGGTGGCGCAGGTTTCCGCCGTGGACAAGGACGGGAAGACTGTGAGCCTGACCGACAAGGGTGACGGCGTGTATACGTTTGTTATGCCGGCGAGCAAGGTGGACGTGACGGCGCGCTTTGCCCAGGTCCAGAAGCCGGAGGAGAAGGACCCCTATGGGGACGTGAGCAAGGACAGCTATTACTACGACGCCGTGAAGTGGGCCGCCGAGACAGGCGTGACCACCGGCGTGGGGGACGGGCTGTTTGCCCCCGAGTGGGTCTGCACCCGCGGGCAGATCGTGACCTTCCTGTGGCGCGCCAGCGGCAGCCCCGCGCCGAAGGCGACGGAACTGCCCTTTACGGATGTGGCCGCCGACGCCTACTACGCCCAGGCCGTCCTCTGGGCCGTGGAGAAGGGCATCACGAATGGCACGAGCGAGACGACGTTCAGCCCCGACCAGACCTGCACCCGCGCCCATGCCGTGGCCTTCCTCTACCGGATGAGCGGCAGCCCCGCGGCGGCAGGCAGCACCTTCTCGGATGTGGCCGCCGACGCCTACTACAGCACTGCCGTTGCCTGGGCCGTGGAGAAGGGCATCACGAACGGGACGAGCGGGACGACGTTCAGCCCGGATGACACCTGCACCCGCGGGCAGATCGTGACCTTCCTGTATCGTCTGGCCCAGACGAAATAACCGAACATGAACCGGGGTTCCCCGAACGCATGAAAAAATTCCCTACGCTGCGGCGGAGGGAATTTTTTGTGCTTCAGAAGTCGTGTCAGCGCTTCAGTTCGAGTTTCACGTTCCCCTCCGGGTCGATGGCCAGGCTCATCTGGCGGATGTGCTTCTCGTAAAACTGCTGCCGCTCGGCGGGCGTCATGGAGATGCGGGTGGCGTGGAGGGCGTTGTCGAACATCTCGTTGACGTTCAGGTGGATGGCCCTGCTCAGGGTCTGGTTCAGGGCCTTGAAGAGGGCGCTGCGGCGGATCTCCTCGGCGTTGCCGGAGTAGAAATCGTCGATGAAGCAGTAGAAGATCTCAGAGTCGGCCAGGGCCTTCTTCATGTCGATGCCGCATTTCTCCCGCTCCACCATGACCAGGAATTTGGCGTGGGGCATGGAGGTGATGAGGCCCCAATAGTCGGAGTCGCTGGAGACGATGAGGAAGGAGTCCACGTTGTTTCGGTAGTGCTCCTCGCAGGCGCGGGCGGTGAGGGTGATGTCCACCAGGGATTTGTTCTGCTTCACCCGCTCGATCATGATGTGCTCCACGGTCAGGTCGGTGTAGTCCTCCAGCATTTTCCAGGCTGAGGCGGCGTGGACATCGTTGAAGAGGATGATGCGGCTGATCTTGCGGGTGTATTGCTCGTCCAGGTTCCGCAGGGTGGCGCAGAGGCGGTAGGGGTCGGAGTTTTCGCAGTCGACCACCATGACGACCTTTTCGCTCTCCTCCAGGAAGTCATAGATGCTGCCCTTGACGTAGCTGCTTACGTCGGAGACCCGGCTGTACTCGGAGAACCTGTCGTTGTGCCACTCATACAGCAGGGTGGCAAAGCGCTTGTCGTTGTAGAGGACGTTGCCCTCCTTGGCGGGGACCCAGTTGATGTAGACCTGATAGGGGTAGTCGGACCGGTTGGCATAGTAGCGGTCGGCGGCGGCCTTGGTGCCCGCCTCGGTCAGGCCGTCGGGCATGACGATGAGGTCCCGGATGTACTCCCAGTTGAGCCACAGGGGGAAGAGGGGCTTGCAGTTGTTGATCCGGTCGGAGATGACCCGGTTGATCTCGATGATGTGCTGGTAGAGCTTGATGCTGGACTTTTTGATGAAGCGCACCCCGTCCAGCTCCAGCTGGTTGATGCTCTCCACGGGGACGTACTCCGGCATGGTCAAAATGGAGCGATGCTCAAAGCGCATCCCCTCGTTGATATACTTAAAATTTCTTTGGATGGCCGTGCGGATCAGGCAGAGATTGCGGATGATCCGGGCGTTTTTTTCTTTGTCCAGCCGGTCGTAAATGTCTAGCTGCGGCGGCTCATGTTCGTTTTCAAACATTCGTTTGGGGACACCGATGAGATAGGCAACACGCGAGACCAGGTCGCGGGTGCTGTTTCGATAAAAAGTTCTTTCTTCTGCCTCCATGGGCTGTGTCGGATCGGCAAAGCTGGGCTGAAATTCGTTTTGTTCTTGCATGGTCTCACTCCTTTCTGCAAGAGGATGGGAAGGGGAATGACGGGCCGCAGGGGTCTGCGGCCCCTACGAGGGGGATCGGGGGGGCGTCCCGTTAAATTTCTCGGCGGCCTTCTAAGGCACGCATGAGGGTGGCGTCGTCGGCATACTCTAAATGGCCGCCCACGGGCACGCCGTAGGCCAGGCGGGTGACTTTGACGCCAAAGGGTTTTAAGAGACGGGAGAGATACATGGCGGTGGCCTCGCCCTCGGTGTCGGGGTTCGTGGCCATGATGACCTCGCGTACCTCGCCCTGGGCCACGCGGTCGAGCAGGGACTTGATGTGCAGGTCGTCCGGCCCCACGCCGTTCATGGGGGAGAGGACGCCGTGGAGGACGTGGTAGCGGCCGTTGTATTCTCTGGCCCGCTCCATGGCGATGACGTCCTTGGGGTCCGCCACCACGCAGATGACGCTGCCGTCCCGCTTGTCGCTGGCGCAGATGGGACAGAGTCCGTCCCCCTCCGTCAGGTTCTGGCAGACGGGACAGAGCGCGATGGTGTGCTTGGCGTTCCGCACGGACTGGGCAAAGGCCTCCACCTCCTCCTCCGGCAGGGAGAGGACGAAGAAGGCCAGGCGCTGGGCGGTCTTGCGGCCGATGCCCGGCAGGCGGGCAAACTGCTCCACCAAGGCCTCCAGGGCAGGGGGAAAATATTCCATAGGGATTGGGTTCCTCTTTTCTTGGGGGATTGCAGATGTTATTGACCCCGCAGGATGCGAATGGCTTCCGCCGGGTCCTTGGCACCGTAGACGGCGCTGCCGGCCACCAGGACATCGGCGCCGGCTTCCACGACGAGCGGGGCCGTCTTGGGGTCCACGCCGCCGTCTACCTCCAGGCGGCAGTCGGGATTGAGCTCCTGGATATACTGGCGGATCTTCTGGATCTTGGGCAGCTGGTCGGTCATAAATTTCTGGCCGCCAAAGCCCGGCTCCACGGTCATCACCAGGATGAGGTCCACGTCCTTCACATAGGGCAGCACGGCCTCGGCGGCGGTGATGGGCCGCAGGACGATGCCCTTCTTCACGCCCTTTTTGTCCATGGCGTCTAGGGCGGCGCGGATGCCGGGGGGCATGTCGGCTTCCAGATGGATGGAGAGCAGGTCGGCCCCGGCGTCGGCAAAGGCGTCGATGTAGCGCACGGGCTTTTCGATCATCAGGTGGACATCCAGAAACATGTCCGTGGCCTTCCGCAGGGATTTGACCACAGGCACGCCGATGCTGATGTTCGAGACGAACATGCCGTCCATCACGTCCACGTGCAGCCAGTCGGCGGAGCTGACCCGCCGGACCTCCCGGCCCAGGTCGGCGAAGTCGGCGGACAGGATGGAGGGTGCGATGAGAGTCATAGTACAGTTCATTCCTTTCTTTGCTAGGATGGGTGCTCCCGGTTCGGACAGGGCGGCACACCCGGCTGCCCTGTCGCATAGGATACGGCAAGCGGCGGCGGAGACGCAGGCCCCTGGCCTGCCCCGCCCAGGAGCACCGGGACCGCCGCCGGTCTTTCCTCGCTCCCCGGACCGGCCCCGGCGGCGACGGCCCGGCCGCCCGCCGCATCATATAGCGCCTGCGTTCGGCGCGGGGCCTCGGTCCTGCGCCGGGGCGCAGACGAGAGAGAATGGTATCGTTTCCATTTTATCTGTCTTTTTCCTCCCTGTCAATGGAAACGAGTTCTTGACAGGGCTTCTTTCTCCGGGTAAAATATTACAATACGCAGGGAGCAGTGCTTTGCTTCCCCTGCTGATGTGAGTATCACTTTTTGGAAAGGATCGGTACAGCCCATGGCAAAGTATAAAAAGAAGCCCGTGCTGCCCATCTATACCATCGCCATCGTGTGGGTGATCTATACCCTGGTCCACCCGCTGTATCAGGTCTCGGACTATGTGTCTGTGATCTTGATCTCGGTGGTGGTCTTTATCGTGGCCAAGGGGGTCTTCCCCACCATCGAGGACGGCCCGGCCATCCCCCCGGAGCTGGTCCAGCACGCCCACGAGCAGGCTGCGGCCGAGCAGACGGCGGCGCCGGCCCAGGCGGCACCCACCGCAGAGAACAAAGAGAAGGAAGCGCAGACCGCGCCAGCTGAGACCGCTCCCCAGGAGCCGTCGCCGGAGGAAGAGAAGAACTCCCGGAGCTGACCAGGCCTTGCTTGGAGGTTTCCCATGAAATTTTTTAGAAAGACATCCGTCGCTGTCCTCCTGACTGCCCTGGTGGTGGTGCTGTGCTGCGTGTGGGGCTATACGCGAGCCTACACCTCCGTGCAGCAGCAGGAGGAGACCCAGAGCCAGCGGGCGGGGGAGAACAACTTAAACTATTTCCTGCGGCAGTTTCAGGACGATGCCAGGCTCTTTGACCTGGACACCACCGACACCCTGGCCCGCAGCGACCTGGAGCTGAACAACACCTACGGCACCATGCTGGCCCTGCGCACGGCCAATTACCTCAACGGCCAGGACATCGAGACCTACGCCAAGGACTACTTTGCCGCGCAAAAGCTGGGCCGGACGGACATGCTTTTGGTCATCGAGGTGAACAGCCGCGCCTGGTACCTGGTCTACGGCCCCGGCCTGCGCTCCTACGCCGACGGGAACCAAGCCCTGGCGACCCTGGTGCGGGAGAATCTGGACGACGCCTTTTTCGACGGTGAGAGCAACCAGGGCATCCTGAGCCTGTTCGAGGACCTGGAGACCTGGTGCAAGGACAATCTGCCGGAGGTGGAGCCGGTGGTCCAGTCCGGCATCCCATCTTTGCAGATCAACGATAAAGTCCAGGTCATCTCCCTCTGGGATGTGTTCCTGAACATCATCTTCACCCTGCTGGTGAACATCTGGTGGATCATCCTGCTGCTGGTGGCCCTGAACGTGGTGGACCGCTACCGCTTCCAGAAATACGTGGAGCGCCACCTGCCCGACAACGGTGACGAGCCCACCGCCCCCTTCCACCCCATCCTCTTCTGGCACCGCCAAGGCTCCCGCTGGTACGGCCGGATGCTGGACCTGGTCATGGACCTGGAAAACGAGACGGACGAGGACGAAGCGGACCAGCCCGCCGACGACGCGGAACCGACCGCCGCCGACCAGGCTAACGACGCCGACAAACCCGCCGACGCCGACCAGCCCACCGACCAGCCCACGCACCCCTGACCTTTCTGATAAACTGCAAAATTCCCACAGCCCGGTTTGGATGGATCGGGCCGTGGGAATTTTTTTGTCAGCTCACTGTTTGCGGAAGACGTGGACGCGGAACGAGATCTGCATGTCCAGCTCGTCCAGCGCCGCCAGGCGCTCGGTCCCCGCTTTGGGTGTTTTCCAGAAATAGGGGGTCATCTGGAACAGGTCCGAGATGGTCTGCTGGTCGGGCAGGTGGATGGTCTCGTCGATTGCCCGGACCTCCAGATACTCGAAGCCCGCGTAGGGGGTGCGCTTTTCCTCGTTGGGATAGGGCTGGTCATACAGCACCTCTTTCAGCTGCCAGAGATGCCTGGCCCCCGGCACCACATAGAAGTAGACCCCGCCGGGCTTCAGCACCCGCAGAAACTCCTCCAAGGCCAGGGGGGAGAAGCAGTTGAGCAGCAGGTGAACGGCCTCGTCCGCCACGGGCAGGGCATAGACCGAGGCCACGGCAAACTCTGCCGCCTTTTCCCGCTTCGCCGCCCGGCGCAGGGCGTGCTTGGAGAGATCGATCCCCGCCAGCATCGGGGCTTTGCCCGCCCGGTCCAACGCCTGGAACACGGCGGCGCTGTAATACCCCTCGCCGCACCCGGCGTCTAAAATGCGGACGTGCTCCGGGGCGTAGGCACAGGCCAGCTCCGCCAGCGTATCCCGCAGGGGGGCGTAGTAGTCCCCGGAGAGGAAGCGGTTGCGGGCGGTGGCCATGCCCTTGTCGTCGCCGGGGTCCTTGGAGTGCATCTTGTTGGCGGGCAGCAAGTGGACGTATCCCGCCGCCGCCCGGTCAAAGCTGTGGCCCGTGGGGCAGGTGTAGCGCTTCTCCTCCCGCGTCAGCGCGGCGGCGCAGAGGGGACAACGAAATAAACTTTCCATGCAGTCAGACTTCCTTTCTTGTTCCGGCCCATCCCAGGGCGACTCACAGGGCGACGATGGTCTTCACCAGCGCCGGCGGTTTTTCCGCCATGAGATGGAACGCCGTCTCCACCTGGTCCAGGCCCTGGAAGCGGTGGGTGATGAGGGGCACGGGGTCCACCCGGCCGTATTGCAGCAGGGCCAGGAGCTTTTCCATCCGCGCCCGCCCGCCGGGGCACTCGCCGCCCCGGATCGTCTTGTTGCCCATGCCGAAGCCGTAGCGGACGTTGTTCAGCGGCAGGTCGCCATAGGTCGTGAAGTAATTCACGTTCCCGACAGTCCCGCCCCAGCGGACCATGGCCACGGCCTGGCCCAGGGCTTCCGTGCCGCCCCCGGCGCAGATGCAGCAGTCGGCCCCCTGCTTGTGGGTCAGCTCATAGATCTGGTGCTCCACGTTGCCCTCTTTGTAATTTACGAGGTCCGTGGCCCCATAGAACCTGGCCAGCTCGACGCCGGCCTTCCGGCTGCCGATGGCGATGATCCGCCCGGCCCCCCGGAGCCTGGCCCCGGCAATGGCCATGAGGCCCACGGGGCCAACGCCCATGACCACCACGGTGTCCCCCGGCCGGACCTCCGCCAGCTCCGCGCCGTAGAGGCCCGTGTTCAGCATGTCCGCCGCCATGACGGCCCCTTCCGGCGAAACGCCCGGGGGGATGCGGGCGGCGTTGGCGTCGAGATCCCGGATGAGGGCATACTCGGCCAGGAGGCCGTCCTCGGAGTTGGAGAGCTTCTGGCCGGTGATGAGTCCGGCGCAGTGCTGGTGTGCCCCCAGCTGGGAGGGCACGGTCCGCCAGTCCGGTGTGACCGGCGGCACGACCACGATCTCACCCACCTGAAACTCCTTCACGCCCTCGCCCACCGCGACGATCTCCCCCAGGCCCTCGTGCCCCAGAATACGACCGGGCTTGAGACAGTCGATCTCGACATTGTGGACATCCGATGTACACGGGGAGACCAGCAGGGGACGGATGACCCCGTCGGGGGATGGGCTTCTCGACCCACCCGGCCGTCCCGTCGCCAAGATAGGCAAAGGCTTTCATCATACGCATGGCAGAGGACCTCCTTTGGCTTAGTCAGTGAAAAAGATCGTACAAAAATAACCGCCTAGTGATGAGTAGACGGTTATTTTTATAACATCGAAAATTAGGTTACAGAGATTCTGCGTCTTGGATGATGGAGGATCGCCTTCAAGCATTGACTTGTTGAAGATAGAACTCGCTCTCCGCCACACGGGTCACAAAATCATATTCCAAGCGGGTTGCACGAGAGGGTGTAATGTTATATCGTTTGAACACGCTTCGCAGGTATGCAAAGTATTCCCGGTCTTCCGCTGTCAACGGGGCCACCCAGCCCAGAGAAGCTCCCTCGGCTTCTGCTTTTAATACGTCATTTTTGTTCATTCAGCCATCAAGCTCCTTTCCAAATGCAGCAAGCAGGCGCTGCGCCGCGTCCTCCCAGATGACCAGGCGGAATGGGTCATAGGACCCGACTTGACGAGCACCAAACTCGTGGATATAGTAGTTCAAAAGTTCCGTGGTCTTTGCCTTAAAGACCAAAACGCCGTCGAACCCAGCCTCTATGGATACCTGTGCAGCATAGGCAAACAGAGCCTTGGCGATGCCAAGGTATCGCTTTTGTGCATGGCCCTCGTGCAGTAAGTTTGCGTTGCTGTGGCGGGCGCTTTCCACATAAAGAATTTCAACCGCAAGACCTTTTGTATCTAAGGCATAGGACATCAATCCCAAAAGTTCCCCTTGGTCTTTCCGGCAAAGTGCAACTTTATTGGGGAGCTGTTTTGCATACGCAGAGGTCCAGTTTGTCTGCCAAGAACTGGTCTCTGCGAAATCATGCTGGCTGGCAGGACGAACTTCCACGGGAAATTTTTCCTCGCTGGCAGCGTCAGAAACATACAATTCCAACAACAGAACACCCCCTCTTTCTTCTTAAAAGTATACCATGAAACCCACCCGAAAACAAGAAATATTCTGAAGAAACCACAGGCCAAAGGCCCACGGTAGCTATTGACAGAGCCTGTTTCAGCAGGTACAATAAACCTAATTTTTTGATGAGGTGGATTGTATCTTGCGTAGGAGTGAACTGATTTTTCGTTCTGTCGAAAACGAGACTAGAGGGGAGTTTGCAGAGCAGATCCTCTCCGATCTGATCACAGAGGGCTTCTCTGGGGAGGAACTGCTGCAAAAGTTCAAGGAGAGGCAGGCACAGGTACGCCCCGCTGTGGAGGCGATGATCGCCCAGGCCGAGGGCGCTGCCCAGGGCACCGAGGCCTATGAGAGCTATGAGGAATTAAAGCAGTATATGAAATAACGATAGAACAGAGCTTCATGCTATTGCCATTCTGGTAGCATGAAGCGTTTTTACTCTTATCTGCTTTCAGAAAAATGGTGTTGATGGTGTACTTCTCAAAAGCCCCATTGGCTTGTCTTTTCGTCAGTTTATGGTATAATAGTATCTCTATCTGACAATTGACCTGCCGGCCGATTTCGCCGGAGAAAGGAGGACCTATGCAGGAGATCATTTCTCAGATCGTTGCCCGTGTGCAGACGATCTTCTCCCAGCTGGGCGACCAGGTCCGCGCCGCCATGGAAAACGCTGCGGCGGGCAAGGCCATTCTTGCCGCCCTGGACGTGATCCTGCCCGTGGCCAGCGGCGTATTGCGTATTTTGGCCGTGTTCGTGGCCATTTTGATCATCGTCCGCTGCTGTCGCTCCATCTTCCGGGAGAAGCCCGGCAAGGAGATCTGGGGGTGGCTGACCCTGGCCGACGGGGCCAGGCTGGAGCTGTGCCACTGGGAAAACGCCCTCGGCCGCGGAAAGTGGGCCGACGTGGACCTGGACTTCCCCACCGTTTCCCGCAGCCACGCCGCCCTCTTGCGGGACCACAAGGGCAACTGGACCCTCCAGCCCCTGCAAACCAAAAACGGCACCCGCGTCAACGGCAAAAAAGTGACCACCACCGTCCCCGTCCAGACGGGGGATGTGATCGACCTGGGCGGGGTAGGCATGGAGTTCTACGCCATCAGCGAGGCCGAGGAACGGGAGCAGGCCATGCGCTGGGGCGTGGCCGAGCGGCCCCTCAGCCCCGGCCGGACCCTGGGCTGCCTCATGGTCTTTCAGCTGATGCTGGCCGTGCAGTGTTTGCCCGGCCGGGAAAAGGGCGAGGTGGCCATGATCGCCGTGGCCTTTGGCATTTTAATGGCGGCCATGTGGTTCACCTACGGCATCTACCGGGCCTTGAAGCGCACGGCCTTTGAGGCGGAGACCATCGCCTTTTTCCTGTGCAGCATTTGCTTTGGCATCACGGCGGCCTATTCGCCCAAATCCCTGCTCACCCAGACCATCTGCCTGCTGCTGGGCATCGCCGTCTTCCTGACCCTCAGCGTGCTGCTGCGGGACCTGAAAGCCACGCTGTCCCTCCGCTGGCCGGTGGCTGTGCTGACGTGCTTATTGCTCATCTTCAACGTGGTCTTAGGCTCCCGCATCTTCGGTGCCAAGAACTGGATCTCCATCGGCCCCATCGGCTTCCAGCCCTCGGAGTTCGTGAAGATCGCCTTTATCTTCACCGGCGCGGCCACGCTGGACCGGCTCTTTGCCCGGCGAAACCTGATCTTTACCGTCCTCTTCTGCGGCTTCTGCATGGGTTGTCTGGCCCTGATGAGTGACTTCGGCACGGCCCTGATCTTCTTCGTGGCCCTGCTGGTCATTGCCTTCCTGCGCTCCGGCGACGTGGGTTTCCTGGCCCTCATGGCCACGGCGGCAGGGGCCGGGGGCTGGATGATCTTGCAGTACAAGCCCTACATCGCCAATCGCTTTGGGGCCTGGCACCACGTCTGGGAGCACGCCGCCGACTCCGGCGGCTTCCAGCAGACCCGCACCATGTCCGCCATCGCCAGCGGCGGCCTCTTTGGCAAGGGGACGGGGGACGCCTCGTTCCTGAAAAACATCGGCGCGGCCAACACGGACCTGGTCTTCGGCGTCATCAGCGAGGAGTTTGGTCTGATCCTGGCCCTGTGTACCATCGTGATGCTGCTGGTGCTGGTGTTCTACGCGGCCCGGTGCGCGTCCACCGCCCGGTCCAGCTACTACGTCATTGCGGCCAACTCCGCGGTGGCGATGCTGGTGTTCCAGGCGACGCTGAACGTGCTGGGTGCGGTAGACATCCTGCCCCTGACGGGCGTGACCTTCCCCTTTGTGTCCATGGGCGGGTCCAGCATGATCTCCTGCTGGGGCCTCTTGGCCTTCATCAAGGCGGCGGACACCCGGCCCAACGCCAGCTTTACCCTCCAGCTCCCCAAGCGCATCCGGGGCTGGATCCCGCCGGATTCCGACCGGATGTACGGCGGTTACAGCGACTGGAATGACTATGACGACTACGATGACTACGACGGGTACGACGACTATGACGCGTATGATGACCGCAGCGATGACGATGGCTACGGCTATGACGACGGCGGCCTGGCCCGCGACCCCGGCAACTGGGATGACCTGATCGACGGCCCGCTCTGGCCGGAGGACGAGCCTCCCAAACGCAGAACGACCGGCAGGACCGGCGGAAGGAGGGAAAGCAGATGAAACGACTCAGACGACGGACCCTCATCTCCATCCTTCTGGCCATGGTCCTGGCCGTGGGCGTGGCCTTCTTCTGCATCAAGCTGGTGCGAAACGGCGACGACTGGGTGGGCTTCTTCGGCACGAAATACTATTCCTCCGGGGCCATTTACGACGCCAACGGCACCGTCCTCTACAACGGCCAGACCAAGACCTACGCCGAAAACGCCAAGACGCGCATCGCCACCCTCCATCTGGTGGGCGACGAGAATTTTGGCACGTCCCTGCGCTCTGTCCTGGCCAGCCGCCTGACGGGCTATAACTTCGTGACCGGCACGTCCCTGGGCAGCCACGACGTGACCCTCACCGTGGACGCCTCGCTCAACGAGACGGCCTACGCCGCCCTGAACGGGCACAAGGGCGTGGTGGCAGTCTATGACTACACCACCGGGGCAGTGAAATGCCTGGTGAGCGCCCCGTCCTATGACCCCAACAACCCGCCCTCCAACATCGACGGCAACCCGGCCTATGACGGCGTGTACTTAAACCGCTTCTTCTCCGGGACCTTCCCGCCCGGCTCGACCTTTAAGCTCGTCACCACGGCGGCGGCCATCGAGCAGAAGAAGGATCTGTCCGAGTTCCGTTACAGCTGCACCGGCAAGCTGCAAGTGGGGGACGACGTGATCACCTGCCCCTATGCCCACGGGCAGAACATGGACATCGACCAGTGTCTGGCCTGCTCCTGCAACGGGGCCTACGCCACCCTGGCCATGGAGCTGGGCGGCAACACCTTGCAGAAGTACACGAAGCAGGCCGGCCTGCTGGACAGCCACAAGGTCTGCGGCATCAACACGGCCAAGGGCAGCTTCGAGGTCGAGCCGGACGGCAGCGCCCACCTGGGCTGGTCCGGCGTGGGCCAGGACAAGGACCTGGCAAACCCCTGCGCCCTCATGACCCTCATGGGCGGCATCGCCAGCGAGGGGGAGGCCGTGGTCCCCAAGCTGGTGGCCAAGGAGAGCGTCACCGGCACGGCCCTCCCCGCCGCCTTCCCCGACGGGAAGGAGACCTACTCCGTCTTTTCCCAGTCGACCTGCCAGCGCCTGAAGGCCATGATGCGGAACAACGTGACCAGCCAGTACGGGCAGAGCCAGTTCGGGGACCTGGCCGTCTGCGCCAAGTCCGGCACCGCCGAGGTGGGCAGCGGCGAGCCGCACGCCTGGTTCACCGGATTCATTGACGACCCCGACCACCCTCTGGCCTTTGTGGTCCTGGTGGAAAACGGCGGCGGCGGGGCCAAGGTCGCCGGTTCCATCGCCGCCAAGGTCCTCTTGCAGGCCACGGCGGAGTGAGGCGAAGAAAGAATACCAACCATAGAAAAAGGGCTGTTGCAAAACACAAATGCAACGGCCCTTTTTGTCGAACCGGATCAAATCAGATTGCTTGGGATCAAGAGATTCTCTCGATCGATGGGGAACGGCTGCGGGAACATGCAAACCAGACCGCCCATGCCCTTCTCCAGCGTCGTTTTCTCAATGACGCTGAATTTCTTGACCTCTTTTTTATCCGGGTTCGCGCTCTTTTTGATCTCCAGAGGATGGATCTTACCGTTTTCCTCCACGAACACATCGATCTCTTTGGCGTTGGCATCCCGGTAGAACGTCAAGAGCGCCGTGTCACGGGCATAGGCGTAGTTTTTGACCAGCTCCATGACGACATAATTCTCATAGAGGTGCCCGCTGGCAGCGCCGTCCCGCAGGGACTCCATGGTCAGCCAGCGGGTGAGATAGGCGCACAGCCCGGTGTCGCAGAAATAGAGTTTTGGTGTTTTGACCAGACGCTGCAATTCGTTGTTGGAGTATGGCTCCAGCAAATACACCACGTCCATGTCCTGCAAGATGGCAAGCCACTTTTTCGCCGTGGCTTCAGAGATCCCTGCTGCCTCGCCCAACGTTCTATAATTGACCAGATTCCCGACCAGAGCAGCGCAGGCGCGGATGAAGCGCTTGAAGGCCTGCACGTCTTTGATCCCCTCGTCATTGACGGCATCGGCGACCAGGTAGTTGTCGAGGTAGGACTGGTAATAGGTCTGTGCCTGCTCAGGGGTCGCGTTCTGCACATCAATGTAGCCGCCCTTCCAGATGTGTTCAAACACGGCGTTGATGTCATTGTCCGGCAGCAGCGCTTTTCGGCTTTGCAGACACGCCATGGTGAAATCCAGGGGAGCAGGGTCCAGAACGCCTGCTTTTTCCCGTTGGGACAGCCCATACAGATGCAGGATGCCAAGACGGCCTGCCAGGGATTCCTGCGACTTTTCCATGATTTTTTTGCGCTGAGAGCCGGTTAGCCAGAACTGCCCCCGCAGGTCGCTTTGGTCACATAGGATCTTAATGGTTTCCAGCAGCTCCGGTGCTTTCTGGATCTCATCGATCAGAATGGGGGGCTTATACGTCTGAAAAAATAAACGGGGGTCATTCTGTGCCAGCTCCCGCAGAAAATCATCGTCCATGGTCACAATGGTCCGGTGCTGCTGCTTGGCCAACTGCTTGAGCATGGTAGACTTGCCCACCTGGCGGGCGCCGATGACAAGAACGGCTTTGAAAAAGCGGTCCATTTCCAGGAACTTTCGTTCCAGCTCACGGTCAATATATTCCATGTGCACCTCCTAAAATGACGGCGATCCGAACTGTAGTATTATTATATCATAAAAAACGGGGAAGTCAACGACGCTGCGGAAGGCGTCTGGGGACAGAAAAAGGCTGTTGCAATTCGAGGTTGCAACAGCCATTTTTTGATGGATTTGACAGGGGGCACGGGGGCAGAAGAGAGAATTACTTGCCGCGCAGGACGTCGGTCTGGGACAGGACGTGATCCACGGCACCGGTGAAGGAGTGGTACTCCTCCATGAGCTTGTCCAGATACTCTTCGCCACTGGGGGTGATGGTGAAGTAGATGCGGATGCGGTTGTCGTCGGAGACGACCTTGCCGTCCTCCTTGATATACTGGAAGCTTTGCAGGCGGTAGATGGCCTGATAGAGCGTGTTGAAGGCGATCTTGCCATCGCTCATGTGGCTAATCTCCTGCATCATCTCATAGGTGTACATCTTCTTCTGGCGCAGGACAAAGAGCACCAGCATTTCGGTGGTGGCCTTTTTCAGCGCTTCACGGATACTTGCGGGGGTCCCGCTGGTTTTTGCACGTTTTCTTTCAGCCATAGCGGAAGGTCCTTTCTGTTTTGGGATTGGGAAGGGAAGCCGGCGCTCCGGGAAGAGGAACGGGTTTTCGCCTTGGAAGAGCGGCCCGCGCAACTAGGACGTCCCGCTTCCCCTGTCGCCTTTGGCGGGGTACGGTCCTCACGTGGGAACTTCCAATTCTATATACTCTATATACTAATACATGCTTTTTCATTTGTCCATTATCTTTTGTAAATTTCTATGCTTTTGTAAAAATTTCATGAAAAGCAGTAGATAGAAATGGAAAAATATCTGGAAAAAAGAGGGGAATTTTGGCGAAAATGCAGAGAGCGACGCTGCGCTTACCGGATCCCCCAGGCCGGACGAAGCCCTTCCAGCTCCTTCACCAGGCTCTCCGGCATGACCCGGTCGCAGCTCAGGGTCTTGAGATGGAGGGTCACGTTGGCCATTTGCTCCAGGCACTCCAGGCGGAAATAGGCCCGCTCCATGGTCTCGCCCCAGGTGACGGCCCCGTGATACTCCAGCAGCAGGGCGCGGTAGTCCCGGCAGTAGGGGGCCACGCTGTCCGCCACCCCCTGGGACCCCGGCAGGGCGAAGGGGGCCACGGGGACCGTGCCCAGCTGGACCACGGCCTCCTGCAAGACAGGCCGGTCCAGAGGGATGCCCGCGGCGGCGAAAGCGGTGGCGGCGGGGGGATGGGCGTGGACGACGGCCCGCACGTCGGGGTTCTCCTGGTAAATACGAAGGTGCATCTTCGTCTCGGAGGAGGCCTTGCGGGTGCCTGCCAGGACGTTCCCGTCCAGGTCCAGCTTCACCAGCATGTCCTCGGTCATGAAGCCCTTGGAGACGCCGGTGGGGGTGACCCAGAGGGCGTTCTCGCCCACGCGGACGGAGAGGTTGCCGTCGTTGGCGGCCACCAGCCCCCGCTGATAGATCTTGAGACCGGCCTCGATGATCTGGGCCTTGGCCTCGGCGTCGGTGGGATAGGGGGAAGCGGCGCTCATGCCTTCGCCCCCTTTCCGGGGAAGAGCTTGGCGAAGCTCTCGGCAAAGGGCGGGTAGCAGATGCCCTTCTCCGTGACGATGGCAGTGATCAGCTCGTGGTCGGTCACGTCAAAGGCGGGGTTGTAGCACTTGACCTCCGGCAGGGAGGAGGGCTTGGAGAAAAATTTCTCTTTGATCTCCGCCCCGTCCCGCAGCTCGATGGGGATGTGGTCCCCGTCGGGGCAGGTGAAGTCGATGGTGGAGGAGGGGCCGAGGACGTAGAAGGGGATGCCGTAGTGCTTGGCTAAGATCGCCACGCCGGAGGTGCCGATCTTGTTGGCGGTGTCCCCGTTCCGGGCCACCCGGTCACAGCCGACGAAGCAGGCGTTGATCTTGCCCTGCTTCATCACGAGGCTGGCCATGTTGTCGCAGATGAGGGTGCAGTCGATGCCCGCCCGCTGGAGCTCATAGGCAGTCAGGCGGGCGCCCTGTAAGAGGGGCCGGGTCTCGTCGCAGAAGGCGTGCAGGGGGATGCCCCGCTCCTGGGCCAGAAAGAGAGGGCCGAGGCCCGTGCCATAGCGGGAGGTGGCCAGCGGCCCGGCGTTGCAGTGGGTCAGGATGCCGTCCCCGGCCTTGACCAGGGACAGGCCATACTCGGAGATGGCGGTGCACATGGCGATGTCCTCCTCATGGATGGCCTTGGCCATTTGCCCCATGGCAGCCTGAATGGCGGGGATGTCCGCGCAGGGCATAGACTGGACCACGGCCAGCACCCGGTCCAGCATGTGCCGCAGGTTCACGGCGGTGGGGCGGGAGCTGTTGAGGTAGTCCCGGTTCTTCTGGCACTCAGCCAGGAAGTCGGCGTAGCTTGTCGTCTTGGTCTGGAGGGCCAGGACATAGAGGGCGTAGCCGGCAAAGATGCCGATGGCCGGGGCCCCCCGCACCCGCAGGGTGGCGATGGCCTCATATAATTCTTCGGGGGTCTGTAACTCCAAATAGATCGTCTCGTTGGGCAGCAGGCTCTGGTCCAGGATGCGGACGGCCCGGCCGTCGTCGGAAAGGCGCACGTTGTCGATGTGCGTGACTTGCTTCAGTTCCATAGGTAAGGCTTCCCTTCTGATTTACAATGGTGACCCTATTCTAGCAAGAACCCGCCGGAAAAGCAACGAAAAGGGCCGCAATGGAGAAAAAGACGAAGGGGAAAGAGAATAAAAAAAGGTGCTTGTGCAAAATGACGAAGCGAAAAAGCAGGAATGTGGGCGTGTCCCATCACGGCGGAGAGGGGAAGAACCGAACAAAAACCCCCTCCAAAGGGAAAGAAAGCCAAAGTTTTCAGGGAAAAGCGAAAACTGGCCGGAAAGGGGGATTGGAAAATGCAGGGAAACTTGCAGATGTAACGGTATTTTCTCCAGAAATTGTCGCAAATAATTTGTGCAAAAGGTGCATTTCATTTTTGGGAAAATGGTGTTATTATGGTCACAAGTTACAGAGGACCCCACGAAAAAGGTTCTCTGGCACAAGATTCAAAACGGTTTGGTATTGAGTAGCCAACCGTGGCGAACCGGGACCTGCAACTGTAGGACCTGGACCGATCCCTAATTTAACAATATTATAAATGGGAGGAATTTTCTATGAGACTGAAAGATACTGGTCTGACCGCTGCTGAGCTGAAGGCTCAGGTCAAGAAGTACATGATCGAGACCTACGAGCGTATGGACTTTGTCGCTGACTACGCCGAAGGCATCTATATGTACGACGAGAACGATCAGCCCTACCTGGACTTCTATGCAGGTATCGCTGTTAACTGCCTGGGCAACTGCAACCCCAAGGTGGTCAAGGCCGTTCAGGAGCAGTCCGCTCTGATCATGCAGACCTTCAACTATCCCTACACCATTCCTCAGGCCGTCCTCTCCAAGGAGATCTGCGAGACCATCGGCATGGATAAGGTCATGTATCAGAACTCCGGCGCTGAGGCCAACGAGGCTATGATCAAGATCGCCCGTAAGTGGGGCATCGAGAACATCGGTCCCGACGCTTGGCACATCATCACCGCTAAGAAGTCCTTCCACGGCCGTACCTTCGGCGCTATGACCGCTACCGGCCAGCCCGATTCCGCCATCCAGAAGAGCTTCGGCGACCTGACCCCCGGCTTCACCTATGCTGAGTTCAACAACCTGCAGGCATTCAAGGACGCTTATGTTCCCGGCAAGACCTGCGCCATCATGTTCGAGCCTGTTCAGGGCGAGGGCGGCGTGTGGCCCGCTGATGAGGACTTCATCAAGGGCATCCGTGCTTTCTGCGACGAGAAGGGCATCCTGCTGCTGCTGGACGAGGTCCAGGCTGGTTGGGGCCGCTGCGGCGACTTCATGTGCTACATGACCTACGGCATCAAGCCCGACGTCGTGTCCATGGCTAAGGCAATGGGCGGCGGCATGCCCATCGGCGGCATCGCCTGCACCGACAGAGTTGCTACCGCTTTCGGCCCCGGCACCCACGGTTCCACCTATGCTGGTCACCCCGTCTCCTGCGCTGCTTCTCTGGCAGTCCTGCGCGAGCTGAAGGCTGGCAAGTGGCCCGAGAACGCCAAGAAGGTCGGCGACTACTTCGCAGCTGAGCTGGCTAAGATGCCTCACGTGACCGCTGTCCGTCATCGCGGCCTGTTCGTCGGCGTTGTCTTGGAAGACGGCATCAACTCCGTCGAGGTCAAGCGTCACTGCATCAAGAACCACTTCCTGGTCACCGCTATCGGCACCAACATCATCCGTATGGTTCCTCCTCTGACCATCCGCGCTGTCGACTGCGACGAGGCCGTTGCTCGCCTGTCCAAGTCCATCAACGAGGTTGCTGAGGGCAAGTAATTTGACCCGGTCAAACTAACTTGATACATAGAAGCTCCCCGCCTTCGGGCGGGGAGCTTTTTTGCGCCGTTGGATTGACAGCAGATATAACATTTGCTATCCTATGAAGTAGAATACATGTTATAGTTTGTGGGGTGACCCTATGCAGAAACTGATCCAACAGATCCGTGGCTTTTTGCATCTCAGCCAGAGCGAGTTCGCGGAACAGCTGAAGGTATCGTTTGCCACAGTCAACCGCTGGGAAAACGGGCGGACAGCTCCGAATTTGCTGGCACAATCCAAGCTATATGACCTTTGCCGGGAAGAAGCTGTCCCTGTGTATGACATGACGCTCCAACATATCGCAGGGATCGCGCAGTCGATCCGGCTGGAGCCTGGGCGTGTTTTGCTGTACCATGGTTCCAAATCCGGTATCAAGGGAAGCATCGAACCCAAAAGCCGAAAACAGTGTGATTTTGGACAGGGCTTCTATATGGGGACGGAACCGAGCCAGGCCCTGACGCTGATCTGTGACTATGAAAGCTCCCGGCTCTACATCGTTTCCTTGGACACCACACGGCTTGAGGCCTTGGAGGTCCCCGCCGACATCAATTGGGCGATGCTCGTGGCATATAACCGGGGACGCATGGAAAAAATACAGGGAACTCCGTTTTATAACCGATACCGGGATCTGATCGCGGACAAGGATCTGATCGTCGGCTGTATTGCCAATGACCGCATGTTTTACGTCATTGACAACTTCTTCATTGGGAACATCACAGATGCCGCCTTGGTCCATAGTCTTTCCGCCCTCCAGCTGGGAAAACAGTATGTGGCGGTTTCCCAAAAGGCTTGTGATGCGGTGCGGATCGAACGAGAGATCAGCTTGTCTTACTTAGAGCGGCTGTTTCTGAAAGAAGTTGCGGAGGAAAACCGCACCGCAGGGGTCTCTCTTGCCAATGATATTTGCAGAAACTACCGCCGTGAGGGTCTGTTTTTTGACGAGATCCTGGACGGCGTAACGCCAGGAGGGGACTGAATGGACGCCATCGCACTAAAACTTTGTGATATTCAGGGGCGGCTGTTTGAGCTTTCTGCCCGCAAGGGGTATGACAGCGCGGCTTTTGTCAAGGCATTTATGCGCTCCCAAACAGCAAAGGCACTGGATTCAACCTATAACCGGATGCAGTGGGCCGGAGAAGAGTATTTGCTGGAAGAAGTCGCTTCTGAAGCGGCGCTTTCCACCAAGGGAGAAGTATTTTCTTCGGACGTTCTCTACTGGATGGGCTACCTTTATCGCTACTGGCATTATTACACCGGGGAGAGCAGCGCCCAAATTTACCGGCAGGCACCGGTCAAAACCATGAAACGGAACTATCTGATGTTCCACACCATGGACCCTGTGTTAGCCATTGAGGACTTAAAAGAAATTCATCAGCAGAAGTAAGAAAGGCACCACCTGCTTTTGGCAGGTGGTGCCTCAAGTTTTATTCAGGGATACGCGCTGGCGCTCAGCCCTCTGCGTTCTCGTCCAGGATGAAGGAGATCAGCAGGTCCTCGGTGTTCACGCGGTCGCCGGGGGCCACATAGAGCTTATCGACCTTACCATCGACCTTGGAGACGAAGGTGGTCTCCATCTTCATGGCCTCGACGATCATCAGAGGCTGGTTGACCTTGACCTCGTCGCCCTCCTTGACCAGAACGGTCTCCACGGTGCCGGGGATGGTGGAGCCCAGGTGGCAGGGGTTGTTCTTGTCGGCCTTGAGCTTGCGGTCTTCCAGGACCTCCAGGGTCTTGTCCAGGACCTTCAGCTCACGCAGGATGCCGTTGACCTCGAAGGTCAGGACACGGTAGCCGTCCTTGTCGGGGTCGGACATGCCGACGAACTTGATGAGGATGTTGCGGCCCTCGCTGACCTTCAGCGTGGTCTCCTCGCCCTTGCGCAGGCCGTAGAAGTAGACGTGGCTCTCCAGGGTGGTGACGTCGTTGTAGGCCTCGAAGTGGGTGCAGTAGTCTTCATAGACCTTGGGATACAGGGCGTAGCTGACGGCCTTCTGCTCCATCTCGAAGTCGGAGAAGCCTTCCATGTTGAACTTCTCGCGCAGGTGCTTCTTGATGTCCTCGAAGTCCACGTCGGGCAGCAGGGTGCCGGGACGGACGGTGATGGGCTCGATGTCCTTCAGGACGATCTTCTGCAGCTCGGCAGGGAAGCCGCCCTCAGGCTGGCCCATCATGCCCTTGAAGAAGTCGATGACGGAGTCGGGGTAGGACAGGGAAGCGCCCTCGGTGAGGATGTTGTCCTTGTTCAGGCCGTTCTTCAGCATGAAGATGGCCAGGTCGCCGACGACCTTGGAGGAGGGGGTGACCTTGATCAGGTTGCCCAGCAGGTGGTTTGCCTGGCTGTACAGGTCCTTGATCTTCTCGAACTCGTCCTTGGAGCCCATCTCGGTGACCTGAGCCAGCAGGTTAGAATACTGGCCGCCGGGGATCTCGTACTTATAGATCTGGGCGTTGGGGGAGACCATACCGCTCTCGTTGGACTTGTAGACCTTGCGGACATGCTCATAGTAACGGCTCAGCTCGTCCAGACCCTCGAAGTCCAGGCCGGTGTCGCGCTCGGTGCCGCGCAGGGCCTCGACGACCACATTCAGGGAGGGCTGGCTGGTGCAGGAGCTCATGGACTCGATGGCCAGGTCGACGATGTCCACGCCGGCCTCGGCAGCCTTCAGCACGGTGGCCACGCCGGCACCGGTGGTGTCGTGGGTGTGCAGGTGGACGGGGATCTTCAGCTCGGACTTCAAGGTCTCCACCAGGAGCTTGGCGGCATAAGGCTTCAGCAGGCCGGCCATGTCCTTGATGGCCAGGATGTGCACGCCCATGTCCTCCAGCTCGTGGGCCTTCTTGACGTAGTAGTCCAGGGTGTACTTGACTTCCTTGGGGCTGGTGATGTCGCCGGTGTAGCACAGGGAGCCTTCGACGATCTTGCCGGTCTTCAGGGCTTCCTCGACGGGCATCTTCATGCTCTCCATCCAGTTCAGGCTGTCGAAGATACGGAAGACATCCACGCCCTTGATGGCGGAGATGCGGATGAACTCCTTGACCAGGTTATCGGGGTAGCTGCTGTAGCCGACGGTGTTGGAGGCACGCAGCAGCATCTGGATCAGGGTGTTGGGCATTCTCTCGGAGAGGATCTCCAGACGCTTCCAGGGGGATTCCTTCAGGAAACGGTAAGCGGTGTCGTAAGTGGCGCCGCCCCAGGCTTCCACGGAGAAGGCGTTCTGGAAGATGGCGTTGGAGGCCTTTGCCGCGCCGACGATATCCTTGGTCCGCATGCGGGTGGCGATCAGGGACTGCTGGGCGTCACGCATGGAGGTGTCGGTGATATACAGGCGCTTCTCGCCCAGGATCTTCTGGGTGAAGCCCTTGGCACCCAGCTTCTTGAACTCGTCCTTGGCGCCGTAGATGAGGGCGGTCTCGTTGTACTTGGGCAGCACGCGGTCCTCGAAGTAAGGCTTGTCGCCCTTGGAGACGTTCACGATCTTGTCGCCCAGGAAGTCCAGGATCTTGGAAGCCCGGTCCAGGTTGTGGGACAGGGTGAAGAGCTCAGGGGTCTCCTCGATGAAGGTGGTGTAGCACTTGCCGGCCTGGAAGGTGGGGTTGTTCACGACGTTAATGAGGAAGGAGATGTTGGTCTTGATGCCCTGGATGCGCATCTCGCGCAGAGCACGCAGGGACTTGGTGGCAGCGCCCTTGAAGGTCCGGTCGAAGGAGCTGACCTTGACCAGCAGGGAGTCGTAGTAGGGCAGGATCTCAGCGCCGGTGTAGATGTTGCCGCCGTCGAGACGGATGCCGTTGCCGGAGCCGGAGTGGTACACGCTGACCTTGCCGGTGTCGGGCATGAAGTTGTTGGAGGGGTCCTCGGAGGTGACACGGGTCTGGATGGCGTAGCCGTGGCACTGGATGGCCTCCTGGGAGGTGATGTTGATCTCCGGGGAGTTCAGAGGATAGCCCTCTGCGATGAGGATCTGGGAGCGCACGATGTCCACGTCGGTGACAAGCTCGGTGACGGTGTGCTCGACCTGGATCCGGGGGTTCATTTCGATGAAGTAGGGGTTGCCGTCCAGGTCGACCAGGAACTCGCAGGTACCGGCGTTGCGGTAGCCGACCTGCTTGCACAGGCGGATGGCGCTGTCGAAGATCTTCTGGCGGGAAGCCTGAGGCACGGAGAAGGCGGGTGCGTACTCGACGACCTTCTGGTGGCGGCGCTGCACGGAGCAGTCACGGTCATACAGGTGGACCACGTTGCCGTAGTTATCGGCCAGGACCTGGACCTCCACGTGCTTGGGGCCGCGCAGGTACTTTTCGATGAAGACCTGGTCATCGCCGAAGGCCTTCTTGGACTCGTCGATGGCCTCCTTGAACTCCTTGGGCATGTCCTCGGCCTTGTTGACGATCCGCATACCGCGGCCGCCGCCGCCGTTGGAAGCCTTCAGCATGACGGGATAGCCGACCTTCTCAGCGACCTCCAGGGCCTCCTTGGTGGTCTTGATGGCGTGGTCCACGCCGGGGATGATGGGCACGTCAGAGGCGATGGCGATCTGCTTGGAGGAGATCTTGTCGCCCATGGCGTTCATGCTCTCCACGGTGGGGCCGATGAAGACGATGCCGTTCTTGGTGCATTCTTCGACCAGGATGGGGTTCTCTGCCAGGAAGCCGTAGCCGGGGTGAATGGCGTCCACGTTGTGGTCCTTGGCGATCTTGATGATGGTGGGGATGTCCAGGTAGGCATCGACGGGGCCCTTCTCAGGGTTCAGGGCATAGGCTTCGTCGGCCAGGGTGCGGAACATGGCGTACTTATCTTCCTTGGAGTAGACGGCCACGGAGGTGATGCCCAGCTCGTTGAGAGCCCGGAAAACACGGATGGCGATCTCACCGCGGTTGGCCACCAGAACTCGCTTGAAGTTCTTGATATGTACTTCGCTCATAAGTTAACTCCTTCTTACATCGATATATTCTTGGACAGAGACGGCTCCATCCATTTTTAAGGCAGTTCCCCCTGCCTTGTGTTCGCATTGCAAGAACAAATGTGTTTAAATTCGATTTTCATTATACACGAAAAGGAAAAGCCTTGCAAGTACCGCCCTTCCTGAAAGAAACGCAGGGAAAGACGTCAAAATGGGGGATAAGTGACAGTTTATTGCGTTAAACCGGCGCAGGTGCAAGCGTATCCTACATTTTTTTTGGCCCTGACCTGCTGCTTCTCAATCAAATTCCACAAGAAAACATCACCAGATGCCCGAGAAAATGCAGGCCCGCCCCCCTTGCGAAAAAGACCGCCAAACATCCGAAACGAACGACGAAAAAAATCCTACAAATCGACGAAAGGGATTTCTGGACCGATTTTCTTTACAGAGTACGGCGGTTTGGTTTATACTATAAGGTACTGCATCTTTGGGAATTGCAGTTTGGGAATGAAAACGAAGAAAAACAAATCGAGACAACGAGAAAAACGAGAGAAAGAAAGGGAACACTTTGCTCACCTATTCCTTTGAAAACATCGACTCGGAGAGCATGTATGAACATCTCTACCGATGCATCAAGCAGGATATTTTGCAGGAGAAGCTCCGGGCGGGGGAGAAGCTCCCCTCCAAGCGGGCCTTTGCCAAGAACCTGGGCGTCAGCACCATCACCGTAGAGAGCGCCTACGCCCAGCTGGTGGCCGAGGGCTTCCTGTATGCCCTGCCCAAGCGGGGCTATTACGTCTGCGACCTGGAGCGGAAGGAGACGGCCCCGCTGCCGCCGCCCCCCAAGCCCCAGACGCCCGCCATCCAGCCGGCCCCCAAGCGGACCTACTGGGCGGACTTTGTCGGCAGCTCGGTGGCCAGGGACATGTTTCCCTTCTCCGTGTGGGTCAAGCTCCTGCGGGACGTGACCGCCGGGGAGGACGAGGCGACCCTTCTGACGGACACCTCCGCCGGGGGCATCCAACAGCTGCGCCAGGCCATTTCAGACCATCTGTATCAGTTCCGGGGCATGTCCATCGACCCGGAGCAGATCGTGGTGGGCGCGGGGACGGAGTATCTGTACAGCGTTCTCATCCAGCTCCTGGGCCGCCAGTGGGGCTATGCCGTGGAAGACCCCGGCTACCTGCGCCTGAGTAAAATTTATGAAAAGAACGACGTGGCCACCTACCACATCCCCATGGACGAGCACGGCATCATCCCGGAGAAACTGGAGGAGAGCGGCGCAGAAATTCTGCACATCACCCCCTCGCACCATTTTCCCACGGGCATCGTCATGCCGGTCAGCCGCCGGTATGAGTTTCTGAGCTGGGCCTCCAAGGGCGAGAACCGCTATATCATCGAGGATGACTACGACTGTGAGTTCCGCCTGGCCGGGCGGCCCATCCCGACCCTGCAAAGCATCGACGTGATGGAAAAAGTGATCTATATCAACACCTTTTCCAAGAGCCTGGCCCCGGCCTTCCGCATCAGCTACCTGGTCCTGCCCAAGCACCTGGTCACCAGATTCTATGACACCCTGGGCTTTTATTCCGGTACCGTCTCCTGCCTGGAGCAGATGACGCTGGCCCGGTTCCTGTCCGAGGGCTATTTTGAAAAGCACATCAACCGCATGCGCAACCACTACCGGGCCTTGCGGGACAAGCTCCTGGCCGAGCTGCGGCAGTCCCCCCTGGCGGGGAAGGTCCGCATCAGCGAGGAAAACGCGGGCCTGCACTTCCTGCTGGAGCTGGACACCCAGCGCAGCGACGAAGACATCCGCGCCGCCGCCGAGCGGGAGGACCTGCGCCTCTCCTTCGTCTCGCAGTACTACGTCAGCGACCAGAACCGCCGCCCCCATGTGCTGGTAATGAACTACTCCGGCTTGGAGGAACGCCAAATCCCAGAAGCAGTCGCCCGTCTCTGCCGAGCCGTGGAGGGCTGAGAAAGAAGGCAACCCTATGTTCGACAGTAACGCCTTGAATGGACCCAAAATGACCCAGGACCAGCTGGCCCGCTACTTTGACCGCATCAGGCTGGCCGGTCCCGTCCCCCTGACCCTGGCGGGCCTGACCGAAGTCCAGCAGGCCCAACGGCTGGCTGTGAACTTTGAAAATTTGGACCTGATGATGGGCCGCCCGGTCTCCCTGGACCTGGAACATCTCTACGACAAGATCGTGGTGCGTCGGCAGGGAGGCGTGTGTGCCGAACTCAATACGCTCTATAACTGGCTCCTTTACTCCCTGGGGTTTCAGGTGACGAGCTATAACTCCCGCATCTTGACGCCGGACACCTATCTCTTCCGCCGCCACCGCATCATGGGGGTGGAGATCGAGGATAAGACCTATACCACCGACGTGGGTTTTGCGGATGAAAACGCCCGCATTCCTTTGCTGTTGGAAGACGGGTTGATTCAGGAGGACGGCCAGTGCGCCTACCGCTACGAGTGGCAGGAGTTCTACGGCTGGGTGCAGTACCGTCAGCTTCCTGGACAGGATTGGCAGCCCATTCTTTCCTTCGACCTCTCGCCGCAGGTGGACCGGGATTTCGACCCCGTCCTCACCTTTTTTGCCTGTCATCCCTCCTCCTCTATGCGGGACGACCCCAGAGTGGCCCGCTATTTTCCGGACTGCGTGATGGCCCTCCGTAAACACATTCTGCGGGAGGAACGGCGGGGCATTCCGGTGAAGAAAACGGAGCTGACTTGGGAGGAAGAGAAGCGGGTGCTGAGGGAGCTGTTTGGGTTGGAGACGGAGGGGATGTAATGGTGTTCGGCTTCGCCGAATGGATTTGATTCCTGCTAGCGTATCGTGCGGGGTTGGTTTTGTACACGACCGATTCCGCTCGGCAGGTCGCCCTCATCCGACCCGGCTTGAGCCGGGCCACCTTCCCCCCAGGGGAAGGCTTTGAGCGGTGCCATTTATCATAGAAAGGTACAATTCTTCAAGCTTGTACTGCGTAGGCAGAGCCTTCCCCGAGGGGGAAGGTGGACGCGAAGCGGACGGATGAGGGCCACCTACCGCGATCGAGCCGTCGTGTACTAAGGGAGTGACCCAAGAGTTAGAACCCCAAGAAAGGAGCTGCCTATGTCCAACAATCCCCACCGTCTCACTCCCTACGCCCAACAGCTCCGCCGCGACATGACCCGCCAAGAACGGCATCTGTGGTATGATTTTTTGAAAACGTATCCCGTCCAGTTCAAACGCCAGTACGTATGCCGAAACTATATCTTAGATTTCTACTGTGCCAAGGCCAAGCTAGCCGTCGAGCTGGACGGCAGCCAGCACTATGAGATCGGCAATCGTGACCGGGATATGCAGCGAACGAAGGAGCTGGAAGCACTGGGAATGCGGGTGCTGCGGTTTACGAATTTGGAGATCGAGAAGAATTTTGAAGGGGTCAGGCAGGAGATACACCGGGTGGTGATGGAAAGAAGTCCGGTTTCACCGGATCAATTTGATTGGTGATCGTGCATCAAGCGGTGTCAGCTTCGTACACGACCGATTCCGCTCGGCAGGTCGCCCTCATCCGACCCGGCTTTGGGTGGTGTCGTTTATCATAGAAAGGTACAATCCTTCAAGCTTGTACTGCGTAGGCAGAGCCTTCCCCGAGGGGGAAGGTGGACGCGAAGCGGACGGATGAGGGCCACGTTCCGCAAGGAATCGGTTGTGTACTAAGGCAACAACGTGCCCAACGGAACCAGTTATAAAATCCCCCCGCCTCCGGCGGATGCTATTTCCTGCTCCCCCACGAGCCGCTGCACTGCGGCGCGGTAGTCCGCCAGCGTTTTGGCCTTCCGCATGGCCTTCAGCGGCTTCTGCGGCGCGGGGAAGAGGTTGGCCCAATAGGTCCAAAGCTCCTTCATCTTGCCTAAGACCGGCCAGTCGCCGTAGAGGATCTCTTGGTAACCTGCCACCAGCTCGTCGTGGAACGCAAGAAATTCGGCTTGGGTGAGCGGCGGTCCGCCTGCCAGCGCCCGGCCCAGGGCCGGGTCAGCCACCAGGCCGCGCCCTGCCATCAGTTCGGAAAGCCGGGGATAGCACGCGGTCACGCGCTGGCAATCCGACACGGTGTTCAGATCCCCGTTGTAGCAGAGGGGGCCTTTGTAGTTGTCAACTGCGTAGGCAAAGGCCTCCTGCCGCACGTCTCCTTTATAATAGTCCGTCCGCAGGCGGGGGTGGATGATGAGCAGGGAGATGGGGTAGCGGGCAAACATTTCTAAGAGAGCCGGCCACTCGTCCGGGTCCGAGACGCCGATGCGCGTCTTGACGGAGACGGTCATGTCCAGACGCCGGAAAACCGTGTCGAGAAAGGCGTCGATGCCCTGGGGGTCGGAGAGAAAGCCGGCCCCTTTTTTCTTGGAGACGACGGTCCCGGAGGGACAGCCCAGGTTGAGGTTCACCTCGTTGTAGCCCAGGTCTTGCAGACGCCGGGCGGCGCTGATGAAATCATCGGCCTTGTTGGTCAGCAGCTGGGGGACCACGGGCACGCCCTCGTTGTGTTCCGGCAGGACATCGTTCAGGCCCCGGCCGGTGAGGGGGCTGTCGGCGGTGGGGGTGGAGAAGGGCGTATAATACCGGGCCAGGCCGGGAAACCTGCTGTGGTGGACCCGGCGGAAGAGCCAGCCGGTGATCCCCTCCAGCGGGGCGAAGGACAGCGGCAGAGTGGATTGAGCCATGGGGGAACCTCCTGAAAACAAACTGCATATAGTATACAAGGACTTTGGGGCAAAGAAAAGGGGGAATTTTCCACCCATCCGGCCCCCGGCCCTTGCAAAACGACCAAAAAATGGGTATACTGTTCCTGTTGGCACACAACGTACATCCCACCATAGGAGGCAAAGCGTATGGCAGAATGGAAAGACATCGGCAGCAAGGCCAAAAACCTGACCCTGGCCGGTCTGGGCAAAGCCCGCGACCTGGGCGAGAGCGCCAAGCTGAACCTGGACAACGTCTCGGAAGAGGAGAACAAGAAGCGGGTCTACCTGGAGATCGCCAAGCGGTTTGTGGAAGAAAACCCCACCGCCCCCGTCGGCTACGAGGACCTGTACGACCAGCTGGCCGCCGTCGAGGCCCGCATCCAGGCCAACAAAGAACGCCTGGGCCAGCTGAAAGACTGAACCAAACTCCCCCCGAAACGCACGCGCCCCCTTGCCAGTTCAAGCAAGGGGGCGTTTTTTGTGCGATCAAGTTGAGAGGATCGGGCTTGTCCAGCCGCTTACACGATCCGCCGGGCGGCGAAGTAGTTGGTGGTGTAGTAGCTGGTGTTCAGGCTGCTGATCTTCACACCGTCTTTGGCGGTGGAGGCGTGGACGATGTTGCCGTCGCCGATGTAGATGCCCACGTGGGTGGGGTAGACGCCGTTGGTGGAGAAGAAGACCAGGTCGCCCTGCTGCAAGTTGGATTTGGAGACGGCCACGCCGTTGTTGACCTGGTCCTTGGAGGACCGGTTCAGGGTCACGCCGAATTGCTTATAAATGTAGGACGTGAAGCCGGAGCAGTCGAAGGTCTCCGGGCCGGCGGTGCCGTAGACGTAGGGGTAGCCCACGTATTGCAGCGCGGCGGCCACGATGGAGTTGCCCTCCGGGTTGGTGGCGGCGTTGTCGTCGGGGTCGGGCTTGGAGACTTGGTCGCTGTCTTCCACCTTGGCATACTGGGCGGAGACATAGCCTGTCCGGCCGTTGCAGAGGATCTGGTACCAGCCGTTGGTCTTACCCGTGATGGGGAAGGTGTCGCCGTCCTCCACGGAGCAGAGGATGCCGTAGTTGGTGCCGGGGCCTTGGCGGACCCGCAGAGTGTCGCCGTTGGTGGTGACGCGGGCGTAGTTCTCTGCCTGGGCCGCCACGGCGGCGATGGTGGCGGTGCGCTCCACGCCGTTGGCGTCCTGGTAGACCACCTTGATCTGGCCGCTGGCCTGACTGGGGTCCACGGTCACGGGGCTGTCAGTGCTGGCACTGACGCTGCTGGATGCGTTGGTCGTCGGGTCGCGGTCCACACGGATGGCGGTGCTGGAGCTCACAGGCGCAGCAAAAGCCGAGACGGACAGGGCCGAGGCGGCCAGCAGGCTCATGGCCAGCAGACGAGGCGCAAACGAGGAATGGTGCATAGGGATCGAACCTCCTTCTGGGGACGGGGGTCAGCGGGCGGACAAGGCCCGGTCCAGCCACACAGAGGCGATGTCGATGGCAGCGTACAGGCTGTCCTTCTCACTGCGCTTGACCACCCGGTCCCGGCCCTTGAGGTCGGGGGAGGTGAGCTGGAGCTGGATGCTGACCTTAGTGGCTACGTTCAGGTCTCCCACGGGCTTGGTGTCCAGAATTTGCAGCTGGATGATGTGGGAGTCGGACATATCGCCGTAATAGATGATGTTGTCTTTCCGGCGCAGGGGATGCCCCTTATAGGTAAGGGGAATTTTCTCGTTAGCCATAAAAACCTCCAATAAATAGGAAAAAGCTCCAGGCAGGTGCTGATTTTGCAGAAAAATCGACCTCCCGCCTGGGAGGGTCCAGTTGCCCTCATAACAAATGTAACCAAATTGTAACACACAAGACCCTAGTTGTCAAATCCCCTTGCCCAGGTATATAATAAAACCATCCAAACTGCGAAAGAAAGGGGAAGCTGAATATGAACGAAGTTTTGAAGGCCATGAAGGAGCGCCGCAGCATCCGCGCCTTCCAGCCCACCATGCCACCCAAGGCCGATTTAGAAAAAATCATCGAGGCGGGCCTGTACGCCCCCAGCGGCAAAGGGGAGCAGGCCGCCATCATCGTTGCCGTGACCAACCAGGACCTGCGGGACAAGCTCGCTGCCGCCAACGCCAAGATCGGCGGCTGGAAGGAGGGGTTCGATCCCTTCTACGGCGCCCCCGCCGTCCTTGTGGTGTTGGGCAGAAAGGACTGGTTCACCCACGTCTACGACGGCAGCCTCGTCATGGGCAACCTCATGCTCGCCGCCCATTCTCTGGGCCTGGGCAGCATCTGGATCCACCGGGCCAAGGAAGAGTTTGAACAGCCGGAATACCAGCAGCTCCTGAAGGACCTCGGCGTCGAGGGCGAGTGGGAAGGCATCGGCCACTGCGCCGTCGGCTATGTAAACGGCAAAGTCCCCGCCCCCGCCCCCCGCAAAGACGGCCGGGTGTTCTGGGTGGAATGAGATGACACAGTAACAAAAAATATATACAACGCAGGATAAAAACGCAACGCAGATGCTTCGGCATCTGCCAGAGCTGGTAGGTAGCCCAGCCGTCTGCACAAGGTTGATTGGTGCAGGTAAGTAACCTTCCCCTCCGGGTCGTCCGTTCCTGTGAGATCAAAACAACAGGAGGGTTTCGTGATGGACGAAAGAAAAAATCAGCTGACGGTGTATTTTGAGGACCCATTCTGGGTGGGCGTGTTGGAACGCATCGAGGATGGAGCGCTCTCGGTCTGCAAGGTCACGTTCGGGGCCGAGCCGAAGGACTATGAGGTTTGGGACTTTATCTTGAAATACTATGATCGGCTGGAGTTTAGTCCATCTGTTGCCGTTGCAGCAGCGAAGAAGAACATGGGCAATCCCAAGCGGCAGCAGCGGGAGGCGAGAAAGCAGACGGCGGCGGTTGGCATTGGGACCAAAGCCCAGCAAGCCTTGCAGTTGCAGCGAGAGGAGCGCAAGCTGACGAGAAAGACCGTGAGCCGTGAGCAGCGGGAAGCGGAACAGGCGCGGCGGTTTGCGCTCCGGCAGCAGAAACGAAAAGAGAAGCATCGGGGCCACTAATGATGTATTTTTATAAAGCAGGTGCGTTTTTCGAGCAAAACCCCTTGACAGACGGGGAGAAATGGGAGATAATAAACTACTGAATATCCAGAAGGTAAATTGCTTTGGGAGGAAGGGAGGTGCCTGCCGTGGCGGAGAAGAAAAAGAAATCCGGCGACCGTAAGATCGCGAAAAACAGCAAAGCCTTTCACGACTATTTCGTGGAGGACAGCTACGAGGCGGGCATCGAACTGGCGGGCACGGAAGTGAAGTCCATTCGCATGGGCAACGTGAATCTGAAGGACGCCTTCTGCACCATCAAGGACGGGCAGATGACGCTCAACGGAATGCACGTGAGCCCCTATGAAAAGGGCAACATCTTCAACCGCGAACCCCGCCGCCCCCGCCGCCTGCTCATGCACAAGCGGGAGATCCAGCGGCTCTTCGCCAAGATCAAGCAGGACGGCTACACCCTCGTCCCCCTGAGCCTGTATTTCAAAGGCCCCAGGGTGAAGGTGGAGGTCGGCCTGTGCAAGGGCAAAAAGCTCTATGACAAGCGGGACGCCGCAGCCAAGAAAGACGCAAAGCGGGAGATGGACCGGGCGCTGAAAATGCAGCGGCGGTAAAGCTTCCTTCGCAGAATCGCAAATCATAAGGAGTGTATCGACATGGCACAGAATCCTATCGTTACCATCGAGATGGAAGACGGCGGCAAGATCGTCGCCGAGCTCTACCCCGAAAAGGCGCCGCAGTCGGTGCGCAATTTCATCAGCCTTGCAAACAAGGGCTTTTACGACGGTCTGATTTTTCACCGCG
>OIWK01000795.1_pt1 | contig 33101 bp, 26 predicted proteins | sample 1587401 | NCBI WGS metagenome assembly OIWK01 (sample SAMEA3888911, study PRJEB22519) | human gut metagenome | biome: human gut; feature: human-associated habitat; material: faeces | place: Denmark | collected 2009 | reverse complement strand
AAAAGAAGGATATTCCACTTCCAGATTTCCAGTACTACTATGATAGGATTCATGCCCCAAACAGTCGAGTAAATATCTCTTACTGCTAATGTTTATGAAATGTTCTGTGAACAGAGAAAAATCTGGCTTTCGATGAAAAAAGATCCGGATTTTGAAGTTGATGGGTATAAGAATTTTATCTTTTTATCAAAAACAACAGGGAGAAATCTGTATCCTGTTAACATCAGGAAAACTCTACAACGAATAGTTAATATGAATGATACCAGAGAAATACAGCTTCCCAATATTTCGCCACACATATTACGCCACACGACATGTACAAGATATGCAGAAGCAGGAATGGATATCAAAACCAATCAGTATTTGCTCGGACAAAGTGATGTAAAAACGACAATAAAAGTATACAACCATGTAGATATGGAAAGAACAAAACGTGAGCTTGCGCGGGTTGAAAAATGGGAAAAAGATAATGCCGATGGTTACACCAAAATTTACACCAATTTGCAGTAATCATATAAAGAGTAGTGTAGATTTATGTGGATATTCCACAAAATCATTGTGAAAAACAGCTAAAAAATATACTTGTATGCAGACTTATAATGAGTTATAATGAACAGGAATTTAAGGATAATTCTTCGGGGCGGGGTGTGATTCCCCACCGGCGGTATAGTCCGCGACCCATGGAAACATGGCTGAACCGGTGTGATTCCGGTACCGACAGTATAGTCTGGATGAGAGAAGAGTGCAGCGTGTGTAAGCGTAAAATATAGATTTTCTGATTTTATAACAGGAAAGAAAAAGCACAGAGAGAACACCCCGGAAAGGATTTACTTTCCGGGGTTTTTTTACGCGAGCAACGAGCCAAAGTCCGTGCCTGCACGAGACCTTGGCGACTGCCGCGATAACTTGAGAAACTCGCGAAGCGTGTTTCTCATAGTTTTGTGTCAGGCTGCAGAAACCGGGAATTTCCTTTTGAGAAAGAAAGGAGATTGAAGAAAATGAACAACACAACAACAAAAGCAGCAGAGACTGCGAAAAAGGCCGGAACTACGAGAAATACAGGTGTCAGAACCATGGTGCAGATTGCCATGCTGGCAGCTGTAGCTACTGTTTTGATGCTCTGGGAGGTACCGATGCCGTTTATTGCACCGAGTTTTTATAAGATGGATCTGAGTGAAGTGCCGATCATGATCGGGGCGTTTGCGATGGGACCGCTGGCAGCGGCAGTGATCGAACTGATCAAGATTCTGCTGAACTTTGTCCTGAACGGAACAACGACCGCAGGTGTGGGAGAACTTGGTAACTTTATCATGGGATGCGCACTGGTTATGCCGGCCGGCTTTATTTATAAACAGGCAAAAACAAAGAAACATGCAATCATCGGTATGGCAACCGGAATCGTATGCATGGCAGTGGCCAGTGCTCTGGTGAATGGTCTGTTACTGCTTCCTGCTTACGGAAAAGCATTTGGTATGCCGGTGGATACCTTTGTGGAGATGGGAGCAGCCATCATTCCGGCGATCCACAGTCTGACAACGTTCTGCCTTTTCAGCGTTGCACCGTTTAATATTATAAAAGGTATTGTAGTTTCTTTGATAACTCTGGTATTATATAAACATATCAGCCGGTTGTTAAAAGGCTCTCAGGCATAATTGATCCGTCCTGTACAAGGAGCCTCCGACCGGGGTGGGAGGAATACCAGATGGGAAAAATCAATAAAGTAAACAAACAGACAACCAATCCATATCTGAATCTCTATGATCTGGATGTCGTGAATAAAGTAGGACGGGAAGGACACTATTATGTGGCATCCCGGGCGAAGACTGAGGATGACCTGAAACTGAGCCATATCGAAAATAATGATCCGGACGGTGTGGCCATCTACAGTCTCTACGGAGAAAAGAAAGACAGGGTAGTACTGATCCGACAGTTCCGTTATCCGCTGGGTGGTTATGTGTATGAACTGCCGGCCGGACTGGTGGATCCGGGAGAGAATTATCACACCGCAGCGATCCGGGAACTGAAAGAAGAGACCGGACTGAAGCTGGAGCCGATCGTGGTGGATGACATATATCAGAAGCCTTATTATACATCCGTCGGTATGACAGATGAGTGCTGCGGAACAGTTTACGGATATGCTTCCGGTGAGATCAGTAAAAAATACATGGAAGACAGTGAAGAAATTGAAGTGGTTCTGGCAGACCGGAAGGAAGTGGCACGGATCATGAAAGAAGAACGGGTAGCGCTTCTGTGCGCCTATATGATGATGCACTTTCTTCACGATGAAGAACCCTTTGCGTTCTTACATGCCAAAGAAAAATAAATCCGTACCAGGTGCATAAAGCGGGTCAGTAATATTCACGAAAAAGAGACAGAGGAGAAAAAATATTATGGAATACTGGGATATCTACGATGAAAAGAAACAGAAAACCGGCCGTACGATGAAGCGAAACGACTGGAACATGAAACCGGATGAATACCATCTGACGGTGCTTGGTGTGCTGAAACGTCCGGATGGCCGTTATCTGATCACCCAGAGAAAGCTGGACAAAGAATGGGGTGCCGGCTGGTGGGAAGTACCGGGAGGCGGAGTCAACGCGGGAGAAGATTCCAGGGACGCAGTGATCCGCGAGATCCGCGAGGAGACCGGAATTGATGTGAGCCAGGCTGCAGGCGGCTACGCATTTTCCTATAAACGGGTGAATCCGGAGGAAAAAAACAACTATTTTGTGGATATCTACAAATTTATTCTGGACTTTGTGGATAACGATGTGAAAGTACAGCCGGAGGAAGTGGAAGGCTTTAAGATCGCCACACTCGAAGAGATCCGGGCATTTGCCCAGGAAGGGATTTTCCTGCATTATGACAGTATGAAAGAAGTATTCGATTAGAGCGTGTCTGAGAAAATATAAGAAGCAGTTATTTCTGTACATCAGTAAGTGTACAGAAATAACTGCTTTTTCACTTTACCGGAAACTGCTTTTCTGTAAAGTAAAAACACTCTGTGAGGATGCGCACTGCGGCGTATAAGGCAGATGTCGCAGGCGCGGGAATGTGGCAAGACACATTCTTTGTTTCATGCAGGAAAGAACGAACTGTCATCCCGCACAGAAAACAGCTCATGAAGATGGACATGATGGTATCCGGGGGACAGAATCGGTGATGTTGGTAAATACATACAAAAAACAAAGATAAAAATTATGCTTTTTAGCAATGGATTTTTCAGGAAAAAAGATATAAACTCAACTTATGATTAAGATACAATTAAAAGTAAAAAATGAAACTCAATGTATCAACAGAAGAAAAAGATTCATGTGGATAACAGATAACAGAAAAAAGAAAGAGGAGGATATTTACCATGAAATTAACACTGGATGGAATCAAAGATCGTCAGGCATGGGAAAAAGCAGGTATTAAACTGCCGGGGTACGATGTGGAAGCAGTATCGAAGAAAGCAAAAGATGCACCGGGATGGGTACATTTTGGAATCGGGAACATTTTCCGTGTTTTCATCGGTGGAATTGCAGACGGACTTCTGGAAGAAGGTGTCCTGGATCGAGGCATTACCTGTGTGGAGACCTTTGATTACGATGTGATAGATAAGATCTATAAACCTTATGACAATCTGAGTCTGAGCGTGATCCTGCACGGTGACGGAACCAGAGAATACAAAGTTATGGGAGCGCTGGCAGAGGCGGTAAAAGCACAGTCATCCGATCCGGAACAGTGGAACCGTCTGAAGGAAATCTTCAAAGCAAAATCCCTGCAGCTGGTTTCTTTCACGATCACAGAAAAAGGCTATGCCCTGCAGAAAGCAGACGGCGGCTGGTTCCCGTTTGTGGAAGCAGACATCAAGAACGGCCCGGACAGAGCCACCGGAGCAATGGCGGTTCTGACAGCGATGTTATATGAACGTTATAAAGCAGGAAAATATCCGATCGCTCTGGTTTCCATGGACAATTGCTCCAAAAACGGCGCGAAACTGCGGGAGTCTGTACTGGCGATGACCGAAGAATGGAAGAAACACGGTTTTGTGGATCAGGATTTTATGGATTATGTGAGTGATGAAAGCATAGTTGCCTTCCCGTGGACGATGATCGACAAGATCACCCCACGTCCAAGTGAACAGATTGCAGAAGATCTGGAAGCGATTGGTGTAGAAGATATGCAGCCGGTGATCACCGGAAAGAAGACCTATATTGCTCCGTTTGTCAATGCGGAGAAACCACAGTATCTGGTCATTGAAGACAGCTTCCCGAACGGTCGCCCGGCACTGGAAAAGGGATTTGGCGTATATATGGCGGACAGAGAAACCGTGAATCTGTCTGAACGCATGAAAGTGACAGTATGTCTGAATCCGGTACATTCTGCCACCGGTCCGCTGGGTGTGGTACAGGGATATGAACTGTTTGCGCATATGTTAAATACAAACGAAGACATGATGAAGATGGCACGGATGATCGCCTACGACGAAGGCCTTCCGGTCGTTCCGAACCCGGGCATCCTTTCCCCGCAGGCATTTGTGGATGAACTGTTTCATGACCGGTTCCCGAATGAATATCTGGGTGATACCAACATGCGTCTGTCAGTAGATGTATCTCAGATGGTTGGTATCCGCTTTGGCGAAACCATCAAGGCTTATGTAAAAAAATTCGGAGATGCTTCCCGTCTGACTGCTATTCCCCTTGGAATAGCTGGATGGTTGCGCTACATGCTGGGTGTAGACGACGAAGGAAATACATATGAGCTTGCTCCGGATCCTATGAACGAAGAGATTCAGGAACAGTTCAAAGATATCGTGGTTGGAAAACCGGAGACTTTTACGAATCAGCTGAAATCGATTCTTTCCAACGAAAGACTGTTTTTCACAGACCTGTATAAAGACGGTGTGGGAGAAAAAATTGAGACCATGTTCCGTGAGATGCTTGCGGGACCGGGAGCCGTGAAAGCTACGATCCATAAATATGTAAACCAATAAAATAATGAAAAAGAGAAAAGGACTGCTGTTCGGTAGGATATTATTCTGCCGGCAGCAGTCTTTTTGATTGCATTGCATACCAATAATTGGTCCGGTGGATCAATTTTGATTTACACGGGCAATGAGCCAAAGTCCGTGCCTGCACGAAAAACTCGCGGAGAGGGTTTCTCATAGTTCAAGCTATTTGGATAGGCATCCGGAGAAAAAGTAAACGGGAAAAAGCTGCTTCCATATATTGTAGTAGAATGAAAAATCGTCAGGAACGGAACATGAATAATCAGAAAACCGGCAACACTTTAAATCTTGCTCTCGATGCCACATCCAGGGAACGGGAAGCATCGATGAATCTGAACGCAGGGTATGAAAAAGACACACAGAGGTGGAAGCTGATCATTCGTTACTTCGGGGCAGCATCGGAGCTTGAGACGGATGAGATTGTTATTACACCCCTTCTTGGAAATTATGGAATTGCAGATATTCCACAGGATCAGATCGAAGGGTTTGCACAGAATCCAGCGGTAGAGTATATCGAAGCACCGAAGAGATTGTATTTTGCTGCATATGAAGGCAGGCAGACTTCCTGTGTGAATCCGATCCAGAATCAGTCGCCGTATCTGTTTGGTAAAGGGATTCTGATTGCCTGTATCGATTCGGGCGTGGATTATACACATCCGGACTTTCGGAACGAGGATGGATCCACACGGATCCTGCGGCTGTGGGATCAGTCGATACCGGGCAATCCCCCCAAAGGGTATCGGATCGGCAGTGAGTACACACAGGAGCAGATCAATCGGGCACTGGAAGCGAATACGATGGCAGAAAGAGAGGCGCTGGTTCCAAGCATAGATACGAGTGGTCACGGGACGGCTGTACTGGGGATCGCAGTGGGAAATGGAAGAGAAAGTCAGGGAACAGAGCGCGGCATAGCGCCGGAGAGCAGTCTGCTGGTGGTGAAGCTGGGGATCCGGGATCCGAATGGATTTCCCAGAACCACAGAGCTGATGCAGGGGGTGGACTATGCGATCCGTACCGCACAGGAGCTTCAGATGCCGGTGGTGATCAATCTGAGCTTCGGAAACAGTTATGGAGCACATAACGGAACATCTCTGGTGGAAACGTATCTGAATCAGGCGGTTGGGTATGGTCGTGTGACACTCTGTGTGGGAACCGGTAATGAAGGAAATCGGGCAGGGCATACGGCGGGCCGCGTACGACAGGGAGAAAATTATGAGGCAGAACTGGGGATCGGAACTTATGAACCGGCTATGAACCTGCAGATCTGGAAAAACTATCAGGACCAGATGGAGATTTCCCTGGTACATCCGGACGGAACGATTATCGGTCCGCTGGAACAGAAGCTTGGAACACAGAGATACCGGCATGCCGGAACACAGCTTCTGATTTATTATGGAAAACCGTCTCCTTACAGCACTTCGCAGGAAATCTACATCGATTTTCTTCCCACAGAAAGTTATATTGACAGTGGCATCTGGCGTATACGTCTGATTCCGCGCCGTATCCTGCAGGGAGAATTCTCTATGTGGCTTCCCGGTGGAAAAACAGTAGGGGAGGCCACCCGCTTCTACCGCCCGACCCCGGAAACCACACTTACGATTCCCTCCACCGCGCTGTCTGCTATCTCCGTAGCAGCCTACGATTCCCGCCGCCAGTCCTACGCCGATTTCTCCGGCCGCGGTTACACCCGCCTCCCTGTTCAGATCAAACCGGACCTTGCCGCTCCGGGCGTCGATATCCGTGCACCACGTCCGGGCGGTGGTTATCAGACGGTCACGGGAACCTCCTTTGCAACACCCTTTGTCAGCGGAGCGGCAGCACTTCTGATGGAATGGGGGATTGTGCGGGGAAATGATCCGTATCTGTATGGGGAGAAGGTGAAGAGCTATCTGATCAACGGAGCAAAACAGCTGCCCGGGGAGACGGAGTGGCCGAATGCGAGAGTGGGATGGGGAGCACTTTGTATAGCTCAGAGCATTCCCAAATAAGTTATACTGCATAGAGATTGATTTCATAAAAATTATATCGTATGATACAATTGTAATTTGAACGAGATATATACGGAGGAATATGCATGGAAAATGAAATAGTATTATTTGAAACAGAAGATCATGAAGTCAAGTCACATGTTCCAGTGGAAAATAATACAGTATGGCTGAACAGAAAGTAACTGGCAGAATTGTTTGGCAGAGATGTTAAGACGATAGGAAAGCATATTAATAATGCTTTAAAGGAAGAGTTGGATAATTCAGTTGTCGCAAATTTTGCGACAACTGCTTCTGATGGAAAAGTATATCAGGTAGAGCATTATAATCTTGATATGATTATATCAGTAGGATATCGGGTAAAATCTCGCAGAGGCGTAGAATTCCGAAGATGGGCAAATGATATTTTAAAACAATATATTCTTAATGGTTGCGCCATAAATGAAAAGCGTTTAATTGCCCTGGAGAAAACGGTAGACATACAGACTAAAATGTTAGCGTGTACATTGGAAGTTGAAGAAGAGGACATATTGAAGGCAGTAAGTCTATATACAGAGGCGTTGACGATGTTGGATCAATATGACCATCAAACGATTGAAAAACCAGAAGGAAATCAACCAATATACAGAATTACATATGATGAATGTTGCGCCATGGTAAATGCTATGGAGGATACATTTCAGCCAGATGTTTTCGGTGTGGAAAAAGAAAAAGGTAAGGTGGAAGGAATCATTGCAGCAGTCTATCAGAGTGTGTTTGGTGGAGATGTTTATCCATCTTTGGAAGAAAAAGCTGCAAATTTATTATATTTCATGATAAAAGATCATCCCTATGCGGATGGCTGTAAGCGAATCGCAGCGTCTTTATTTTTGGAATTTTTGGATAGAAATAATTTTTTGTATAAAGATGGAGAAAGGATGAAAAACTTTCCAGAGAAACTTATATGGAAATGCGTGAGGAGCGTAATAACTGGAAAATGTTCTGTGAAGAAAGAAAAGAGACATTAGAACAAACAATCCGAAGATTACAGAAACAGCAAAAGGAAGAAGCCAGATTTTTGAGAAGTCTTCTGGATCTGGAAGAGACAACAAAAATCAATGCGGAGCTTGCGGAAGCACTGATTGAAAGTATGTACCTGTATGGCGATGGTAGATTGGAAATTAATTTTCGATTTAAGAGGGCGATAGAACATGAATGATCAGAAAATACTGATTGGATATTATCGTCTTCGTTGGAGGATGGCTCTGCCGGGGAAAGTAACAGTATCATCAACCAGAGAAAACTGGTAAAAGATTATATTTCTCATATTTCAGAGCTGGCTGAACTGCCTTTTCAGGAGTTTTATGATGATGGTTATTCCGGTTCCAGTATGGAACGACCGGGAATACAACAGGTTCTGGAATTGGCAAGAAATGAGCAGGTACAGTGTATTGTTGTAAAAGATTTTTCACGTTTTTCCAGAGACTATATTGAAATGGGAACGTATCTGGAGCAGATTTTCCCATTTTGGGGAATAAGGTTTATCTCTGTTTCTGACCATTATGATTCCAAGGATTATAAAAGAAAAAGTTCTGACATTGAAGTGCAGTTTAAAGGTCTGATAGCAGATTTTTATGTGAAAGATCAGTCTGTTAAGGTGAAATCGGCAGTCAGTACAAAAAGAAGTAATGGGGAGTATTGCTGTGGTTCTGCACCTTATGGCTACCGGATAAATCCAGAGAACAAAAAAGAGCTGTTGATTGTGGAAGAAGAAGCGGAGACTATCCGCAGAGTGTTTGAATTGACGAATCAGCGGTATTCAAAGCTGGATATTTGCCGGTTATTTAATGAAGAAGGCGTTCTTACACCATTGCAATCTATGAGTAGGAGACAGAAATCAGACAGTAAGAAAGCATCTTCGAGAGGCTTGCAATGGACAAGTGATATGGTACGGAAAATTCTGAATGATAAGAACTATGTCGGCTGTATGGTCTATGGAAAAACCAAAGTACCAGATCCCGGAACGGGAAAAGAAGTTCCTGTGCCACGAAGTCAATGGAAAGTGTTGGAAAATCACCATAAACCAATCGTATCAAAAGAAACCTTTGAAAAAGCACAGTCTTTGCAAATCAGGTATATCAAAAAGAGTAAATTCAATAAGGACACCACGTTGTTAAGTGGGTATGTGAAATGCGGAAATTGTAGAAGAAACCTGACCGGAAGTAGCCGGGTACATGGGCATATCCTGTATAGCTGTGCATATAGCCAGGGAAAAGAGAATACCGGGTGCTTTGCCGGAAAAGCCGACGACAAAATGCTGGAGCATATGGTGCTGGCGGAAATAAAGGCATATTTACGCCAGAACATCAGCCAGGAACAGATGCAGCAATCCATGAGAAAACAGCATGAAGATAATATCGAAGCATACAAGGCTGAAAATGCTGACTGTGAAAAACGCCAAGAGCAGATTAAGGCTCAGAACCAACAGAATTATGAGAAGTACCATGAAGGGCAGATGAGCCGAGAGGAGTTCCTGAGTGAAAAGAAGCAGCTAGAGGAAGAAAAAGAACGCCTGGAAAGACGAAAAAAGGAACTGGAAGAATTGATCAGCGGCGAGAAAGAAATCTTGCTGAAGAAGAATATTCCGGTGGAGCAGATGATGGAGTTTTTGGGGTATGAGAAACTGACAGAGGAGATGCTTGAAAAGTATGTGGATGGGATATATGTGTATGACGATGGAAAGGTTGAGGTGGAGTGGAAAAAGATATAGATTAACATATATTTAAGAAAGTAGGAGATTTTTTTCTTTGTATGAGTTATAATAAAATTCTAAAAAATATTGCTTTTTTTGATAAAGTTTGTTATGATAAACAACTCACTATTTAGGGGAGGGGCTATGGCAAGTAAATATTATGCGGTAAGAAAGGGAAAGACACCCGGAATATACAACTCATGGAGTGAATGTAAATTGCAAGTTGATGGATTTTCAGGGGCAGAATATAAAAGTTTTAAATCAGAAGAGGAAGCTCGAGAATATATCGAAGATAATAATAGTGAGCAGAAAAATATGAATAATTCTGTTCAAAATGGCAACAATTTAGTTATTGAAGCTTACGTTGATGGTAGTTATAATTCTAGAACGAATGAATTTTCATATGGTATGATTGTTCTTCAAAATGGGGAAGAATTAAAGTTTGCTGAGAAATATAATGATAAAGAACTGGCTTCTATGCATAATGTGGCTGGTGAAATAAAAGGCGCAGAAGCTGCAATGAGATATGCAGTTGAGAATTCTTTGGAAAGAATAATCATTTATCATGACTATGAAGGTATTTCAAAATGGTGTTTAGGTGAATGGAAAGCGAATAAAGAAGCTACAAGAGCGTATAAGGAATATTATGATAATGTAAAGAAACTAGTAGATATTTCATTTGTTAAAGTAGCAGGGCACTCAAATAATAAATATAATGATATAGCAGATGAATTGGCAAAGCAGGCACTTGGAATTATAGAAGCAAAGTATAATATTGAAATGCCAAAAGAGAAAGGAAATTTGGAGATGGGTAAGGCAAAGAGCTTGTATATTACTAGAGATATCGATAAATTAGTACAATTGTTAGATGATACTGCAAAAAGTATTTGGCCAAATGTAGTTGGAAAGGGGATTAAAGAAGTAGGTCAACAGAAAAGATATACTTTTGAAGTGGACGGGATTCTCTCTCTTTTAGATATATATCAAAGAGGAGACGGACAAACAACATTGAGACCAACGGGTTCCAATACTGAAAATGCGATTAAATTAAAAGAAGCAGTTGAATTAAGAGGATATAAAGCCACAGCAGAACAAAAACAGTATACAATGTTTGTTGGAGAAGAATGGATTGAAAAAACAGTACAGTATTTATCTGACTTGTGCGAAGGGAATGTTGAAACATATAAGGAAGAAGGACATGATAGATATGTGTTTGTAAGTGATATTGGAGATAAATTAACATTACATACGTATTCTAATCATAGAATTATGGTTCAAGGAAAGCCTTTGTATTTGTATAATGAGTTTTTATCTTATGTGTCATATTCGCCCAAAGTAGAAGTAAATGATATTATTAAAGCAACTAATGAATTTATTGATACGAATACTGATGTAGATGAAGCACGTAATAAAATGTCAGAAATGATGCCGATGGCATATGCTGGTAATGTTGATCCTGTAATATGGAAATTGTTTTCTCCTTCGGTAACATTAGATGATGTTGAAAAAGAGTTTGAAGATTATTCATGTTTTACATTTCCGGCTTTGCGAGCCTTAGAAGGGTACTTGAAATATCTTCTTTCTGAAAAGAATATTGTGATTGATGAAACACACAATTTTGGAACTGTATTTAACAAGGATTCTAACGATAAAGCAATTGTTATTCCTAAATATGTAACAGCCATTGCAAATAATGATTATGTTGAAGCTCTAGAAGAGATATACAATTATTTTAAAGCAAATCGTCATGTGATATTTCATGTTGATCAAATATTGATTACTACAAAAATAATTGAAGATAAGCAAGAGGCTATATCAATTATCAATGATGTTGCTGCTTTAATAGAACGTACATATAAAAAGATTATAAAATAAAATAGTCATATATCATGAAAGGTGGTGGTAGTATGAAGAACTTTGAAGTAATTAAGCTCAATAACAGTGAATATGACTACATGGTAATTGCTACCACGTGTATTAGTCCGATATCAACATTGACTGATATACAAAACGAACTCGAAGATAAATCAGGAAGGATTATTTTTGATTTAACATTGATTAATGGAACTAGCAGTAACAGATATATAACAGCATCATTTGAGAATGGAGCTGTTAATAGGAGATCATTTGAAGTGGTGAAAGTAATTGAATCAAAGGTTGAATATATTAGCTTGGATTTTTTTGCTCATCATGCGGATTTAGTAAAAAATGGAACAATTCCAAATGCGTTGAAGTCTTTATTGATTGAAGGTATTAGAGTGTAGATAAAGAAGCATCAGGTATAGAAATATATCTGGTGCTTTTAACAATTAAAAAGTAGGGAGAAAGAAATATGTCGCATATTAATTTTGATTTTTTAACAGATAGTATATTATTTGGAAGCAATTTAGAGGATGACTTTGAAGCGTTAAATGAAGGTATTTTGCGGGAAGAATTGGCAAGATATCGAGAATACGTTTTAGAAAATTTCAATGAGATTAAAAAAGAAGTAATCATGGATAACAGAAAAATAACAGTTACAATTGAATCTTTCGGAAAACGTCCGGACAACAATATATTAAAGCAGTTAGCACTGTATATTGATTGTGTATTAATTGCAGATCCTTTATTTAGTTTTACAGAAGAAAAAAATGAAATAAATGATGCGTGGACAGAATATTTAGGAATAAAAAATGATGGTTTAATAGACAGAAAAAAATTGTCAGAGGCATTGAAATATATGAAGAGCATAACGAATCTAATTGTTTGTGATTATGTAAAGTTTGTGCCGATTTCGATTTTACACGAGGCTCCCAAAGAAGTTCCTATTAGATTTGATGAATATAATTTTTCTGAAGTGCTCCCAAAGGGGGTTATGAACTTTTTAAGAAAAAATATTGAAGTGCATAATATAAAAAGAACGAAAGGAGGGGTAAGAGTATATTTGGATGAGCCATTAAAAAAAGGAACAGGATTATATATGTCATTTCCGGGATGCCCAGAACGTATGGGTGAAATTGTTCAATATACAAATATGCAATATATTTCTGAAGATTCAACGGGGCGCATGTTAGTGAAAATAGGGACTCCGGATACAATAACAGATGAGGAATTTAGAATATGGCTTAATCAGTCAATAAATACTGCTTCTCAAAAATTATATGCGGAAACGTACCAAGAGTTATATTTTTCTCAGATGCTACATTCAATGTATATGACAAGATCCCAATTAAAAGCTGATTTGTTAGAAATGGATATAAAAAATGACTCTATGTATAGTTCAATTGCAAATCTAGCTCTTAAACTAGAGGTTCCGGTATTTTGTAATGTTGATTTAAAAGATATAATTGAAATAAGACAAAATTATGGTCAGAGCTTTAGAAATTTTAGAAGTAAACTGGGCGAAAAATTGATAAAGTTGAATGGACTGAAGGACGATGAAATGTTAAAGAGGGAATTAGATGCTGTATCATATGAAATAACGGAAACATATATAAATGATATTGCTAAAGAAATTTCATCTCTAAAAAGATCTATTGGAATGGATGGAATAATTTTAACTGGAACATTATTGACAAGTTATGCAACTGGTGGATTATCATTACTTGGGTCGGTTGCGGCAACTATTTCCGCAATGAAAGATTCTACAAAACTATTTGGAGATGTACGAGAAAATCCAGGATATTTTTTATGGAAGATTGATAAGAAAAATAGAAGAAAATGGTAATAAGAAAGAGAGCGTTGGTAAGGTATGTGTTGGAGTGAACCAAGAATAAAATTTTGTGACAATGACATAACATCCTCCCCACTGATTTTGTGACAACAATATAACGTCCTCCGTCCAAAAACAACGGTTTTATGGGAAAAATCGAAGGAAAAAAAGGTCAAAAAGTTTGTAGCAATGACTTGACATCCTCGGGAGCACTTTGTATAGCTCAGAGCATTCCAAAATGAGTTATACTGCATAGAGATTGATTTCATAAAAAAATATATCGTATGATGCAATTGTAATTTGAACGAGATATATACGGAGGAATATGCATGGAAAATGAAATAGTATTATTTGAAACAGAAGATCATGAAGTCAAGTCACATGTTCCAGTGGAAAATAATACAGTATGGCTGAACAGAAAGTAACTGGCAGAATTGTTTGGCAGAGATGTTAAGACGATAGGAAAGCATATTAATAATGCTTTAAAGGAAGAGTTGGATAATTCAGTTGTCGCAAATTTTGCGACAACTGCTTCTGATGGAAAAGTATATCAGGTAGAGCATTATAATCTTGATATGATTATATCAGTAGGATATCGGGTAAAATCTCGCAGAGGCGTAGAATTCCGAAGATGGGCAAATGATATTTTAAAACAATATATTCTTAATGGTTGCGCCATAAATGAAAAGCGTTTAATTGCCCTGGAGAAAACGGTAGACATACAGACTAAAATGTTAGCGTGTACATTGGAAGTTGAAGAAGAGGACATATTGAAGGCAGTAAGTCTATATACAGAGGCGTTGACGATGTTGGATCAATATGACCATCAAACGATTGAAAAACCAGAAGGAAATCAACCAATATACAGAATTACATATGATGAATGTTGCGCCATGGTAAATGCTATGGAGGATACATTTCAGCCAGATGTTTTCGGTGTGGAAAAAGAAAAAGGTAAGGTGGAAGGAATCATTGCAGCAGTCTATCAGAGTGTGTTTGGTGGAGATGTTTATCCATCTTTGGAAGAAAAAGCTGCAAATTTATTATATTTCATGATAAAAGATCATCCCTATGCGGATGGCTGTAAGCGAATCGAAGCGTCTTTATTTTTGGAATTTTTGGATAGAAATAATTTTTTGTATAAAAATGGAGAAAAAAGAATAAGTGACGGTGCATTGGTGGCAATAACATTGATGATTGCTGAATCAGATCCTGTGGAAAAAGATATCATGGTTAATTTGGTTATAAATTTATTAACATTATAAATTCGGGAGATATTAGTAAAGAGGGATACATGGAATATCGAAGCATGCAATCTGGATTTGTTGCGTAGGTTAGTAAGAAAATTAGAAAAAGAAAATATAGAATATGATCCTGAATAGGGTGACAGAATCATCAAACGTTATATTACAAGAGATATGTTATTGAAGATAACCTGAATGCCATTGTGTGTTCAGTGGTAAGACAGCTGCTTGATATGACGGATTCTTTCAAGAAGAAACTGGACAAGCAGAGTCGCATCAGCAGACAGGACAATATGCTTCTGGCAGAGAAGCTTGCTGGACTACAGCAGACATTGAGTGTGATGAAGAAGTATTCTGATGCAGAGAAACTGACACAGAAAATAGTGCAGGAACTGATTGATAAGATTATTGTTATGGATCCGGAGCATGTGGAGATTGTCTGGAAATTTAAGGATGAGGTTAGAAATAAAATAAGAGAATTTGTAGCAATGACGTAACATCCTCGGGGCATTCTGTACAGCACAAAGTCTCCCTGAAATATAAAAAACCCGATCCCCCGGACCAGTACAGACAAAGTTCCGGTGGATCGTTTTACTATATCAGTGAATCTGTTGGCCCACTGTCTTTGCACTTTTCCGGTTCAGCCAGAGGAAGAAACCGATGTTCAGACAGATACCGACTGCTGTGGACACCGGAGCTGCAAGACCGATTTTGGTCAGGCTGGCATTCGGTTGGATACTCATATAATAGGACAGGGGAAGTCGGATCAGAAGAGTCTGAATCAGTCCCTGGCACATCACCCAGAAGGTTTTGTCATTTCCGTTAAAATATCCGATCATACTGAACAGCACGGCAGTAAGCAGTGTCTCCGGGGCAAAGCCTTTCAGGTAGGCGTAGGCGTTCCGGATAACGGCACTTTCGGTAGTGAAGAAACCGGAGAGAACATCGCCCTTTAACAGCACGAGAGCGAAGACAAAACAACCGAAAAACAACCCCACACCGATACCGGTAAACATGGATTGTCTGGCGCGCTTCTGATTGCCGGCACCCACATTCTGAGAAACGAAAGATGCCATGGACTGCATCAGAGAGCTTGGGATCAGCATGGCAAAGTTTACGATCTTACAGGCGACCCCGTAACCGGAGGAAGCTTCGAGTCCCAGACGGTTCACAAAGGCACATAGAGCTAGAAAAGAAAGCTGCGTCAGACACTCCTGCAAAGCCAGAGGAAGACCGATGGTAAAGAACTTTCCACACTGATCGTTCAGACGGAAATCAGACCTGCAGATCTTAAATGGCAGTTTCTTCTTTATCAGAAGAATAACCGCACACACCACACTGACAGCTTGTGCAAAAACGGTGGCGAGGGCTGCTCCGGCAGCATCCAGATGGAGTCCGGCAACGAGGATCAGATCACCGCCGATATTGACGATACAGGCAACAAGAACAAAGAGCAGCGGTGACTTACTGTCTCCCAGACCACGGAAGATCGCGGCCATCAGGTTATAGGCAACGATGAAGAAAATACCGCTTCCGCAGATGCGGACATAACTGGTGGTCAGATCCACCGCTTCGGCAGGTGCCTGCATAAGTACGGCGATGGGATGTGCAAAAACAACCATCAGGAAAAATAAAACAATGGAAATTGCCGCAAAAACGATAACTCCGCCACCGATCACAGAACCGATCCGTTCCGGCCTTTTTTCACCCAGATAGCGGGCGATGAGAATAGTGATCGCAGTAGCAAACTGGATCACGACAAAAGTAACGAGATTTAGTACCTGGCTTCCTGTGGAAACCGCGGAAAGTCCGGAGGTGGAACCGAATCTTCCCACCACCAGTAAGTCAACGGCTCCATAGGCAGCCTGTAATACCAGCGCTCCCAGGATCGGAAGCATAAAGAGGGCAAGCTTTTTCAGAATACTGCCCTGTGTAAAATCATTTTTTGCATTTGTCAAGGTCAGGTCTCCTTTCACACATAATCTGATGTACCGCATCGATGGTGCGGATCGTACATTTCACATCTTCTTCCGGGATATCTTCCATAAAAGAGGTGAGAGTGGTAAAAAACTGTTCGTTGTAGATGCGGGACAGTTTCCTACCGGCTTCTGTAAGAGAAAGATAGGTGATACGACCGTCTTCGGAAGAGGCAGCCTTTTTCAGATAGCCTTTGGCCTCCATCGCTTTCACCGTCCGTGTCACACCGGGTCTCGGCAGATCCAGTGCATCGCTGATATCCGATATCTTTGCCCGGACACCCTGCTTCTCCAGCATCTCAATAATATCCAGATAATGAATATACGCAGGAGTCACCCCCGCCGGCAGAGGCGGAAGCATTCCCCGGACCCGCTGCGCCAGATAACAGGCATCCATCATACGTTTCATAAGTTCAACATTCATTGTGATACTCCTTTAATAGTTACTAATGATAATTATCAACGGTAATTATAAGAAGACAGAAAAGAAATGTCAAGAGATTATTCCAAGGTTACTGTTTACATTGCAGTTTCCGGTAGAATCAGGTAGAATAGAGCACAGAAACATAAATCATATATGGGGTAAACATGGATGAAGAAAAGAGAAAAACGAGTAGCCTATATCCTTCGGGCAGGGATGACGGTACTCACGATAATACTGATTATTTTGTTTTTCGGTATCATGTCGCTGGTCAGTGACCTCCAGGGAACGGCAAGGGTCGTAAACTATGCCGGACTGGTTCGCGGAGAAACCCAGCGGGTGATCAAACTGGAAATGTCAAAGAAGCCGGATGACGAGATGATAGCGACTGTGGAAGCGATCATCAACGGACTTCGTTTCGGAAGTGACGAACTGGATCTGGTACGGCTGGAGGATACAGAATTCCAGGGAAAAATGGATGAACTTGCAGCTTACTTTACGGAATTAAAAGAAGAAATCTCGAAAGTACGGCAAAAAGGCTATGAACAGACAGCAATAATCAGCATGAGCGAGAATTTTTTCCGGATGTGTGATGAGGTAACCGGGATTGCGGAACGATATTCACAAAAAAGAGCGACTGCATTGAATCATCTTGAAAAGATTGTAGTTGCAGATATTGTCTGCCTGGTACTTCTGATCGGTGTAGAACTGCTTCGGGCACTCCGCTTTGCGGCACAAAACAGGATCCTGCGAAAGAAAATCTATCTGGATGAATCCACAGGACTGCCGAACAAAAACAAATGTGAAGAGATCCTGAGCGATCCCACCCCTCTCGGAGAAGAAGAGAGTACAGCCGTCTGTGTGTTTGATCTGAATAACCTGCGGGTCATCAATAACAATCTGGGACATGACAAGGGAGACGAATATATCCGTTCCTTTGCCGAACAGCTTCGCCTCGCGGTAGATCCGGAAAACTTTGTCGGCAGGGACGGAGGAGACGAATTCATCGCGATTTTTCAAAAGACTGACCACTCGAAGATGCGGGAGACCTTAAAAAAGATCCGCACACAGATGAAAAACTACTCCGCAAAACACCCGGAGATGCCGATCAGCTATGCGGCAGGGTACGCAATCTCCCTGGACTTTGCCGGTTCCACCCTCCGGGAACTGTTCCGGCTGGCGGATAAAAACATGTACGTGGACAAAAACAGGGCAAAGATCGAAGAAGCGGCACAAAAACAGCAGAAAGCCTACGAACTGCTGGAATGGATCAAAAAAGAAAAATACCATTTTTCGGACTGTCTGTACTGTGATGCCCTGATGGATCAGTATGAGATCCTGCGGTCAAGCACCGGATACTTTCTTGCGGAAGACGGTAATTATTCCGGGGCGGTGGAACAGATCGTGGAAGAACTGGCAACCGACCGGGTAAGAAAAGAATTCTGGGAGACCCTGCAGCTTACCTCCCTGGAACAGCAGCTGACAAAGGACAACCCTCAGCTGGAGATTCCCTATCGCTACAAAAGAGAGAATGTGGTTCACCGGGGAAGAGTGATCCTGAGATTTCTGGATGCCACAGAAAATGGAAGACTACACCATTTTATCCTGGGACAGGAGAGATTCCGGGACAGCAGGCAGAACCAGGTGGATGAAAAACAGGAACTGATCCGCTATTACGAGCAGATGAAACAGTCTATTCTGGAAAACAGCAATTATGTAGACGCATTAATGGAAACTGCGGAAGCGGTGTATACCGTAGATCTGACCAATGACTGCCTGGAAAATGCATTCTACCATGTGAAACGTGAAAGCATTATTATCAACCGGGAGATGCCATGCTCTTACGATGCCTACTGCAGAGAACGGAGTCAGAAGGTGACAGACGATACGCTGGAAAGCTACCGGATCATGGATTCCTCGGAAAAACTGCTGAAACGCTTCCGGGAAGGGGATAAACAGATCACCGTAGAGTACCGGGAAGAAAAACAGGATGGCAGGATGATCTGGCTTCAGAAGACGATCCTGATGTCTCAGGAACTGCTGTATGACCGGGAGACCGGAAAAGAACACAGTGCTGTACATGGAATTATCCTGTTTAAGAACACTTCGGAATTCCATAAAAAAGAAGAAGAGGAAAAAGAACGGCTGCAAAAAGCGGTGCAGGAGGCCGATGCAGAAAGCAAAGCCAAGACAGACTTCATGAACCGCATAAGCCATGATATCCGTACACCGATCAACGGCATCATGGGGATGCTGGAGATTCTTCGGAAAAATGCACACAACCCGGAGAAGATGGAAGAATGTATGGATAAAATACAGGTATCTGCCGATCATCTGCTGGCGCTTGTCAACGATGTACTGGATATGAACAAACTGGAAACCAATCAGATCCAGGAAGAGAATGAACCGTTTGACCTTGAAGTGCTGATGCGGGAAGTGGCGGTACTGATGAATCCACTTCTGGAACAGAACCAGATCACACACCGGGTACACCGGAAAAATATACAGCACACAGCACTGAAAGGAAGCCCGTTACAGCTGCGCCAGATCATGCTGAACCTGTTCAGCAATGCGGTCAAATACAACAAACCGCAGGGATCCGTGGATACCGACGTGGAAGAATTATCCTGTGACGGAAAAACAGCCTGGTACGAATTCAGAATCGCAGATACCGGTATTGGCATGAGCGGGGACTTTGTAAAGAATCAGCTGTTTGAGCCGTTCACCCAGGAACAATACGGAGCCAGAACACGCTATCAGGGAACCGGACTTGGAATGTCGATCGTCAAAGGTCTGGTGGAAAAGATGGGCGGAACCATTCAGGTGGAGAGCGTCCGTGGAGAGGGAACCACATTTACCTTCCGTCTGCCGTTCACCGTCAGTGAGACAGCCGCTTCAGAAACAACCACAGTGGGAGAAGATATATCGGATCTCCTCCGTGACCGAAGGATCCTTCTGGTAGAGGATAATGAGATCAATATGGAGATCGCACAGTTCTATCTGGAAGAAGCAGGGGCAAAAGTAGAAAAAGCATGGAACGGGCAGGAAGCAGTAGCTTTGTTTTCCCAAAACCCTGCCGGCAGTTTCGATGCGATCCTGATGGATGTGATGATGCCTGTGATGGACGGCATGGAAGCCACACAGCGTATCCGTGATCTGAAACGGGAGGATGCGGCGTCGATTCCGATCATTGCGATGACTGCACAGACGACAGCAGACATCCGGGAAATCTGCCGCAAAGCAGGAATGGATGACTATATCGCAAAACCGATCCGTGAGGAAGAACTGGCGAAGGTGATCAGAAAATCGTGGAAAGCAAAAAAAGTGTAATGCTTTGCGTTGACAAAGAAGAGATTACTGACTAAAATAAAATCAGCGAGAAGTCGCTTCCGGGAGATACCATACCGGAGGCGATTTACTTTTCTATGATAAAAACGAGGAGTAGATGAGGGGAGGGAACCATATGGATAATCAGTTACCGGAACTCAAAGTGAATATGTTGGGAAGGTTCTCCATAACCTATGGAGAACAGCCGATAACCTTCAAGAGAAACTCGGCAACCAAAGCAGTAAAACTACTGCAGATTCTGTTACATTCCAGTCTGGTGGAGGACCGCGGGAGCACAGGAATTCCCAGAGCACAGCTGCTTGACGATCTCTTTGGAAGAGAAGAGCTGGCAAATGTGGGCAATAACCTGCGTGTGACGGTATTCCGTCTGCGCAAGATGCTGATCGAGGCGGGACTGCCGGAATATGAGTATATCGTAAAAGAAAAAGGTGTCTTTTACTGGCGCAGCCCGATGAAAGTGGATCTGGATGTGGCACGCTTTATGGAACTTGTCAGAGAAGGAGAAGAAGAAGTAGACGAAACCAGGAAGATGAATCTGTGGGAGAAGGCCTGCAGGCTGTACAAAGGAGAACTTCTTCCGATGCAGTCCGGAGAAGACTGGGTCATCATGAACAGCGTCCGTTACAAAGACAAATATTCCAAGATACTCCGCCGGCTGTGTGCCTACAGAAAAGAACAGCACGAATACGACACCATTCTGGAACTGACAGACAATGCCATCGAGATCTATCCGTTCGACGAATGGCAGTCCTTAAAAATTGATGCCCTGATGGGTATGAACCGCTACAAAGAAGCATATCAGCTGTACGATGCGACTTCAAAAATGTTCTTTGAAGAACTGGGAATCACACCATCCGAGCGCATGATGAACCAGTTCCAGGAGATGAGCGAACGGATGGGAAGAAAATACCATGCGGCAGGAGAGATCAAGGAAGACCTGAAAGAACCGGAGTACGAAGACGGTGCCTTCTACTGCAGCCTGCCAAGCTTCCGGGATAACTACCGGCTGGTGCGTCGGCTGATCGAGCGAAACGGACAGTCCGCATTCCTTATGGTATGCTCCCTGACAGACGGCAACGGCCATCCGATGGAAAACCGGGAAAAGCTGGATGTGATGTCCATGGAACTGCACCGGGCAGTAAAAAACAGTCTGCGCCGCGGAGATTCCTTTTCCAAATACAGCCCGTCTCAGTTCCTGATCCTTCTGGTCGGCACCAACCAGGAAAACTGTGACATTATCTTCCGGCGTATCGCCGCACGGTTCACACAAAAACATGGATCCTGGAACAAATATCTGGAATATTACGTATCATCCATCGCAGACGTGGAGAATCCAAATGCAAGATTAAGCTTTCAGAAAAATGAATTTCGCTGGAAATAGGCAACAGGAACAGGAGTGTGAAACATGAGTCAATTTTGGAATGGAGAAGTACTGGCAGCACCGAACCTGATCACGGTGTGTGTGGACGAAAGTCAGGCCAGCGAGATATCCGGCCGACTATATCACGGTTATTCCCAGGAGCCACAGTCCTTTGAAAATGTCGTGCAGCTGATCCGTTACATGGCAGACTTTTACGACAGCATTCGTTTTCCGGAATCCTCCGTGGTCCTTCGGGAGTTCACTTCGGAAAAGCGTGCGATGGAGGAACTACATGAAAAAAGTATGGAATATCAGCAGCTGATGGAACAAAGCGGCATCTGTGCCACCTTCCACATCTTTGTCAAATACCGCCAGAACGCCACCTGGCAGGGCATCCTTGCATGGAAAGAAGGACATCAGGAAATGGAATTCTGCAGTGTCCTGGAACTGATCATCGAGATGGATGCCATACTGGGAAGAAAATAAAAGTACGGAAAAAAGCAGGAACTCTTAGGAAAGATAAGGATTCCTGCTTTTTACTGTACAGGCGGAAAACATCAAAAAGTATTACATTTCACATCCGGGTAATTCGATCACAGATCGGAACAAAATGAAAGAGTAAAAAAAAACGAGTTTCTTCTATATATAATAGGAGCCACCGGACCGATCTCAAAAACCCTGTCATAAACCATAAATTCCCACATACAATATAAGTAATGAGGCAAAAACTCGTCAGAGAAACGGACGAATCCAAGGAAATACAGCAGATTCCACATATATCACCAGCAGACGGACATAATTACGCCAACAGGGAACAGGATCCGCACCGATATCAAAAAACGTTACAGAATCCAACAAAAATAAAAAAAACACAAAATATATAATGAGTGTAATGCTTTTAGTAATGGTGAGTCTATTATAATACATATATAAAAACAGAGTACAGAAGGAGGTGGAACAGCTGTGAGCGATTCTACTAAAAAGACGGAGACCTTTATCTTAAATATTTACAACAGGCAGAATGCCACCTGGCAGGGTTCGGTGACCTGGGTGGAAAAAAAAGAAAAGCAGCAGTTCCGCAGCGCTTTAGAATTATTAAAACTGATAGAGAGTGCTTTGGATGAAGAGGAGGGAGAAAACCATGAAAAGTAGAAATAAAAAAAGACTTCTGGCATTGGTGCTTTGCATGGTCGTTGCCATAAGCAACAGCAGCTTCATATTCGCATCCGAGACCGGACAGGCCGAATACCCACAGGAAGCGGAAGTACAGACTCAGGACGAAGCCGTTGCCAATGACATGGACGTGGCTGCCTACGCAGCAGATGAAGGCCAGGCAGTAGCCGATGAACAACCCGCAGCCGTGGAACAGGTTGCCGCAGAACCGGCCGCAGAACCGGAAACAACCGCCGAGAACCAGGCAGCCCAGCCGGTAGCGGAAGCACCTGCAGCGGAACAGCCGACAACAGAGGCACCTGCAGCAGAGACACCGGCAGACCAGGAACCTGCAGCTGTACCGACCGAGGAGACAGCTCCCGCAGCAGAGAATGCTACAGCGGAAACTCCTGAGGAAGATGCAACACAGGCGGAAGCTGAAAACCAGCAGCTCACATGGAGTCAGGATGTTGGAGATACAACCGTTAACGTAACCGCAGAAGCAGGAGCACTTCCCGCAGACGCACAGCTTTCCGTAACAGAGATCACTTCAGAAGACGAAGTAAAGGAAATCGAAAAAGCAGTAGAAGAAAAAGCGATCGAAGAACAGTTTTCCATCAAGAATATCTTCTCCTACGATATCAAATTCCTGGTAAACGGATCTGAAGTACAGCCAACCACTCCGGTACAGGTCAGTGTAGACACTCCGGAAATCACATCCGGTGAGGATGCAGCAGTACTGCATGTGGATGACAATAATGTAGCGGAAGATATGAACGGTGCTGTTGATGGAGAAGGAAAAGTCGTATTCGATGCTCCGCATTTTTCCAAGTATGTCATTGTACAGACAGGTAATTCGAAGATTAACGTTACCATCGAATATTATGATGATACTACCCAGGATCCAAAGACTATGATATATGCAAGCAAAAAGGAATTATCACCTGGGGAAAGCATAAGCAATTATGACATAGCTGATAACTGGAACATAAATTATGCAGAGAAGAGTACTGCAGATGGAAGCTTCGAACGCATATCAAATCTTAACGAAATCAAAGTCGTAAGTGATTGCACAATTAAGGTTTATTATACTCCTCAATATGAGAGGTTTCCTGGAAGTACTATATTTTATGACTATACAGTTAAAGCAGGAAAAAAAGAAAGCTATTTGTTGGGCAATAGCTATTATTCATTTAATCAGTTGACAAATGATAAATCACCAAATGTTAGTGGTGATCAAAAACTTATTGCAGGAACGAATACTAATGACCAAAATTATGAGCAGTATCGAAAGTATCAGATTAGTTTGCCAAGTAGATTGCCAGATGGTAACGTTGGTCCAACAAAAGATGCAAACTGTTGGACTGGAAGCGATAGTACAATTCCAAAATTACTAAAGGGAATTGATGATAAAGGAAATGTAATATTCAATTACGCAGAACCGGGATTTTTTGTAGATAGTGATTTTAGCATTGAATACAGAGCATCTTGGAATAGCAGTGCTGAAGAGAGATTTCTGAGAAAAGTCTATAAAAACTACACTCTGGTTTTTGACCGAAATGGTGATACGTATACACTTAGTGGCGTAGAAGATGGCGGAAAAAACTGGGTTACAGGCGCAGGAAACAATTTCTATCCGTTAGACAAAGTGCTACCTTCTTATGAAGAGAGTGAAAGAGGCAATAACCATAACAATTATTTCGGAATGCGATATGATGTCACATTCAAAATCGGTGATTATGTAGGACCACTTAATTACGAATTCACAGGTGACGATGATTTATGGGTAGTCCTCGATGGTAAGAAAATAGTCATTGACCTTGGCGGTATTCATAGTGAAGCAACAGGAACCGTTGATTTGTGGAAGTATATTGGCCAGGCAGCAGATCTGTCAGAAGCACAAAAACAGCAGAATCATACATTGACAATTCTTTATATGGAACGTGGTGCATACAAATCTAATTGTCGAATGAAGTTTACTCTTCCATCAGCGAAGATACAGCAGGTCAATCAGACAAAGATGACAAACATTTCATTCTATAAAACAGATGCAAAAGGAAAAGGTCTTCCTGGTGCACAGTTTAGTTTAATGAATGACAGCACACAGGCTACAATGCCTGCAGTTTCCGACAGTGAAGGATTAGTTCAGTTCCAGCAGCTCGTAGAAGGAAACTATACATTAACAGAAACACAGGCACCAAAAGGTTATGTTACACCAGCAACCTCATGGAAAGTAAAAGTAACTGCTGATAGTAATAAGAATTTAAGTGCAAAGATATACCTGGCAGATGGTAGAGAGCTTGGAAAGCTTACCGGTGGTGAATACCAGATTATCAACTCAGCGAGCACACCAGTACAACCCCCAACACCAGGCATTGTTGAAACAAAGAAAGAACTGTCTCATGAAAAGTATATTGCTAAGAATGAAGATGGTACATACAATCTTACATTAAATGTGTCAGGTGCAGTTGGAAGCGAGTCCTATGCGAATAAGCTGGATGTACTGTTCGTGATGGATACGTCGAACAGTATGAAATGGGCAATGACATATAGTGGAGATAATTCCAATAAGTATTTGTCAGATTACAAAACCAATTCAACTAGTCGTTTCTACAATCAGCAAAAAGCTGTAGAAGATGCTATTGCGAAATTGAAAAACAAGAAAAATGTAGATGCTCAATTTGCAGTTGTGTCGTTTGATACAGAAGCGGGTATTGAAACAGATTGGACGAATGGAACAATTTCTTATCCTACAAAAGTTGCAAAATATGATGATAGTAACGAAGATGCAGGTGGAACAAATTATCAAGCAGGGTTGAGAAAAGCGGACGAATTACTAAAAAAAGGAAGAACCGATGCAACAAAAATAGTTGTATTTCTATCAGATGGAGATCCGACTTTTTACTACGATACAAATAGATATGGACAAGAAAAGGTTTATGGTAGCGGATCAGGATATGATGAAGACGCAATGACTAAGGCCCAAACTCAACTTGGAACAATGAGTATGAACTACTTCTACACAGTGGGAGTTGGCCCTGAAGCTAGTTACAATCATTTATCAAGTCTGATCAGCAGTGCTCCTAGTGGAACAGTAACTGGCAGTTACAACGGCACGGACTCAAGTAATTTGAAAAATGCTTTTGATTCAATCATCAGAGATGCTACAGACCTTCTTTGTACAGATGTAACTGTAACCGATACGTTAACCGATGAAGTTGAATTAGTTAATCAAGATTTACAGGTGGTTGTCAAAGATGAAACTGGAAAGGTTATCACCAAACTGAAAGATGTTTCAGGAGATAAAGTAGCCGTATCAGAGATTATAACTGTCAGTACAGCGAAAGACTCAAACGGCAAGACTCAGATTATTATGCATTTTAAATCTGATTATAAGCTGGAATCAGGTTACACATATTATGTAACAGCAAAAATCCAGCCAACTACAAAAGCCTATCTGAAGTATCAGAATGAAAGCTATACAGACACTGGTGATAAAAATACAGACGAATATCTTGGTACAGGCAAAAAACCTGGAAATGATACTAGGAATGATGGAACATCTTCAGAACAAAATGGATTCTATTCAAACGTATCAGCTAATGTAACATACAAGTACAATAACAAAACATATACGAAACCTTATGCGAAACCTGTTATACAGGTAAATGACAGTACAGTTTCTCACACAGTGGATAAGAAGTGGGAAAATGACTCAGATAAAGTAGCAGTTGTTGTCGAGTTGAAGGCCTATGTAACAAAAGCGGCGGATTCTGAAATAAACGCTGATAATCCGAAGTATCTTACAAGTGCAGATGTAAAAAATCTTCCGACGTCCATGCAAGTTAATTTGTCAGAAACAAAGAATTGGACATATAGGTGGGAAAATCTGCCAACTAAATACTTCTACGAAACTGCGGATGGTATCAAAGAAACAGATATCCATTACACAGTAGAAGAAGTCCAGACAGATGCGACAAAGGCATTTTACGGTCAGGTTACTGAGTCAAGTGATGGAAAGACCACTACGATTCGGAATAAGAAGAAAGATCAGGAAGATAAGCCGTTTATTGAAGTGACAAAAACATTTAAAGGGCTTACAAAAGATCAGATTCGAGAGTTGGCAGAGGCAAGTAGTCCGTATACAATTACATTGACTCATACTAAAACAAATACGACTAAACCGCTTACAATGGATGCAAGTGAATTAGACCGTATTCTTCGGGGCAGTGATGATGAAAAAGTATGGACATACACCTGGAAACTGGAAGATTGTTTGGATGGCACATACAAAGTCAGCGAAAGTAATTACAGTAAAGAAGGATACGATGTAACCGTCACTGTCAATGGACAACAAGTTACAGATTGGACTGATTTTTCAGTAGTTACAAAGCAAGCAACAATAAGCGAATATAAACAATCTGGAAAGACTACTACGTGTTCACCAAAAGAGTTTACTATAGGCAAAGTTAATTTAATTGTTGCAAAGCTCACTGCGAACGAAGAATATTTTGTGTGGACAAGCACACCGGTAAGCATCAGTGAACGTAAAGAGATAGTGAAATTGATAAATGATAAAATCGATGGAATCAAAGGAATCGGATTTAGTCCAGAAGTAGAATTACAAAAATGCTATTTCTATAGTGGAAATGGAATAAATGACACGTTGGTATTCAGAAATGGTGAGATCAAGTATGACGGGCAGGATAAACTTACGTTTGATGCATCAAAACAGTGGTCTATGTTTGCAGCTGGAACGTACACATTTACCGAAACACAGAACGCCGAGATTCAAATTACCAATAAGTATACCGAACAGACTGCAGATTTGAATTTGGTCAAAACTTCAGTGAACGGAACGAAATTTGATGGTGCAGAATTCAAACTGTATAAGAAGAATGATAAGGAAGAATATGAACTTCAGAAATTTGCTTATACAGATGATTCTGGAAAGCCTCAGACAAAAGAAACCATTCAGGTAATAAATACCGATACATCGGAAGCTGAACTCAAAAATCTTCCGTCCGGACAGTACTATCTGGAAGAAGTAAAGGCACCGGAAGCTTGTATGTTGCTAGCAGACAAGATTTACTTCAAACAGGAAAAAGGTGTGATTACTTTAACAGACAAGGATGGAGCAAAACTTGCAACTTCACCTACAATGTGGGATCTTTCGAGCAAAGATGGAAAATATACGCTAACTGTTAAAAATGAGATTATCTACGATCTTCCATCCACCGGACACTCCGGAATCTTCAACATCCTGATGAGTGGAATCCTGCTGATGTTCGCAGGCATTCTGATCAAATACAAGATGAAAGGCAAGGAGGTGCTGAAAAAATAAGAAACCTTAATATTTCAGTGGCCTCCAAGCCACAACAATGATTTCCAGTGCAAATAAAAGAAGAGAACAGCACTGAAAATAAAAGAGAGGAAATAAAAAAGAAAAGGAGAAAATCATATGAGTAAAGTGAAAAGAATTTTATCAGTGATTATGGCGATGGTAATGGTACTGGCTATGAGCGTACCGACATTCGCAGGAACAGTAACACCTTCAAAGATTACAGTAAACAATCTGGATACAAAGGCCACTATTACCTGGTTACAGATTATAGAACCAAGCCAGTCTACTGCAACAGGTTGGACATTTACTAATGGAGCGTTGGCTGAGTTCCAGAAAGTTAAAACATTCAGAGGATTAGATGAACAGCAGATCCTTTGGAAATTGATTAAATATGCTGATAAAGATAATAAAGTGACTGCACCTGCAGGTACAACAGCGGCAACAGCAGCAGATTTCCAGGCTGCAATGGCAAATGTAGAGCAGAGTTTGGGAAATTCATATGTGAATACTGATGTAACAGACAATGAAATTACAGCAAGAAAAGCTGGTGTTTATGCTATCAAAGCTACAACTACAGATACAGCTAACTATGCATATAGCCCGATGGCAGCATTTGTATCTTTCAAACCATATACAACTGCTCCTGAAGCATTAGATAATGTAACAGTAAACGCAAAAAGAACAACAATTAAAATCGAAAAAACAAGTTCTGAAACTGATGGTGTAGTAGAAATCAATAAAGAAGTTGAATATACAGTAACTACAAACGTTCCGTATATTTCAGATAATGTTGCAGATCAAGACGTTAAATACACTATCACTGATAAAATTACCGGAGCAGAGTATAGTGCGAAAAATGGTAAACTGGATGTCACAGTGATATTAGGTGAAGGAGCGACTGCGAAAACAGAAACACGTCAGGTAACGGTTACACCTGAAACAACAGGACAGAGTTTTGTTTTAGATTTGAGTGATATCGCAAAAAATAGAAAAAATGCAAACTTATCACTTGTTATTAAATATAAAGCAATTGTTAAATCTGAAAAAGTAGAAAATACCGTTGTACCAAATGATGGAAAACATACTTTCACACCAAAAACAAATACTTTGTATACTGCAAAAATCACAATGACAAAAACTGATGACGCAAGTGTTAAGTTAGAGGGAGCAGGATTTGTTGTTTACAGGGTTGATGGCGAAAAAACATATTATGCATTAGTTGAAAAAGATACCTCCAAGTCTAACAACGAATACGTTGTGACAGGATGGACAGAAAACTTTGAAACAGCAAAAGCAGAGAACAATCTGGTTATGACAGACTCCAAAGGTAAAGTTGTTGTAAGAGGTCTTGATGACACCTATACATATAAGTTTAAAGAAGTTAAAGCACCAGAAGGATACTCTGTTAATACCGATGATTCTACTGCAACATGGGATGTGTCAACAGATGAAAAGCCACAGACACCAGACAAACGTACTGGTACAGCTAGCATGACTGATACAAAACTCTCCGCTCTGCCATCCACTGGTGGTATCGGTACAACAATCTTCACAATCGGCGGTTGCGCTATCATGATCGTAGCAGCTGGTCTGTTCTTCGCAACAAGAAGAAAAACTCAGAAATAATGAACAATAAGGAACCCCGTACACTCTCAGGAGGAACGGAAGAACCCATGAAAACGGGGCGGCTCGCCCGCCCCGTTTTTGATAAAAAAGCAATACACGACAGCATACAGATATAGCATTAGAGTTGAAACAAGATACAACAGTAAGGAGAGCCCGGATGAAGAAAAAAATATCAATTGTATTAGCAGGAATTTTGTTTTTAGCCGGTTTGTCCTTGTTGCTGTATCCGCTGGTGGCAAATCAGTGGAATAACTACAGACAGAGCCGACTGATCTCGGAATATGAATCTGTAGTAAAAGACGAATCAAGGAAAGGAACCATCAATTATGAAAAGGAATGGGAGCGGGCCAATGCGTATAACCAGTCTCTTCTTCCAAGCATCCTTCCCGATTCTTTCGCAATCGCAGCAGCATCCGATAAGCCCGGTGAGGAATATATGTCCTGTCTGAATATTCTGACAGATGAGATGATGGGATATGTGGAAGTGCCGAAGATCAACATCAAGATCCCGATCTTCCACACCACTTCGGAAGAAGTGCTCAGTAAAGGAGCCGGTCATCTGGAAGGAAGTTCCCTTCCGGTAGGTGGCGAGAATACCCATTCGGTAATCTCTGCACACCGTGGTCTTCCAAGTGCCAGTCTTTTCACAGACCTGGATCAGCTGGAAGACGGAGATCATTTCCTGATCCGTGTACTGGATCAGACACTCTGCTACGAAGTGGATCAGATCCATATCGTGGAACCGGAGAATACCAGTGATCTGGCAGTGGAGCCGGGACAGGATCTGGTAACTCTTCTGACCTGTACGCCATACGCGGTCAACACGAAACGTCTTCTGGTAAGAGGGCATCGTGTACCTTATGAGGAAGAGACGATCGAGAAGGAAGAGAAAGAATCTCCGATGAGTCTCTATACCAACTATCTGTTATGGGTAGTGGTAGGGCTTGCAGTAACCGCAGTGCTGATCATTTTCTTATGGCAGTACGACAAACGGTATAAGAGAAAAATGAAAGAAAAACAGGCAGCAGCAAGTGGGGCACCAAAAGATGCCTCTGACCGGAAAGAGGAAGAGAGATGAGAAGAAAATTATCGGGAATTCTCTTTGGTCTGCTGTTTCTGGTAGGATTTGGGATCCTTGCCTACCCCACGGTATCCAATCAGTGGAATACCTACCGGCAGAGCAGGCTGATCAGTAATTATGAACAGGCGGTCAGCGATATGCAGCCGGAGGATTACACGAAAGAGTGGGAAGCGGCGAGAGAGTTCGACAGTACTCTGGTACAGAACAATATATATGGTGATGTGTTCGGCAGTGATGATGTGGACATGAAGGACACAGACTACTGGAAGGTTCTGAATGTGGCAGGTGATGGCGTGATGGGGTATCTCTCCATCCCGAAGATCAATATCAAGCTTGCCATCTACCACGGAACCGCGGAGGATGTTTTACAGACGGGGATCGGTCATATGAATGGCACATCCCTTCCCATCGGCGGAGAGAGTACCCACAGTGTACTTGCCGCTCACAGAGGTCTTCCGGCAGCCAGATTATTTACGGATATTGACCAGTTGAAGCAGGGGGATATGTTTTATATCCATGTACTGGATGAGACGATGGCATATCAGGTAGACCAGATTCTGGATATGGTAGATAAAGATGATCACGAGACACTGGAGGAGGCACTGCAGATCCAGGAGGGGGAAGATCAGGTGACCTTATTCACCTGTACCCCATATGGTGTCAATTCCCACCGGCTTCTGGTCCGGGGAACGAGAGTTCCGTATAACGGCGAGGAAGAAGTGGAGAGTACACCGGTGGACAGCATGTTACGTGCCATCCAGAATTATTATATGTTATACTTAATCTTAGGATTAGCAGTGACACTGCTTGTGATACTGATCATGAAGTTCCTGTTTGACCGGAAGAATAAGAAACGCTCCGGTAAGACGGATGATATGTCGAAGGAGGGATAGAGGTGACTATGAAAAAGAGAATAAAAACCGCAGGGGCGCTGACCCTTGCAGCAATAACTGTTTTATCAGCAGCCGGTTTATCCAGTGTATATGGTGCTCTTGGAGTAGAGACAGGTAGGAAGTGCTCTCTTACATTTACATTGGACGACACGGAGTTCGCTGAGCTTCGTGACCTGGAGATTCCGGTGGATGTGTACAAGGTAGCGGACATTACAGAAGAAGCAGTATATGATACTACAAACTATACAGATTTTGCCAAACTGGGACTGGAAAAAGTAAGCAGTACTACCACCGCAGAGGAATGGGCACAGATGGCTGAGATGGCCATGGAGACTGTAGAGAATAAGGGAATTAAACCAACCGAAAAGGTAAAAGTTACCAAACCGGAAGGCGCAACGAAATCCACCGGTGTTATCACAGATCTGGAGACCGGTATGTATCTGGTACAGGCCGAAACCGTGCAGAGCAATGAGTACACCTATGATTTTACCCCGTACCTGGTATCTCTTCCGAATAACTATTATTCCAAAGAGAACTCGGACGATACCTGGGTATACGATGTGACAACAGGTATGAAGCCGCAGCAGACACAGCGTTATGGTGATCTGGAGATTGTCAAGGATCTGACAGAGTACAATGCTTCCCTTAAGGATGCACTCTTCGTCTTCCAGGTAGAAGGCACCAGACATAATAAACAGGTCTACAGTGATGTAGTTTCTATTAAGTTCAACCAGGCAGGTGAAAAATCAGTTCTTGTGAAACATCTTCCGGCAGGAACCGTAGTTACTGTAAAAGAAGTGTATGCAGGCGGAAGCTACAGCAACACTTCCGGTGACACACAGGAGGCAGTGATCGCTGCCGAGGGAAGTACAGACAATCCGGCAAGCGTCAGCTTTACCAATACGTACAACGGAAAACTGATCCCGGGAACCGGTATCGTGAACCATTTTGAGAATAAGGACGGCGAGTGGAGCTGGGAACAGCAGACAGATGAACCCGCCAGTGCCAATTAGGGAAAGGGGTGCAGGATATGAGAAAATTAAGTAAAAAAAGTCTTTGCCTTGCAGCCGCAGCCCTGACACTGACAGCGGGGATCAGCGCAGGAACAGCGATGGCGTATTTTACCACGTATGCGGAGGCTTCCGGTAATGTAACCCTGAATATGGGATTTACGGAGACAAAGCCTACAGAGGAATTCAGTAACTGGACCAAACATGTGACCGTGAAGAATACCGGTGATTTTGCTTGTTTTGTCC
>OIWK01000794.1_pt1 | contig 33122 bp, 29 predicted proteins | sample 1587401 | NCBI WGS metagenome assembly OIWK01 (sample SAMEA3888911, study PRJEB22519) | human gut metagenome | biome: human gut; feature: human-associated habitat; material: faeces | place: Denmark | collected 2009 | reverse complement strand
GTCCAACGATCTTGGCATTCAGTGCACCATTGATCAGGATTGTTTTTCTTACTTTCTCGATCTCATCTTCTTTAAGGAAGTAGCATCCTCTGTACTGGAACTCTGCTTTTACTGCTTCGTATACGCCCTCCAGAACAGTTACAGACTGCTCAGAAGCACAGATCATACCATTGTCGAATGTCTTGGAATGAATGATGGAGTTTACTGCAAGACGAACGTCTGCTGTCTCATCAATGATAACCGGTGTATTTCCGGCTCCAACACCAAGTGCCGGTTTTCCGGAGGAGTATGCAGCCTTAACCATTCCAGGACCACCTGTTGCAAGGATGATGTCAGCTTCTTTCATTACAAGGTTTGTCAGTTCAAGGCTTGGTACATCGATCCATCCGATGATGCCTTCCGGAGCACCTGCTTTAACTGCCGCTTCCAGAACAACCTTTGCAGCCTCAATAGTGCTTCCTTTTGCACGTGGATGTGGGCTGATGATAATCGCGTTTCTTGTTTTTAATGCGATCAGAGTTTTGAAGATTGCTGTGGAAGTCGGGTTTGTTGTCGGGATAACTGCTGCAATCAGACCGATCGGCTCTGCAATTTTCTTAATTCCATAAACCGGATCTTCTTCCACTACACCACATGTCTTTGTGTTTTTGTATGCGTTGTAGATATATTCGGATGCATAATGGTTTTTGATAACTTTATCTTCTACGATACCCATTCCTGTTTCTTCAACAGCTGCTTTGGCAAGCGGGATACGTGCTTTATCTGCTGCAGTTGCTGCTGCTTTGAAAATCTTATCAACCTGCTCCTGTGTATAGGTAGCAAAAATTTTCTGAGCTTCTTTCATTGCGGCAATCTTAGCTTCAAGTGCCTCTGGAGTATCGATAATTGCAGGGATGTTATTTTCTTTCTTTGCCATTTCTGAAATCCTCCTGTTTTTCTTTTTCGTCTTAATAGTGTAGTGTGTTGGTTGTGTGTGTTAATGAATTATCGTTAATTATTTATCAATCTTGCTGATGAGGTTATTATATGTGATTGTTAATCATTTGTCAATATACTTTATTCCTCTAAATCAATCCCACATAATCCCTCTTTTTTCGATTTTTTATGCATTTTATTCAAGTAATTTCGGGGTGCTTTTGTACATTATTATCATATAATTTGAAATTTAGATTTTTTCATTCACCTTCTTTTGAAATATTTTATATTTTTTCTGTTTTTCTATATACTTTTTTGTTTATTTTGTATATAATAATATATTATGCCGTTTCGTTAATACAGCAAAAATACTCACTGTTTTTCCAGACAAACGCTCAGCCTCCCAAGTATATCCCACAATCTTTCGCAACTGTCCGCGAGTCATTCCCCAAAAGTTCAAATAAGATTATTTGTCATATTTCTATTATGCCCCACATAAATTAAAAGATGAGAGATCTTTACTTTCTTTTAACACAATCAATCTACAAATTTATTATTGAAGGAGTATTCTAATGGGAAGCGGCAATGCAGTACGAGTAACAGAACCAGAAACATTCACATTGATACAATTAGAGGAAGAAAGACAGAAATTGAAAAAGAAAGAACTTTTAAAGAATATGCTGACCGACAGTGAGTTCAGCATCAAAGGACAATGTGCCATCAATCTTATGATGACCAAGATAGATATCATCAATACCTTTCTGCTTATGCACTATGGAAGAAACTTTATCCAGATGAAAACCGGACGACTCAAAAGCTATGACAGCGTATGCAAAAAAATGCAGAAAAAGGGGCTGGATCTGACTTTTTCCAATGCTCTAGACAAGATCAATGACCTGATCGGTGTCCGAGCGGTCTGTGCCTATGTAGATGATATCTATAAAGTAGCTGACCTTCTCCAGAAGCAGCAGGATATCCGTGTCATCAAAATCAAAGATTATATCAGACAGCCCAAGAAATCCGGCTATCAAAGTCTCCATCTGATTCTGGAAATTGCAATTCCATTTCAGGAAGAAAACCAGTGGATCAAGCTGGAGCTGCAGCTTCGGACAGCTGCCATGGATTACTGGGCTAATCTTGATCATCATCTTCGCTATAAAAGAGATCAGAAACAGGCAGCTCCTATCAACGAGGAACTGCAGCAATGTGCCTCCATGATCAGCCAGCTGGACCACCGAATGCTGGAGATCCGTAAGAAAATTGATAAAATCTGATATCAAAGCCGAAAAACTTTGTTTATTATTTCACAATAAAAGAAGCCGCGCAATGCGGCTTCTTGGTATTTAAAAAAAATATTCTTTTGCTCTACGCAAGTCCATACTCTGCTGCCAGCTTCCGAAATTCCGGAAGGGAATTACAGATTGTCTCATAAGAGACGCAGTATGCCAGTCTCACATATCCCGGGCAGGCAAAGGAGCTTCCTGGAACCATAAGAATGTTATATTTCTTACCGGCCTCACAGAACTGTTTCTCATCTGCGATCGGAGATTTCACAAATAAATAAAAAGCTCCCTGTGGTTTGATACACTCAAAACCACATTCTATCAACCCGTTGTAAAGTGTCAGACGATTTCTGTCATAGGCAGCCACATCCACCTCTGCATCTACACATTTCTGGATCACCTTCTGCATCAGAGACGGAGCGTTGACACTTCCAAGTATACGATTTGCAATCGCTGCTGCTGTAATAACTGTTGCACTGTCTTCCAGTTCATCTGGAATGACCAGATAACCAATACGCTCTCCTGGTAAAGAGAGTGATTTACTGTAGGAATATCCCACAACAGTATTCCTGTAATATTTTGTCAGATATGGAACCTCCACTCCATCATAAGCCAACTCTCTGTATGGTTCATCAGAAATCAGATAAATTACAGAGCCAAACTCCTGCTGTTTTTTCTCAAGGATCGCAGACAGTTCTTTGATCGTATCCTCGGAATAAACAACACCTGTAGGATTATGTGGTGTATTCACGATCACTGCACGGGTATTCGCGGTAATTTTCTCTTCCAGTTCACTTAAGTTTGGCTGAAAAGTCTCTGTATTCGGGGAGATTTCCACAAGCTGGCCGTCATAATTACGTACATATGCACCATATTCCAGAAAATACGGTGCAAAAACGATCACTTCTTCTCCAGGATTCAGGATTGTCTTGAGGATCACATTCAGCCCGCTGGCCGCACCAACGGTCATAATCAGATTATGTGCAGAAAAACTGGTTCCAAAACGACGGTTCAGAGACTGTGCAATTGTTTCTCTGACATCTTCAAACCCGGCATTGCTCATATAACCGTGAAGAACTGTCGGTTCTTCGTTGTTTGCAAGGTCAATGATTGCCTCTCTCACACAGTCCGGTGCCGGAACGCTCGGATTTCCCAGGCTGAAATCATATACCTTATCCGCGCCGTACTTTGCACGAAGACGGTTTCCCTCCTCAAACATCATACGAATTGCTGAGTTATTCTGTACAAAAGGTTTCATTTTTTCTGCTATCATAATCATCCTCCTCTTAATTGTTTGTCGTTTATGATACCTGTTGATCATTCCATGCTATGCACTTCCATAATCCTGATATCTTATTTCTTTTTATTGTGTCCGAGTACAATCCATCCAACCAGCGCCAGCATGGCAATACCAACAATCATCCATGGAATCAGATAGGAAAGTCCTTTTGGCTGGAACATGTCATAGTATCCTTTCAGATAAATGACTGCTACAACAGCCGGGATCACCCACAGCATATAATTTCTGATGAATGTCGGAAATTTCAGTCCGGAACCTGTATTGGCCTCTTTAATAAAATTCTCCCATCCCCAGCCTTTTCTGGATGCACAGAAGATCACAAAGATCACAGATCCCAGCGGCAGGATATTATTGGAAATAATAAAATCCTCCAGATCCATAATGTTTGTTCCTTCACCAAGAATCTGGATTCCGGACCATGAACCAAATCCAAGGATTGCCGGCATGGAAAGAGCGATGATCAGAACAATATTTACAAGAACCGCCTTGTTTCGCTTCCAGCCCCACAAATCCATTGCAAAAGAAAGAATATTCTCAAACACTGCAATAACTGTGGATAATGCTGCAAATGACATAAATAAGAAGAACAGTGTTCCCCAGAGCCTTCCTCCTGCCATCTGATTAAAGACATTCGGCAGAGTGATAAATACCAGTCCCGGACCTGCTCCCGGTTCTACATTAAAAGCAAAACATGCAGGAATAATAATCAGTCCAGCCATCAGTGCAACAAAGGTATCCAGAATCAGGATGTTGACACTCTCACCTGCCAGCGTCTGTTCTTTTCCCATATAGCTTCCAAAGATTTCCATAGCTCCGATACCAATGCTCAACGTAAAGAATGCCTGTGAAAGTGCCCCGAAGATTACATTTCCAAGACCTGCCTCACGAATATTGTCAAGGTTTGGCACCAGATAGAATTTAACACCCTCCATTGCACCGTCCAGAGTCACAGAATGAACAGCCAGCACAACGATAAGTGCCAGAAGACAGATCATCATGACCTTGGTGATACGCTCAATTCCATTCTTAAGTCCCAGCGAACAGACTCCAAATGCAAGCAGAACTGCCGCGATCATCCAGCCCGTCATGGTACCTGTGGACGTCATCAAATTTGAAAAAAATCCACTTATCTCATCAGAAGAAGCACCGCTCAGCTTACCGGATGCCATAACATAACAATAGTACATCATCCAGCCTGCTACCATCGTGTAAAACATCATCAGCATGTAATTGCCGATCATTCCCATATAACTGTATTTATGAAAATTAGAACCCTCCGGTTCCAGTTTATGAAATGCTCTCGCCGTACTCAGCCTGCTGCTGCGTCCTACCGCAAATTCACTTACAAGAATTGGCAGTCCAAGCAGCACAAGAAATACAAGATAGATAAGAATAAACGCGGCACCGCCATACTTGCCTGTCATATACGGAAATTTCCATACATTTCCAAGACCTACTGCACATCCGGCTGAAACCAGAATGAAACCAAGCCTTGATCCAAATGATTCTCTTTCCTTCAAAAATTTTTCCTCCTTTATTTTAATGAACCTGTTTATTATAACACAAGGACAGTTCAATGTGAACTGTCCTTGTGTTATGCATAGAATACAAATATTTATATTATTTCCCATAAAGATAATCACTGTACTCCGGATCATCCAGACTTGAAGAATCAATCCATGCCGGATCATAAAGCACCGTTCTCTCAACACCTGAGACTTCTTCCTTTGGAACGGTCAGCTGCACTGCAGCCAGAATTGTCTGGTAGCCGATTCTGTATGGATCCTGCGAAACCACACCTGCCTCAACACCATTACGAATTGCCTCCTGCTGCTTGGATGTAGCATCTACTCCAACCATAGTCAGAACATGATCTCCTGTTTTTTCGGTATCAAGATAAAGATCAGAGACATCCGCATTGGTACAAAAAACGCCAGCAAGATCCGGATAAGACTGAAGCGTACTCTCTATTGCAGACTGCATATCCTCCACCTTGTCCATGTATAATTCCTGAACAACTGAAATATCTGAATAAGCTGAGATTGCTTCCTTAAATCCCTCTACTCGCCTCCTGGAACTCTCTGTCTTCTCCTGTGCCGAAAAAATCGCCACCTTGCCGCTCTTTCCTATTGCATCTGCGAGCTTCTCTCCTGCAAGCTTTCCTACAGAAGTATTATCAGTACCCCTAAAAGCTGCAATCATGTCACTGTCCGTTACATTAGAGTCAAAAGCAACTACTGAAATTCCATTTTCCTTCGCTGCCTCGATCTGAGCCTGGCAGGAATCCTCATCTCCTGCTGAAAGACATAATACCGTTGGATTCTCTGCAATAACTGCATCCAGTGTATTTATCTGCTTCTCCACATCCTGCTCATTGCTCGCACCTTCAAACGTCATCGTGATCTGATCGTCTGACGTATAGCCGTATGCCGCGTTGACGTCCTTCACCGCATCCTCCATGCCGGTACGGATTGCTTTCCAGAATTCACCGTCTACGCTCTTGCTCACAACGGCAATCCTGCTTCCTGCTGTAACAGGTGCCGAAGTATCTATCTGTGTTTCCAGTTCTGTCTCTTCAGATGAGCTGTTCTCTTCTTCTTTCTGTGTTGTCTCGTCATTTGCCTGCACATCCGCTACAAAATTATCAGAGCCGCCTTTTCTATCGAGTCCTCCTGCCACTAAAATAATTCCGGCAAGAATAATTCCGGCTGCAGCCGCTTTTCTCATCGTTTTCCCTCTTTTCCTTAATATATCCTTTATACAAATGCGCTTCTTTTTTTACATTATACACATTTTCTTTTTTGAGTCTATAGATTTCATAGTTTTTTCATTATTTACAGGGAAAATCGGTTATGATTACTGTGGCATTCACAGCGTCTGAAAGCCTGTGAATGCTTCCCCCTTCGGTGCAGCCTTAAATTCCATCTTCTTTCCTGTTACCGGATGACGAAATGCCAGATGACAGGAACACAATCCCAGTGGCAGGCCGGAAAGATCCTTTGCATTATATTTTCGATCTCCCAGAAGCGGCATTCCCTTATGCGCCATCTGAACTCTGATCTGATGATGGCGTCCTGTATCCAGGGCAATTTTTACCAGAATCCTCTTTCCGGTTTCTGTCCTTTCATCTTTTATTTCTTCCTGCACCCAATAATCAAGAACCGCCTTTTTTGCTCCTGGTGTTTTGGAAGCAACCACAGACGAAGAATTTGTCCTGCTGTCTTTTTTGAGATAATCTTCTAAATGTCCCTGCTTTTCATCCGACATCTGTGCTGTCACCGCCAGATATTCCTTCGTAACAGTTTTTGAAGTAATCTGTCGAGTCAGCCCAGATGCCGCTTTCGGTGTTTTAGCAAACACAAGAACGCCTTCTACCGGCTGATCCAGCCTGTGTACAACACCAAGATACGGCATTTTTCCGGGGTTTTTGAGTGCCAGGTAATTCTTCAGGCTGCTCTCCATATCCGCGGCTCCCAGTCTGGCATTCTGCACAGCGATACCTGCCGGTTTATGACACACTAAAATTTCTTTATCCTCAAAAAGGATACAGTCCTGTATATTAAAATTTCGCATAAAAAAATCTCTCCTTTTGAGGAGAGTATAACGTAAAAGAGCACGGAATACAACAACAAAGACGACCATCACTTCTATTTATTCTTCACGAATTATGATAAAAGGATGGTCGTCTTAACACTCTTCACTATTCAATTTTAATAACCTCTTAGTTCTTTCAAACTTATCGTCTTGTCTGCTAATTGAATTCCTGTGATATATCTACATTATATATCTTTCATTCAATTCTCTTTATTCAGTTTTATATTAATCTCATATTCATGTCTTATCGGATAATCAAAATATTTTATTCCCTGCTCATAAACGATACGATGTTTATCATTTCGCTTATTTAGAAAGTTTATAGATTTAAATTATAATTTACGGATTATAATTTAATTTATAGAGAATTCCGGATATCTTTTTCGCTGGACTAGAGCAACTCCAAACTTAACTTATTAAATTTCGAATTGTTTTCCTTAGAAATAAGCTTCCTTCTTATCTCTTCTTAACATCTGTTGTGAGGAGATGTTCTTCTGATGCAAAGTTTCAATCCATATGAGAATTTATCTTATATGCATTTCAAAGTATCTTGCCTGTTTATCTTTGGATTTCTCTGAATCTCTTCTTTCAGACGAAATTCTAAAACAAGGAGTTATACTTTTTCAAAAATGTTTCTTTACACATCTTCGAAATCCTCTGTATCAGGTGCGTGATAGTTATTCAATATAAGTAATCGATTCTATATACCTGTAATACTTACTCTTAAACAATCATTTCTTCTTATGAAGTCCTGTTCACCAGGTTATAACTTTCATTAATCTTCTGTCAGAATATGATTATTTCTAATTCAATGGGCTAATATGTATCAGGTCTTTCTGGCAGGAAACTCGATTCCTATCACTTCTTATATTGATGATCGTTAATAACTACTGTCCCAACGGTATCACCTTAACCTTTCTTTTTGATTTCATTCCTTTCATGTGTTGTTCTATATACTATGAATTGAATGAGTATCTTTTGTACTTTGTGTGTTTGTTTTCTTTTGTTTTGATGAGATTATAATAGCACTACAGCCCGTATTTGTCAACACATTTTTTAATTATTTTGCATTTTATTTTATATTTTTCTCGTTTTAGACTTTATTCTTGTTTTATTTGTGTGTTTTGTTTATTATTTTCTGATAATTTATTTTTTTCATATATTTCCCATATAAACCAGGAGGGGTGTCGCACAAAGTGCGGCCCCCCTCCTTAGAATCTGAACTGAAATTCGATTCCTTCAAATTATTCTGTTACTGTGAACAGTTATATTATTTTCTATTGTAGTTGATCAGACATCCCTTGAGAATGATCTCACGTTCATCATCTGTCAGTTCTCCAAGAGTCACCTGGAATTCTCTGAGCCCGTCTTCCTTAACCACATATCCTGTGATGCTGTCTGCTTTTTCTGCAACAGCTTTACGAATCTGCGGGAAGAACAGGAAATCTCCGTTTGCAAATGGAAGTTCTCCTTCCGGGATCAGGAACGGAAGCATACCCCAGTTGATAAGGTTAGAACGATAACGTTTGGTTGCGTACTCATTTGCAATATTTGCCCAGCCACCGAGAACCTTCTGGCAGGAAGCAGCCTGCTCACGTGCAGAACCATCGCCAGGTTTTACGGCAAAGATCGTACTTCCGACTCCAACATTTTCTTTGCTGATGTCTGCAAACTGTTTCTTTACAGCTTCCATAACCGGTTTCAGCTCAGGAACTGCATCAACCGGACATTCACCAGCCTCAATTGCCTTCTGTGCCTTCTGGATCTCTTTGGCACGTCCGACATACTCCGGATCTCTTCTGGAAAGAGTAAACTCTGCCAGTCCAAGAGGATTGGAACGGAAGGAAGAAGTCTCACCTGACGGGATCAGTTCATCTGTTGTTGTAACAGGATCATGGATCTCAGAAACAACCTTAAGCACAAGATTCTCTGCCAGTGCAGGCATCTCCGGCCAGTCTTTGATGTTTGGACCGAACTGGATCTCAACACTCGGATCTGCTACTCCCTTGCTGTCAAAGATACGATTATCATAAATTGTCTTGTCGAAGAAATATTTCTGCTGTCTGTAGGTTCCTGTAAATTCTTCGGCAGAAGTCAGGAAGCCTTTATTGGCAGCTGTTGCTGCAATAGATCTTGCATCCATAAGGGCAACCGAAGAAATCTGTCCGTTCTGAACCTTAGATCCTTCACGGTTCGGGAAGTTTCTGGTTGTATGACGGATACTGAATGCATTGTTTGCAGGAGTGTCTCCGGCACCAAAACAAGGTCCGCAGAAAGCAGTCTTCACAACGGCACCTGTTTCAAGCAGATCTGCGAGGACACCATTTCTTGCAAGTTCCATATAGATTGGTGTACTTGCAGGATAAACACTGAGTGTAAATGCATCTGCTCCGATGCTTGCTCCACGAAGAATATCTGCTGCTGCACAGATATTTTCAAATCCACCGCCCGCACATCCGGCAATGATTCCCTGTTCCACATAAAGCTTGCCATCTACGACTTTATCCTTAAGTGAATACGGAACTTTGCCATCGAGGCTGATCTGTGCTTTCTTCTCTACATCATCAAGAATGTCATAGAGATTTGCTTTCAGTTCATCAATTGTATAGGTATTGCTTGGATGGAACGGCATTGCGATCATTGGCCTGATCTCGCTTAAATCCACCTCTACACAGCCGTCATAGTATGCAATCTTGCCTGGCTTCAGTTCTTTATAATCTTCTTTTCTGCCATGGATCTCATAGAATTCCTCGATAGTTTCATCTGTCTGCCAGATGGAAGAAAGACAGGTTGTCTCTGTTGTCATAACATCGATACCGATACGGAAATCTGCACTTAAACCGGCAACTCCAGGTCCTACGAATTCCATAACCTTATTCTTTACATAGCCGTTGGCAAATACCTTACCGATAATTGCCAGTGCAACGTCCTGCGGACCTACGCCCGGTCTTGGCTGTCCCTTAAGATAAATAGCAACTACGCCCGGCATATTGATGTCATAAGTCTGGGAAAGAAGCTGCTTAACCAGTTCTCCGCCGCCTTCACCCATAGCCATGGTACCAAGTGCACCGTAACGGGTATGGCTGTCAGAACCAAGGATCATCTTGCCGCCGCCTGCAAGCATCTCACGTGCGAACTGATGGATAACTGCCTGATGAGGAGGTACGTATACTCCGCCATATTTCTTTGCACAGGTAAGTCCGAACATATGATCATCTTCATTGATGGTTCCGCCTACTGCACAGAGAGAGTTGTGACAGTTTGTGAGCACATAAGGAATCGGGAATTTCTCGAGTCCTGAAGCACGGGCTGTCTGGATAATTCCTACAAAAGTAATATCATGAGATGTTAATTTATCAAACTTAATCTGTAATTTCTGCATATTTCCAGAAGTATTGTGTGCCTCCAGAATACCATATGCCATAGTGTTCTTTGCTGCGTCTTCTCTGGATACCGGCTGTTCCATCTTGCCTTCTTCAACAATATCACAACCGTTTACAAGGTAAACGCCACCGTCGTATAGCTTCATAATAACTCCTCCATTCATGTAAATTCTGCATTGCATTCTTGCTGTTTTTGCAAAATGTATATTAATTATACTTTATCTCACTAAAATCTGCAATGAGATTTCATAAGATATGTCACAAAAAACATGACTCTGGTGAATTTATAACACTCCTTTACTTTCCCATCAAAATCCGTTATACTTGGAATCACATTTCTGCCGCCTGTGGCAGTTCTGACAGGGAGGTTTTTAATTATATGTTTCGTTTATGGGGAAAAATGTGGAAAGACAACCACATGTTAAAAGACATCGTCATTGATGACGACTCTGAAGATACAAGAACACACAAGATTTTTCGGGCACTTCAGGAAATCTGCTATGATTTTGACCTGGAAAATCCAATCTGGCTGGACAGCAATGTTGCTGATTTTAAACGCCATGCCAGAACCAGATTCCGCCAGGACAGTTTTATTGAGCATATTGAATTTGATTATCTGGAGATTCAGGTCATCGAAGAAGATTGACAAAACGGACAAGTTTGCTTCAAGATAAAGTAAGAAACTGCCGCCCGCAGCCCTGCTGCCAATTGACAGCCTGCTGTGAGCGGCAGTGTTTGTTTTTGTTTCCTGCCGACAGAATCATCCAAAAACTTTCAGACGATCCATTTGCCTAAGACCGGTATTTTCTTTATAAGTATTACTCCAATACAGCTAAGTACAAAAATGCATATCATAACCATCGGAATCGCAATAAATGTAATTCCAATCATCATACTGTCCACCCCTGCTCTGTGCAGGATATCGCGGAAAAACGCATGGATCAGATAAATGCCAAAGGTATAGCTCCCTAACCGGCAGATCACTTCTTCCTGTTTCTCTGTCCACTGAATTCGGGATACATAATTTTTGAAAAACAGAAATACTGCACTTCCCCAGAAAAATCCGGCCAGCGTGAAGTTTTCATAATATGCCTGTATCTCTCTTCCTTCCCGCGGTGACATGATCTGACAGAGCAGGATTGCTGTTATGATCAGAACGACTCCAAGAATATAAACTGTCTTTTCCATTTTTTTCGGAATCTCATAATGAGAAAGATAATGCCCCAGAACAAAATATCCTGCATAATCCACTATCATTCCAGGCTGAATCGTATACATCAGATCCATAACATACTCTTTCAGCGGAAATGAGAAACAATTCATCGTGTACGGCAGAATCTTGAAGATCAGAAACAGCAGGATCAGATATTCCTCCCATTTCTTCCCGCGTTCACAGTTTACGATCTCCCACAGAAGCGGCGTCACGGCCAGAAGCCCTGCCAGCATCGGAAGATACCATAAATGAAAGTAGGAACTGCTGCAATAAATCAGGACCTTCTTTAAAAACAGGACCGGACCTTCCATATTTCCTGAAACCACAATTCTGTATACTGCATAAAAAAACTGCCAGAAGGCATATGCAGCCGCAATCTGCAGAATGTTCTTTCTCCACAGTTTCTTAAGGGACCAGTTCCGTTTGCTGTCCAGATACAGGGTACCGCTGATCATAACAAACACAGCGACTGCAAACCGGAAGATCCCATGATAGAAATTTGAAACTCTCCACACCCCGGAATCCAGTGCTGTATCCCGGAAATGCTGCGATCCGGCATGAATACCGACCACGCCGATGCAGGCGGCAATGCGAAGAAGTTCTATCCACGTAATTCTCTTTTTATTCATCTTGACTTGTGAATCTGAAGTCTACTGTTTTTCAGACTCTTCTCCCTTTATTTTGTGTGTCTGCAGCTGTTTATCCGTAACTGTTCACAGTAGCGTTTATCCTCTTTACAGCCGCATATTCTCAAGTTTCTCAGCTTCCGTTATGCTTCAAAGTATAACAAACACCTCTCCTTCCTACAAGAACTATTTCCTCTGAGTTTCCTGTCACTCCATGAATTCCCGGATGATCTCTCTCATAATCTCCTCTTCTTCCGGGCTAAGCATCTTGCTGAAATGACTTCCGGTAGCAGCAGTCTGCCGGATACTTGCTGTGATCTTCTCCACCATCTCCTCCTGAAGTGCAGGATCCACTTTTGCCGGCTGCACGACAGGGACAGGTTCTGACTTTCTTGAAGTGACGGTTTCTTCTCTTCGCGTTTTCACAGACAAAATATAATCCGCAAGAGAATTCATCACCAGTTCTTCTCTGTAAGCAAAATCCAGTGCCTGTCTGAGAATCATAAGACCAACCGGAATCACTGTGCCCAGATAGAGATAACGAAGCGGCAGTCCATCTGTCCAGTCAAGCCTTGTCACAAACCATACCGCCAATACCAGACACCCCGTTGATAAAAGAGACGGGATCCAGACCAGAAGATTCATTCGATTCAGCAGTTTGTCTCTTGTCTTCCAGAGATTCAGCCATTTTTCCTTAAGACTTGTGACCGCATTCGTTCTTCGCAAAATTCTTCTGTAAGTAAGGTGTACTGCCAGCATACCGACTGCACCGGATGCACCAGATGCAGCCATGATACAAAACAGTATCTGCAGGTCCATGATTTTCTCCAGCATAAGCCCCTCCTTGCTTTTACAATCTGTCCGGCTTCACCGCTCCGGCTCTTTCTGCTGTTAATTCACATTCTACACCTCCAGGAATCTGCTGCAAACAAAAATCGTTCATCAAATTCTCCTTTGAAAATACAAAAAACTCCCGTAAACAGCTGAATTCTCTGTTTTTCGTGAGAATTCATCCACTCAATGGGAGTTTCCGTTATTCTTATATTCATCCGAGATATACGGATTCCAGATCTTTACATTTTTTCCAGTGCTTCAACAACCTCTTCAAACTTCATAAAGTGAGATGCTTTTACGAGAATCGTATCTCCCTTCTGAACCAGATCTTTCAGATGTTCAAGGAGTGCTTCCCTGCTCTCTTCATAAATAACCTCAAAATCCGGATCAGCCTTTCGTGCCGCTTCTGCCATATGTGCCGAAAGTTCACCGACACAGATGCAGGCATCTATTCCACACTGTGCAGCATGAGTTCCAACCTCCTCATGAAGAGCAATCTCATTTTCTCCAAGCTCACCCATATCTCCAAGAATTGCCACTCTGCGGCCTTCTCCATCATGAAGAACATCCAGCGAAGCCTTCATTGACATTGGATTTGCATTATAGCAGTCATCTACCACAAGGAATTTATCTGTCTCTATCATTTTGAAACGGCCACGGATCGTCTCAAGGCTTTCGATGCCCTTTTTGATTTCTTCCGTGGTAAGACCATAGATGCGTCCGACAGCAGCGGCAGCCAGTGCGTTATAGACCATATGAATTCCCGGTGTCGGAACAAGAACATCAAAAACAGCTTCCCCGAGATGGATACGGCACGCTACACCTTTGAGTCCCTTACTTTCAATATGGTCTGCGTAAACATCACGATTTTCATCCAGTCCAAAGAATACCGGTTTAATGCCATTGTATTCGCTTACTGAGGCAAGCTTGTCATCATCACCGTTCAGGACAATATGTCCTTCCGGATTCATACATTTAAAGATTTCAGTCTTTGCTTTAAGCACACCGTCACGGTCTCCAAGATTTTCCAGATGACAGGTTCCGATGTTTGTGATCACACAGGTATCTGGCCTTGCAATCTTTGTCAGCCGGCTCATCTCTCCAAAATCACTGATTCCCATTTCCAGAACAGCAATCTGATCTTCCTCTCTCAGGCGAAAAACTGTGAGTGGAAGTCCCAGTTCGTTGTTAAAATTTCCCTGTGTCTTAAGAGTGCGGTATTTCTCCTTCAGAACAGACGCGATCACCTCTTTGGTACTGGTCTTTCCCACGCTTCCTGTAATCCCTACAACCGGTATCTGAAGCTGTTTCAGATAAAATTCTGCGATATCCTTCACAGCCTGAAGGGAAGAATTTATCTGAATATACGGAAAATCAGCATTCTTAAGTTCTCGTTCCGACAGTGTTACAAGTGCCCCTTTGCTCATGACATCCTCAATAAAACGATGCGCATCCACACGTTCTCCTACGATTGGAACAAACAGACTGTCTTTTTCGATCTTACGGCTGTCTGTGGTAATGGATGAAACCTCTCTGTCCATTATGTTTTCCGGACCATGGTAGATGCCGGAGCAGACCTCTGTAAGATTTTTTATAGTAAGATTTTTCATATCGATTTCCTCTCCATATCCATATATCACCTTGCGTTCATGGCATTCCGGTGATGATATTTCCTTATTCGTATTTTTTCTGTGATACACGAATCAATTCTTCGCACAGAGTAGGATAATCCATTCCAAGAACGGCAGCCTCCTGTGGTATCAGACTGGTAGGAGTCATTCCCGGAAGTGTATTTGCCTCCAGGCAGTATATCTTCTCATCTTCTGTCACGATGAAATCAAGTCTTGCATAGCTTTCCATCTCCAGTGCATGATAACCATCAACGGCCGCTTCCTGAAGACGTTTTGTCAGTTCTTCGGAAATCGGTGCCGGGCAGGTCTCCTGTACTGCACCTGGTTTGTATTTATTTTCATAATCATAGAATCCCTCTTTCGGGACGATCTGAACAACCGGATAAGCCGTTCCGTCAACCACTGCAACTGTATACTCCACGCCCTTGATAAACTCTTCTACAACTACTTCATTCTCATATTCAAATGCCTCATCCAGTGCTTTTTGGTAAGCTTCCTGATCATCTACAATATAAACACCAATACTGGAACCACCACAGCATGTCTTAACTACTACAGGAAACTCCATACCAAGTGCTGCAAGAGAATCCTGGCGGTCTTTTTTCTTCATGGATTTACCGCCTGGTGTGCTCACGCCTCTCATCTGGAACATAGCCTTAGTCACACCTTTATCCATCGCCATCGCACTGCTTAAATATCCTGTTCCGGTATAAGGGATTCCCATCAGATCAAAGGCTGCCTGTAATTTACCGTCTTCTCCGTTCGCACCGTGAAGTCCAAGGAAAACAAAATCTGCTTTTTTGCAAAGTTCAATGACATTTGGTCCAAAGAAATCTCTGCGGGTTTTCTTTAACTCTTTCATCTGGGAATTAAAGCTCTTGATATACTCTGCCGCCTTTTCGACATCATATTCTGCCGGAAAAGGATTTGCCCAGTCTACCGATTCAAGGCCACAGAATACATCCACCAGAATCGCCTGATGACCTTTCTGTCTGAGTGCCTGACAGATTCCTGTTCCTGATACAATAGAGACATCTCTTTCTGTACTGGTTCCACCTGCTAATACAACAATTTTCATATTCTTTCATCTCCTTAAAGAATGCAAAAACTGCTGCAAAAATTCACCTCTGAATCTCTGCAGCATTTTTACTTGTAGTTATTCATTCAGAATTTATAAACAACCACCGGCATGCCGGTTTCTACATTCTGATACAGTTCCTGTGCAGCCTCTTCCGGCAGTACAATACAGCCTTCTGTGCCGGTCCAGTCTGTCATATCTGAGCTGAAATCCACATAATCCGTACTGCCAAAGCTGTCCTCCTCTGTGTCTGTTATCGCACTGAGATTTAATCCCGGATCACCATAAATACCAAGATCATCCGTAAAAGACAGCCAGCAGTCTGCGATCATATTTCCGACAGATACACCTGTCTTCTTTTCTTCGATCGAGTACACACCATCCGGTGTACTGCTGCTGATCGCAATCCCGGTATCCACAACAGGCGTTCCGCTCTTATAAAGGACAAGTCTGCGATCTGTCAGACTGACTTCCACGTAAGAATATCCGATATCATTCGTATCACGGCTTGCCGCCTTCTGTGCATATACAGGTTCTCTCACCTGAGTTTTCTTATCAAGGATTGCCTGATATAAAGCGTCGGTCTCCTTTGGCTGGTCGATCAGCCATCCATAAGTGCCTCCGGATACAGTGATATCCCTGTTATCATACGTCGAGAAGGTACGATCTGTACCAACCGTATCATACATCGATGCAAGCTGTCCTACATAGGAAGCAATCGCATCTTTATCCAGGATCAGACTGCCATCCTCATCTCTGCCAAGCCATTCTTTGATCAGAGTCCTGTCAACCGTTTCCTTTCGGTCACTGAAATCATACGTGATCACAACATCCGTAAGTTCATTCATCTGCTCACAGTCACTTTTCAGCTCATCACTATATATTAACGGATTTACATAGCATTCGTCAACTTCAAGATTTACTACTGTTCTTCCCGTTGTAACTGCATTAGAAATATCCTTCTGCAGTTTCTCTCTGTCAACCTTTGTGCCTTCTACTTCCGGTACAATTTCGAACCCGTCTTCATTTTCCTTTATGTACGCATCTGAGGGTTCCTGATTGTCCTTCAGGCAGTCCAGATCATCTACGACCTTCTGAAAAAGCTTTTCATTATAGCTGACTGATGCTGAAACCTCCCAGGATTTATGCTGACTGAATGCAAGAAACCACTGAAAACGTTTCTGCTTATGCAGCATCCTGTTCACACTGCCATCTGAAGTATATTTCAGATCGATCTGATCTGCTGAAATGCTCTCCTGACCATTTCCTCTGGTCTGAACAGCAAGAACGTATACGCTGGTCTTTTCTGCCAGAAGTTTTTCTGTCTCTTCCTGTGTCATGTAGGAACAATTAAAACCATTTACCTGCGTTCCCGGCAGGAAATGCTTTGTAAAATAATATACTCCAAAAAAGTAGGCACCGATGGTCAGTAAAAACAGTACAACAATGAAGCCTACCAGTATCTTTCTTCCCTTGCTCATTTTTCTGTTTTCTTCTGCCATGATGCCTCCTGAAATGGCTGCTGTTCACTCCGTTCACAACAGCCTGGTCAAAAAATGTCTTATTCTGCCAGAAGCTTCTCTACACTTGCAAGCTTAACGCAGACAACAAATACCTGTGCTGCTTTTTCAAGCTCTTCAAGTGGCGGGAAAGATGGTGCAATACGGATATTGCTGTCTTTTGGATCTTTACCATATGGATAAGTTGCTCCCGCACCTGTCATAACAACGCCTGCTTCTTTTGCCTTGGCAACGATTGCTTTTGCACATCCGTCCATAGACTCAAAGGAAATAAAGTAGCCACCCTTCGGTGTGGTCCAGCTGCCAATTCCAAGTCCGCCGAGTTCTTTTTCCAGAGTTGCCTCTACCATTTCGAATTTCGGACGGAGAATTGCTGCATGTTTGCTCATATGTGCATGAACACCATCCAGATTCTTGAAGAATCTTACATGACGAAGCTGATTCAGTTTATCATGTCCGATAGTCTGGACAGTCATATATTTACGGAAATCATCCAGATTAGCCTTGGATGCAGCTACTGCTGCGATACCGGAACCCGGGAAGCTGATCTTGGATGTAGAAGTAAACTTATAAACAATATCAGGATTTCCTGCTTTTGCACACTCTTCGAGAATTTCAAGAAGGAAATCCTGCTCCTTCTCATCGTCATAGAGATGATGTACACTGTAAGCATTATCCCAGTAGATACGGAAATCCGGTGCAGCCGGCTTCAGACGGGCAAAACGTTTAACTGTTTCCTCTGAGTAAGTATATCCCTGCGGATTAGAGTATTTCGGTACACACCAGATACCTTTGATTGCCGGATCTTCACTTACCAGTTTCTCAACCATATCCATATCCGGTCCCTGTGGAGTCATTGGAACATTGATCATCTCAATTCCAAAGAACTCTGTAACCTTAAAATGGCGGTCATATCCCGGAACAGGGCAGAGGAATTTTACCTTATCCAGCTTGCACCATGGTGTATTTCCCATAACACCATGTGTCATAGAACGTGCCACAGTATCAAACATAACGTTCAGACTGGAAGTACCATAAATGATGATGTTTTCCGGTGATACCTCAGAAATCTCTCCAAGAAGACGCTTTGCCTCCGGAATACCATCCATAACTCCATAGTTACGACAATCTACCCCTGTTTCACATTTCAGATCTGTGCTGCTTGACAGAACATCCATCATTTCCATAGAAAGATCCAGCTGATCTGCTGCCGGTTTACCACGTGACATATCCAGGGCAAGTCCCTGTGCTTTGATATCTGCATACTGCTTATCCAGTTCTTTCTTCAGATCCAGCAGCTGTTCTCTGCTCATTTCGCTGTACTTCTGCATAATTGTCCTCCTCGTGCCGATCCCCAGAATCCTGTACCGGCATAAATATAAATTCCCTCTTCTTTAGCGCCAGCTTTTAAGCTGATTTACTATCTCGTCTATTTTAGTATGCTAAATTCCTGCTTGTCAAGTCCCACAGCCTCTGTATTTATAAAAAATTTTCTCAAATCAGAGTGATAAAGTGTAAATTCTGCATAAACTACACGGCATATACACAAAACGCGACAGTTTTGCTTGCAGAATCCTACGGTTTCACCTATACTGAATAGACAGGATCCTTCAAAAGATTCCTATAAAATGCATACAAAGAAAGGGTAACTGTTCAACACCCTTACAGTTACAGGAAAGGTTATAATATATGTGGATTGCAAATGACTGGAAAGAATACGAAGTAATTGATGCTTCCTGTGGTGAAAAGCTGGAGCGCTGGGGCAAATACACCCTGGTTCGTCCGGATCCGCAGGTTATCTGGGATACCCCAAAGGTAAGCAAGGGCTGGAAAAACATGAACGCACATTATCACCGCAGCAAAAAGGGCGGCGGCGAATGGGAGTTTTTTGATCTTCCTCAGCAGTGGGATCTCCATTATAAACATCTCACCTTCCACCTGAAACCATTCAGTTTCAAGCATACCGGACTGTTTCCGGAGCAGGCAGTCAACTGGGACTGGTTTGGTGACAAGATCCGCAATGCAGGACGTCCGATCAAAGTATTGAATCTTTTTGCCTACACAGGAGGTGCAACTCTTGCAGCGGCTGCTGCCGGCGCACAGGTTACCCATGTAGACGCTTCCAAGGGAATGGTAAACTGGGCAAAAGAAAATGCCGCCGCATCTGGTCTCTCAGAGGCACCGATCCGCTGGCTGGTCGATGACTGTGTAAAATTCGTTGAGCGTGAGATCCGCCGTGGTAATCATTACGATGCCATTATTATGGACCCTCCGTCCTACGGACGTGGACCCAAAGGTGAAATCTGGAAGATCGAGGATGCGATCCATCCTCTTGTGAAACTGTGTGTGAAGCTTTTGAGTCAGGATCCGCTGTTTTTCCTGATCAACTCCTACACTACAGGACTTGCACCGGCTGTTCTGACTTATATGTTGTCAACAGAACTGAAATCCTTCAACGGACATGTGGATTCTCAGGAAATCGGTCTCCCGGTAACAGCCAGCGGACTTGTTCTTCCATGTGGTGCTTCCGGCCGGTGGGAATCAAAATAAATTTCTTGAATCTCCTGAAACACAGATATATAATACAGTTATCAAAATGTTTCAGGAGAGGTGAATATCATGAAGGAAGAAAAACCTAAAGAAACTCTTCCCTACACCTGTACTCCGGCTTATGACCGTAGCAGCTGTGGGAACTGTATCTGTGCAACCTGTTATGAGCAGGAATTCTGCGATCGCTGCAGCTCCTGCAAGGAACTTTCTCACAAAAAAGACGCCTGTGGACGCTACGAGGGCGCATATTGCTATTAAAAAACAGGAGATGCTGACAGTAACCTGCCCGCATCTCCTGCTTTTTATTCGTTAGATTTTCGTTCTTTTGGAAATGTCATAGTAATTTCCGTACCTTTGCCTTCTTCACTGAGCATCTTAAGTGTACCACCAAGGAAGGTAACTCCATGCTTCACGATCGACAGTCCCAGTCCTGTACCACCAATTGCCTTAGAATGGCTTTTATCTACACGATAAAACCTTTCAAATACTCTGCTGCAGTCTTCTCTGGGAATTCCTATCCCATTGTCCTTAACTCTGATCTCCACGCTGTCTTTCAGTTCCTGAAGATGAATACTTACTGTACCATCTTTCCGGTTATATTTGATTCCATTATCGCACAGGTTATAAATGACCTCTTCCAGAATAGGTCTTACTGTACAAAAGATCAGTTTCTCGCCGTCAATAAAAAGATGCACGTTTTTCTTTGCCGCAATGTCTCTTAGATTTCCGCATACATTTTTTACAACTGCATAGGCATCCACTTTTTCCCATTCATACGGATTCTCGCCCTCATCCAGCTGAGAGATCTTGATCGTATCCTCGACAAGCTGGATCAGTCTCTGTGCCTCCCGGTAAATCCTTCCGGCAAACTTCTGTACATCTTCTCCCTGTACTATGCCATCCTGTATGATCTCTGCAAAACCAGAAATAGAAGTCAGAGGTGTTTTCAGTTCATGTGACACATTAGCCGAAAACTCTCTTCTGAGATTTTCTCTTTCAACCTTCTCAGTCTCATTAACCAGAAGCAGGACTGCACCTACCACTCTGTCATCTCGGGAAACCGGATTTGCGATGAGCTGAACATATTCTCCATCAAGCTGCAGCATGACACTGCCATGCTGTCCTTTGAGAACATCTTCGATTACTTTACGAAAATCTTCATTTCGGTCAAGGGAATATACACTGTCACCTATCTTCGGCTCTCGTAACTGGAACATTCTCCACACACTGGAATTTCCGGAGAGGATCATTGTATATGCATCAATGACCAGAAGCCCCTCCTGCATATTCTCGGTAATGATCTGGAATTCTTCCTGATTACGTCTCGCTGTTTCCAGCTGCATCTGTATCTGATAATTCTGTTTATGGATTCGGCTGAGAAGAGGTCCCACCTCCTCATAAATCTGATTATCTTCCGGATGGTCAAGATCCAGTGTATTGATCGGTTTAACAATTTTGGCCGATATACGTGCCGCTGCAATTCCTGCAAAAATCAGCATCACAATTGCAACACCTATCACGGAAGGAAGAAGCTGAAGCATAAGTGTCAATATGGAAGAATGCACTGCAGCTACTCTGAGAACTGTTCCATCTGTAAGCTTCCGTGCATAATAAACGGTTTTTTCAGACAGTGTACTGGACATTCGTTCCGCGTATCCCTGTCCTTTTTGCACTGCCTCTTCAAACTCTTTACGGTCACTGTGGTTTTCCATAGAAGATATGTCCGCCTGGCTGTCATAAAGCACGTTCCCCGACGCATCAATGTAGGTAATACGGGCATCCTTCTGCTTCAGATGCTCCAGATAATTTACTCCGCTTTGTTCTACTCCATACGCCAGATAGGAAGCCTCTTTTTCCAGCTCCCCATCTAATTGTTTTCCAAAATACCGATACAGAATTCCCATTACCAGGGCACTTCCCAGTATCAAGATCATTGCCGAAACCAGCACAGTCGATTTAAATATCTTCTTTGTCAAGCCTGACTGCCTCCCATTTGATGTTCGTTGTTTCTGTGGACACCGGTGAGTGCATACTCAACCCACTCCGCAATATTTACTGCATGATCTCCGATCCGCTCCATGTATTTTGCCGTCATAAGAAGATCAAGTCCTGCCTTTGCATTCAGGTTCTGATACATCAGCTTCGCCAGTTCTTCTTTGACCTGATTAAATGCATCATCTACCTGATCATCATCGTCAATAACCTTACGGCAAAGCTTCAGATCTTTCTTTACGAATGCGTCAATACTCTCTGTCACCATGCGAACTGTCATCTCTGCCATACTTCCGATCAGTTCCGGAACCTCTACATGATTGGCCTCAATAAACTTGGAGAGATCAGCGATATCTGCAGCCTGGTCTCCTATACGTTCCATATCAGAAATCATTTTCAGTGCTGCAGAAACCTCCCGCAGATCCTTCGCTACAGGCTGCTGATGAAGCAAAATACGCATGCAGTGATTCTCTATTTCACGCTCTTTCGTATCAATCTCTCTGTCTGTGTCAAAAATTTCCCGGACACAGTCATCTCCCCGGATTGCCCTGTTGGAAAGTGAGATCACCTTCTCACAGAGGCTTCCCATTGTGATTATCTGTACATGAAGTTCCTCAAGCTGCCTTTCGAAATGTGTCGCCATGATCAACCAAACCTCCCTGTAATGTAGTCCTCAGTTCTTTTGTCCTTAGGCATGGAAAACAAGGTATCTGTATCGTTAAATTCTACCACTTCTCCCAGGAGAAAAAAAGCTGTTTTATCAGAAATTCGTGTCGCCTGCTGCATATTATGTGTAACAATGACAATTGTATAGTCACCCTTAAGTTCCATTGCAAGTTCCTCGATTTTGGAGGTGGAAATCGGGTCAAGAGCGGAGGTCGGCTCATCCATCAGAAGAACTTCCGGCTGTACTGCCAGTGCTCTCGCGATACAAAGTCTCTGCTGCTGTCCACCGGACATTCCGAGAGCACTTTTTTTCAGACGATCCTTTACTTCATCCCAGATTGCTGCATCACGAAGAGATTTTTCTACAATCTCATCCAGTTTTGCTTTGGAATGAATGCCATGTGTTCTTGGACCATATGCGATATTATCATAGATGCTCATTGGAAACGGATTCGGTTTCTGGAATACCATTCCGACTCTTTTGCGAAGGCCATTGACATCCATATCGCCATAGATATCCTCGCCGTCAAGTTCTACTCTACCGGTGATCCTGCAGCCCTCTACCAGGTCATTCATTCGATTCAGGGACTTCAGAAGGGTGGATTTACCACATCCACTTGGTCCGATAAAAGCGGTAATTTCTTTTTCCGGAATATGCATATTGATATCCTTCAGTGCATGAAAATTTCCGTAAAAAAGGTTCATATCCTCTATAGAAAGTTTAATATTATCGTTCATTTCGTGTTATCCTTTCGCGATACGTTTTGCCACCATACCGGACAAACCGTTAATGATTAATACAAATAAGAGAATGATAACTGCTGTCGCAGATGCCTGATTCATATGGAGACCTTCACTGGAAAGTACATACATATGAAGAGCCAGTGTACGTCCGGATCCCATCAGATTTGGAACCTGCGCAACGGTTCCGGAAGTATAAAGAAGTGCTGCTGTCTCACCAATGATACGTCCGATCGCAAGGATGATTCCTGCAAGGATTCCCGGTACTGCTGAAGGAAGCACAATCGTAAAAATCGTACGAAGCTTTCCTGCTCCCAGTCCGAAGCTTGCCTCTCTGTAAGAATCCGGAACTGCCTTTAATGCCTCCTCAGAGGTCCTCATAATAAGTGGAAGTACCATGATAACAAGGGTACATGCACCTGCCAGAAGAGACATTCCCCAATGAAGTGCTGTTACGAAAAACAGCATACCAAACAGACCAAATACGATAGACGGAATACCGGAAAGTGTCTCCGCTGTGATACGGATGATCTGTACCAGTTTGTTGCCTTTTTTTGCATATTCTACCAGATAAATTGCTGCAAAAATTCCAAGTGGTGCTGCGATCACAAGTGACAATCCGGTCATGATAAAGGTGTTGATAAGAGAAGGCATCAAAGAGACATTCTCTGAGGTATATTCCAAACTGAAAAGACTTGGAGTCAGATATGGGATACCTTTGACAAGGATATATGCTACCAGGAAGATCAGCACAGAGAAAGTAATTACTGCTGCTCCTATCGTAAGAAGTGCAAGCACTCCTGAACCTGGATGGCTCAGATAGGAACGGATGCGGTCCGATACTGATGTCTGATTTCTCTTTTCCATATTTTCCGTTGCCGGATCTATTGCTGCTGCATTAGTTTGCATGTTCTGACCTCCTGTTCAGTAAAGAAAGACTCAGGTTGATGATCAGGATAAACACGAAAAGTACTACTCCTGTTGCGATCAGTGCTTCTCTGTGAAGCCCTGTAGCATAACCCATTTCTGTTACGATGTTTGCAGTCATGGTACGAAGACCTTTGAGCAGTCCTACCGGCATTCTTGCCTGGTTTCCTGCTACCATAATAACTGCCATTGTCTCACCTATTGCACGTCCGATACCAAGAACAACTGCTGCAAGGATACCGGATTTCGCTGCCGGAAGCATAACCATAAAAATGCTTCTTTCTTTTGTTGCTCCCAGTGCCAGAGAACCTTCATAATAGCTTTCCGGAACACTTCTAAGTGCGGATTCTGTAGGTCCGATAATCGTCGGCAGAATCATGATCGCCAGCAGAAGTGAAGCAGCCAGCCAGCTCGTTCCGGTGCCGCCAAAAGTACTTCTGATCAGTGGTACCATAAGGACCAGACCAAAAAATCCATATACGATAGACGGTACACCAGCCATCAGTTCAATTCCTGATTTCAGCGGACGATAGATTTTCTGCGGACAGTAGCGTGCCATAAATACTGATGTGAACAGTGCAATTGGAACACCGATCAGGATTGCTCCACCTGTCACATAGATACTTGCAATGATCATTGGAAAAATTCCAAACTTGTCATTGGATGGTTTCCATACGGTTCCAAGAAGAAACTTAAGCGGCCCTATCTTTGCGATGGCCGGAAGTCCGTTCGCAAACAGGAACAGACAGATCAGAAATACTGCCAGAACAGAAGCACAGGCAGCCACCATAAATACAATTTTCATGGCCTGTTCTTTGAATTTATTCATACAGGACTCTTCCTCTCTCCAACTTAGCGGATGCGCTGCTGGCGCTTCCTTTATATGCAATCAATGTACTCAGACATACAGGAAGCCCGGAACAAACCGGGCACCCTGTTCTGTCAGTCTGTATATGTCTTATTTAGCCAGGTCTTCCCACTCTGTAGTCTCACCTGTGAAGATAGCTTTTACCTGATCACTGGTCAGATCATCAATGTCATTGTCATTGTTTACTACAACTGCGATACCATCTCTTGCAATCTCTGTTGCTGTAAGATTTTCGCTTGTTTCTTCATCTTTCAGTTCACGGGAAGCCATACCGATATCGCAGATTCCTTCTGCTGCGGATGTGATACCTGTTGTAGAATCGCTCTGCTGTACTTCTACTGTGATTTTTCCGCCGTTTGCTTTTTCATAGGCTTCTTTCAGTTTTTCCATAACCGGTGTTACAGATGAAGAACCAGCTACAACAGCTTTACCCTCTGCATCGCTCTGCTCATAAGCTTTTGCATCATCTGCTACTTTGATGTATCCGTTGTCCTCTACAATCTGCTGTCCGTCAGCACTCATGATATAATTTTCAAAATCCTGAGCTGCATCGCTGAGTTTCTCACCTGTTACGATGTTGAATGGACGGGATACTTTGTATGTATCATTTGCAACATTCTCTGCGGATGCCTCAGCACCGTCGATCTTAACTGCTTTTACAGTGTCATTCAAAGAACCAAGGGAAATATATCCGATTGCATTCTCATCACCTGATACAGTTGTCATCATAACGGAAGTGCTGTTTGTGATGCTTGCATCCTCTGTTGTCATATCTACTTTTTCATCACCCTGTTTTTCTTCAATCCCAAACAGCTCGATGAATGCTCCTCGTGTTCCTGAACCATCTTCACGGGAAATTACATCAATGGTTCCGCTTGCTGCGTTTGCTACAGATGCGAAAGCGGTAGTTCCAATAAGTGCTGCTGTTACGATTGCAAGAAATTTTTTCTTCATAATAAATAACTCTCCTCTTGATTTTGCTTTATTTAATTTTTTTGTTTTCCTCATTGACAAGTGCAATTATATGGAGGAAAAGTAAAATACAAAATCGTAACCCTGTAAAATCTTTGTAAAATAGAAACCTTCAAAAAACTTTGACCTGTACGCTGGCTATAGCTTATAATAAGGATATATCTGATTCTATTTTTATATCACACAACAGGAAAGGTACTTATTTATATGAAAAAAATAACTCTTATGAATACAGATCTCGAACTTTCTCCAATGGGAATGGGCTGTGTAAATGCCGGCATCAAATGGGACGGCGAGGATGCTTACCGGATTTTTGATGCTTTTCTGGATATGGGCGGCAATGTTTATGATACTGCCCGCGTCTATTCTGACTGGATTCCTTCTGAGATCGGACGCAGTGAGCGTGTACTTGGTCAGTGGCTCCGTCAGAGCGGAAAGCGTCATGACGTTATATTACTCACCAAGGGCGGACATCCGGATATGACTTCTGCCACCCCTGATATGCACGCTTCACGGATTTCTACTGAAAACATGCGTACAGATCTGGAACTTTCTCTTCGTGCACTTGGCACAGATTATATTGATATTTATTTTTATCACAGAGATAATGAAGCGATTCCTGCAGGAGAATTAATTGAAATAATGGAAAATTTCCGAAAAGAGGGAAAAATCCGTTACTATGGCTGCTCCAACTGGAGTACCGCACGTATGAAAGAAGCAGATGTCTATGCCGCATCCAAAGGATACCGCGGTTTCACGGCAAATGAGGCATTGTTTAATATCGGTTCCTCCTCCATGCGTCCGCCTGCAGATGACACCCTGGCCATCATGGATCAGGAGATGCAGAAGTATCACGCAGAAAATCCTCAGAATCTGGCCATGCCATATATGTCTGTGTGCAGTGGATTTTTCCATAAATTATATGCCGACGGAACAGCCGCTGTAAAAGATTCCGAATACTATACTCCTGAGAATCTCAAGATTGCCGAAGGACTTCACGGACTAATGGAAGAATATCAGATTTCTCTGACTCAGGCCATTCTGGGATATCTGACCTGCCGTGATTTTACCTGCCTGCCACTTTACGGACCACGAAATACGGCGGATCTTAGAGAAGCCATGGAAACCTTCTCCATTCCATTCCTCAGAGAATATTATCCTGAAGTGTAATTTGCAAAAAGGGCACAGCTCATTTTATCTGAGCTGTGCCCTCTTCTTCTGTTGTCTTATGCCATCCCGTTTACTGTTTTGTATTTATACAGCATCTCTGCGTGATTCTGTTCTTCTACCTGAATATCTGCGAGCAGTTTACGCACTCCACTGTCACCAAAAGCAAATACATTTGAATTGTATTCTCCTGATACCAGCTTTTCTGACGCAATACAGTCCGTTGCCAGAAAAGCATCCAGCTGTTTGTCCTCCGGGGAACTCATCGCCGTATAGGCAGCCTTCGGCTGATACTCTTTCCCTGCATTGTCGTTGCAGTTACACTGCGGGACTTCTCCTCTGAGTACACGGTCAAGAGAATCATAATGTTCTCTTTCCTTCTTTTCCAGAATCTGAAAAAGATTCTTCAGTTCAGGATCTTTCGCCTGCTGCGCATATCTTCCGTATTTTTCAATGCAGCTTTTTTCCTGTGTCTGTAAGTCTTCAATCGTGGTACGTTCCTTTTCTTTTAATATCATCGTATACGCTTCCTCTCTTTGATTTTGCAATACGATGACAGTATCTGCTGTGATGGGAAATATTATACCTGAACTTATGATAAAATTTTATAGACTTATTTCAGAAAAAATCTTATATATTTTTTCCCAGAATCACCTTGATCAGGTATTTATCCAACATGATCGTGCGGTTCCAGGGATTAAGGATCACACCTTCGATTCCCTCTGTAGTAAGTGCGGTTTCAAATAATCTGTCAATATCTGTAAGAAAGGTAGATTTGACACTTCCGCCCCCTTTCAGTTCTTCCTCAAAGCTGGTAAATGCCGCCCACCAACTTCTTCCGTCCTCTGTTTTGATCGCCTCCAGTCGGATCTGTCCATCTCCCTTTGGCGGTTCCACAGCAATGATGAACTGACCGTCCGCTTTCATACAGCGGCGGATCACGGTAAGCGTATGTGCCAGCATTTCCTGTGTGGTTTCTTTTTGAAGCCCTGCAATCGCCTCTTCTATTTTTTCGTTGCCCTGCAATCCTTTGTCTGTGTTATTGTTCATGTTTTTTCCTCTTCTTTTTACAGAATATTTTTTAATTCTCTCAGTTCATGGATAATATACTCTGCCGGTTTTCCACTTTTTGATTTTTCTTCGTTATATTTTTCCACCGAAGGCACATACCAGCAGGTGGACATCCCATAGAGTTTCCCGCCTGCAATATCTGCTGTCAGGGAATCTCCGATCATCATACATTCTTCTGGCTGCACTCCCGGAAGAAGCCTCATACAACCATCAAAAAACTGTTTTCCCGGCTTATCTGCCCCTATCTTTTCTGAAACAAAGCAATAGTCAAAATATTTCAGCATATCTGCACTTTTCAGACGATTGATCTGCTGCTCGTAAGGACCATTACTTGCGGCACAGAGACAGTAGTCTTTCTTATATAAATATTCCAGAAGTTCTTCTGCGCCTTCCACCGGAATCGCAGTCAGATGAAGCAGTCTGCGGAATTCCTTTTCCATCTCGACTCCATCCGCTTCCAGTCCGAGATGTGCAAGGATTGCCTGCCAGCGCACATGAAAAAGATCGTCCATAGTCAGCTCTCTGCGCTCAATCCTCTGCCATATTTTGTTGTTTTCTTCTGTAAATACAGAAAACATTTCTGATCTGTATTCCAGTCCTGCCTTCCGGAAGCACTGCTCCATTCCCCATGCAGCACCTGCATCAAAATCCAGCAGAGTATTATCAATATCCAGAAAAAGAACTCTTATCTTATGGTTCATATAGTTTTCCTCATTTTTTCTGTTTCATCTTACCATATCACATATTTTACAGGTTTCCAAGCAAAAAGCCTTCTGTTCCCTTCATTCTCTGTAATCCGAACTGAATGCGTCGATATTTTTTATATGAAGATTCTGTAAAATCTCAATCAAACCTCCGTAAATGCTATTGTTTTCTGAAAATTACAGTGATATACTTCACAGCGTCGACTGAGGGTAAGGATTGGATCCAACAAATATCTATTACATTTTAATTATCTATCTCTTAAAGGAGTTTATATTATTATGAAAAGAAAATTGATTGTCGGTTTTTTAACTCTTTGTTCCATTACAACTGTATGTCCTTCCGTTTATGCATCCACAGAACACTACACAGACAGCAGCGTTACCGGTGCTGATTCCGGATGGTCTGACTGGACTTCCAGCTGGGCAGATACGGCAGCAGATTTTACCAAAGTATCTCTCACTCCGGGTGCAGATGACACACAGCTTAACTTTGCATGGTACAGCGAAAAAGGTGACAGTACTGCTACTCCTGTTGTCCATTTCGGAACCGATAAAGACAATCTTGAAACCTTCGAGGGTACTGCCGGCGATGTAGATCAGGAACTTACCGGCGATAAAGCATATGAATATAATCACGTAACTGTAACCGGACTTGAACCAGAGACAACCTACTACTACACAGTAGAGAAAAACGGTCAGCAGACAGACGTGTGCGAATATAAAACACAGAAAACAGATTCCGTAAAAATCCTCTATGTAGGCGATCCGCAGATTGGTGCTTCCAAAGGTCAGACCCAGGATGGTGCCGAACTGACCAACGAATCTGGTGAAGCTAATACTGCTGCCGAGAACGATGGCTTTTCCTGGAATCGTACACTGAATACCGCACTTTCTGAAAATCCAGATGTAAACTTTGTCATCTCTGCCGGTGATCAGGTAAACAAAACCGGTGAAGCCAAAGAAGAGGAATACGCCTCCTATCTGAGTGCAGACGCACTGAAAAGCCTTCCGGTAGCAACAACCATCGGTAATCATGACTCTCTGAATCCTGATTACTCCTACCATTTTAACAACCCGAACAATACAGACAACGGAAAAACTGCTGCCGGCGGTGATTACTATTATAGCTATGGCAAAGGACTTTTCATTGTCCTTAATACAAACAACTATAACGTGGCAGAGCATCAGAAAACCATCGAGGAGGCTGTAAAGGCATATCCGGATGCAAAATGGCGTATCGTAACTATCCATCAGGATATTTACGGCTCCGGTCTTGATCATTCTGATACAGATGGTATGATCCTTCGTACCCAGCTTACTCCTGTCTTTGATGCTAACGATATTGATGTCGTTCTCCAGGGTCATGACCACACCTACAGCCGTTCCAAAATGCTCTACGGTGACGGACAGACTCATCAGAACTATGAGTTCAGTTTAAACGCAGACGGCACGGACTATGACTGGGATCACGCTACAAATGTAGATACCGGCGATCAGATCACACTTGCTCCGGAAGAAGGCAATACTGATGCACAGGCTGCTCTCGATGCATTCCACGAGGACAACAACTGCTATACAATTGAGGATGTAGACGGAAATACTGTAACAGATCCTCAGGGAATCCTTTACATGACAGCAAACTCCGCTTCCGGTTCCAAATATTACGAACTGCTCTCCACACAGCAGGATTATGTAGCAGCACGCAGCCAGAACTGGCTTCCAAGTTATTCCGTCATCACAATGAGTGCTGATTCCTTCTCCATCGACACTTACCAGATCACCGATGATGGCAAAACTGAAGCTATCGATGATACTTTTACCATCCAGAAATCCGGTACAGATACATCTGCTGACACCACAGATGCTTCTGATACTGAAGCCGACGATTCTGCAAATTAAGGGGATCTGAACTCGTATGACTCACACCAGATTTACCGGGCTGCTTTCCAGAAAAAAAGCAGTCCGGTATCTTATTTATCTTTTACTTGTCTGTGTGTTCGCTGTTTTTGTCTTTAAGCTTAATCAGGTAGAAAAAACAGAACTGGTTGTCCGGACGGGGCAGACATTTGAAAAGGGAAAAGTCACAGAAATCCTTCAGGATAATCTCGATTCCAACGGAACCCGTGTAGGAGAACAGAAGGTACGGGTAAAAATGCTCACTGGTGTACTAAAGGGAGAAGAACTTGATGTCACCAGCAGCTCCGGTTATCTTTTTGGTGCAGCCTGCACAGTAGGAATGAAGGTCATTGTCATGCAGAGCGTTGCCGGTAAGACCACGATCGCCAGCGTTTACTCTCAGGATCGTGAGTGGGTTATTTACATCTTTGCCCTTCTTTATCTTCTTGCATTATGCATCATCGGCGGTAAACAGGGGATCAAAGGATGTCTTGGCCTGATCTTTACTTTTTTCTGCGTGATCTTTGTATATCTTCCGCTTGTGTATCTTGGATATTCACCATTCTGGTCAGCAGTATTTATCTGTTTTCTTACCACACTGGTCACTATGTATCTGATCGGCGGACCGACAAAGAAAACCTGTGCAGCTACACTGGGCACCCTGGCAGGTGTTGTTCTTGCCGGTATCTCTGCATGGTGCTTCAGCAAAGCATCCGGCATTTCCGGCTACAATGTATCTGATATTGAAACGCTGATGACTCTGTGGAATACCAACCGGATCCAGGTTGGCGGACTTCTTTTTTCCGGGCTTCTGATCTCCTGTCTCGGTGCTGTCATGGATGTTGCCATGTCCATCAGCAGTGCCATTGATGAGATCTACAAACAGAATTCTTCCCTCACACGAAAAGAACTGTTTAAGGCCGGAATGCGTGTCGGAAGAGATATGATGGGAACTGACAGTAATACCCTGATTCTTGCATTCGCAGGAAGCAGTGTAAGTACGCTTCTTCTGGATTATGCCTATGATCTTCCATATCAGCAGATCATCAACTCAAACAATATTGGTATTGCGATCATGCAGGGACTTGCCGGAAGTTTCGGAATCGTACTCTCCGTTCCACTTACTGTACTGATCTGTACAATTCTTTTTCACAGAAAAGAAACTGCTGTAAAATTATGATCTTCGTGGAAAAAAAGTCTCCGGGTTCAACCCGGAGACTTTTTATACGGTAATCTTAAACCAGTCCTTCTCGTCAAAATCAACTACTGTACAGTCATTTGCATAAGTACATTCCGGAAGAATGATCATTGCATGAAGTACTTCGTTATTTGCCGGAAGCGGACAGAGATGCCAGATTGCCGCATTCAGTTTTACCATGTATCCCTTCGGCACAAGAAAAGCCTTCGTCAGTTCCGGGACAGGTGTGCCGCCGGATGCCGGTGCAACATGAATAATCATGTCATCGTCCAACGCAACAATTCCCTCCCATGTAGTTGTATGATATTCCGCTGCTTTAATAATTCTCTCATCTTTGCGGACAGCAAGCGGAGAAAATGCCATACTTCCGACACAGGCACCAGAAATACGATCTGGATAAAATTTATGGATTTCACCTTCCAGCGGATGTCCCTCCGGTTCTGTCATGCTGTAGAATGTTCCATACGGTGCAAAATCTGCCGCGTTAATTTTTACTGCTTTTACCTCTCTCATATAGAAAAGCCTCCTCTTTTTAATAAAAACCCCGTTGATTCTCTCAATACATCCAGTATAACATAGTAAAAAAACAGTCTCAAGCTATTTAGGACAATAGGTGGGAATCCTCTGCAATTCAATTACCGAGATGAAAGCACAGGATTGTGCGTATCCGCACAAAAAATATAACAACAAAGATTGATTTCTTATATCTCCTGATTCTTGTATTTGTTTTCAAAAGAAAGCAGACCAGATTTATATTGAAAAGCAAGAGCATTTTGTGCTATGCCATAACCATAGTAGAAATTATGAACCAAAAGGAGAATGGAGATGCTGCTGTCACATAAAACATCCATAAAGATCAGTCAGGAATATTCCAATATCATAGGGCATATGTGTTATGCAGCTTCCAAACTCTGGAATATCTGCAACTATGAACGGCGTCATTATAAAGAACTGGGACTGGAAAAGTATCCTGACTGGTATTATCAGAAAAAA
>OIWK01000786.1_pt1 | contig 33304 bp, 28 predicted proteins | sample 1587401 | NCBI WGS metagenome assembly OIWK01 (sample SAMEA3888911, study PRJEB22519) | human gut metagenome | biome: human gut; feature: human-associated habitat; material: faeces | place: Denmark | collected 2009 | reverse complement strand
ATGCCGACGCGGGGACGCGTCGCCCCCAGGTTAGGACGCGTCCCCCCAATTAGGCAGACAAATTGCAGTTTACCCACATAATTCGTTATAGAGTTTTAAAAGCTAAATGAGTGGCATGCCGAGTGTGCGGCACTCTTTGCGCATTTCGTCGGGCCAGATGCTGGCTTGAATTTCGCCGATGTGCGCCTTGTGGAGTAATACCATACACAAGCGGCTTTGACCGATACCACCACCAATAGAGAGGGGAAGTTCGTCGTTGAGCAAACGTTGGTGGAAGTAAAGCGACTCACGTTGCTCTTGTCCTGCGATTTTAAGTTGTCGCAAGAGGGCTTCTTTGTCAACACGAATACCCATTGATGAAAGTTCGAAGGAACGTTCAAGCACGGGATACCATATCAAGATGTCACCATTAAGTCCTTCATAGCCATTTTCAGCCTTTGTTGACCAGTCATCGTAGTCAGGGGCACGTCCGTCGTGCTTCTTACCGTCAGAAAGTTTACCACCAATGCCGATGATAAATACTGCGCCATACTTCTTACAAATAGCATCTTCGCGCTCTTTAGGGCTAAGATTGGGATACATTTGTAGCAGTTCTTCGCTATGAATGAAGTGAATCTTTTCGGGCAAGAAGGGGTGAATAGAATCGTAAGTCTCACAAACTAAATACTCTGTGCGGCGAATAGCGGCATAGATGCGTTCGACGACATCGCGCAAGAAAGCCAGCGTGCGGTCTTTAGCACTAATAACGGCTTCCCAGTCCCATTGGTCGACGTAGAGTGAGTGGAGATTGTCAAGCTCTTCGTCAGCACGAATGGCATTCATATCGGTATAAATGCCGTGTCCTACGGGTATCTTATAATCTGCTAAGGTAAGTCTTTTCCACTTTGCCAATGAGTGTACGACTTCTGCTTTACGGTCGCCTAAGTCTTTAATTGGAAAGGTTACGGGGCGTTCAATGCCGTTCAAATCGTCATTAATACCCAATCCTTGCATGACAAAGAGCGGAGCCGTGACGCGTCGTAGGCGCAGTTCGGTTGAAAGGTTTTGTTGAAAAAAGTCTTTTATGAGTTTAATGCCTTGCTCCGTTTTGTGCATATCTAGCAAGGCGTGGTAGTTTTTGGGTTGAATGAGTTTGCTCATGTTTGAGTTCCTTTTTGCTTTGATAGTATAGGTTAGGCTACGTTATGTTTGTAACGTAGCTGTTCTTTTTTTTGTTTGCAAAGCAAAATTACATATTAATTTCTATTCGATAAAATATTTACGTATATATTTACGTTTTGTGATTATCTATTAGTTATAGATAACAAAAAGAAAGAATAAGGCGTTAGGATATCGCTATATAAATGTGACTTTGTAATGAATTATGTAGGCAAAACTGCAATTTACCGAACAGTTACGTAGTGGAGTTCATGGCGTGTACTATTTGACAAATTACAGTGTTTATATTTTTCTCTTAAAAAGCTTGAACTCACACAATTCGTCACGGGATAAAAAAAGCGTTACGCTCTATAGAGAGCATAACGCTTGTATTTAGGTAAGTGTAGGCTTTATGAGCCTATGTTCACTTATCCATTTTAGAAGTTAAAAGGGGAGCGAATTATTCACCCTTCTCCATCTTAGCCTTCAATGCTGCGAGTGCATTGTTTTCACCGAGTGAAGTAGTAGCGGCTTGGTTTTGGATAGAAGGAATATCGCTGTTCTTGCTCTTGTTAGAGCGAGCCTTGCGAGGAGCTGCGGGAGCCTCACCACCACGTTGTGCATCTTCGAAAGTGCGGCTGTGAGAGAGGATGATGCGCTTGCTGTCCTTGTTGAATTCGATTACCTTGAAGGGGAGCTTCTCACCTTCCTTAGCGTGTGAACCGTCTTCCTTAACGAGGTGCTTAGGAGTAGCGAAACCTTCTACACCATATTCGAGCTGAACTACAGCACCCTTGTCCATGAGTTCGGTGATAGTGCCTTCGTGTACGCTGCCTTCAGTGAAGGTGTTTTCGAATACGTCCCAAGGATTCTCTTCGAGTTGCTTGTGGCCGAGAGAGAGACGACGGTTGTCCTTATCGATTTCGAGAACTACAACCTCGATGTCAGCACCGATTTGAGTGAATTCAGAGGGGTGCTTAATCTTCTTAGTCCAAGAGAGGTCAGAGATGTGAATCAAACCATCTACGCCTTCTTCGAGTTCTACGAATACACCGAAGTTGGTGAAGTTACGTACCTTAGCGTGGTGATGTGAACCAACGGGGTACTTAACTTCGATATCCTTCCAAGGATCGTCCTTGAGTTGCTTGATGCCGAGTGACATCTTGCGTTCTTGACGGTCGAGTGTAAGGATAACAGCTTCTACTTCGTCGCCTACCTTGAGGAAGTCTTGAGCTGAACGCAAGTGCTGGCTCCAGCTCATTTCGCTTACGTGGATAAGACCTTCAACGCCGGGAGCGATTTCAACGAATGCACCGTAGTCAGCCATAACGACTACTTTACCCTTTACCTTGTCGCCTACCTTGAGGTTAGCGTCGAGAGCATCCCAAGGATGGGGAGTGAGTTGCTTCAAGCCGAGAGCGATACGCTTTTTCTCTTCATCGAAGTCGAGAATAACAACGTTGAGCTTCTGGTCGAGCTGAACGATTTCGTGGGGATCGTTTACGCGGCCCCAAGAGAGGTCGGTGATGTGGATCAAACCGTCTACGCCGCCGAGGTCGATGAATACACCGTAAGAAGTGATATTCTTAACAGTACCTTCGAGTACTTGACCCTTCTGAAGCTTAGAGATAATCTCTTGCTTCTGAGCTTCGAGTTCAGCCTCGATGAGTGCCTTGTGTGATACAACAACGTTCTTGTATTCTTGGTTGATCTTAACAACCTGGAATTCCATTGTCTTACCAACGAATACATCGTAGTCGCGGATAGGCTTAACGTCGATCTGTGAGCCGGGCAAGAATGCCTCGATGCCGAAGATGTCAACGATCATACCACCCTTCGTGCGGCACTTGATGTAACCCTTGATAACTTCCTTGTTCTCGAGAGCAGCGTTAACGCGTTCCCAAGACTTGCTTGCACGAGCCTTCTTGTGTGAGAGTACGAGTTGGCCACGCTTGTCTTCTTGATTTTCAACGTATACCTCTACAGTATCGCCTACCTTCAAGTCGGGGTTGTAACGGAACTCGTTAACGGGGATAATACCGTCGCTCTTGTAGCCAATGTTAACGACAACTTCGCGCTTACCAATTGAAATAACTGTACCGTCAACAACCTCGTTTTCGTTTACGCGGCCGAGGGTTGCGTCGTAAGCCTTCTCTTGTTCGTCGTGGCTTTGAGTTGATTCTACAGTACCGTTCTCGAATGCGTTCCAGTCAAAGTCCGCAAGCGGTGCAATGTTTTTTAAATTCTCCATTTAATGTGTTAATAATAAAGTGAATAATAGTGGCTTTCGCTTCATGAATGGCGAGTCGGAGCAGGAACGGGGTGGGCACACGGCCCTCAGTGGAGAAGTTGTTCGAGCTGCGCTCTTTCCCTCTTTGGCTAAAAGTCGGTACAAAAGTACGTATTTCTTTTGATTCTTACGGCTTTTCTTTTTTTATTTTTGTGTCATTAGGGCGTATTTCCTCTTTTATTGGTTCTATGTGCCCAAAAAAAGGTGCTAAACGTTCATCAAGAGCGTTTAGCACCTTTGAAGGTTTATCTGTGTGTGTAAATCAGATTACAGTAGTAGGATTACTGAATCTTAACAGTTGCACGACGGTTGTAAGAGAACGGAGAGAGGTTCATTACACCACCCTTAGCCTCAGTGATGATATTGTCGCGGTTAACACCCATCTTAACGAGTTCGTTAGCAACGGTTTCAGCACGCTTTTCAGAAAGCTTCTGGTTGTATTCAGCAGAACCAGTCTTGCTATCAGCGTAACCAGTAACAACGATCTTAGAGTTGTTAGCCTTAGCGTATTCAGCCAATTCCTTAACGTTAACAAGATCCTTGCGGCTTGCGACCTTGGCAGAGTTGATGTTAAAGAATACGCTTGAAGTAGTACCAACGAATTTAGTTGAAGACTTTTCAACGGTTTGGTTCTTAGCGTTAGCCAACATCTCGCGGAGGCGAGAGTTTTCTTCTTGTTGTTCCTTAATAGATTGGTTAAGAGCGTCCATTTGCTCCTTGTTCATAGCCATCAAAGCGTCAACATCGGGCACCTTATCCCAAGTACACTTGCCGAGGTTGTATGTTACACCAACATCGAGGCGAAGATCCTTGTCCCAGTGTCTCATCTTATTCTTCCCATGATTAGCCCAATTATCGGGATTAGCCTGGTCAATTGAACCTTCAGTAGCACCAACGCTGAGGTCAGCAAAGATTTGTACGTGCTTGCTTACGCGGAAGTTGTTCAACAAACCGAAAGTATAGTAGATATCTGCATTCTTACCATCGTTCCACTTAGTTGCTACGCCAAGACCTACGTAAGGAATGAAGTTCCAAACGCGCTTTTCGTTATAACCGCAGAACATGTTAGAGAGGTTGAACATAACGTCTTCGTGTACGTTCATTGCAGTATAAAGAGGGTGGCTTGTTTCAGAATTTACTTGTTTAGCCTTGATGAGGTCGAACTTAGTACGAAGACCAAGACCAGGAGTGAACCATTTACCTACAGCTACGGTGAAACCGATAGTACCACGTTTGTCGCTGAAGGGGTTATTGCTAACACCGTGCTCTTGAGAAGTGTAGTAAGCAGTACCAGATACACCAGCACTTACGAACCAATTAGCCCAAAATGAGTTAGTAGCTACACTGTACTTTTTGGTAGGAACTTCTGTTTCCTGAGCCATAGCCGTTGTGGTCGATGCAAGACCTACAAAGGCAAGTGCAATCATTAATTTTTTCATAACTAGATGATTTGAAACTATTAATATATTTATTATTTCTTGCAGAGAGTAAAATACGTTTTAACTAATTTTTTAACAAATAGTACTGCGTATTTGTTGCAAAGGTAGGAAATAGTATAGATAGTTTGCAACTTTTTTTATAAAAAAGTAGCCTTCCAGGCTGATTTTTATGCTTTTTGTAAACTATAAGTTGCTATTGTATGCTTATTGGTGCTTCTATTTTCTTTATCAGAGTAGCTTTTCGGGGTTTAAAATGGTCATAATGAGTGTGCCGTCTGGGGTAAGATTGGGCGTACTGCTATTAAATAGTTGTTCAAGTAGGGTGCTCATTTCTTGCGTGTTGAGCAATTGACCATAGGGTAGTGCCACCTTTCGAGCCATAGCGAGGGAAATAGTGTGTCCCATTGTGTCAGCCGCGTTAGCTTGTCCTGTTAGCGCATCAGCTAATATGCTATTAATTAATGCTGTGGGGGCAATGCCTTCGGTCTGTATGGGTACGCCAGTGAGTATGAAATTACCCTTTTCATCGTTATTAATATCAAATCCGATGTCTTTTAATTGTGGTAGGATTTGGTTTAGTATTACCCCTTCAGAGGGAGAAAGCGTAAGCGTCTCAGGGAAAAGCAACTTTTGAGAGGCAGACTTGTGCTGGAGCAATTGTTGCTGATATCGTTCATATAATATACGTATATGTGCGCGATGTTGATCAATCAGTGCCATACCCATAGGTAGCGCAGTGATGATATATCTACCTTGGTATTGATAGAAGTCGCCGTCTTTCTTTTCGTTCCATGCTATTTTTCCCGTGTCTGGCAATTCCTTATATAATAATGTAGGAGTCTCTTCAGGAGTCGGCAGCGGTGTGAAATGCGACGGCAGTGGAACATCATTGTCTTCGTAGCGACTTTCTATCTCGATTTCGTCATCTTGCTCCGTGTTGATGCTTTGTGAGGAAGGATTAGTTTCGGATTGAAAGCTCTTTTGCGTATTTTCGTATATCCTTTGCCAGTCGATCGTAGAGTGGGGGCGGGGTGGCGTATAGCTTGAAGTAAACGAAGTACTGCTTTTGTCGACTGTTGCACCTTGTTCGTTGTGAGTTGGGTGGGCAGGTGTCGTGTCGAATGGATTGAAAGAGGTGTTAATATGTATTTGAGGCGGAGCAATGTTGACACTTTCACCTCCAGTAGCATTAAATGTAGGAATGTCGGGACGCGCCTCCGTATTAAAGTCGATGGCGGGAACAGCCCCATATTTACCTAACGATTCGCGCACAGCAGCTAATAGAATTTGAAAGATAGCACTATCGTCTTCAAACTTTATTTCTGTCTTTGTTGGGTGAATGTTTACATCAATACGTGCAGGGTCTACTTCAAATTTTATAAAGAAAGGTACTTGTTGTCCTTCGGGAATAAGGCGTTCGTAAGCTGTAAGAATTGCTTTAGCAAAGTAAGGGTGGCGCATGAAACGTCCGTTGACAAACAGATATTGGTGGGCGTTCTTACGTCGAGCAGCAGTAGGCATTCCCACAAAACCGCTGATATTGGCAAGCGTTGTCTTTACCTCAATGGGTACAAGTTGTTTGTCAATGCGTCGTCCGAAGATGCCAACGATGCGTTGTCGAAAGTTGCCGCCTGCGAGATCAAGTGCAATGCTGCTACCGCTTTGTAGGGTAAAGGCAACGTCTGGGTGAGCCAAGGCAATGCGTTCAAACTCCGCCATGATATTGCTCAACTCCGTTTGGTTTGACTTTAGAAACTTGCGACGAGCCGGAATGTTGAAGAACAGATTGCGCACCGCGAAGTTCGCTCCTACGGGACAACTTACCAATTCTTGTTTGGTCACTTTTGACCCTTCGATATTAATGCAAGTGCCCAGGTCTTGCCCTTTCTGTCTGGTACGGAGTTCAACTTGAGCTACTGCAGCGATAGAGGCCAAAGCTTCACCACGGAACCCCATCGTGCGCAGTGCAAATAAGTCGGTAGCTTGTTGTATCTTAGAAGTGGCATGTCGTTCGAAAGCCATGCGTGCGTCCGTTTCGCTCATGCCACAACCATTGTCGATGACTTGAACCAACGTCTTGCCAGCGTCTTCAACCACTACTTGAATGTGTGTGGCACCAGCGTCAAGTGCATTCTCTACCAACTCCTTAATCATAGAGGCAGGGCGCTGAATAACTTCACCTGCTGCTATTTGATTGGCTACAGAATCGGGTAAAAGATGTATAATATCAGACATTCTTTTTCTTCTTATAGTTTTTGAAGTGGGGCTTCTCTTCGTATAGAGGGTTTGAGCGTTGTGCCCGATTTCTTACCGCGCCAGTTAAATACGTCATCTGGCCCAGTGGGACGTATGTAGTCAAACCAAGCGAAGCCCTCTAACTTCGTGCGGTCGGCAGGAGCTAATCCCAAGGGGTAGAAGTAGCCGTGAGAAGCGGGTGCCCATATCTTTGATAGCTTGCGGTTGAGCATAAACATACGCGCCTTAGCCGTTTCGACATAGTTCTGATAAAGAATCGTGCTATCCTTCTCAAGCGGATAGTTAACCACTCGAACGTTGCCGATGGCTTGATTTTCGCTCACTTCACCTTTCGTGTCAAAATAAGTGCGCATCTGGTTGGCCGAAACTTGATTAAAGTGGGTGGAGTCAACCTGTTCTACCATCAATGCCTGTCGGTCAACGTAAATGGAGTCGACGGTAGAGTCGTTTAAAAAGGCGTTGATCTCTTCGCCCACAATTTGTCGATTGTCGCTCCACACAATGGGGTCGCGATAGAGCGTCACCTTATTGCTCAAAGTAGAAAAAACTAAGGAGTCGGCCACCATTTGCATGTTCGTTCGGTAGGCGCGTGCATGAAAATATCCGTGCAGTACACGATAAACGGAGTCCGTCTTGATATTGTACGTAAACATTCTGAGTGTGTCGGCGTGAACGTAGAGTGTGTCTTTTCCTTGCGAAAAGTCACGTGCCAAAGCCTGTCGTGTAGCTATGGCTTCACCTGTTTGTTCATTATACCAAACATAATGTCCTGTCAGAATGTTCTTGTTTACCGTGTCCTTACATTCCACATTATTAAAGGCCTCCAATATTCCTTTCTTTTTGTTGTAATACACCGTGTCGCCTTGCATGATGCGGTCGCGACCGAAGGCACGCGTACCTTTTAGTAATTGAGCCTTTTCGCTTTGCGTATTGTAAAAGCCGTGTTCTGTATAGATGCGGTCCTTGCCCGAATAGATGTTCGATTTACCCACAATCTCGGCCCATTTCGTGATTGTATTGTAATGGAGCGTATCAGTAATGAGTCGAAACTTCGGACTTGTAAGTTCAACATTGTAATTAAAGGAGGCTTTACGAGTGTCAGTATGATATTCGCCCCAATCAGAGGTCAGTTTATTATGTCCGTCAATAAGTTCACCACCATTAAAGTAATATCCCGTATTGTATAATCTGTCATAGTTCAAGCTATCCGTTTTGAGCACTTGTTTGCGGTGAATCATTACTACATTTTTACGCATTTCAGCGATTTGCGTCTCACCGTCATAGTGCAACTTATTACCTTTAAGTGTAAGCGTATCCCCTTGCACAATGTTCACTTTGCCAAAGGCATCAAACGTCTGTGAGGCCTCATAGAGTACAGCACTATCGCAGTGCATCACCATGCCCGCGTGTGCTAATATCACCTTACCGCTCAGACGTTGTGCACCATTCATTTCATTTTCAGAGAAGCGCAAGTTATCAGCATGTCGCAGTACGATGCGTTCATCGTTAGCCGTCTTTTTCTTTCTGTGTTGGTTAATAGAAGGTAGCGCGTAAGCAGCGCACCCCATGATAATCAATATATAAAGTAGAATATTTTTCACGTCAAATCTTTTGGGTGCAAAGTTAGTGTAAGGCGAGCGAAGAACAAAATGAAAGTCCTTAAGACTTTCATTTTTTCTTCCGAGCCGCCGCCTAACTTGGCGTAGCAGAGTAGTGTAAGGCGGGCGAAGAACAAAATGAAAGTCCTTAAGACTTTCATTTTTTCTACTGAGGCTATACGATAAAAAAGATAAACTGCAGTTTACTATATTCCCCACTCAATCCAGCAGAGGCTGAGGATACTGATGCAGAACCATAGTAAGATGCCTTGGAAAAGGGGACGTAGGCCTACACTCTTTAGTGTGTCGCGCGTGAGTGAAGCGCCAATGAAAAAGAGAGAAAGCGTAATAAAATGTTTCGCTAAAGAGTTGATACCACCGCCCACGGTGCTAAGAGCGTTAGTTGCGGTCGTACCGATTAAGTCAGCATTGCTAAAGAGGTAAGTGTTGAGCAAAATCACAACTACGAACCAAATGATAAAGCGTGGAATACATTGATACCAAGGTGTGCTCGTACCCACTTTTTGCAGTGAACCCTTAAATAGGAAAGGAGTGATGAGTGCTAATACAACAATCCATAGTGCACGTGTGAGTTTGACTGTCGTGGCAACTTCGAGTGAGCTTACCCCCTGCTCCGCCAACCATTCGGGGTGCATTTGGTCGTATGCAGCTCCTGCACCAACAACAGATGATGTGTCGTGAATAGCAATAGCAGCCCACATACCGAAGTCCTTCATACTCATACCGAGTGCTGTCCCGATATGAGGAAAAATGAATAAGGCTATGGCATTTAATAGAAATACAACGCCCAGTGCTACAGACATGTTCTCACCTTTAGCTTTGATAATGGGCCCTACGGCAGCAATGGCCGAACCGCCACAAATAGCGGTGCCAGAACTAATGAGAAAACTCGTCTGTGTGTCTACCTTTAATAATTTGCGACCCAATATCCAACCTAAAAGCAGTGTGCCAAAAACGCTGATGATTGTAAACGACATACCCTCGCTGCCTGAAGCCAATGCTTTGTTTACGTTCATGCCAAATCCTAAGCCAATAACCGAATATTGTAACATCTTCTTTGACATCGTCTTATTAAAGTCGGGAAACACCTTTCCAAACAGTAAAGCAAAGACAATGCCTATGCCTAAAGCCACAGGTGAGGTGATATGATGGGTTATTTCACCAAAATCACCCAAAGATAAATGAAAGCTGGCGGTGATAAAGTTGGTTAAAAGAGCAATGCTCAATAGTGTGATAATTACGATGTATAAGATTTCTTTCTTTTTCAAGATAGTGAAGTTTTAAGATTTATCTATTTCCGATTAGACACAAATATAAGGTTACAAAGCCATGCGTATGGCTTTATAACCTTATAGGCATAATCATTGCGTTTTTTACTTAATCCAACCTTTGTATTTAAAGTTGCAGTTGCGCCATTCCGGGCTAATGCGAATGTACGTAGTATTGATTTTCTCTTTAATCCACTTTTCGATAGCCTCTTCGCTGCGCTTGTTGACAACAACGTCGCGTAGCGTCTGAAAGTCTTCCGTCATGTTGGCGTGGTGGCCTTCAATGCGATTTTTGAGTAGAACGAGCGCACAAACCTCTTGTCCCTTTTCGTTTGTCATGCGGAAAGCACGCGACATCTCGCCCACTTTCAACGTATCGACCACCTTTGCAATGTCTTGTGGTAAGTCTTTCATTTCGAAACGTGAACTGATGCTTCCCGTTTGTTGATTAACGTTGGCCATGAGTCCGTGGTTGTTGCGCGTATCTTTATCGTCGGAGAGCGCTTGTGCAGCAGCATCGAAAGTAAACTTCTTGGCACGAATGTCATCAGCGATAGAGTCGAGACGTGCAATGCCGTGTTCCATTTCGCTCTCGTCAATGCGAGGCTTTAGCAAAATATGGCGCACGTTCACGCGATCACCTCTCTTATCAATCAGCTGAATGATATGGTAGCCATATTCGCTACGAACAATCTTAGACACCTTTTTAGGGTCGTTCAACGAAAAAGCTACATTGGCAAATTCTGGTACCAATTGGTTACGGCCCATATAGCCAAGTTCACCACCATTACGTGCCGAACCGTCCTCAGAATAGAACTTCGCTAAGGTAGAGAAGTCCGCTTCTCCTTTATTAACACGTTGCGCATATTCACGAAGTTTATTTTCGATACGTTCAATCTCTGCGCGCGAGACGGCAGGAGTAGAGGTGATAATCTGCACTTCAACCTGTGTGGGAATGAATGGCAGACTATCGGTAGGCATATTCTTAAAATATTCGCGCACCTCGGCAGGGGTAGCTTTGACATCTTTGGTCAACTTCTGGCGTACTTCATCTGCCATCATCTGTTCGCGATACTGCTTCTTTAAGTTCTCGCGCATCTGTGAGATACTACGACCAGACATCTGCTCCAAAGCCTCGCGTGAACCATACGTCTGAATAAACTCATTGATACGGTTGTCAACGCCCTTAATGATGTCAGCTTCACTTACGTTGACACTATCAAGTTCAGCTTGGTGAATAAATAATTTGTTAACTGCTATTTGTTCAGGAATGGTGCAGTAAGGATTGTCAATATGTTCACCATAAGCTTCAGAAGAGATGCGAGTCTCTTCCACGTCAGAAAGCAAAATGGGTTCGTTGCCTACTACCCAAATTATTTGGTCTACCACGTTGCTTTGCGCAATGGCAAAAAGTGGCAGAAGGGCTAAGAGTAGGGCACTAAATAGAGATTTCTTCATATTGTTGTAGAAAGCGTTACTTCACGGTTTTCAATACGTCCTCGTTCACGGTGAAAGTGAATTGTTTGCGCAATTGCTCTACCCAAGCCTTCTCACGATCGTTTTGGTAATCGCTCGTGACTTGTGCCTTAGCATCAAGATAAGTCTTCGGTTGCTTCATTACCTTACCGCTAACGCCTGTAAGTGCGTAGCCTTTCAATGCTTGAGGCTTCTTGCCCGTCTTGAAAGCATAAGCGTCAATGTATTTGTTTTCACCCTTCGAACAGAGGTAAGGCCCGCTAACTGATACGGTTACGCTATCTTTGTTAAACTGTTGTTTTAACTCTTTGCGCCAGTCGCTTTCGCCAAATTTCTTTAGCATTTTGTTAACAGCCTTCGCATCTTTGGCATTCTTGCAATGGAATACGAAACCTTTAAAGCGAGGTTCTTTCCATGCATAGTTGGCTTTATGGTTCTTATACCATTGTTCCAAACCTTTCGTGTCGGCAGCAGCTACGTCCCATACTTGGCGTTTGCTTACTTCGTAAAGCAAGAGACCGTCATGGTACTCTTGAATAAGGTAACGCAGTCCGTCATTTGTGGCGATGTTGGCATTCATAACGCTATCCAACACGGCTTCGCGGTCCAATCGTCCGTTAGAAGCATCAACAATCTTCTTAATTCTATATTCGGCAGAAGCTTCGTCGATGTTCTGGCGCTTCAGCATAGCCATGATTTCGGGGTGAAGCTTTTCATAAGAGTCGAGTGGGTGGCGGTCGGTCATCTTGATGATATGGTAGCCGAAGGGCGAAAGAACAGGTTGACACATTTCACCTTTCTTCAAGGCATAAGCAGCGTCTTCAAATTCCTTGACGAATTGGCCTGGACCGACCATAGGCAGTTTACCTCCCTTAGCAGCACTGCCTGGGTCGTTAGAGAATTTCTTAGCCATTTCAGCAAAGTCAGCTCCATTCTTAATGGCATTGTAGATAGAGTCTGCCTTAGCCTTTGCTTGCTGCTTCTCAGCGTCAGAGGCTTTCTGTCCTAAACGAATTAAGATATGCGCCGTTTCGATGAGGTCCTTACCGCCGAGTTGTTTCACCGTATTGTCGTAAACTACGTGGGCGATAGAATCGGTAAAGGAAGAATCTGTCATGAAAGGAGTAAGCTGCATATCGCGGTAGGTTAAGAACTCCTTCTTAAAACTTGAAAGCGTATCAAGTTGTGCCGCCTCAGCAGCAGCAACTTTTAGCTTATAGTTAATAAACATGGGCACATATTCTTGTACTGACTTCTTTTCTACAGCACCTTCAATGTTTCCATTTTTATGAAAAGAGTATTCAAATTCTCCGCGTGTGATAGCCTTCCCATTGACTGTCATCAATATAGGGTTATCAGCCGACTGCGCCCCAGCTGTAAGAGCCAGGGCGAAGAGAGCTGCAGTAAGCAAATTCTTTTTCATATATATATATTAATAATGTATATCATTAAAAAAGCTGATGTGTAAGTGTGCAACAATGCAGGAATCCATTATTGGCACATTTGCACATCAGCTGTTGATAGTTTAGTGAGTTTAATAGGTTTAATGAGTGAGTAGACGCGCGAGCTGGAAAGTTCGCGTTACGTAGGAACGTATAGGAACGAAGTGCCAAAGAGTTATTAAACTCATTAAACTTAATGAACTCATTCAACTTATTTAATCTTATTCTCCGGGGCGGCTATAGTTAGGAGCCTCGCTTGTGATAGTGATGTCGTGAGGGTGGCTTTCGAGAACACCAGCACCTGTGATGCGAGTAAACTTAGCGTCGTGTAGCTTTTCGATAGTAGCAGCACCACAGTAACCCATACCAGAGCGCAAACCGCCAACCATTTGATAGATAACCTCTTGTACAGAGCCTTTGTAAGGAACGCGACCTGCAATACCCTCGGGCACGAGCTTCTTCACTTCCTTTACATTGCCTTGGAAGTAACGGTCCTTTGACCCATTCTCCATAGCTTCGAGAGAACCCATACCACGGTAAGTCTTAAACTTACGGCCGTTGAAGATGACTGTTTCGCCTGGGCTTTCTTCAGTACCAGCAACGAGTGAACCAATCATTACACAGTATCCGCCAGCAGCCAAGGCCTTCACTACATCACCAGAGTAGCGCAAACCACCGTCAGCAATCAAAGGCACTCCAGTGCCCTTCAAGGCACAAGCTACATCGTAAACGGCTGAGAGCTGTGGTACACCCACACCCGCTACGACACGAGTGGTACAGATTGAACCTGGACCGATGCCCACTTTGATAGCATCAGCGCCAGCGTCAACCAACATACGTGCAGCATCACCTGTAGCAACATTGCCCACAACGATGTCAACGCCAGAGAAGTTGGCCTTAGCTTCTTTTAATTTTTCAATCACAAACTTAGAATGACCATGTGCAGTGTCAATCACAATGGCATCAGCGCCAGCTTGAATTAAGGCTTCCATGCGCTGCATAGTGTCTGCTGTAACACCAACGCCAGCGGCAACGCGTAAGCGTCCTTTAGCGTCCTTGCAAGCCATAGGTTTGTCTTTAGCTTTTGTGATGTCCTTATAAGTGATAAGACCTACGAGGTGGCCTCCTTTGTCAACAACGGGAAGTTTCTCGATTTTATTCTCTTGCAAAATCTGTGCGGCAGAGAGCAAGTCAGTTTGTTGAGTAGTGGTGACAAGGTTTTCTTTTGTCATCACTTCGTCAATGCGTTTGTCCAATTGACGCTCAAAGCGTAAGTCACGATTGGTAACGATACCAACTAAGTGCATTTCGTCATCAACAACGGGAATGCCACCGATGTGATATTCACTCATCAAGTCGAGTGCGTCCTGAACTGTTTTGTAACGTTTAATGGTTACAGGGTCGTAAATCATACCATTTTCGGCACGCTTTACGATGGCTACTTGGCGTGCTTGGTCTTCGATGCTCATATTCTTATGAATCACACCGATACCACCTTCACGAGCAATGGCAATGGCCATCGTTGATTCGGTAACAGTATCCATGGCAGCTGTAACGAAGGGAATCTGCAAGTCTATGTTGCGTGAGAACTTCGTTGCCAAAGAAACTGTACGAGGAAGTACGTCAGAGTAAGCGGGAACTAAAAGGACGTCATCAAACGTGAGACCGTCCATCACGATTTTGTCAGCAATAAAATCAGATGTCATACTAAGTTGGGATTTTAATTGCACGCAAAATTACACATTTCTTTTTTACGCACAAGGTGTTGTGTTGTTTTTTTTGAAAAAACGGCTTACTGTTCGCATGTTTTTGCCAATGCCTCTATAAAGGTTTCTTCTGTAGGTTTATTGTCATAGAGGTAGGCTAACATTTTGCTTACAGCCGTTTTGGACTGTGAAAGAATTTGGAGTGCAGTAATGCAAAGTCCGTGTGAGTAGCCTAACTCTTGCATTTCGGCATAAAGTGCTTGCTCGTTTGCAGTCATAGTTCGCTCCTTATTTTAAGAAGGGGTCAAGCGTAGCCAGAAGGTCTGCTTTTGACATAGCTCCACTTGAACGCCATAAAACCTCTCCTTGTTTGAAGAGTAGGAGAGTGGGTACAGCTTGAACGCGATAGTTAGTAGCCGTATCGTTATGTTGGTCTACGTCTATTTTAATAATGCGAATTTTGTCACCTAACGTCTTTTTTACTTGTTCCAAAATTGGGTGCATCATTTTGCAAGGTTGGCACCAAGTAGCATAGAAGTCAACCAACACAAGTTGGTCAGTTGAAATTACGTCTTGAAATGTTTCCATATTGTGTTGTGTAGTTAATGTGATAGAGTAACTAAGTCCCAAAAGTAGTCATTTAATTCTGCTTGCGGTCATGATGTTATATTTTTTATAGGTTTTTGAGTTTCTTATAGTTTTGGTATCTATGAAAAAACTGCAATTTATCGGCCTAACGAGAATGAACATTAACGAATAATTAACAGAAAAATTAATGAAATAATTAATGTTCAATTAATGATAATTAATGTTCAAAACAAAGCGCGAAGCGCGCCTAAACTTAAACGTTAACTATTTATGTTATGCGCTTCGCGCTTTGTTTTGAACATTAATTATCATTAATTGAACATTAATTATTCCATTAATTTTTTCGTTAATGTTCATTTTCGTTAGGCCGACAAATTGCAGTTTACCCGCACAATTCATTACAGAGTCAAGAATCTCTACAGAAAGTTTCAGAAAACCCTAAATAGGCATTTAAACTTACGTGTTTTTTACCTCCGTTGTTTTTGCTTTCATCTTTCATTTTTAGTGTTGAATGTATTGATTATCAATTTATTCGTGTACTGAAACATTGTTTTCCGATGTTTCACTTTTAGTTTCATGTTTCATTCATCAAAAAATACAATGGGAGCGATTTAAAAACACAATGGGAGCGATTTAAAAACATAATGGGAGCGATTCAAAAACACAATGGGAGCGATACGAAAACACTGTGGGAAAAATAAAGCGCTCCTATTGTGTTTTATTTTGCAATGTATTTGTGTCATTTAAAAGGTGAAACATGAAACTAAAAATGAAACATTGATATGCTATGTTTCATTGCTTGAAAGCGTTGGTATATAGGAAGTTATGATAAAATATGAAACATGAAAGATGATTTAGATTCTTTTGTAATGTATATATAGTAATGCGTATATAGTATCGTAAAAAGAAGCAGAAAAAAACGATAGCGCGAATAAAATGCAAACTGTTGTGTTGAAGAAAGTTTTAAGTTATTTTTAAGGCATTTTGTGTGGTAGGTGTAAAATTTAAAACGTTTGTAAGGCTTATATTAAATATTTTTGCGATATTTGCCCCTTAGATAAGGTTGTGCGTTATTAAGTGTTAGCTAAAAAATAGCTAAAGAAGTGTTACAATCTTGTTGCTTGCAATAATCAAAATAACAAACATGGAATTTTCAGCAAAACAGATAGCCGAATATTTAGGAGGAACCGTAGAAGGTGACGAGAATGCTTCAGTAAAGACATTTGCCAAGATAGAGGAAGGCGTGAAAGGAGCCATATCATTTCTTGCCAATCCGCATTATGCACATTATCTTTATGACACCCAATCAAGTATAGTCCTTGTAAACAAAGACTTTCAACTTGAGAGAGAAGTCTCTGCCACGTTGATACGTGTAGACAATGCCTATGAGGCTATAGCACGTTTGTTGACGCTCTATCAATCAACTATGCAAAAGCGCTGTGGCGTTCATCCTTTAGCTTGTGTAGCCGAAACGGCTCAGTTGGGCGAGGATTGTTATGTGGGTCCGTTTGCTTATGTAGGCGAAAACGCTGTAGTAGGTAAGGGTTGCCAGATTTATGCTGGTGTTGTAATAGAAGAGCGTGCCGTGATAGGTGATGATTGCTTGTTCTATCCCAACGTATCCATTTATCATGATTGCAAGATTGGTAATCGCGTAACCTTGCATTCAGGTTGCGTGATTGGTGCTGACGGCTTTGGCTTTGCACCAGCCGCTGATGGCTATGAGAAAATACCACAGATAGGTATCGTAACCATAGAAGACGATGTAGAAATTGGCGCAAACACTTGTGTAGACCGTTCAACAATGGGCTCAACCTATGTACGTAAGGGTGTGAAGTTAGATAACCTCGTACAAGTAGCACATAATTGCGAAGTAGGTGAGAACACGGTTATGTCAGCTCAAGTAGGCGTAGCAGGTTCAACGAAGATTGGCAAATGGTGTATGTTTGGTGGTCAGGTAGGTATTGCTGGACATGCAGTTATTGGCGATCGCGTATTGTCAGGAGCTCAGGCCGGTATAGCTGGAAGCATTAAGAAAGGAAACGTTACCGTGCAAGGTTCGCCTGCGATTGATGCACGCAACTTTATGCGTTCAAGTGTTGTCTTTAAATATTTGCCTGAAATGCGCAAAGAATTGGACGCTTTGAAAAAGGAAATTGAAGAATTAAAAAAGAAATAAAGTGTTACCCTAAAATGGGCAATGATTGTACGTGTATTTGTATGTAGCGTTTCTTTCACCCCATTTATGGCTATCACATCTCTTGTCCTATAAGTTATGTTAAAACAAAAGACTTTAGCTGGAAGTTTCTCATTATTTGGTAAAGGGTTGCATACAGGCTTAAACCTAACCGTAACCTTTAATCCAGCCCCAGAGAACTCGGGCTACAAAATACAACGTATAGATTTAGAGGGAGAACCCATCATTCAAGCTATTGCTGAAAATGTGGTAGATACCTCACGTGGCACAGTGGTGGCCAATGGTGAAGCACGATGCAGCACCATTGAGCATGCCATGGCGGCTTTGTATGCCTTAGGTATTGACAACTGCTTAATTCAAGTAAATGGTCCTGAGTTCCCAATTCTTGATGGTAGCTCTATCATGTACGTTGAAAACATTCGTCGTGTAGGCGTTGTAGAGCAAAACGCTCCGAAGGACTTTTATGTAATCAAGAAGAAGATAGAGTTCCGTGACGACGAAACGGGTTCTTCTATCATCATCTTGCCCGATGAACAGTTCTCTATCACGACGATGATTTCGTTCGACTCGCAGTTCATCAATAGTCAGTTCGCTACGCTCGACAATATGGACGACTTTACCGAACATATTGCTCCAGCACGTACGTTTGTATTTGTACGCGAAATAGAACCACTGCTCAAGGCAGGCTTGATAAAGGGTGGCGACTTAGACAATGCGATTGTCATTTACGAAAAGGAGATTTCGCAAGAAGCGCTTGATCGCTTGGCCGACCACTTACACGTGGAGCACCGCGACGCAACCGCTTTGGGTTACATTCAAGACCGTCCGTTGGTTTGGCAGAACGAACCCGCTCGTCATAAATTGCTTGACATCATTGGCGATATGGCCTTGATTGGTCGTCCTATTAAGGGTAGAATTATTGCCACACGTCCGGGACACACCATTAATAATAAGTTTGCGCGTCAAATGCGCCGCGAAATTCGCAAGCACGAGGTGCAGGCTCCCAACTACGATCCGAATGAAGAACCTTTGATGGACGTCAACCGCATTCGCGAACTCTTGCCCCACCGCTATCCTATGCAGTTGGTTGACAAAGTAGTTGAGACTGGTTCTAATTTTATTGTAGCTGTAAAGAATGTAACTTCCAACGAAGCCTTCTTCCAGGGCCACTTCCCACAAGAACCCGTTATGCCAGGTGTTTTGCAAATTGAGGCTATGGCTCAAGCAGGTGGCTTGTTGGTATTAAACTCAATAGAAGAACCCGAACGTTGGAGTACTTACTTCTTACGCATAGATGATGTAAAGTTCCGCAAGAAGGTGGTACCAGGTGACACACTCTTGTTCCGTGTAGAATTGATTACCCCCATTCGTCATGGTATAGCCACAATGCGCGGTTTTGCATTCGTTGGTGAAACGGTAGTAATGGAGGCCACCTTTACGGCACAAATTACGAAGAATAAGTAGTTTAGTTGCGTGCTTTTCGTACATTATAAAAGATTGATATGATAAGTCCTTTAGCATACGTACATCCTGAGGCTCAAATAGGCGAGGGGTGTGAGATAGGTCCCTTTTGCTACATCGATAAGAATGTGGTGATAGGCAATAATAATCACTTAATGAATAGCGTAACATTGCTTTCGGGTGCGCGCATTGGTAATAACAATCGCATCTTTCCGGGGGCTGTCATTGGAGCTATTCCGCAAGACTTAAAGTTTAAGGGAGAAGAAACCACGGCAGAGGTAGGTGACAATAACACCATACGTGAGAATGTCACCATTAATCGCGGTACAGCAGCCAAGGGAAAAACCGTAGTAGGCTCTAACAACCTATTAATGGAAGGCATGCACGTAGCACACGATGCTGTAGTAGGCAATGGTTGTATTATTGGCAATACTACCAAAATTGCGGGTGAAGTAGTGATTGATGACTTTGCCATTATCTCAGCTTGTGTGTTGATTCACCAGTTCTGCCACATTGGTAGCTATGTAATGGTAGGTGGTGGCACTCGCACGAGTCAGGACATTCCGCCTTATTGCATGGCAGCACGTGAACCAGTTTCGTATTGTGGCTTAAACCTTGTAGGACTGCGTCGTCGCGGTTTCTCAAAAGAAGTGATTGAAAACATTCACAATACTTATCGCTTGCTTTATCAGCGTGGCAAGTTGCGTGATGAATACTTAAAGGAAATTCGCGAAACTGTACCCATGAGCCCTGAAATAGAGTATATACTCAACTTCGTTACCTCATCAACGCGCGGTATTATTAAATAAACAGACACACATAGTATGCTTTACAGAATAAAATACATTTGTGAGGAGGTTGACGGCTTCGTGCGCGAGATAAAGATAGATAGCGATGCTACCTTTCTTGACCTTAACAAGGTGATATTAAAGTCGTGCAACTATCCTGACGATCAAATGACCTCTTTCTATCTTTGTAACGAAGAGTGGGAACGTGGTGAGCAAATCACGCGTGAGGACATGGGCTTCGGTGGGTCAGATGAAGACGTATATGTAATGGATAAAACGCGTCTATCGGAGTTGATAGAGGACGAGGAACAGCACCTTATATTTGTGTTCGACCCCTTTAGCAATCGTTGCTTCTACCTTGACGTGAAAGAGATGATTCCTGGTGAACACCTTGATGAGGCAGAGATTATACGTTCAAAGGGTGAGGCTCCCCAGCAGATTGAAATCGATGACGATCCCGTAGCTTCGGTCAAAGGAGGTAAAAAGCGTGCAGCCGTGGTGTCTGACGATTACGACGACGATGGCGGCATCTTTGGCGATGGCGCAGCCTTCAACGATGATGAGTTAGACCTTGAAGGATTTGAAATTTCAGAGGGTAACCCTTACGAATAAGTAAAATAGATAGTATTATATAAGGAAGCGGATTGTCTTTTGCTTTAATTCAGATGATAAGCAAAAAGCAATCCGCTTTTTATGTATCCTTTTAATGAAGACACTTAAAGTAATAATAGGCCCTACAGGTATAGGTAAGACGGAATATGCTTTGCAAACGGCTGAGCAATACGGGTGTCCTATCCTAAATGCAGACTCACGCCAAATATATCGTGATATACCGATTGGTACGGCAGCCCCTACGGCTGAAGAACAAGCCCGTGTGAAACACTACTTTGTAGGGATACTCGGCTTGGAAGCTTATTATAGTGCAGCCCAGTACGAACAAGATGCGGTGAAGCTTTTAACCGAGTTGTTTCAAACACACGACACGCTTGTGATGTCGGGTGGTTCGATGATGTATGTTGATGCGGTGTGTAATGGCATTGACGATATACCAACCGTTGATGATGAAACGCGCCAGTTGCTAAAGACGCGTTTTGAAAATGAAGGTTTAGACCCCTTATTGGCGGAGTTGCGCTTGTTAGACCCTGAATACTACGACCTTTGTGATAAAAAGAACCACAAACGTGTCGTCCATGCGCTTGAAATCTGTTATATGACGGGCCGCACTTTTACTTCATTTCGTGTGCGAAAACAAGTGGAACGTCCTTTTCAAATCGAAAAGATAGGTTTGCAGCGCCCGCGTGAAGTCCTATTCCGCCGCATCAATCAGCGAGTAGACAAAATGGTAGAGCAAGGACTCTTAGATGAGGCCAAGCGCGTGTACCCTTATCGAGAATACAATTCATTAAATACAGTGGGTTATAAAGAACTCTTCAAATACTTTGACGGCGAGTGGGACTTAGACTTTGCTTTAGAAAAGATACGTCGCAACTCACGTGTTTATGCCAAAAAGCAAATGACGTGGTTTAAAAAAGATGAGGCAGTAAAGTGGGTTGAGCTGGATTAAGTGGGCGATAAATTTCAGTTTATCGAAGAGACAGGAATGAACGCAAGCTAGCCTGGGGGCGACGCGTCCCCGCGTCGGCATTTGTTAGTCAAGGCTCGATGCCTTGGCTAACAAATACGTAAATATCCATACTACAAGTATTGCTAACTTGGGGTATCGAGCCCCAAGTTGGCAATGCCGACGCGGGGACGCGTCGCCCCTAGGTTAGCTTGTGTTCGTGGCGTAACTCATCGATAAATTGCAGTTTATCTAAGATCCTTGAACAGACTTTACAAACTACAAGAACTCCCTTGTGAGTAAAAACTGTATGTCAAAGACCTACGTCTTATGGTATATTAATTGTCCCGATATACCCAAATCCCTACGTTGCTAATCAGATTATAGTTGAAGAAATTTGTTCATACGGGAGATACAGCGTTTTTTTTGGTCGAGATTTGGATGTACATAGAGATTGAGTGTTGTCGCAACATTCGAGTGCCCGAGTATTACACTTACGGTTTTATAGTCGCATCCACTTTCAATGCATCTAGTGGCGAATGTATGTCGCAAACCGTGGAACACAATAGTTGGAATTCCAAGTTGTTTGAGAATCCGGTTGAAAATCTCTCTGTATGTGCGAGGCTCTTTTGCTTTGTATCCTTCGCCGACCACATACTTTTCTACTGTCTGTTGTTTTTTTACCATATTTAAGGCTTTGAAAAGAAGCGGTGATATAGGGATTTCACGATTGGAATTCGGAGTCTTAGGTGTGGAGACATATTGTTCTGTTTCCATCAACTCGCAATTGTAGATTCGTCCCACAGTGCTCGCTACTGAAATAATACGGCCTGCCATATCCACATTCTTCCATTGAAGGGCACATACTTCGCCTATGCGCAAACCGCAGCACAAAGCAATCATTATTCCTATATTCTGTGGTGTCGGGGTGGCTGCAATCGCATTCAGCAGCTTTTTGTGGTCGTGTAATGACAGCACGGGTAAAATGCGTGCGGTTGTATTCGTTGGATATTCGATATTCCACGAGGGCATGTCAAACATTCCTCTTTTTGCCCCAAAACGTCCAACAGATTTAAGTACAGCAATAATATCATGAACAGTTTTTTTGCTTAGTCCTGTCTCAAGCTTGCTGAATGCAAATTGCTGTACTTCTGCCTCTGATATGGATACAGAATCGGCGAAAACGGGCATGAGGTGAGTCTTTAGAATAAGAGTATAGGCACAGTATGTGGAGTGCTTGACTATGTTGCGCCTACTTTCTTTCCATAATTCCGCTATTTCGCGGAAAGTCAATGTGTTGTGCATACTTTGTGTTTTTTATGATTCACAAGATATGCGCCGTCTTATTTCATCGGTTGCCTTTAGCTCGGTTGTGGTGCTTGCAGAGCATCTGACAGTTAGAGATGTCAGTTGTTCCTCCCTTGCTCCATGCTGTGACATGGTCAGCATCCATTTCGTTCAACTTCCATATCTTGTTTGCGTTGGCATCATGGCCTATGGCACAGAAAGGACAATTGGACTTTCCAGCAATTTTCGCCTGTTCGGTCTGGCGACCATATATGGTTCGCTTTGTCGCTTCGTCAAAGATGCGGATGTCAAGAAGTTTCGTGTCGGTCTCTCCACCTAAAAGAAATTCAAACACGCCGCGCCGATTCTTCACATATGGGTCTGCATATAATTCTGTTACACGTTGTTTCATGTGAGATGGATTATATGGCTGTGTGTGATATTTCTCGTAAAGTTCGCCCCACGAAAGTCCGCGCATCTCATTTTCTACGAGAGGAAACACAGTCCGTATCCAATCTATAACTGAATTGAAATAGTTGACGAGCTCTGTGATGTCGGAATTGAAACGATGGTCGCACATATATTCCTCGGCTTTGCCTCGGCTGACCCATTCAAGTGCTGTGGCGAGAATGTCTTGTCGGTTTACAGCCCCCAAAACGTAAGCCTGCCACATCTGTATTTTGGAATTTTGAGTGTTGCTGAAAACGCCTTTTGCTGCAGTGACGAAAGGTCCAGAATAAATGGCGTTAAGTAGTTCCTGTGCGTTAAGTGGTATTCCTGCGATATTTATCGTGCGAAACCATTCCTTTATCTCAGCCTCAGTTCCTTCGCACTCATATATAAGGAGTTTCGTGGCAAGGAATTTTTCACGCTTCTCTTTTGCAATGGAACCGATGCTTTGAGGTAGTCCGTTTCCATCTTTGATACTGAGTTTACCATTATAGAATCGTCCTAAAGATGTAATGCGTTGTTGACCATCGAGTACCTCCAGCCGTCCGTCTGTCGTTCTGTTGAAATAAATTACACCGAGAGGATAACCTTTTAAGACAGAATCGATCACTGCCACATCCCTCTTGCCGTCGGCATAGATGTAATTGCGTTGATATTCGGGCTGTATGGTCAGTTGACCTCCCATGCCGAACAAACCTTTAGCCTCAAGTTCGTTATAGACAAAACCGTCGCATATATCTGCAACTGTCCATTCTGTATGTAGTTTTGTTATCATTTGCTTATTTTATAACATTAAGATACTATATTATGGCAAGCGAGTGGAAATACAAAAGCCTCTGCTCCAGAGGAAATACTCAGGGATTTGAAATATTGTCCTCATCCCCAAGATCGGGGAGGGTGTACTATTGTTAATGGCAATAGAACATATGGTAGAATTTTTATAAAAAAGATAATTTAAACGTAGATACTATATTAGGGATAAGTCTTGAACAAGCAGACATGTCAAAAATAAAAGCTGAGTTAGGGAAACTTTCAGGAGGTTCTCGTTTTTATGTCAGACGAAATGGAACGCTTGTAAGACTGTATGAGCGTATTTTAATTCAAAGGGTTAAATCTTTTGAATAAGTATACGTTGATAGACTTTTTCTTTTCGTCCATTTCTCCATACGACTCCACTCGCGTTTAAGTCATAAGTTCCTGACTTTCCAAATTTTTCAAAATAAGCATCTTTACATTCCTGGGTTGTATATATGCGAGATTTAAGAGAATATAAGTTTTCATTCTCACACATCCCTAATATAGTATATTGCTCCGGACAGTATTTGTCAAGAAAAGTAATAGGAACACCCATAACACCATTATAATCATCGGGTATTGCATCTGTGAAAGGAACCTCTATCGCATCATAATTTTCATAATGCTCATATCCTTTGTTGCGTATTTCTTTATGCTTGGAATACATGATATTTTCCTCCATTGTCATTAATGAAAGTGGTTGATGGCGACGGCCATGATCTAAATTGGTGAACCAGCAAACACCTGGTACACGATTAACCGCTTTTCCATCTATTTCACGCTCAAACTTATAGGTGTTTGCATACTTAAAACCTTCAGGCACTAAGAAATACATTCCTTTATTGAAATTTGTCGCACCTAACCAAATTTTATTTTCTTTTATAAGGGGAAAGGTTTCTTTATAGGTTATAGCATTGATATTGCCAATGATAACAAATGACTTATCTGCTTCTACTATCCATGCGAGAAATTCACGGAACAACGAAAATGGAGGATTGGTGACAATAATGTCAGCTTCATCACGCAAACGAGTGACTTCTTTGCTGCGGAAATCGCCGTCACCGTCAAGATACTGCCATTCAAGGTCATTAAAATCTATGTGCCCGTCTCCGTCAATGTCGTGGTCGAGCACAAATATCTTTCCACGAACAGATGTCTTGTTCGGGTCAAATTGTGGCGCACCTTGCTCAAAAAGGGAAGGCTGATAAGGAAACTTGTATTTCTTGGACTCTGGAGCGTATGATGTGGAAATGAGTTTCTTCAGACCAAGTGTCTGAAAGTGTTGTGCGAAATAGAGTGTGAAATTACTCCATTCTGGGTCATCACAGGGCAACAAGACTGTTTTTCCGCGGAATACATTAGGGTCGAATTCGAGGTAGGCATTCATCTCATTCTCAATATCGTAGTATTGAGTATAGAATTCATCATTTTTGGCGACTTTAGCCACCGATAGGGATTCATTGGCCATGGTTAAACGGAGATTATGGATTTTGTTTTTCTTTGGAAAGATAGACTATGCAAATGTACAAAAAGTTTTTAATTGCGTCCTAATTTTAGGCATTTTTTGAGTTCTTACATTAAATATGTAAACTGAAATTTATTCGTTGTACTCAGAGCCGTCATCGACTTTCACCAAATGAGCAACAACGAAGGTGAGGGCGCAAAGCATCATGGCAACGATGAAAAAGTTGAGATAACCGATAGCCTCTTGTAGGTAACCTGCAATCATACCTGGTAACATCATGCCCAAGGCCATGAATCCCGTGCAGAAAGCATAGTGTGCCGTAGACGATTCGCCTCGTGAGAAGTAAATAAGGTAGAGCATATAGGCTGTAAAGCCAAAGCCGTAGCCAAACTGTTCGATGAATACGCAAGCACTAATGCAACTCACTGTATCGGGTTGGAAGTAGGCTAAGAAAATATAGACAGCATCGGGTAGGGTGATGCTCAAAACCATAGGCCAGAGCCAACGACGCAGTCCACCATGTTCAGCAGCGATACCGCCTAAAATGCCTCCTAACGTCAGACCAATAACGCCTATCGTGCCTTGTACCCAACCTAATTCGCCCGTAGTGAGACCTAATCCGCCCGTGTCGACCTTGCCTAACATAAAGAGCGGACAAATTTTAACGAGTAAGGCTTCGGGTAAACGATAGAGTAGAATAAATAACAGGGCTACAACGATTTGCTTCTTCTTAAAGAAACTGATAAACGTAGCGATGAAGCCTTGTGTAACGTTTCGCCAATCAACAGCGTTGCTTGTAGCATGGTCGTTGTTGTTGCGGGGTAAGAACAATGAGTGGTAGAAGAAGATAGCGATAAAGAATGCGGCTGTAGCTCCAAAGGTAATAGCCCAAGCTTGTGAGGGTTGCATGTGCGACTCCAGCGCTCCTGCAAACATTATGAGCAAACCTTGGCCTACGATGCTCGCGATGCGGTAAAACGTAGAACGTATGCCCACGAAGAAGGCTTGTTGTTGCTCGTTGAGTGCAATCATGTAAAAGCCGTCGGCTGCAATATCGTGCGTAGCACTGCTAAAAGCCATGAGCCAAAGCATGGCGAGCGACCACTGTAAATAGTGGGGTAGTTGCATACTAAAGGCCAGTCCGCCTAAGGCTGCGCCAATGATAAGTTGCATGGCAATGATCCACCAGCGCTTCGTCTTTAAAAGGTCTACCACAGGACTCCAAAAGGGTTTGATGACCCAAGGTAGGTAAAGCCATGAAGTGTAGAGGGCAATTTGTGCATTACTCAGCCCCAAGCGTTCGTACATAACGGTAGCCACCGACATGACGATGACGTAAGGAATACCTTCAGCCGTATAGAGGGTGGGAATCCAAGTCCACGGATTGATTTTGCTTTTCATTTGTGGAGGTTATACAAGAATGTGCAAATGTGAGAATGTGCAAATGTGCAAATTATTTAATGCTTTAATAATCAAGCGTACCAAAGCTATCATTTGCAGATTTGCACATTCTCACATTTGCACATTTTATGTTAGTGTGAAAAAGTCAATTATTTTGCGTAGCTAACAGAGCGCGTCTCGCGGATAACGGTAATCTTAACTTGTCCAGGGTAAGTCATTTCGTCTTGAATGCGGCGTGCGATGTCGGCACTGAGCTTCTCGATTTGCTTATCGTCAATCTTGTCAGCTCCTACAATAACGCGGAGTTCGCGACCAGCTTGAATAGCGTAAGTCTTGGTAACTCCCTCGTAGCTTGAGGCAATCTGTTCCAAATCGTTCAAACGCTTGATATAAGCTTCAACGATTTCACGACGCGCACCTGGGCGAGCACCACTAATAGCATCGCACACCTGTACGATAGGAGCTAAGAGTGTAGTCATCTCCATTTCGTCGTGGTGAGCACCGATAGCGTTGACAATCTCTGGTTTCTCTTTATACTTTTCAGCCAACTTAGCGCCATAGAGTGCGTGAGGAAGTTCGCTCTCCTCGTCAGGCACCTTACCAATATCGTGTAACAAACCTGCGCGTTTCGCCTTCTTGGGGTTCAAGCCCAATTCAGCCGCCATTACAGAGCAGAGATTAGCCGTTTCGCGAGAGTGCTGCAAGAGGTTCTGACCATAAGAAGAACGGTACTTCATCTTACCGATAATACGTACCAATTCGGGGTGTAAACCATGAATGCCCAAGTCAATGGCCGTGCGCTTACCCGTTTCAATCACCTCATCGTCCACTTGCTTCTTCACCTTCGCTACCACCTCTTCAATGCGAGCTGGGTGAATACGTCCGTCGGCAATGAGTTGGTGAAGGGCGAGACGGCAAATCTCGCGGCGCACAGGGTCGAAGGCACTGATAACGATTGCCTCAGGCGTATCGTCTACAACAATCTCAACGCCCGTAGCAGCCTCCAAGGCACGAATGTTACGACCTTCACGGCCGATGATGCGGCCTTTCACTTCGTCGTTGTCGATGTGAAATACCGTTACACTATTTTCGATAGCCGTTTCCGTAGCTACGCGCTGAATAGTCTGAATTACAATGCGTTTTGCTTCTTTATTTGCAGTAAGTTTTGCATCGTCCATGATGTCGTTGATGTAGCTCTGTGCGTTGCTACGCGCTTCATCTTTGAGCGAGTCAACGAGTCGCTTCTTTGCCTCGTCGGCAGAGAGTCCGCTGAGTTCCTCCAACTTCTCACGTTCCTTGAGTTGTAGTTTCTCCAACTCCTCTTCCTTACGGGTGAGCGCTTGTTGTTGGTTGTTCAAACGGTTGTGTGTGTTGTCAAGCTCTTGCTTGCGACGGCTCAATTCGTCTTGACGTTGGTTAAGTCCAATCTCGCGTTGCTTGAGTTTATTCTCAACTTGTAGAATGCGTTGGTTACGTTGTTGAACCTCCTTTTCAAGTTCAGCCTTCTTGTTGAGGAACTTCTCTTTTACTTCAAGTAGTTTCTTCTCTTTGATAACATCAGCCTCCTTGTTAGCCGTGTCAATCATACGCAGATACTTCTTCTTCAGTACATGTCGGAAGAAGCTATATCCTGCACCGCCACCGATTATCAAGCCGATGACTAAGAATATGGTTTCAAACATTTTTTTAAAGATATATATAGGGTTAGTTGGGTACGTTGTGCATTGTGTGTAAGACGGAGCGTCTGCTCCTCAAATGCGTTGTACCCTAAGGGGGAACTATTCCTGATGTCCTTTCTATAGTAAGGACACTTATTTATTATTGTCAGATAGTAATTGGCTTATTTCCTCGCTCAGCCTGTTGACTGTCGTCTCGTAAGGCGATTCGTCCTTTTGATTTTGCAGCTGAATAACTTGTACGGCAAAGTCGAGTAGGGCGACCGACGTGTAGCGTTCGTAGCCCAGGTGCGGGTACGACTGTTCGTAACGTCCGAGTTTGTCGTTAATCATGCGAGCTGCTCGGCGGTAGATTTCCTCTTGATCACGTTTAACGGTGATAGGGTAAACTTGTTTACCGATAAGCAGTTGGATGACCAATTTATCGCTTTTATTATCTTCCATGGTCTATAGCTGGTTACGTTACGCGTATTATACGTCTAATAATGCGATACACTTGTCCACTTCGCGTATGAGGTGAGCCAATTTTGCTCTTGACTCCTTCACATCTTCGCTACTAACTTCAATCATGCGTGCGGTCTTGAGCGTGTTGTAGTCACGTTTCAAGCTGGCAACAGTCTCTTGCGTCTCAGCGAGTTGTTGCTGATACGTGTCGAGTTGGGCTTGGAGTTCTGCATTCTGTTGCTTCACCTCTTGGTAGGCCATCATCAGCCCCCTTACCCTTGCCTCAAAGTTGCGAAGTGCTACTTCCTGTTCGTTCGTCATAATACGTTAGTAAATGAAAGTGCAATGACTCGTATGGTGTGAAGATTTTAAAGCTTTTCATTCAGTCAAATGAACAAAAAAGTTTGTTTCCGTTTTTGTTCTGACGAGAAAAGGTGTGCGAAAGTGAGCGTTTATATGAAGTGGAAGGTTATTGGAAGACCTCATCAGTTAGTAATCTGTAACCACTAAACCTCTTAACTTTCTAAACCTTCACCTCTTAATTACTTATCGTCATTATCAGCGGGTTTGGGTTCCTTCTTCGCTAAGATAACGACGTTGTAAACGTAGGTGGTCATCCACTCAGCGCTATAGCCTAATTGTTGTTGGTACTGACGTACAGCGAGGCAAGCCTTTCTTACGCCTTCGTCCTTCCAAGTGTTCTTGGTTAGCACGTCGTTAACGGCCTTTGCTGTAAGATTGCGCAATGCTTGTTGGAACATGTTGGGAATGCGGAACTTCCACTTCATAATGTTGCCCATGAGCATCATCAACTCTTGTGAGAAGCCTTGGAAGAGGAAGAGGTAATTGCGCACCTCGTTGACGTTGCGGCAGTGGCGCTTGATGCTTTGATCAATTTCTTTAAAGAAGAAGTCTTCAATGCCGTAAATCTCCATGAGCATCTTCCGACATTTATTCTTCTCGCCAATGCCGAGCTTGTTATTGACTGTCTGTACGTGAAGCGTCTGCTTAAACACGCGCAAGTCGGGGAGTGCAGCTAAATTGCTAATACCTAAGTTGGCAGCCATAACCGCTTGGTAATAAACGCGTATCAGCATCATGAAGTCTTCCACTCCGCCAACGCGCCAACCCGTTTCGTTTGCTTGTTCTTTATGCTTGAATAGTTTTGAAAAAAAACTCATAATAAAGATGATTGTATATAATATTAAGGTGTTTTGAACGCTTATTAGGGTGCAAAGCGACGGTGCTCGCTGCACAAGTAAAGCGTTCGCTACCTTATGCAAAGGTAACACATGGGTTGCGAAATGCCAAGTAAATATGTCGTTTTTTGGTAAACGTACCTAAAATATTTATATTTTGTATGTTTTTGAACCTCAAAGAATTAGTGCGAATGAGTTCAAGTGATGGAAAAGATGTACTTTTGCAAGGCTTTTCTTTAATCAATACGTATGATATGTTATTATTACCCAATTGTAAAATAAATATAGGGCTCAACGTGGTAGCGCGTCGCGCAGATGGCTATCACGACTTAGAGACCGTGTTCTATCCTGTGCCCTTGCGCGACAACTTAGAGTTGAAAGTGCTAGATGAGGACGTGGACTACCGTTTCGTGCAACACGGCGTGAAGGTAGACGGCGAGGCAAAAGATAATTTAGTCACCAAGGTATATCTGTCATTAAAAGAAGAGTTTGACTTACCCGCGCTCGACATCTTCTTATACAAAAATATACCCTTAGGGGCTGGCCTTGGTGGTGGAAGTAGTGATGCCGCCTTCATGATGCAAGGAGTAAACGAATACTTCAATCTTGGCCTCACTACTGAAGACATGGAGCAGCGTGTGGCAAAGTTTGGTGCCGACTGCGCTTTCTTTATCAAAAATACGCCTGCGTATGCTACAGGCATAGGTGATAAACTCTCGCCCATTAACCTTTCGCTAAAAGATAAGTACATCTTATTAGTAAAGCCCGACGTGTTTGTATCAACCAAGGAGGCCTATGCACATGTGACGCCGCGCCCCGCTGACTATCCTTTGCTTAAAGCCATCGAGCAGCCTATAGAATGTTGGCGCGAACGCATAGTCAACGATTTTGAGCAGTCCGTCTTTCCTAATCATCCAGAGTTGGCTGCCATTAAGCAAACACTCTATGACATGGGTGCTTTGTACGCTGCGATGAGTGGCAGCGGTAGCACATTGTTTGGCCTGTTTGACCGCCCCATAGACGAGGCAAAGAAAGTGTTTAGTCAGCACTTTGTGTTTATGCAAAAGTTAGTGCGATGATATTTTACTTTTCAGGTACGGGCAATTCGTTGCACGTGGCGCAAGAATTGGCAATGACGTTGGACGACGCCTTGTACAACATGACATCGAGTGAACCTCTGCCGTCGCTGACCAACGGCGAAAGCGTTGGCTTTGTCTTCCCCATTTATGCATGGGGATTGCCGCGTGTAGTAGAAAGTTTCGTGAAGCAGTTGCCGAACGCGTGTGGCGAGCGTTACGTATATGGCGTATTCACCTGTGGCGACGATGTGGGGTATACCGATAACCTCTTGCGTAAGGCATTGCACAAGAAAGGTTGGCACTTGAATGCTGCCTATTCTGTACAGATGCGCAATACTTACGTGTGTCTGCCAGGATTTGACGTAGATGCGCCCGAGGTAGTAGAACGTAAACGCGTAAATGCCGAGAAGCGCCTGTCACACATCGCACAGTGCATCTCACAACGCGCTAAGGCTCGCGACGAAGAACTAACGCGAGGCACTGCAGCTTGGCTCAAGAGTTACGTGATGCGCCCCTTCTTTAACTGCTTCTTAATTGACGATAAACGATTTTGGACACAACGCGATGTATGTACAAAGTGCGGCCGGTGCGTTCAAACGTGTCCGTTGCAGAATGTATCCTTTAATCATGAAGGCAATGTAGAGTGGAAGGGGCATTGCACACATTGTTTGAGATGTTATCATACGTGTCCTCGTCATGCTGTAAACTATGGAAAATTTACGCGCAACAAGGGTCAAGTAAAAATAAATGTCTAATTTTGTCGGCCGAAAGTAGCGGGACACCCTGTTTTGCTGCATAAAACAACAATAAAAAAGATCTATTTTTTATGAACAACGAATGGTTTGAGTGTAAAGTCAAATACGAGAAGACGATGGAAAACGGCTTGGTAAAGAAGGTAAACGAACCTTATTTGGTTGATGCCTTGAACTTTACCGAAGCAGAATCACGCATTATAGAAGAGATTACTCCCTTCATGACGGGCGTATTTGAGGTGAGCGACATTAAGCGTGCACGTTATGCTGAGATGTTTGAAGCTCCGGGCGACGATAGTGCCGACAAGTACTTCCGTGCAAAGCTCATCTTCATCACCCTTGACGAGAAGAGCGGTAAGGAAAAGAAGACCTCACAAAACGTATTGATACAAGCTGGCGACCTTCGCGATGCCGTAAAGCGTTTAGACGAAGGTATGAAAGGCTCAATGATGGACTACACCATTGCTTCAGTTACCGAAACAGCCATAATGGACGTTTACCACTATGAAGTTCGTAACAAGAAGGCAGGAGAGGATAAGCCCGAGTACGAAGCTTAATTTGTACCTTTCAATCAAGCTATCTGCGCAAAAGCAAATATATTTTCCTTACACGCACTTTTTGTAGCGAACAAAAGGTGCGTGTAATTTGTTTAAGCCATATTATTGTTATGATACACCTAAAGGAAATAAAGGCTACCATTCGTCCGGGTGTAGAATTGGTGGCCGTTTCAAAGTTTCACCCAGCCTCGCTCATACAAGAGGCCTACGATGAGGGGCAGCGCATCTTTGGCGAAAGCCGCGCGCAAGAGTTGCAAGCCAAACACGAAACGTTGCCCAAGGACATTGCTTGGCACTTTATTGGCCACTTACAACCCAATAAGGTAAAGTACATAGCTCCCTACATCTCGTTAATACATGCCGTAGATAGTATGAAACTCTTGCGCGAAATAGACAAACAAGCAGCCAAACATGATCGTGTGATAGACTGTTTGCTTGAATTGCACCTTGCGCAAGAAGCCACCAAGTACGGACTTTCGTTAGACGACTGTCGGACATTGTTGCAGGATGGCGAGTGGCGTGAGTTACACCACGTGCGCATTGTGGGACTGATGTGTATGGCTTCCAATACGGACGACGAAGCGCAAGTGCGTAGTGAGTTCCACCAAGCTTATAGCTTCTTCAAAGAATGTAAGGAAGCGTACTTTGCTAATGACGATAGTTTCTGCCAACGTTCGTGGGGCATGTCGCACGATTATCAAATAGCTATGCAAGAGGGTGCCACACTTGTGCGTGTCGGCACGGCAATATTTGGCGAGCGTGAGTATTAGCCACGGTTACGCGCAAAAGAGACGAAATAAGAAGCATTGAAAATCATTGACTTTCAATGCTTTTATTGTATTCGGATAAAGCGAAAGGTAATGAAAAACGTTTCGTTCTGTGAATATTTTTGCTTTAAATAAGGTGAAAAATATTTTACTTATAGTCGCTTAGCGCGAGAACATACATAACATACAATTTTACATACTTAT
>OIWK01000776.1_pt1 | contig 33496 bp, 30 predicted proteins | sample 1587401 | NCBI WGS metagenome assembly OIWK01 (sample SAMEA3888911, study PRJEB22519) | human gut metagenome | biome: human gut; feature: human-associated habitat; material: faeces | place: Denmark | collected 2009 | reverse complement strand
ACTCAGAAGTACTTCCGAATCGGTTTTTGATGCTTCTCAAGATGCGGTACATGTAATGCTGGTCGCCCTCAAACTGAATCACCGTATCTACGATGTGCTCCAGAATCTTTGGTCCGGCAAGCGTTCCCTCCTTATTAATATGTCCTATCAGAATAACCGGAATGCCACTCGTCTTGGCAAAACGGAGCAGGGAGGCTGCACACTCGCGAACTTGGGAAACAGAACCCGGCGAACTGTCAACTTCTTCCGTAGCAATAGTTTGGATAGAATCTATAACTATCAGCTGAGGAGCCACTTTCTGAATATGGCTGAAGATTTTCTCCAACTGCGTTTCGCAGAGAACCGTAATATGATCAAAGGCTCCTTCTGATGAAAGAGAAGCCGTTTTCAGAGTGTCCGCAGATGAACCCTCTCTGAGCATCGCCTGTCCTTTAGCCAACCGGTCGGCACGGAGTTTAATCTGATGGGCACTTTCCTCTCCGCTCACATACAGGATGCGGCGGTCAGTCATGTTCAGAATAGTCTGCAAGGTGAGCGTACTCTTACCGATTCCCGGTTCACCGCCCAGGAGCGTAATGCTGCCAGGGACCATTCCGCCACCCAGCACACGGTTCAGCTCCTCGTCCCTCATATCGATGCGCGGTTCATCAATCGCAGAAATATCGCGAAGCTTCATCGGCGCAGCGTCATGCTCGCTGTGCTGCCCGCCAAACATCGTGGCAGCCCCACCATGACGCATGGTCATTCCGGCATTCTTCGCAGCCTGCGATCCGGAATCAGCAGCAATACGAATTTCCTTAAATGTATTCCATTGTCCGCAGCTAGGACATTTGCCCATCCATTTGGCACTTTCCTGTCCGCAATTGCTGCACACAAAAGCAATTTTATCTTTCGCCATTTTATCTCATTTATATGTAATAACGTTTTAACTGCGCACAAAGGTACTATTTATTATCGAAAAATCCAAAAAAAAAGTAATTTGTTAAGAATATATTTCATTTCTCTCCATTTTGTTTAACAAATCAGGCAGAAGGAAGCGCAAAACACGAATTTTGCAAACCCGATATAGCAAACAGACGATTTCATCTACTAAAAATCATAAAAACCGCTACTATATTTTGCTGATTCAAATATAATTTGTATCTTTGCCTTCGGTTTTTGAAACCAGCAGAAAGGTTTAGAACAATAAATTAGTACATAAACTAAATAAAATTTAGGTAAAATGAAAATTGAAGATTTTAACTTTGCCGGTCACAAGGCAATCGTGCGCGTTGACTTCAACGTGCCATTGGATGAAAATGGTAATGTAACAGACGACACTCGTATCCGCGGTGCCCTTCCTACATTGAAGAAGGTACTTGCAGACGGCGGTGCGCTCATCATGATGAGCCACATGGGTAAGCCAAAGGGCAAGGTTAAACCAGAGCTTTCTCTCTCTCAGATTGTTAAGAACGTATCAGACGCTCTCGGCGTAGACGTTAAGTTCGCTAAGGACTGCGGTAACGCTGATGCTGAGGCAGCTGCCTTGAAGCCAGGTGAGGCTCTCTTGCTCGAGAACCTCCGCTTCTATCCAGAAGAGGAAGGCAAGCCAGTTGGCGTTGAGAAGGGTACTCCAGAATTCGATGCTGCTAAGGCTGAGATGAAGGAGCGCCAGAAGAAGTTCGCTGCTAAGTTGGCTTCTTACGCTGACGTATATGTAATGGACGCATTCGGTACAGCTCACCGCAAGCACGCTTCTACAGCTGTCATCGCTGATTCTTTCGACAAGGATCACAAGATGCTCGGCTTCTTGATGGAGAAGGAAGTTAAGGCTGTTGACGCAGTTCTCGGCAACATCAAGCGCCCATTCACAGCTATCATGGGTGGTTCTAAGGTTTCTACTAAGATCGGTATCATCGAGAACCTGTTGACTAAGGTTGACAACCTGATTCTCTGCGGTGGTATGACTTATACATTCTCTAAGGCTCTCGGTGGCAAGATCGGTATGTCTATCTGCGAGGATGACAAGCTCGACGTTGCTCTCGACGTAATCAAGAAGGCTAAGGAGAACGGTGTAAACCTCGTACTCGGCACAGACTCTATCTGCGGTGACGACTTCAAGAACGATTGCAATACTCAGGTTTGCCCATCTAACAACATCCCTGACGGTTGGGAGGGTATGGACGCTGGTCCTGAGACTCGCAAGGCTTTCGCAGCTGCCATCAAGGGTGCCAAGACGATCCTCTGGAACGGTCCTGCAGGTGTATTCGAGTTCGACAACTTCGCTGGTGGTTCTAAGGCTATCGCTGACGCAATCGCTGAGGCTACTAAGGAAGGTGCATTCTCACTCATCGGTGGTGGTGACTCTGTAGCTTGTATTAACAAGTTCGGTTTGGCTGATCAGGTATCTTACATCTCTACAGGTGGTGGTGCTCTCCTCGAGGCTATCGAGGGTAAGGTATTGCCAGGTGTAGCAGCTATCGAGAAGTAATCTCATGTCAAAAAGAAAGCCATTTGCAAAAAGGGCTTGATTTTTTACAAGAAAAATAGGTTGGAGGGCATCCTATGTGATGTCCTCCAATTTTCAGTTTTAATTGAATCCCTAATAATCTACAGATTCTCTCTATAAACAGAACTGTATCTTTCATTTAAAACAAGCAGCAGAAAACATAAATTCTAAAATAATTTGGTAAACTACAGGAATATAATTTTCTGATTTTAAAACGAATACATGGATTGGATTGTTAATCTCTTCACCAATACCGAGTCGGTGGCTCACATCGCCCTACTCTACGCTATCGTGATAGCTATTGGTGTTTACCTCGGAAAGCTAAAGATTGGCGGCATTTCGTTAGGTGTCACCTTCGTTCTCTTCGCAGGTATTTTGGCTGGCCACGTTGGCTTCACCGGTCCAAAGGAAATTCTCACTTTCGTGCAAGACTTCGGCCTGATCCTCTTCGTCTTCATGATTGGTCTCCAGGTAGGACCTGGCTTCTTCGAGAGTTTCAAGAAAGGTGGTGTTACGCTCAACATGCTTTCGGCTAGCGCAATTCTGCTCAACATCCTCGTGATGTTTGGTTGCTATTATCTCTTCTTTGATACGAGCAACCCTAACAACCTGCCTATGATGGTAGGTACTCTCTATGGTGCGGTTACCAATACTCCGGGTCTTGGTGCTGCCAACGAGGCTTTGCTCAGCGTCTTCCCTAATGGCGCTCCAAGTATTGCCAACGGTTATGCTTGTGCTTATCCTCTTGGTGTAGTGGGCATTATTGGTGCTACTATCCTTATCAAGTACATCTGTAAGATTAATACTGTTGATGAGGAAGAACAGCTTAACGAAGAAGATGCTGCCAACCCACACGCTAAGGCCCATAACATGCACTTGCGCGTGGAGAATGCTTATATTACAGGCAGAACGCTGAGAGAAGTTTCTGAGTTCTTGAACCGTGACATTGTATGTTCACGACTGCTCCACAATGGCGAGGTGAGCATTCCTAACAGCAAGACTAAGTTTGAGGTTGGAGACGAATTGCTCGTTGTATGTGCAGAGGCTGATGCTGAAGCCATCAAGGCTTTTATCGGACCAGAGGTTGAAGCTGAATGGGACCGCGAGAAGGATGAAGTACAGCACTTTGTTTCTCGCCGTATCATCGTTACCCGTCCGGAAATGAACGGTAAGACCTTGGGTAAGATGCACTTCTCCAGCGTATACGGCGTTAACGTAACCCGTATTTCCCGTCAGGGAATGGACATTTTTGCAGGCAGAAACCACCACTTCCACGTAGGTGATAAGATTCTGGTTGTAGGTCCTGAAGAGAATGTGAACCGTGTGGCTGAAATCATGGGTAACTCTGTAAAGCGCCTCGATGCGCCTAACATAGCCACTATCTTCGTAGGCATTATGGTAGGTATTATCTTCGGTTCTCTCCCATTTGCCATTCCGGGAATGCCGGTGCCTTTGAAGTTGGGTATTGCCGGAGGTCCGCTGATCATCGCCATCCTCATCGGTCGTTTCGGCTATCGCATGAAGCTGGTAACTTATACGACGACTTCGGCTAATATGATGCTGCGAGAAATAGGACTTGTACTCTTCCTGGCGAGTGTGGGAATCAAGGCTGGAGCCGGATTCTGGGACACAGTAGTACAGGGTGACGGTTTGAAATATGTGGGATGCGGTTTCCTCATCACCGTTATTCCTATCTTCATCATCGGTACGATTGCCCGCCTGAAGTTTAAGTTCAACTACTTCACCATCATGGGTATGCTCGCCGGTACTTACACAGACCCTCCTGCATTGGCTTATGCAAATGCTTCTTGCTCTAAAGAGGCTCCAGCTGTAGGATACTCTACGGTTTATCCATTGAGCATGTTCCTCCGTATCTTTACAGCCCAGATAGTGGTGCTGTTCTTCTGCGGAGCGTAAGACTTACAAAAGTTAACAAAACAACAGAAAATAGTTATAAATTATAAAAGAGGTGCACAAAGACAAAAATTTGTGCACCTTTTTTGTTGTCTTTTCAGAAATTCTTCGTACCTTTGAGCACAAGAAACAAACCTAATGAATCTTCTAGGAACAGCTATCGTTCCTATATGATGCAGATTTTTTCGAAATATGAAACAATAACCCTATAAACGTTAGTAAGCGTATGAAGAAATTGGGATTTCTGATAACCATGCTAGTCATCACGTCCTTGCCCGCTTGGAGTCAAGGAGCCAAAAGTATCCGTATTACGGAGGTGATGACCGACAACCGTACCAATCTTGTAGATGAGTACGGGCAGCACAAACCATGGGTGGAATTGAGCAATTCCTCCTTTACCACGTATAATGTACGCGGTATGTTCCTAACCACCGACCGAAGAGTTCTCGACAAGAAAATGTCGCCTGAAGCTCGCCGACAGCTGATGTGTCCATTGCCTAACAATGAACCACGAACCACACTGGGAGGCAAGAAGAGCATCGTTATCTTCGACAGCAGTTCCTGGTACCAGGATGGCAGGAACGGACAACATTGGAAGGCAAAGAATTCTTCCAACTCGGGACCTTTTCATCTCAATCTTATTCTACAGGAAAAGATGCCCAACTGGATAGCACTCTATGACGGAAATGCCGTTGACCTGATAGATTCCGTAAGCGTGCCAGTGTTGGCTGCCGATGAGAGTTTTGAACTGAGTAAGGACTTCAAGACATGGGAGAAAGCCATTGCCGGATCAGTAACTCCAGGCTATCTGCCTCAAAACACAGGTTTGAGTAAAGCCCAGCAATTGAAGAAAAGCGACCCATACGGAATAGGAATCGCCGTACTTTCAATGGGCATCGTCTTCTCCTGCCTTGCTCTCCTCTTCATCGTGTTCTGGGTTTTCGGAGCCTACATGAAACATAAACAACGCATCGCCCGCGCTACTGAGAAGCACGCCACCTTATTATATAAGACAGGAAAGAAGACCATCGAGGTTACTCATGACCTCAGTCATAAGACCAACGTGATTCTGAAAGATGGTTTAGAAACCAAGGGTATTGACAAGGAGATTTACATGGCAGTCATCTCTCTTGCACTACAGGAATATCTGGAAGATGTTCATGATGTAGAACCAGGCATTATCACCATCAAGCCAAAACAGACCAGATGGAATGCTCCGAAATTCAACAACAACAATAACAACGTTAAAATATAGAAACTATGGCAAAGTACGAATATAAGGTTAAAGGCGTAGATTACGTCGTTGAAATACAGGATATTGAAGGCAATATCGCCAATGTAACCGTGAATGGAATTCCATTCGAAGTGGAAATGAAACAGCCGGTTAAGAGTAGTAAGCAGAAAGTGAAGTTAAGTGATGGACAAAACAACATTTCTGCCAGCTCTGTTGCAAGCGCAGGTTCTGCTGCAGGTTCCAGTTCTTCAGCAAGTTCTGATTCTGCTTCATCAAGCAAACAGGCAACTCCTGCTGCAGGCAAACCAGTTGTTGCCCCTCTGCCTGGCACTATCAACGAAATCAAGGTGAAAGTCGGTGACAAGGTGAACACAGGCGATACTGTTGTCGTTCTCGAAGCCATGAAGATGCAGAACAACATCGATGCAGAAACTTCGGGAACCATTACCAGCATCAACGTGAACAAGGGAGACGCAGTAATGGAAGGAGACACGCTTGTTACGATCGCGTAATAAGCTGTTTAGACAAAAAGCTAATGATTACTCTTCCAATCAAAAGACTAATCATAAAGTTCAATGTTCAACTTTCAAAGTTCAAAGTAAATCAATGTCTAACTTTCAAAGTTCAAAGTAAATTATGGATTTCATTATACAAAACTTCAATGAGTTTCTTACCTTTACGGGCTTTGCCAACGCCTCGGCAGGAAACCTCATCATGATTCTGGTGGGAGCACTCTTTATCTGGCTCGCCATCAAGAAAGATTTTGAGCCGCTGCTCCTGGTTCCTATCGGATTGGGAATCATTCTTGGCAATATTCCATTCCGTGCCGATGCAGGACTCGAAATAGGTTTATACGAAGACAACTCCGTTCTGAACATCTTCTACCAGGGAGTGAAACAGGGCTGGTACCCGCCACTCGTATTCCTGGGCATTGGAGCCATGACCGACTTCTCTGCGCTCATTTCCAACCCGAAGCTCATCCTGATTGGAGCCGCTGCCCAATTTGGAATCTTCGGCGCCTACATGATTGCACTGGCTCTGGGATTCGAACCTAACCAGGCAGCTGGCATTGCCATTATCGGAGGAGCAGACGGACCAACCGCCATCTTCCTGAGCAGCAAACTGAGTCCGAACCTCATGGGAGCCATTGCGGTTTGCGCCTACTCTTACATGGCACTGGTGCCTGTAATCCAGCCACCTTTGATGCGACTGCTTACAACCAAGAAAGAGCGCGTCATCAAGATGAAACCGGCACGTCAGGTTTCACAGACAGAAAAGATTCTCTTCCCTATCATCGGTCTGCTTCTCACCACCTTCATCGTTCCATCCGGTTTGCCATTATTAGGAATGCTGTTCTTCGGAAATCTTCTGAAAGAGAGTGGAAAGACAACCCGACTCGCCAAGACAGCAAGCAGCAGCTTGAATGATATTGTCGTTATCCTCCTCGGCCTGACCGTAGGCTGTTCTACCCAGGCTTCAGAGTTTCTGACATTAAACACCATCAAAATCTTTGCTCTCGGTGCTCTTGCTTTCATCATCGCATCGGCAAGCGGAATCTTATTCGTCAAGCTGATGAATCTCTTCTTGCCAAAAGGCAAGAAACTGAACCCACTTATCGGAAACGCCGGAGTGAGTGCCGTACCAATGAGTGCACGCATCTCCAACAACCTAGGTCTGGAATACGACCGCCACAACTTCCTTCTCATGCACGCCATGGGACCAAACGTTGCGGGAGTCATCGGTTCTGCCGTTGCAGCCGGAGCTTTGCTGGGATTCTTCAATTAAAAATTGAGCCACCAAGCTACCCCTCCAGGATAAGCACATAAAAAAGAATCGCCCTGAAAGGACAAAAGCATCTTACATCCAATGCTTTCCCTTTCAGGGCGACTTTTTTATTTCTTCTTTAGCTCTTAACCCGCATTCTCATTTTTCCTTCAAAGGAAATGATAACCTCAACCTGATAACTCAAACTGCTGTCAGGCATTGCCAGAACAGCAAGATAATGAATGCCAGATTCATCTATCTTATTGAATACGATGTCGCTCAATATAGACTGGTCCAAGAAAGAAGCAGGAACCTGCTTATCGAAATCCTTCTTATGAAAATCACGAGAGAACAGACAGTTGGCACCATGATAAACATGCAAGTTCACAATATTATCATAATAAACATTGTCTACCTCAACACCATCATCATTATAAGAACTCTTGTAGACCTTATAACTTGTTGGGTTAACCTGGACGTAGAGATGATATTTCTCATCGCCCCTTACAACCACCGTATCACGTTTAATCAGCGTATTCTGATTCAGCGCCACGGAAACATGGTTGTGGATGAACTGCTGCAAATAAGACTTATCTTCCGTCTTCACCAGCTTAACCACATCCCCATTCTGCACCTTAAACTGGAAAATATGCTCAGCCTGTTTTACAATCGGATATTTTGCAATATTAGCACCCTTCATTACAAGCGTATCGCCAGCAATGTAGAAGTAGACAGGCTGACTGGTAGAATCAGGATAATAAATCGTATCGCCTTTTACGCGGAACGCCACATCATCCTCATCGTCATCGTTCAGCCAAATGCCTTGCAACATCTTCTTAGCCGCAGTATCTTCCTTCACTTCCTGTTGCTTTTCGGCCTTATGCCCACAAGCAACAAGAGTCAAGATACAACTGAGCAGCCATAAATTAACTATCTTTTTCATGATGAGTTCTTTAAATAAATTAATCGGTAAAAGCTGATGCCAATTCTACTCGAAATAATCAGCCTCATCGAAAGACTTTGCTTTGGTTCTGTCTTTTTCTGACGTAAGCACCTCAACTCCTTCAATAGGCCATTTTATTCCGATAGTAGGATCATCCCAATGAATACTGGCTTCGTAATCAGGAGCATAAACATTATCTACTTTATAAGTAAAGATGGCTTCGTCACTCAGTACCAGGAAACCATGGGCAAAACCGCGAGGAATGAAAAACTGTCGTTTGTTCTCTCCACTCAGTTCAACCATTACATATTTACCGAAAGTCTTACTGCCCTTTCTCAAGTCAACAGCTACATCCAGCACGCGGCCTTTGATGACACGCACCAACTTAGCCTGCGAGAATTCACCTTTCTGATAATGCAAACCTCTGAGCACACCACGAGCCGACATAGATTCATTGTCTTGCACAAACTCCACATGCCCTCCAACGTGAGCATCAAAGTCAGCCTGCTTCCATGCTTCAAAGAAATAGCCGCGAGCATCATCAAATACCCGAGGTTCTATCAGCCAGACTCCTTCAATTTCTGTCTCTGTATATTTCATTGATTTATACCTTATTTATTTTAGGCACAAAGGTAATACTTTTTCCCGAAACGACAAAACAAATTAGACTTTTTATGATTTCATCGAAAATTTTCTCTATTTTCTGTTGGTCATTTCCGAAAAAATCACTACCTTTGCAAACGTGAATAGACTAGAAAGACATATAGAGATCCTACTTTTGAGCAACGATTGCGTGATTGTCCCAGGATTTGGTGGCTTCATGGCTCATCATGTAGATGCGCGTTACGATGGCAGAGACAGCATGTTTTTGCCACCGCTGAGAACTATTGGCTTTAACCCACAGCTCCAGATGAACGATTCTCTCCTTGCACTTTCGTATGTTGAAGCATACGACATCAGCTATCCGGAAGCTTTGAACCGCATTGCTGACGAGGTAACAGAGATGCGCCAGACTTTGGAGAATTCAGGAAAATTTGAACTGAACGATATTGGCACCATCATATTGAACGAAGACGGAAACTACACCTTTGAACCATGTGAGGCAGGCATTCTTACACCTGAGTTGTATGGCTTAGGTGGCTTAAACATGCTCCCACTCGCGCAGATTTCTGCAGAAGAGGTTCAGAAGGCTGAAGATTCTGCTGCTTCAATCATTGAAATGCCAGCAAAGACAGTAGAAAACAATCGTACAGAAAGCGAAGTCAAGAATCAGGATAGTAACCAGAAGATGGAGAGTGGACTCTCTGTCAACAATTCTGTGTTCGTTAACGAAGAAGAAGAAGAATCAAATGCCGAATTCATCAGCATCAAGAAGAGCTGGTTGCGCAATATAGCAGCAGCCTGCATCGCTCTCATAGCATTCTTCACCTATTCTTCTCCATTGGGAACCCCAACCGTTCAGAAGAGTCAAATCGACACAGGTATGTTGAACCGCATCATGCCTAAGGAGATTAATAAGGTTGCGCAACCTCAAGAACTGGTACTTAGTACAGAATCACAGGCAGAAGAGAGCATTCCTGCCAAGTCTGTCAACATGGCTCAGGACAACGAATTGCAAACAGCTTCTTCTTACTACAGCATCGTTTTGGCAAGTCGTGTTACCAAGCGTAATGCTGCCTGCTATGCTGAACTCCTCCAGAACAAAGGATTCAAGGAAGCTAGGGTGTTGATTACGGATAATAATGTGAAAGTTATATACGGAACATACTCTACCGAGGGCGAAGCTTATACTGCTCTCAACCGTTTACACAACTATGATGCTTTTACTGACGGCTGGATTACGAAAGTGAAAGAATAGTTGATAGTTAAGAGTTTATAGTTTTTAGCTAGAACAAAGAGCAAGGAGTATCGGAAACTTCTACAACACATTATTATAATAAAGACAGAAAAGTAAGAAAAAGAATATGAAAAGAGTACGTTGTCCTAAATGCGATAATTTTATCACCTTCGATGAGACCAAGTATCAGGCAGGTCAGAGTCTCGTTTTCGTTTGTCCTAATTGCAATAAGCAGTTTGGCATCCGAATGGGAGTTTCCAAGCTCCGCGAAACCCGAAAGGAGGAAAAACTTGACGAGAATGCCAACGAGAAGGGATACGGTTCTATCGTTGTCATCGAGAACGTATTCGCTTACAAACAGGTCATCCCGCTGCAGTTAGGCGACAACATCATCGGCCGCTACATGAAGAACAGCGGAATCAACTGTCCTATCGAAACCGTAGACCCAAGCGTTGACATGAACCATTGCGTAATCAACGTTAGCCGCGACAAGAAAGGCAAGTTGAAGTATGTACTCCGCGATGGACCAAGTTATACAGGAACTTTCGTTGACAATGAGATTCTGGGCGACAGAGAACGCCGCGTTATCGAAGACGGAACCCTGTTCACCATTGGAGCAACTTCTATCATTCTCCGCACAGCAGACAGTGAAGAAGAAAACTAAGAAGTTTCGATTATCAAAACAAACACTTCAAAAGGAGCAATTAGATGTTGGTTTACATCCAATTGCTCCTTTTTCACTTAACGAAAACGTAAAAACACGCCATATTTCTAACTTTCTGAAAGAAATCTACTATATTTCGTAATCTTTTTGCTTTTATTTTCTTTAAATTAAAAGAAAATGTGTACCTTTGCATCGAAAAATAAGAAATAGAAATGAATTACGTTAGGTTATGGATGTAGCAATCGTAAAATATAATGCCGGAAATATCTATTCCGTAGTCAACGCCATGAAGCGTTTAGGCATCGAACCTGTACTTACAGATGATGCAGAAATGCTCCAGAAGGCTGACCGCGTTCTCTTCCCAGGACAAGGCCAGGCAAGAGAAGCAATGGAATATCTGAAGGCTCATCAGCTTGATCAAGTAATCAAGAACTTGAAGCAACCCGTCCTGGGCATTTGTGTAGGACAGCAGCTTTTGTGCCGCCATTCGGAAGAAGGTGACGTAGATTGCATAGGAATCTTTGATGTAGATGTAAAGCGATTCCAGCCTCAGAAACACGAAGACAAGGTACCTGCTATGGGATGGAATGAAATCTATGATTTGAAGACTGACCTTTATAAGGGGTTCGGAAACAGAATAGATTCTGACTCAGACAAGTCTACCGCTGATGCGCTGCTTCATCCCTACTCCTATTTCGTACATAGTTATTATGTGCCACTCTGCGAGGAGACCATTGCCAAGGCAGAATACATTCTTCCTTATAGCGCATCGCTCCACAAAGACAATTTCTATACCTGCCAGTTCCATCCGGAAAAGAGCGGAAAAGTGGGAGAACAGATTTTAAAGAACTTTTTAGAGATAAAATAAAAGAGGAAATACTAATATGATAGAATTAATTCCAGCTATCGACTTGATAAATGGCCAGTGTGTTCGTCTTACAAAAGGCGATTACGACCAGAAGAAGGTTTACAATGACAATCCTGCCGATGTTGCAAAACAGTTTGAGCAGATGGGCTTCAAACGCCTTCATGTAGTAGACCTCGATGGAGCCAAGTCAAAGCACATCGTAAATGATGCGGTGTTGAAGGCCATTACCACAGAAACCTCTCTCGTGGTTGATTTCGGTGGCGGAATCAAGACCGAAGAAGATATTGAGAAAGCTTTTGCTGCGGGAGCAAGCATGGTTACAGTGGGCAGTATTGCCGTCACCAATCCTGAACTCTTCATGCAATGGCTGGAAAAGTATGGAGCTGACCGTCTGATTCTGGGAGCCGACGTAAGAAACGGAAAGATTTCTATCAACGGATGGAAAGAAGATTCTTCTGAAAATCTCCTTCCTTTCCTGAAAAAGTACATCGATAAAGGAGTACGCTATGTTCTCTGCACAGAAATCAGCAAAGACGGAACGCTGCAGGGACCTGCCATAGAACTCTACAAAGAAGTAATGGCTGCCTATCCTCAACTGCATCTTATCGCCTCAGGTGGAGTGAGTTGCAACGAAGACATCGAAGCATTGGAAACTGCAGGAATTCCTGCCGTAGTATTTGGAAAAGCTTTCTACGAAGGGAAAATCGATGTTAAGAAACTAGTTAATAGTTAAATAGTTGACAGTCAAAAAGTTTATAGTTAGGAGTTAAGTAATCATAAAGTTCAAAGTTCAATGGTGAAAATTCAAAGTAAAAGCAAAGGATTAGCTAAACGAATCGTTCCTTGTCTTGATGTAAAGAACGGCGAGACGGTAAAGGGAACCAATTTCGTAAACCTTCGCAGCGCTGGTGACCCGGTAGAACTGGGAAAAGCTTATAGCGATGCTGGAGCCGATGAGCTCGTATTCCTCGATATTACAGCGAGTTTCGAAGAGCGCAAAACCTTTACGGATATGGTAACCCGTGTGGCTGCCGAAATCAACATCCCATTTACTGTGGGAGGTGGAATCAATGAACTCAAAGATGTTGACCGCCTGCTCAACGCAGGAGCCGACAAGGTAAGCATCAACAGTGCTGCCATCCGACATCCGGAGCTCATCGATGAAATTGCCAACCATTATGGCTCACAGGTTTGCGTATGCGCCATTGATGCACGTCTCGATTCTGACGGCTGGCACTGTTATGTAAAAGGCGGAAGAGAACGGGTGGAACTAGGATTGTTTGACTGGGCTAAGGAAGTAGCCGACCGGGGTGCCGGTGAAATTCTCTTTACCAGTATGGATCATGACGGCGTGAAACAGGGATTCGCAAACGAAGCCCTCGCCCGTCTTGCTGAAGAAGTAAGCATTCCTATCATCGCCTCAGGAGGTGCTGGAAAGATGGAGCACTTCCGCGATGCGTTCACCCAAGGCAAGGCAGATGCTGCCCTGGCAGCCAGCGTGTTCCACTTTGGCGAGATTGCCATTCCTGACCTCAAGAAATACCTGAGAGAAGAAGGAATCAACGTGAGAATATAGAACACGTAAGGATACTGAGACACGTGAATATAATAATGTAAGAAAATAAAAACAAGATAAAATGGAAATAGATTTCGAAAAATTAGGCGGACTGGTTCCTGCCATCATCCAAGACGCAGTTACAAAGAACGTCTTGATGCTTGGATTCATGAATCAGGAAGCATACGATAAGACAATAGCAACCAAAAAGGTAACATTCTGGAGCCGTTCACGCAACTGCCTCTGGACAAAAGGTGAAACATCAGGCAACTTCCTGAACCTTGTAAGCATTCAGAACGACTGCGATAACGACACCTTGCTGGTTAAGGTTCACCCAGACGGTCCAACCTGCCACAAAGGTACAGACACCTGCTGGGCAGAAGAGAATACACTCAACCCTATCCTCTTCCTCTCAGAGCTTCAGGACTTCATCAACAAGCGCCACGAAGAAATGCCAGAGGGAAGCTACACTACCAGCCTCTTCAAGAAAGGCGTTAACAAAATGGCACAAAAGGTTGGAGAAGAAGCTGTTGAAACCATTATCGAAGCCACAAATGGCAACAACGAGAAACTCGTTTACGAGAGTTCAGACCTTCTCTATCACCTCATCGTTCTGCTCACAAGCAAAGGCTTGAGAATAGAAGATGTTGTGAAAGAACTTCAGATGCGTCACGATCCGGAATGGGATAAGAAACGCCGCGTTGCCAAGAGCAAGGGCGAAATGAAATAACAAACCAACATTAAGGAGAAAAAAATAGAAGATGTTAATAGATTATCAGAACGTCAGCATATATCAGGCCGACAAGTGCGTGCTCCAAAACATCAATTTTCATATTGACGAAGGAGAATTCGCCTACCTTATTGGAAAAGTCGGCTCTGGTAAAAGTTCGCTATTAAAGACACTTTATTGCGAACTAGACCTTGTAGAAGGCGAAACCGAGAAGGCTGAAATTCTCGGCAGAGACCTCAAAACTATCAGACGAAAGGAGATTCCGGCTCTGCGCAAGGAATTGGGAATCATCTTTCAGGATTTCCAGCTGCTACACGACCGCACCGTTCGCAAGAACTTTGAATTCGTACTCAAGGCAACAGGCTGGAAAAACAAAAAAGACAGAGAAAAGCGTATCGAAGAGGTGCTCAATGAAGTAGGCATGATTGATAAAATCGACAAGATGCCTCATGAGCTCTCAGGTGGTGAGCAGCAGCGTGTAGCCATCGCCCGCGCCATTCTCAATAATCCTAAAATCATCATCGCCGATGAGCCTACAGGCAATCTCGACCCAGAGACAGCCAGCAACATCGTGAGTCTGCTGAAAGACATCACCAAACAAGGCACAGCTGTTGTGATGACAACCCATAACATCCCGATGCTCGACAAATTCCCAGGCATCGTTTACCGCTGTAAGGAAGGTGTGCTCTACGACGTAACCAACGAGTACAACCACATCGACCTCACAGAGGATGGAGAAGATAATTAAGTGAAATAATTAAATAAAATTACGACTATGAAGGTAATGAAATTCGGAGGTACTTCTGTAGGCTCACCAGAGCGCATGAAGGGAGTAGCCTCTTTGGTTACAGAATCAGGTGAACCAACTTTCATCGTATTGTCTGCGATGAGCGGTACAACAAACTCTCTCGTTGAGATCTCTGACTATCTTTACAAGAAGAATCCAGAGGGCGCCAACGAGGTAATCAACAACTTGGAGAAAAAATACATGCAGCATGTAGAAGAACTCTACTCTACCGAGGAGATGAAAAATACGACTCGTGAGTTCTTGCAGGGCGAATTCAACTATCTCCGCTCATTTACCAAAGACCTCTTCACTTCTTTCGAGGAGAAGAGCATCGTGGCTCAGGGCGAGATGATGAGCACCAACATGGTTGTAAACTACTTGAAGGAACAGGGTGTAAAGGCCGTATTGCTCAACGCATTAGACTTTATGCGCACTGACAAGAACGCAGAACCAGATCCTCAGTACATCAAGGAGAAGTTGGCTGCTATCATGGAGCAGAACCAGGGCTATCAGATTTACATCACTCAGGGATTCATCTGCCGCAACGCATACGGCGAGGTTGACAATCTGCAGCGTGGCGGTAGCGACTACACCGCATCTCTTATCGGTGCAGCTCTCCCAGCTGACGAAATTCAGATCTGGACCGATATCGACGGAATGCACAACAACGACCCTCGTGTCGTAGAGCACACTGAAGCTGTCCGCCAGTTGAACTTCGAGGAGGCTGCTGAGTTGGCTTACTTCGGTGCCAAGATCCTCCACCCTACCTGTGTTCAGCCAGCTAAGTATGCAGGCATCCCTGTACGCTTGAAGAACACCATGGATCCTAAGGCCGACGGTACAATCATCGACAATGTCATCGTACGCGGCAAGATCAAGGCTGTTGCTGCCAAGGACAACATCACAGCCATCAAAATCAAGAGTAGCCGCATGTTGCTCGCTACAGGTTTCCTCCGCAAGGTATTCGAAATCTTCGAGAGCTATCAGACTCCAATTGATATGATTGCCACTTCTGAGGTGGGTGTCAGCATGAGTATTGATAATGATTCTCATCTTAACGACATCGTAAACGAGCTGAAGAAATATGGTACAGTAACTGTAGATTCTGATATGTGCATCATCTGCGTTGTAGGTGATTTGGACTGGAGCAACGTTGGCTTCGAGACCATCGCTACCGATGCAATGAAGAACATTCCTGTACGCATGATTTCTTATGGTGGTTCTAACTACAACATCTCATTCCTCATCAGAGAGAAAGATAAGAAGCAGGCATTGCAGAACTTGAGCAACGTATTGTTCGAGAAGAAGTAATGCAAATGAAAACGAAGAGTGAAAAGTGAAGAATTCGTATGTAATGCTTCCTGTCCACTCTTCGTTGGATATTCTGATTTACTATAAATTGGATATTCTGATTTAACTATAATAAGGTATTAATTTAAGATTAAGCGAAATGAAAGGTACATTTCCGATAGATAAGTTTCAGGAGATACAGACTCCGTTCTACTATTACGACACCAATGTGTTGCGCCAGACATTGAAAACCATCAATGAAGAGGCTGGCAAGCACGAGGGATTTGAAGTGCACTATGCCGTAAAGGCAAATGCCAACCCTAAGGTGCTCAATATCATCTGTCAGGCTGGTTTAGGAGCCGACTGTGTGAGCGGAGGAGAAATTCAGGCAGCCATCAAAGCCGGATTCCCAGCCAGCAAGATTGTTTACGCTGGTGTAGGCAAAAGCGATTGGGAAATCAACCTCGGATTGGAGAAAGGCATCTTCTGCTTCAATGTAGAAAGCATTCCGGAGTTGGAAATCATCAACGAGCTGGCTGAAAAACAGAATAAGATTGCGCAGGTTTGTTTCCGCATCAATCCGGATGTCGGCGCCCATACGCACGCTAACATCACAACAGGTCTGGCAGAAAACAAGTTCGGAATTGCCATGCGCGACATGGAAGCCGTAATCGAAGAGGCTGCCAAGATGAAGAACATCCAGTTCCTCGGACTGCACTTCCACATCGGAAGCCAGATCCTCGACATGGGGGATTTCGAGGCACTCTGCAACCGTATCAACGAACTTCAGAACCAGCTTGAAGCGCATCACATCGTTGTGAAGAACATCAATGTGGGCGGCGGATTGGGCATTGACTATAATCATCCAAACCGACAGCCAATCCCTAATTTCAAGGATTATTTCGATACATACGCAAAGAAACTGAAGTTGCGCGATGGTCAGAAGCTTCACTTCGAGTTGGGCCGCGCTGTAGTGGGTCAGATGGGTTCTCTCATCACCAAGACACTCTACATCAAGCAGGGCACAGCCAAGCAGTTTGCCATTGTGGATGCAGGAATGACCGACCTCATCCGTCCAGCACTCTATCAGGCTTACCATAAGATTGAGAACATCTCAAGCGATGAACCTGTAGAAACTTACGACGTAGTAGGTCCTATCTGCGAATCAAGCGATGTCTTCGGCAAGGCTGTCGACATCAACAAAGCCCATCGCGGCGACCTCATCGCCCTCCGCTCAGCCGGAGCCTATGGTGAGATTATGGCGAGCCAGTATAACTGTCGCCAGTTGCCAAAGGGTTATATTACAGAAGACTTTTAATATAGTTGAAAGTTAAAAGTTAAGAGTTTATAGGATTCTCCTTTCTCTAGCTTTCCATATTACGAGAAAAAGAATATGATGATCATTAGTACAACTACTATAATAGCAGGCGCAGTGGTGGTTTTATTGGCGGTTCTCGGATCGCTGATAAATCCATTTCTGCGCTCGTTGCGCTTTCAAAAAACAGAAACGGCAGAGAATCAACCTCCTGTCAGTATACTCATTACCGCACACGATAATCTTGCTGAATTGGAGAGGAATCTCCCTATGTTCCTGCGTCAGCAGTACGCTGCCGACTATCAGGTAATCGTAGTCTGCCAGAGTACAGATGGCGAGACGCAGGATTTTCTGAAGCGAACAGCAGCCGAGAACCCTCATCTGTATTATACTTACATTCCTGAGAGTTCACGCTACATGAGCCGCAAGAAATTGCAGATTACACTGGGTGTGAAGGCAGCCAAACATGAATGGATTATTTTGACAGAACCTAATTGCCGCCCAAACAACGACAAGTGGCTGCAAACCATGGCCCGTCAATGCCAGGACCCAAACCATCTGGTATTGGGATATGTAGCCCTTGATGAGGATGCCAAGAGCGTACGCCGTTTCGACAGCATCCGCAAGGCTTACTATGTTTTGCGCCGTGCCCAGCAGACCTACGGCTATCGCAGCCACATGCCAAACGTAGCGTTCCGCAAGAGCGACTTCATGAAGGAACAGGGCTATCAGGGCAACCTGGAATATGTTCGCGGCGAATACGATTTTCTCGTCAACAAGTATGCCCTTTATGGCGATACTGCTACAGAACTGGATTGTGATGCATGGCTCATCCGCGAAGCACCATCGAACAAGAGCTGGCACAATGCCCACCTCTATCTGCAGGCTTCACGCAAGAGTTTGGAAAGAGCCGGTTCCATGCGAACCCTCATGTTCTTTGACCATCTCATGCCACATCTCAGCCTGATAGCAACACTGGCCGTTGCAGCCTACTCTATCCTCATGAAGAATTGGATTCTTACAGGATGCGCAGGTTTCAGTTTCCTCCTGCTGTTCATCGTGAGAATGCTGATAGCCAACAAGGCCATCAAACACTTTGATGACGGAATAGCGATGTTCAAACTGCCATTCTTCGAATATGGAATTATCTGGAGAAATCTGGCTACCAAATTGCGCTATTGGCGGGCTGACAAAAACGATTTCACTTCTCATAAACTCTAAACAGGGTAAAAAGGAAGTAACAGTCTATCAGAATAATAACAGTTAAAAATAACCGACAGAACGATGAAAGTGTATTTGTTCATTTCCAACCATAAGAAGTTGCTGAAGATGTATCTTCCATACATCGAAGCCTTGAATAAGCAGCTCGACATCACCAACAGCCTGGTTGATGCCGACATTGTGTTGATTATAGGAGCATGGACATGGCAGGGAGCCCAGATAGCCAAGAAAGCAAAGCAGATGGACATTCCCTACATCGTTTGTCCACTAGGTGATATTTCTGAGAGAAACTGCAAGAACCCTTACTTGAAGCGTTCACTGCAACAGTCTATGTATCAGAAAGCCATGTACGCCAAAGCCAACCTCATAGTAGCTACTACCCCTATGGAGAAAAACTATCTGGAAAAGAAAGGCTGGAACAAGCGCATCGCCCTGATTCGCTATGCAGGCTACAGTCATCTTACCAACACTGAAGCCATGATGCAAAACTGGCAGGAGACGGATGAGGAGACGCTGGCAGTCTTCGAGCAGCAAAAGGCAGAAGCCATCGCTGCCCAAACCAAACAGGCAATCATCGCACAGATCATGCAGATAAAAAGCCGCATGCCGCATCAGAATATTCCGCAAAAATATCTTGACGATTTACACACTCTCCTCTATGCTGATGATTATGATGAGGATGCTATCAAGCAAGAACTGGCAGAGAAGAAACTCTCTTCCTATGCCGCCTCCGTTTTCCAGACCATGACAGATAAAACAGGACTCACAGAAGGCTTCATGCCGATTCCTGCCAAAAAGGGCAGAAAGAGTAAAGAGATTCTGAAATTTGTGAAATAAAAGAAATCTGAAGTTTGTGAAATAAGAAGAAATGAACTTAGATAGAATAGAACAGCAGGCTGGTCATCTGCCAGCTTACCAGATAGCCGACTCTGTCAATGAAGCATTGATGGAGTCGGCTAACCTTGTTATTACAGCTCCTCCTGGAGCCGGTAAATCTACCCTCCTCCCGCTCACCATTCTGCGGGGCATGGGTGATCAGGCATTGGAAGGCTTCATCCATGATCATCTTAAAAGTCAGGGTAAGATTCTGATGCTCGAACCGCGCCGCCTGGCTGCTCGCCAGATAGCCGAACGGATGGCGCAGATTCTGGGAGAACCCGTGGGCAAAACCATCGGCTATCGGGTAAGATTCGAAAGCAAGGTTTCGGATGATACACGCATCGAAGTCCTTACCGAGGGCATTCTCACCCGAATGCTGGTCAATGATGCTACACTCGAAGGCGTTTCGTGCCTTATCTTTGATGAGTTTCATGAGCGCAGCATCAATTCCGATCTGGCGTTAGCACTGGCCCGGCAAACACAGGAAATCATCCGCCCAGACCTGAAGCTCATTATCATGTCGGCAACCATCGATGCTTCCAGTATCTGTCAGGCACTTCAGGCTCCGCTTATCGAGAGTAAAGGCAGAATGTTTCCGATAGAAACCATTTATGCAGACCACGACATCGACAGATATCAGGTAGCGCAGGAAATGGCAGCTACTATCTGTCAGGCTTTCAGAAACCAGGAAGGTGACATTCTTGCCTTTCTGCCGGGACAGGGAGAAATCATGAAATGCGAAGAACTGCTTCGCTCTGCCTTATCTTCAACGGAAATCTATCCACTCTACGGCAACCTTTCGCCTGAAAAGCAGCGACTCGCAATCGCTCCTTCCAAACCGGGTGAACGAAAAATCGTACTGGCCACTCCTATCGCCGAAACTTCTCTCACCATCGAGGGGGTACGAATCGTCGTTGATTCCGGACCTTGCCGAAAACTGGTTTATGATGCCCGTACAGGCTTGAGTCATCTCGAAACCGTTCGCATCAGTCAGGACATGGCTACGCAACGAAGGGGGCGCGCGGGCAGAATAACATCAGGCGTATGTTACCGGCTTTGGACACAGACCTCGGAACATCTGATGCCAGAACAACGGCTGCCCGAAATACTGGATGCAGATCTCTCTTCCATGGTTCTCGACATTGCAGCTTTCGGGGAAAACAAACCGGAACTGCTGCCTTGGCTCACCCTTCCTCCCAAGGGCAACCTCGTATTGGCACAGCAACTTCTTATGTCGCTCAACGCTCTCACTCCTGATCATAATGCTCACGCTCTCTGTGGCAGCATCACCGCAGAAGGCAGCAGAATGGCTCAACTTCCTTGTCATCCGCGCATTGCCAAGATGATGATCAGCAGCGATTCTCCGGCGAGCCAAGCCCTGGCCTGCGACATTGCTGCTCTGCTGGAAGAGAAAGACCCGATGGGCGAAAATGAGGATTCAGACATGACGCTCCGCCTTTCTATCCTCCGTTCCGCACGCTGCAAGAAGAATCTGGGACGTTGGAACCGTATCGCTCAGATTGCCCAGGAATACAGGAAGATGCTGCGTATCAAAGAAGACAACGAGCCAATTGATGCTGAGGAAGTGGGCCATCTCATCGCTCTAGCCTACCCTGAGCGCATCGCCCATGCCACCGACCATGCGGGCAACTTCAAGATGTCGAATGGCAACACGATTTTCATCGACCCGTGCGACAGCATGGCAGCAAACGAATGGCTTGCCATCGCATCACTCAACCTCGCTTCAACCTCATCATCCAGTTCTAGGCAGGGGCGGAAAGGAAGGGTATTTCTCTCAGCCCCCGTCAACTGGAAGAACTTGCCGGCACAAACCTGCGAGAATATTTCATGGGACAGCAAAGCGCTGGCAGTAAAGATGCAACAGGAAACACGGATAGGAGCGCTCATCATAGACAGCAAGCCGATACAGAATGCCAGCCGAGAGACAGTTTCAGACATTATCTGCGAAGCTGCCAGAAAAGACGGACTCAGCATGTTCGATTGGAACGGATCGGTTCGTCGTCTGCAACAGCGCGTAGCGCAAGTAGCTGAATGGCATCCGGAACTGGAGATTCCCGACCTGTCTACGGAGCATCTCCTGACAACAGCCCGAGCGTGGCTCCCTTTCTATCTCGAAGAAGGTGATAAGATGAAGACTTCTGTTACAGAGCTGAAGAAACTCAACCTGTGCGAAATCCTTTGGAACATCCTTCCTTACGACCTTCAGCAGGAGATAGACCGCCTTGCTCCCACCCACATCCGTGTGCCATCGGGCAGCAACATCCGCATCGATTATCGCCTGGGAGCAGAAGCTCCGGTTCTGAGTGTGCGGCTTCAGGAGTGTTTCGGAATGACATCAACTCCCACTGTCGATGCTGGCAGACAGCCCCTTCTGCTTGAGTTGTTATCTCCCGGTTTCAAGCCCGTTCAGCTTACTCAGGATCTCGCAAGTTTTTGGCAAGGCACTTATTTCGAAGTCCGCAAGGAACTGAAGCGCCGATACCCTAAGCATTTCTGGCCGGAGAATCCGTTAGAGAGCCAGGCCGTGAGAGGTGTCAAACGATGATAAGCAGATGTTTGAACCCGTCAATGTAGCATAGCCTGCCAGCTTACACTCCTCAGACTCCGAGAAACTGAAAAAGTTAAAACAAAACGTTGAAAAAAATCCTCTCATCGTTGGCTTTGTCAAATAAAAATAGTACCTTTGCAGCATCTTATTAATAATCATAGAGCTATGGTAGTAAAAGAAAGAAGAAAGCGAATCTATCGCAAGCGCATACCATACGGTATGCAAAACTTTGAGGATGTGATAAAAGATGATTGTTACTATGTTGACAAAACACCTTTTATCGAGGATATAGAAGAGGCTAACAAATACTTCTTCTACATAAGGCCTCGCCGTTTTGGCAAGACCCTTACCCTCTCCATGCTCGAAAATTACTATGATGTCAATAAGAAAGATGCCTTCGAGGACATTTTTGGCAAACTGTATATTGGACAAAACCCTACGCCTGAGCGCAACCAGTATTTGGTTCTTCATCTTAACTTTGCCCAAATAGTTGGCGGTTTGGACGATTATCAGCAGGGCATGGACAATTATTGCAGTATCCGTTTCAACCTTTTCGTAGATCTTTACTCTCACCTATTGCCCGAAGGTACTAAGGAAGGCTTAAATCAACAGAAAGATGCAGTTTCACAGTTGAGCTATCTTGACGGACAATGCCAAAAGACCAATCAGAAGATTTACCTCTTCATTGATGAATATGATCATTTCACCAATCAGATACTTGCCAACCAAGCGCATGAAGGCAACTATCGTCAGCAAACACATGGTGAGGGGTATCTGCGTAAGTTCTTTGATACCATCAAGGGTGCATCAGTCACAAGCTTGGGGCGTATCTTCGTGACGGGTGTCAGTCCTGTTACGATGGATGACCTGACAAGTGGTTTCAACATCGGAACCAACTATTCATTACATCCTCAGTTTAATGAGATGACAGGATTCACGGAAGAGGAAGTGCGTGAGATGTTGGAGTATTATTCCAGCGTGCTGCCTTTCAATCATACTGTAGATGAACTCATTAAAGAGATGAAACCTTGGTATGACAATTATTGCTTTTCTATCAAAAGATATGGCAAGACCACAATGTATAATTCTGTGATGGTACTCAATTTCTTGGACAACTACATCCACAATGATTATGACATTCCTGATTCCATGATAGAAAGTAACATCCGTATCGACTATGACAAGATACGCATGCTCATCCGTCATGACAAGGAGTTTGCCCATGATGCCAGCATCATCCAGCAGTTGGTAACCAAGGGATATGTAACAGGCAAGTTGGTGGAGCACTTCCCCGCTGAGCGCATCAATGACCCAGATAATTTTGTAAGCCTGCTTTTCTATTTCGGTATGTTAACGATAGACGGAACCAGTGATGGTGACACTAAGTTTATCATTCCTAACGAAGTGGTGCGAGACCAAATGTATACTTATCTACTAAACACATACGAGGAAAACGACTTGACATACGACACCTACGGAAAAGGCAAATTGGAGAGTCGATTGGCTTATCATGGCGACTACAAAGCATACTTTGACTTTATCGCAGACAGTTTGAAACGTTATTCTTCTCAGCGAGACAAGCAGAAGGGAGAGGCATTCGTGCATGGATTTACCCTGGCAATGACATCCCAGAATCGCTTCTACCGTCCTATCTCAGAGTTGGATAATGATGGTGGTTATGCCGACATCTTCCTTTGTCCGTTATGTGACATCTATAAGGACATGGTAGACTCGTACATCATCGAATTGAAATATTGCAAGTCCAGCACCACCGACGAGCAGGTGAAGCAACTCTTCAAGGATGCCTCAGCGCAAATATGCCGATATGCCGATAGCGACATCGTGAGGGAGTCCGTCAAGACCACTACGCTCCATAAACTCGTTGTGATATATCGAGGAGCCGAGATGGTAGCATGTGATGAAGCCAATGAGCAATAAAAACAAAAGCATACCAACTGAATAGAAACAATGAACAAATTATACCGACACATAGGTAGCAGCCCTCGCTCTCCGAGCGTGGGCTGCATTAGAGGCTATGCCGCCGCTCGGAGAACTTCGGCTACTAGATGATGGTGATCCAGATGCTCTCGCCGCCGTGATGGCATTGACGAGGCGATGCAGCCAGATGCGGGAGTTTACCACCATGCCTCGGAGTTTGTTTTCGCCCGGCAGGATGCAGCCCTGCGTATCATCGGGGTAGTTGCCGGCATGGATGCGGATGCCCTCAAAGCCAGGAACGCCCTGCAGCAGGGGCAGCCACTGCTTGAATCTCGGCGACTTGGTGATGAGCAGCGGATAGGTGCCCTCGGGTATGGCAGTCTTACCCTTCATCTTCTGCGCCTTCTTCCCCGACACTCGCCCCAGGCGCACATTCTCCTCTTGGGGCAACAGGGTGATGCCCAGCAGGTTGCGCCACGTAGGCTCCAGGGTATCGCAGAAGTAGTGCTCCCCGTCCAGCTTGCCCACATCTACCACATGGCAGAAGCTGCGCTTCTGGTCCTTATTGAGCGTATAGTTCACCTTGCGCTCCACCTCCTCGTCCTTCAGGATATACATACGCCCTATGGTGTAAGTATTCTGCTTAGCTATTCTTTTGAGTACGATTTCCATAATTGTTTCTATTTAGATTCATTTTTGAGAAAACATAGCTTGCGATAAAGTTCGCCAGCCTCCACTTTCACGATATACTTTCTGAACACCCAGGTGGCTATCATCCGTCGGGTGCCCTTGGTATCCAGCCCCAAGTCGCTTCTCAACTGCTCAGCCTGCTGATAAGAGAACTCATTTGGCAGAAGTTGCAGCATATTGGAAGGCCCTCTTTTGCTCGACTTCACTCCCTCCTGCTCCGCCTTCACGATAGCATCTCGGAAGAATCTCATCTTGCAGTACAGGTCATACTGCTCGCTCCAGCGCACAAACTCCTCTATCTCGGATTCCCATTGGCAACCATTCGCCACATAGAGCACGCAAGCCTTCAGATAGGCAATGACATTGGCTCTGAACGAGAGGTTCTCGTAAACCCTGTCTTGGCTCATACGGGCAAAGTCGGCATTCTCCTCTTTCAGCTTCTGTGCCAAGGCGAAAGCCTCAGGGCAATTGATAGTACCAGAAGCCATGTTAAGATGCTCGATATAGGGTTTTAAGTTCTCTCTGAATGTGTCATCGTATGTGCCATAGACAGGCATCTCGGCTCCTATCTCACGCTCTGGGATAGTACAGAAGTTGATTCTAGAGATAGGACCATCGGTCAATACCTTGGAGAAATATCGGATACCCTTGTTGATGGTGGTCGAGGCATTCCAGTTAAATCGGATAGTTACTCGCTCCGTAACACTCTGTGTGCCCACTCGGGTTTGTCCATATTGATTACCAGGGTCGAAGGCGAGGCACATGATACGAAACTGCTGGTTGCCAATGCCCCTTAGGTTATCAAACTGGTCTATCTCGTTGAGAGCAGTATAGAGGAAATGCTCCTGCGCCTCGGCGGTACGCATCACGAAGGCAGGGTTGGTCATATCGGCGTCTATCTCCTGGATCACGAGGTTTTCAGGTCGCTTACGCTTATCCTTGTTAGCACCTTTTCTTGTCACCTCATCCTTCCACTCCTTCTCTCGTTTCAGGTTATCTTTGTCTCGTTTTCTGATGTCTTCCATAATCAGGTTGATAGGCATCTGCACGCAGTTCTTTCCTGCGCCCGTACCAGCTAAGAGACAACACATTAGCGTAGCCTCATGCTCCACATTGTCGATGTAATTAAAATAGGTGCGGCAGAGGTGGGTGGCTAGCGGAGGAAAGATGGCATGGGCTACGGCAGGCTTATAGACATCCGGTGTCTGAGACACGAGGAGCTCCACGAGCTTAGGCAGCTTCTTCGGCATCTCGGGCGGAGCGGGGTAATCATCTTCATAGTTAGGACTTTGGAGTGAGGAATTAGGAGTTAAGAGAGTCGCTTGCTTCTCTGCTTGCGCATTGATGCGGATCACATCTCTAGAGAATGGCTTCGAACTGTCTCCATATTTCTCATAGAAGTCATGGATCAGCTGCTGGCAGTCACGCTCTTGGGCGAAGCTAGGCATCTTCACTGCCACTACTCTTCTCAGCTCCTCTTCGCTCATCACCCTGCTCGCTCCTGCGCTCATGATGGCAAGAAGTGAGGAGTGGCGAGAGCCCTCGGTATCGATATTCACATTCTTCAGTCCTGCCGACTCCGTGAAGAGGTCGAAGGCTATCAGGCTCTTCTCGCTGGCGGTACCAGAGGTTGGTAAACCGTCAGGAATATTTTGTTGAGTGTTGAATGTTGAGTGTTGAATGTTGAATGGTTGGGGCTGGTTAGCCTTGCCTCTGCCGTCGATGGTGAGACCACGCTTCAGATAAGCCTCTCTGCGAGCCTTCAGCTCATCGGCAGGAAGCACGGCATACCAGTCCTTGGAGCGATAGATCTCCGAGTCCTGATCCGTGATAAAGAGGATTCTCTCTGGGGTGAAGCAACTCTCATCGCAGGGCACGCCAAGTGCCTCACAATACGCTCTCTGCGTCTCCTCGATAGTCATACCTATTGGCATTCTGATGTCGATGTGGAGCTTCTTACGAGCCGAGTATTCCAGATGCAGTAGCATTCCCTTCCAGATGGAGTCGCTGCAATTCAGCTGCCTTGCCATTTCGATGGCGATACCCACCAGCTCCTTATCGTCGATGTCGATGGTGGTCTGGAAGAGGAAACTCGTAGGGTCAGCATCCTTCTGCGAGCGATGATTCTTGAGGAATCGGCTGTAGTGGCCGCAGCGGAAGGGCATCAGCCCCTTCAGCTTGTCATTGCCCCCACGTATCTGCTCCACCATATCGTGGAGCCAAGGCTGAGCTATCAGCTTGTCATATTCAGCCAGGGGCAGGCAGCTGGCGCTGCCCTTATTGCCCCCACGCTGAGGATTCATTGCAATAAAGTGGTTCATGCTTAATTATACATTATTAATTATACATTATCTATTACTCCTTATAGTCCTCCCACTCCACATTTTCCTTGAAGGGCTTGATAGCCTTCACCATCTCCTGGTGCTCACCCTTGAGGCAGCGCAGAATCTCCGCCTTGCTCATGTCCTTGGAGAAGGCATAGTTCACCTGCACGGTTCGCTTGCTAGTGCGCACCACCCCGTGCTTGGTCTTGAGAATCTCCGTGAAGGGCTTCTCTCGCTTGCCCTGCACATAAGGCTTGAAGTCCACCCAGTCGCCTCGCCCATTCTCGCCACCCGAGAATATCATCCTGCCCCTGATCACCTGCGGCTTGTCACTGATTACCTCCGTCTCGTTCCATGGCGCCTTGCGCACTGATACGTTACCATTCTCCTCGGTGATCACAGCACCGTCCACCTTTACTGCATTGATTAGTCTTGTAAACATATTATATGTATTAAAAGATTGAGAACCCGCAATACGCAAAGTCCCCGCAACCAGACGCGCTGTGCATCTGATTACGGGGGCAAAGGTACTAAGAGTTTTTGAAACTTACCTGCCACGGGGTAGCCCCGTCCATGTGCCACGGGGTAGCCCCGGGGTAGGCAGGAAAGAATTACGCAACATATTAAATATCAACCCATTACATCTTTTATCTTTTCTATGAATCGCTCTATGCTTTTTTGGTCCATTCCTTTAGAATTGCCCTTTCGCAAGGTTTCCTTGTTCATATTCCACAATTCTCCGAATGTAACCCAAGGTTGATTGATACCCAATTTATCAGAGATGAGAGAAGCCAATACACCTTTTTCAGAGATCGACATTCTCTTAGGCTGATAACGATCGTCTAGATAGTCATGTTCTTGTAGTTTGTTGAGTATTTCGATAGCTTCCGGCGTATTGAGTTCATCAGGCAGTTTTAGCTCCTCCTGTCTGCCCTTAGCTACCCAAGCAGGTTCTTCCTTCAAGCTTATCTCTCGATTGCCAGGACAACCTTGCAAATTATCACCATTGCCCATAACAAACGAGCAACCTATAAACACAGGAACTCCCAGTCCTATCAATTCAGGCAACTGGGACATTGAAAATTCCATTTCATTTCATTTTAAATGTTATAACTGAGAAAAAGCCCATTCTCATCCCGAGAAGGGCACACACCACGATGGTGTCAAGGTGAAGCGTCTTCACCCGAAAATTTCTTAAGATTCATCGGATTAAAATTTAGTTAGTTAATAATTCAGATTGTTCATTCACCATTTTGATTGCGATGTCAGTTCTACATCCATACAGCAGTTTGAACTCATCTGTCATTTCAGACAAAGCATCAATCTTCTCTTACTTACTTTTCCCATTAGGTTCAGCTTTCAATTCCTTGTCATATTGGTCTAGATAGCCAGACTTATTTATTAATACATTTAAATACCGTTAACTTTTCGGAGGGTATTTTTCGTTAAAATCATTGAGACGAAAGAGATTGTCGCCTTTTGAGAAATTTTTCCTGTGCACATCATCCACGTTGGCATGGCATCGGATGCAAAGACACTCAAGATTTTTGCCATTGTTATCTGTCTTAATACCATTACGATGATGCACTTGCATAAACTGCCTATCCCATGGATTGGTTATCTGCAAGCCACAACGTTCACAGGTGTAATTGTGATATTCTCGATAGCGTCTGCTTATTTGTTCCCAATCTTTCACATAGCCAAAGATGTCAGCGTCCACTTCCTGCGACAGTCCATCAGAAATGCCTAGAGTTTCCTTCAAGAGACGGACAAATTCTACAGAATCCTTGATATTTGATTCCTTTAAACTCTCATCTTTTTGATTCTCATTGAACTCTTGTAACACAAGATTCTTGCAGTAACCGCATAAGGGTAATGCATCAACTTCTACATCTTGGTTGCCTTTATCCATATTGATAACTGGTACTTTTTCTGTGTTTGCATGTCGATATTCAGCAGCAAATGAGCCACTGTCTATAAATTCTTGAATTTTCGAACACTTACGAATATGGATTCTCGGTTTGCCATACTCCGCCAAATGATATTTTCTTTTATACAAGAAAACTTTCTGTCGTACCCCATTGCTACCATTCAGATAGATACCATCCTCTTCAAAGGTATAGGTACCATCCTTGATAGCCTGGAGAGTCACTTCCCCAGGCTTCACGGCATGATAACCATCAGCAGAGGCTTCCGCCACATGGATGCCTATGCTCTCTAGATAGTTACGCAATTTATCAAACTTAACGATTGCTTCTATTTCTTCCATACACTTCTCATGTTAATTTGTTGCAGAAGAACCAGTCGTAGCCGAATTTTTCTTCACGAAGTTTTCTAGCACTTCATCACCCGTAGTGATGATACGAAATTCCACACGGCGAGATTTCTCCTTGTCTATCTTGTGATCTTTGCTGGATACGAGCGCATAATCACCATCCTTGTTCAGAGCCTTACCATAAGACAGTCCATTTGCTGTAAACCAATATTCCAAGAGTCGCTGCTGCTCAGGCGGATACTTCACAAACATGGGCTGTATATACATCAATACCGACAATGCTCTCTGCTGCGACAAGATAACATTCGCAACGAATGGCTGAGGATGGAGCTGAGGATAAGGCACATTGTCCGTATGTCCCTCGATACGAATCTCTTGGATATGGCTCCGTAAGCTATCATTCAGCAAGATGTCGAGATACTTAGGGATAAACTCATCCAATATCACCTTAAACTGAGGAGTGATAGCGGCACTACCCTGCGCAAAGAGCACCGTAGGGTTATTAAATCTCATCGACAAATCCTTGCCAATGCTCATATCCCAAGTCTTCGATTCTTCCTTAAACTCGCTCACCAACTTATCGTGAAGTTTCGTCTTGGTTTCTACATAGTCAGTCAGCACATTCTGATTTTCCTTTACCTGAATCATATATGCCACGGCGATAAACAGAAAGATTACCATCAATCCCGTCATCAAGTCGGAAACCGACATCCATACATTTGATTTTGCCATAGTCCTTCATCTCCTATTTATTCTTGTTTGCAGCCTCAACCATAGCCTGTATGCAGGCATCAAGCTGAGCCAAAGTAGCACTGAGTCGCTGATAGAAATGCTGGTCCAATCCAGAGATTTGACTCTCTATCTCCTTAGAGCCATTGCGGATGATGCCAACACCCTCTTCCATCTTACTCTTGGTTTCCTTCCAAAACTCACCGCCATAATCCTTTATCTTTTCGATTTCTTCCAGTTTGGCGATGAGCATTTGTACACCATCCACAAAGTTGCGCTGCTTTCTCACCCAGTCGTTGAGCTTATTGGTAGAATCATCAAACTTCACCATATTGTCCTTGGTAAGTTCAGCCGTCTCCTGTAGCTTCTTGGTTACCTCAATGTAGCTCTGGTTCTCCAATATCACCTTGTTAAGCGCAGCTATCAGTTGTTGGAGTTTGCCTCCATCACCCACCAAAGCCTTGGTATCAGCAGACACCTTGGTAAGCGTAGTAGATGAATTTTCGAAGTCAGTCTCCATATCCTTGTATTGCTGGATGAGCGATGCTATCATATTCTTATTCTCCTGCTGCCATGAGTTAAGTCGCTCCACGCTCTTATTGAGCTGTTCGAAGTTTTCCTGCACCAGTCGCTGTATCAAGCCGTTCATCTGCTTCTGGAATTCCGTGGTGAGCTGCTTCATCACACCCACCAATGCCTCCGTATTGCTCTTCTTAAGCAATTCTGAAAACTCATCAAACTTATTGGTAAGCAGTGTATTCGTCTCTCCCATCTTTCTCTCTATGTCATCTACCTCATCGCCTATAAACTTACCAAAGGTATCAAACTTCTCCAAGATAGAGTCTTCTGTGGAAGAAGTAGCTTCTGTGGCTGTAGCTATTTCGCCCAGAGTATCGGCCATACCTGTCAAGCAGCCGCTGATATCTTGATTGAGCTTTTTGAGTTCTGCCACGTCATCACTCGTATTGCTAATGCTCGTCTTCAAAATCTTCAGATTCTCATCCATATTTTGAACTTTTTCACCCTGCTCTCCAAATGCGACCAGCAATTTATCAAGGTCAGAATGAATAGCAGGTAATTCCTCGTTATTGGCAATCTTATTCAAGCTAGCCGATACAGTAATCAAAGTATCCTTTTGGATGTCGGAATTATTCAACAACTCCTGCAAGAATCCCCTTTGAATCACTATATAGCTATTAATTCCTTTCACAAACGCATTCATATCAGCATAAAAACTATTCTGGTTAGCAGTCTGAGCCTTGATTTCATTTCTTACCTCTTGAAGAGCATTCGCACTATCATTCTTCATGCTCTCTACAGACCGAGCGATTACCGCAGCTGCCTGATTGGCATCAGACACGCCTTTGTCTTCCTTATCGTACAGACTTGACACCTTACGAGATAGAATCATAGAGCCAATCATACCAGCTAAAGAGGTGAGGAAGGCAGTTTTTAGGCCATAAAGGAGTTTAGGGATGCTAACGTCCAAATGATCAGTATCAAAGAGAGCCAAACCCAGGGTGATTCCGCCAAAGGTTCCCAATACTCCTAACGTTGAAATGAGAGATGGCAAGAATTCTATCCATCTCTTCTTATTAGCCAACTGATTATTGTCAGCTTGTTTATTAATCCAAACATAAACCCCAATAGCTAACAATATGATGATGCTCGTAAAAAGCCACCATGATTCATCATTTATCCATACCAAAAAACTCATACTCTATTTTCTTTTATTAATTGCTGTTATATGTTCAAAATTCAAGTTTTAAAATCTACTCACTTTAGCATCGCCATCACATTCTGGGCAAGTATCATAAACATTTTGTTTACCATCACACTTTGGACAAACGCACATACCTTGGCCATGGCAGTTATAGCATTCGCTACAGCCAGTACCACTACAATTTCTGCATCTGACAACTCCATATCCATTGCAGCTAGAACAAAGATGTTTTCCACGTCCACCACACGATAGGCATCGTTTCACTCCTCTACCTTGGCAGAAGAAACACCCCCTACCATCGGTACCGGTGCCTGAGCCCCAGCACATGTCACATCGTTTGCATCCTTCGCCATTACAGTATATACATCTATCTCCACCAGAACCTAAACATATCTTGCATTTTATTCTTCCATAACCTCCACAAGAACTGCAAGTAATTTTACCTGTAGCATAACATCTAGGACAATCTATATAACCACCCGAGCATTTCTTGCACGCTACATAAGCCATTCCTTCTCCTTCGCATGTAGGACAGGTCTTATACATAATGTGCATTACGCTCTCATAAGCAAGGAAAATAACAGCAATGGTTGCAACAATAACCAAAACGACCTTTTTCTTCTTCATTTTCTACTCTTTATTGATTATACTTATAGTTATCTACCTGCTCCATAATCATTTGGAATACTTCTTGATTCCATACTGGAGGATAGCCAGACTTGTACAGCAACATCATCAAGTCATTGGATAACTTACTTTTCAGATTGTTGTTGTTGATGAAGTCGGCATAGATGGTCATATCATCCACCAAGAGCTTGATTTTCTTTGCCAGCTCGATGCAACGCTCTTCCGGATATTCAAACTGATGCGTGTCACGCACGCTTACCAGTACATCGAAAAAGGCTTTTTCCTCGAAGGATATACCTAACTCCTTAAATTTCTGGCTATCAGCCTTCAAGTCCTTGAATAGCTCTACCAGCTTATCCGTCAAGCTTTTCACTTTTTCATCTACGATGTCTGTTACAGCATCAATGGTAGCATGAGCCACCTCATTGGTAAAGGTCAGATTATCACGAGTGTTATATTCATCGGCAAGTTCCGATATAATATACATCATGTTTCTCTTGTCTTCCAACCCATTATCTATAAACTCAAAATTGCGTACTCTATCTTTTATGGAATCGATACGCTGCTCTAAATAATCTATCTCTTCCATAATTATAGAGCTTTAGTTGAAGTCAAAGTGATGCTCAGCGTAAACTCCCCACCTGGCATTTCGGTGGTACTAAGCGTCCAAATGATTTTGCCAGTATCTGGGTCTACGTCTATAGCGTAAGAATCGACTTCGGCTTGCGCATCAAAGGACACGGCGAAGCGCCAGAGGCCATTGCTCAGGATATGGTCTCGGGTAATGCGAATCTGGGAATAGTCTTGGATATGGAGCTCCAGTCGCTCGGCTATCTCTGCGTAGCTGAGCAGCCACTGGGTGGTGTGATTGTTTTGGTTGGTATACTCTATGCCCTGGGAGGTGAAGCCTATGCCTGTGGAGTCGGTAATGGCATAGTAGCTCACGGCAGGGGTATCGCCCTGCTGGGCTGTGATGTTGACTTCGGGATGGGTATCACAAAGGATTTCGTCTTTGCTACAACTGGCAAGGATGAACGACAATATGATGGCTGCTAGCGCAGCAAATGTCCCCGATAAGGGGGAGGCCGTCCGAAAACTTAATTAGGGAAGCAAACAACTGAATTGAGCATTT
>OIWK01000759.1_pt1 | contig 33732 bp, 24 predicted proteins | sample 1587401 | NCBI WGS metagenome assembly OIWK01 (sample SAMEA3888911, study PRJEB22519) | human gut metagenome | biome: human gut; feature: human-associated habitat; material: faeces | place: Denmark | collected 2009 | reverse complement strand
TTTTTACTTTTTTACCTTTAAAAGCCTTTTTCCTTAAAAACTCCTTAAACTTTGCTACTCTCTGCAATATTTTTAGTAACTTTGCACCCAAAAGTTAGTATACAAGATGAAAATAGGAATTATCGTTGCGATGGACAAGGAGTTCGCGCAACTCAAAACATTATTGACCGAATCGCAGGTTGAGAGAAAAAACTATAAGGACTTCGTTATCGGAAAGATAGGCAATAACGAGGTGGTGATGCAACAATGTGGCATCGGTAAGGTGAACAGTACCATAGGTGCCGTGGAAATGATTGACAACTATCACCCTGACCTCGTCATCTCTTCAGGCGTGGCTGGAGGCGCTGATATCAACCTCAACGTGACTGAGGTAGTGGTGGCGACCAACTGCGTTTACCACGATGCCTACTGCGGCGAGGAATGCGAATTCGGACAGATTCTGGGCATGCCTGCTTCCTTCAAAACACCTAAGGAATATGTGGAGAAGGCACTCGCCATCAACAACCTGCCGGGCAACAGGCACCCGAAGATCCACGCCGGACAGATTGTGAGCGGCGAATGGTTTGTAGACAGCAAGGAGAAGATGCGCTCTATCCTGGAACACTTCCCTCAGGCGATGGCGGTGGATATGGAGAGCTGCTCTATCGCACAGACCTGCCACATCTACAAGACGCCTTTCATCTCCTTCCGCATCATCAGCGATGTACCGCTGAAGGATACCAAGGCACAGCAGTATTTCGACTTCTGGGCTAAAATGGCTGAAGGCTCATTCAATGTTACCAAGGCTTTCCTCGAAAGTCTTTAGAAGTGTTGAATGTTGAGTGTTGAATGTTGAATGATTCTTCACTCAATATTTAACACTCAACATTCAACACTCAACACTCAACATTTAACACTCAACATTTAACACTCAACATTCAACATTATAAAAAAGATGAATAAGATTCCAAGTTTTACAATCAATCACAATAAGCTGCTCCGCGGCATCTACGTGAGCCGTAAGGACGAAGTAGGCGGAGAAGTCATCACAACATTCGATATCCGCATGAAGGTGCCTAACCAGGAGCCTTGTCTGCACAATGGTGCCATCCATACCATTGAGCACCTGGCTGCTACTTACCTGCGCAACGACGAGGAGTGGAAGGACCGCATCATCTACTGGGGACCGATGGGATGCCTCACGGGCAACTATCTCCTTATCAAGGGCGACCTGGAGAGCAAGGACATCGTGGAACTGATGAAGCGCACCTTTAAGTTTATCGCCGATTTCGAGGGCGAGATTCCGGGACAGGCGGCAAAGGACTGCGGCAACTACCTGCTCCACGACCTGCCTATGGCGAAATATGAAGCCAGAAAATATCTGGATGAGGTGCTCTGCTGCATCAGGGAAGAAAACCTCATCTACCCTACTCAGGATTAGAAACAAAAAAAATATGGCAAACTTACCACTTAAGCTTGCCATATTTTTCTTTATACCAAAGTTGCCAGCCATTGACCAGATTCTGCCATACTACATAAGCACCCGGTGCTACGGCAGCAAGAGGATTCAGGAAGGTGAGGGTGAGCCAGATGCCCACTACCGTATTCTTCTGTCCCAACGCCTGACCGGCACTGATACTCGCACCGAAATGCCTGCCTACCGCCTTGCCGATGGCAAACTGGAGGAGACATACCAGCAGCGGTACAAAGAGCAGCAGAAGCATCGTTACGCCCGACACCTCGGCATGGAGCATGTTGCGAACCGTTTCGCCCATCAGTATCGTGAGGTTGAAACACCACATATAAAAGCCTAAATCCTTTACATTCTTCACCTTATCCACCCATTTTGGCAGGAACCTGCGGCTCAGCAAAGCAAGCAGCAGAGGCACCACCAGCACGGTAGTGACATTGCGGAACACCATCGCACTCATCATGAGGAACGATACATCTGCCCCCTTCTCTACCATCGGGAAAAGACTCGGAATGATGACCATCGTAAAAATGTTGGCGATGACCGTATAGGTGGTCAGCGAACCGATACTGCCGCCCAACTTCTCCGTAACCACAGCCACAGCGGCAGCCGTAGGACAGATGAAGCAGATGAAGGCACCCTCGAGAACCAGTTTGGTGCTGTAATCGGAGCCGAACTCGAAGATGAGCACTACCATCATCAATGCCAGCGAGGTACGGATGAGCTGGAGGATGAAATGCCACGCCTTAGGCTTCATCTCCTTGATTTCTATCTTACAGAAAGTAACATAGAGCAGGGAGAACAGCACCACCGGCATCAGACTTACCAACCTCGGACCACAATAATCGCCAATGGGCACCAGGAAGGGCACATTGGCGAATATCAGGTAGCCCAATGCTCCCATAACCAGGGAGCAGGGCAATGAAAACTTTCTAAAAAATCTCCACAAAAACATTTCTGTTTAGTCTTTGTTGCTGCGCTTGCGCTTCAGGTGATCGAGCTCGATCTTGCGCATACGCATGTTCTTTGGAGTTACCTCTACGTACTCGTCCTCACGGATATACTCCAGGCACTCCTCAAGACTCATCACGGTCTTAGGAATCACGCGGGCCTTATCGTCAGAACCGGAAGCACGTACGTTGGTAAGCTGCTTAGCCTTGGTTACGTTGACTACCAGGTCGTTGTCGTGAACATGCTCACCTACAACCTCGCCGCCGTAAACCTCCTCACCCGGGTCGATGAAGAACTTACCACGATCCTGCAGCTTATCGATAGCGTAAGCAAAGGCAGTACCGGTTTCGAGCGCAATCATGCTACCGTTAGAACGGCGGCTGATTTCACCCTTGTATGGCTGATACTCCTTGAAGCGGTGAGCCATGATAGCCTCGCCCTGAGAAGCGGTAAGCACGTTGGTACGCAGACCGATGATACCACGTGAAGGGATATCGAACTCGATGTCTACACGCTCGCCCATGTTCAGCATAGAGGTCATATCACCCTTGCGGCGGGTTACCATATCAATCATCTTAGAAGCAAACTCCTCTGGTACGTTGATGGTCAACTCCTCTACAGGCTCGCACTTCACACCGTCAATCTCCTTATAGATAACCTGAGGCTGACCTACCTGGAGTTCGTAGCCCTCGCGGCGCATGGTCTCGATGAGTACAGAGAGATGGAGCACACCACGGCCTGATACAATCCACTTATCGGTAGAATCCTCGTAAGGCTGTACGCGGAGAGCGAGGTTCTTCTCGAGCTCCTTGTTCAAGCGCTCCTGGATGTGGCGTGATGTACAGAACTTGCCTTCCTTACCGAAGAATGGTGAATCGTTGATGGTGAAGAGCATGCTCATGGTTGGCTCATCGACAGCGATTGGAGGCAGTGGCTCAGGATTCTCGAAGTCGCAGATGGTATCACCAATCTCAAACTTCTCCAAGCCGACAACGGCACAGATATCGCCTGAATCTACATGATCGGTCTTCTTGTGGCCCATACCCTCGAAGGTGTGGAGTTCCTTAATCTTGGTCTTCTCCTGGGTTCCGTCGCGGTGGCAGATAGTAACGTTCATGCCGTCCTTCAATGTTCCACGATGTACACGACCTACGGCGATACGACCTGTATAAGAGCTGTAATCGAGAGATGTGATAAGGAGCTGAGGAGTACCCTCGAGCTGCTTAGGAGCTGGGATAACCTCAATAATCTTATCGAGCAGATAATCGATATTGTCTGTTGGATGATTATAGTCCTCGCCCATCCAGCCGTTCTTGGCAGAACCGTAAACTACTGGGAAGTCGAGCTGGTCTTCTGTAGCATCGAGGTCGCACATCAGGTCGAACACCATCTCGTACACCTCTTCAGGGCGACAGTTAGGCTTATCTACCTTATTAACAACGACGATAGGCTTCAGTCCGAGCTGCAATGCCTTCTGGAGCACGAAACGGGTCTGAGGCATCGGACCCTCGAAAGCATCGACGAGGAGGAGGCATCCATCTGCCATGTTGAGCACGCGCTCAACCTCACCACCGAAGTCAGAGTGTCCAGGAGTATCGAGGATATTAATCTTAGTACCTTTCCAATTGATAGATACATTCTTTGAGAGAATGGTTATACCACGCTCGCGCTCCAAGTCGTTGGAATCGAGCACTTCGCCGCTGTTATCCTGGCCGTCGCGGAACAGCTTACCGGCGAGCATCATCTTGTCGACCAATGTAGTCTTACCATGGTCAACGTGTGCAATAACTGCAATGTTTCTAATGTCTTGCATTTTAATTTTTACCTTAAATACTTAAATTTGGGTGCAAAATTACAAAAAAATCCCGAAATGTTTGCATAATTCGGCAAAAAGTTGTATCTTTGCACCGCATTTTTAATGAAACCGCCGTGAGGAAGGTCATCAGATGCACAAAATTAAACATATTCATATTTTATTAAATTAAGTTTTTACAGCTATGTATTTAGACAAAGCAAAAAAAGAAGAGATCTTTAGCAAGTACGGAAAGTCTAACTCTGATACTGGTTCAGCTGAGAGCCAGATAGCATTGTTCTCATACCGTATTGCTCATTTGACGGAACATGTTAAGAAGAACCGTAAAGATTATACTACAACACGTGCGTTGACACAGCTTGTAGGAAAGCGTCGTGCATTGCTCGATTACTTGTATGATCGCGACATCAATCGCTATCGTGCTATCATCAAGGCCCTCGGTCTTCGTAAGTAATCAGCTTAGGCAGACACATTGCTTAACAGAACAGAATCCCATCGTTCGCAAGAGCGATGGGATTTTTCTTGCATACTCTAGTCTTGAGTAAATAAAAAAAAAGAATATGATTCATTTCTTAGAACAGCACTTTGTAGAACTTGTAACCATAACCAGCATCATCTATCTGACGCTGGCAACCATCCTGTTGCTCTACCAGACACCTGATACAGCCGTTTATAAAACTTTCCGCAGATCTAAAAGACTGATGGCAGGCGGAATGATGCTCATCAGCCTGAATATATGGATCTGGATAGCTTCATTTACCGGAAGCTGGACGGAATATAACAACTGGGTTCCCTGTTTCGACATCATCCTCTTCTATCTGATGGGCATCTGCTTCAGCTTCTCGCTCAGCAGTCTGCTCGACCCTCATTATATCTCCCGGAAGCGCTGCAGGACGATAGCCGTAAAGTTCACAATGACGGCTTTCTTCGCCCTTATCGCCATGACAGATGCGCTGAAGGCATACCAGATACCTCTGCTGCTTATCGCCCTGATAGGACTGCTGGAGATGCTCATAGGGCATATCTACTACTTCAACAAGTGCTATCTGAGAAGCAACGCCCTCTTCGAAAACTACTTCTCGAACGAGAAGAGCCATTTCATCAGATGGCTCAAGGTGAGCCACTGGCTCTTCTACGGCATGCTGATACTGGGCGTGATATCCATCCGTACGGGTGCCCTATTCAACTGGCTGGTGCAATTCTATGTGGTAGGCATGAACCTCTATATTCTGGTAAACATCATCAACTATGCCTCAGAATACGAGACGCTGATGAAGGCAGACTGCGATAAGACGGAAGAAGAAAAGAGCGGAGAAGCCAGCCCGAAGAAAGCCTACATCGAAACGCTGCGCCCTAGAGTAACGGAATGGATTCAGGAGAAATCGTATCTGAAGGACCAGTTCACGATAGATGATCTTGCCACCAGGCTGTATACCAACAAGACCTACCTCTCCTCCTTCATCAAGGAAGAATTCGGCATGAGCTTCAGCAGCTGGATAGCGAGTCTGCGCCTGGAAGAAGCCAAGAAAATGATGAGCGAGCATCCTGATGCCAAGCTGAAGGATATCGCCTACAACGTAGGTTTCTCCTCGCTGCCTTACTTCTCGAGCGTCTTTGCCAAATCAGAAGGTGTTACTCCATCTGCCTGGATGAAAGAAATCAGCAGGCATAAAGAAAGATAAAAAACAGAAAAAAGCTTTCTCTCAACGGAGAGAAAGCTTTTTTGTTATTACAGTCTGCGTATCCATCAAGGATACTCTGATAATATAGACAGTCTGGGACGAAGAGGAAACCGGGATGCTGACAGAAACAGCACCTGCAGCCTTTTTCGCTGCCACCAGTTTTCCATCGAGGGTGTAAACCTCCACCTTATTTAATAGAGGACCCCCAACCTTGGAGACGACGATCAATCCGCGGGCTGGAGAATAAATCTTCACGTCACTCTCGCCCACCTCAGCATCTTCGATGCCTGTGGTACTGCGCTTCTGGGTGAGGAAGTATCTGCCGTGCTCGTTCGCCATTACCTTCACCTCTTCTTCCTCCTTCAGTTCCTGATACTTGCGGGTGGCAGCATCATAGAGGTAAAGAGGAGAAGAGAGGCGACCTGCTCCTTGAACATTTAAGCTCATCAGCTCAGACTTCTTCGCCACAACACCCAGCGGAACATAGTAGATTTCCGGCAGCGAGTTTACCATGACAGCCTGCGATGAAGCCACCGTATAAACAGCAGGTACATCCGACAACAAGTCATCTCCGAGCAATTCGGTATCCTCCCTGCCATCGAACTCTTGCGACGCATCAGCATTCAATATCAGATACGAAGAGCTCGCAGTCCCCTTGCCTACCTGCAATCTGATTCTGCTATTCTGCTCCTCACCCGCAATATCAACACCCTTGGTCACATCCTTATCCACCGTCATATTTGTATCAAAGTGGATGGTAGGCTGAGCGGTTTTCGACTTGATGAAGAAAGCCTGCATAGGCGCTATTCTTCCATCCGTCTCACCATCCAATGTAATTGTATTGAATCCATTGGCCTCATTGTCATTCACAACCCAGTAAGATACATTGTCTTCTCCAAGAGCCGCCTTGTTTCTGGCATTGGCAAAGAAGCGTTTCATATCCAGCGTTGCCATATACGGGTTGTAGGTGAGATAATAATAATTACCATCACCTGCTCCCTGATGGGTATTTGCAGCCAGAGTTACATCTACAGCTCCAATGGCCCCTTCCTTGCTCGAAGGTTCTACCGAAGCAATGATGAGGTTGCCCTTGCCATCATCTGTCCTAACGATGTCATGCTTCAATCCCCCCAAGTTATCCGTTGACGGGTCGTAATAATCGTATGCCTTATCGTCCTTTGGCAATCTTACCAGTGCCTTTCCTGAAATGCCGGCAGACGTATATTTATCACCCACCTTCACTGCAAAGCCGGTTAAGGAAGCATAGGAACCATCGGCATTGACCTTTGGCGAATAGACCATCGAAGCCGCATTATAAACATGACTCCAATATTGGGTATTCCAATCTATCGTACTTGGCACGCTCACAGGAAGCGAACTGTAGTCGTAGGCATCATAGTTGACATCAGTGCTGTATTCTTTGGTATCGCTTCTATCCCAGGAACGCTGGTAGAACGGCATCTTGGTGCGATTGTTAACAGCCTCATCAAAGGTGATAGGCAGGAAGGCTTCCGTCTCCTGGCGTCCCGTCTTCACAGGCACATACATATCACCTGCCACCATATTCTTCAATGGCGAACCGAAGAGATACCAACGGTTGTAACTCAGCTCCTGCTCCACCCATGCCTTGTTGTACACCAGATAGTGCTGGTTACGGACCTCTGCTCCCGGCTTGAAGTAGATCTGGTCGCAGGTATTTCCATAGAATTTCACGCAAGAATAGTTGCGCCCCGGAGTGGTTGCGCCATAGCCCAACTTGCTTCCGTCATCCACCATCATATCATACTGGATGTAGTCGGTGGCGGTGGATGCACCATTGTTCAGTTTGTTGAGAAAACCATCACTACCCTTTTGCAGATAACCCAGGAGCGGATAATACCCATTATTATAATAAGGTGTAAGTATCGTTACCTTGGTAAACTTCATAGGCACGAATGCCTGCTGAGTCTTCAATTCCTTATAGCCTGCTGTTGTTCCATATACAGGATAGGTATCGGCATCCGACTTGTAAAGCTCTGTTTTGGTAGAACGGCGCCAGTTGAGGTCGTTATTCCAGTTGTTATTCATACCGCCATCGGCTGCAGGAGCCCAGGTAGCAAACTCCGGCACCACATAGATGCGGAAGAAGGTAGTACCCGGACAGCTCGTAACCTCGGTGTTAGTTGTGCCATTTTTCTGCATAAAGCTGAACGAGAGGTCATACCAATAGCCTTCGTGCAAGTATTGGGCATAATCATCGCAGACCTTCAGATCAAGCATACGCTGTTCCGTCTCCTTGTTGAGATGCTTCAAACTGTTAACCGTAATCGTGAAGATGTCTTTCTTTCCCAATACAGTGGCATTGTTCTTCCACATAGGGTCGTTGGTGCCGTCCATCAGCACTTGAATACCATCTTCCGTATTAAACTCAAAAGAAACAGGACCAGAAGAATTACTCAAAGATTCGGTACTGCTGATTGGTATCTGCAGGAACTTCTTATTCTGCTGCATGTCCTTGAGTTGCGGCAATCCGATGCGCACATTGCGCTGGTCGTTAGGATATTTTCCATCAACGAAACCAAGATTGATACGAGGTCCATCCTTCAGCACCCGGAATTTATATTCGATAGGATCAGGACAAATCTGGTAATCCACATTGTTGATGGTGATGATATTTCCCTTCTTGGTGATAGGCAACAAACAGAGTGTATGCGTACCAAACTCGAAAGTCTTCTGCAGTTTTGAAGTTGCAGCCAAAATCAATTTGCGCGTATCGACATACTTTTTTATTTCTGCCTGATAATCTGCACTGATTCCCGAATTCTGCACATCCCAAAGAGAAGTACCTGTACTATTCTTATCACGGAAAGCATGGAGAGCCTCCAAGAGATGAGTCTTATTGAACTCCTCCTTACTACCGATGAACCAATCATATTTCACACCAGTAATGGTGATACCTCCACCCACGTATGGGTCGGTGGTATGCAGGTCTGCATTCATGGTGATATCCGCATTCGTCCGGTCGCAGCTTACTCGATAATCGGCAATCACCTTACTCTCGGCATCACGAATCATCACCGTCTGCTTCAGCATTTCAAACAATTCGCTGTAGCTGGAGCACACCACGTTTCGGTTTCCCCACATGCTGGCATCTTCAGGATTGTCAAAGTTTACAGACACATAGAGTTTCTTACCTAACGGTAATTTGAAAGCCTTATCTACCAGAATATAATAGGTTTCACCATTCACTATCTCAGTATCACCAGCCTTCAAGTCTTTCTGATAATAATGGAAATCACATTCTCCATATTTCTTTCCACCATTACCATAGTCAAGGTCAACCGGTTCACCCTTTTCATCCACGAAGCGATAGTAAACCTTACTCTTTCCAGCAGCATCTACAAAGGCACGAGATTGCAAGCTTTCATATACCGCACGTAATTTCAACTTCACGGAAGCAGCCGATGCTACATCATCGCATACAGGCTGATTCTGGATGACATCAACAATAGCACGCTTCTGATAAAAGCGGATATCATCAACGGCATAGTCGGCACCTCTTGTATTAGGACAATAGTTATCCACCGTGACGAGGAATTTGTGAAACTTACGCAGATTCTCACTATCCCGCAAGGTAACCTTGGCATAAACCTGATACCACTTGCCGTACTGATAATTATTCACCACCGTCTTCATGTCGCAACTGGCAAAAGAATGGATTAAGTTTTCCTGCCTTGCCACTCGGTCGCCATTGTCACCATAAAGCTTGAACATAACCTGTGGAGCAATTTGCCCACTTTGCGTCAGGTCTGCTATTGCCGCACTCACGATAAAGGTTGTACCACTACACAGATTGGCAGTAAACTCGGCACTGGCAATCTCTCGGCTCTCATCCGAGGCATCCACATAAAGAAAATAGCCAGACTGTTTACCGGTAGTCAATCCATAGGTTCTGTCATAGAGATTCATGTTGTCACCATACCACCACTTATATCCTTCGTTTGAAGTGGAGATACCGCTTACACCAGCAGTCTTGTAAACTCCATATTCACCATGAACCGGCGCATTGGTACAATCATTAAACCACCAACCGTAAGTTTTTGAATAAGTTGCCAAATTCTTATAAACGAAACCATAATGGCGCAATTCCCATTTACTTGGATTAGGAGCTACATTGTTGTCTTTGGTTGGCGCATCGTATGTCATTCCATCCGACAGATTATCAAACGAAATCGGCTCGGTAACTTTTACATAATGATCTTCTATGTAAGAGAGGGTACGAGTAGGGGCACCGGTATTCAAATCATCAAAAAGCACCGGATATTCCTCAGCAAAACGACAGCTGAAGTTTGCCACAGGGCACCACTGGTTACTTGCTCCCAGATAAGCAACCACATTGAAGCGGCTCATCGTCTTGAATTTAGGAAGCTGAGAAGAACCCGGTCTTACCTTGTTACCTGTAGTTATATGAGTCCAATCCCTATCATTTAACTTATAGGGACTGATTTTTACAAATCGCAGCTGTTCTTCGGGATCAATCTCACAATAATAAGTATTCGTCTCATCATAAATTCTCCACTTTACAGCATCAGCCTGAACAAGCGTATTGCTGAAATCACTCTCTTCAAACTTGTTCTCAGCCTGCTTACCCGACTGATAATAAATATGTTTATTGTTGAAAGCCTGATCGGTTAGCGGATAGAAATAATATCGTTTTACATTGTTGTAGTTCAAGCGAAGGTTGACCTCGCTATTCCCATAGCTGTTAATACCAATAGTTACATCCTGATTATCCTCAAAAGTACGTGTACCCGTACGGGAATCAACAACAGCCCTTCTAAGCTGGTCGGCTATCCATGATGCCTTCCGGATAACAAACTTATATCGGATAGAAAGGGTTGGTTCGTGGCGGAAATCGGTTCCCCATCCCACCGTGATACCATCATGGTATCTACTCACATCACAGGCTATGGTGTCAGCCTCCCAGGAATCATAAGCCGAGCCAGATGGAGCAGAATAAGTTACACCAATAATATCCTGAGATGGATCTTTTGAAAGGCAAACAGCATAAAATCCTTTACCATTATCAAAACTATAGAGTCGATAGCCCACCTTAGTCAGGCGCGAAGATGCGGCATCAGTCTTCCAATCATACCAACGATAGTAACCTCTTGGTTCCAAGTCAGAGATATTGATGGACATAGGGAGTGCAAGGGCCAGTCCTTTCTGCCCCTTGGTAACATAATAATAATAAGTGAGTTCGTGACATTTCTGTGTACCATTCCAATTATAATCGCCTTTCTTGTTGGCTTTACCTTCGTAATGGGTCAGCTTGTCACCAGCCAACATAGTCATAGGCAGTAACCCGAAGATTACTGCCAGACTGATGCGAAATATGTAAAACTTAAATGCCTTCATAGCCAAAAGTCTTTGTATTTAATACTATTTTTTCTGTATTCTTTCCTGCACGGGTCAGGTCTACTTGCTTCATTGTAAAGCGAACCTTGCGGGAGATGATAGGATTCAATCCCAATCCATTCTGTTCCTTCAACTTAATCTTCATGGTATAAATGGCAGAACCGGTACGGTTGCCCATCTCACCTTCCAGACGATAGGTGACTGGTATCCAAAAAGGCGAAACATCAAAGATGTTTACGCCATCAGCTCCCTCCGGATACTGTTCCTCCAGCTTCCAGCCATCAGAACCTGTTGCATCCGTTCCCATCTGCCATTCACTCACTGACAGGGGCTGAGAACCAGTACGGCTCAACTTGATGACCTCAGGCTTGATATGAAACTCTCCATAATAACCGAAGTCAAGCGAAAGGTTTTCGCCATCATCCGTTACCTCCGGCAACACACCGATTGGCGAGAATGCCTCCACCGTCCATCTAATCTGATAATCCTCCAGCTTGATAGGAATCTTCAGATAATCATTGCGCCGGATTTCATTCCATGATAGCATGGCATAACGATGGTTACTGGTAGCGCCCGTAGCCTCATCTACCGTAGTAAGCGAAAGGATAAAATACCGGTTGCCACCATCTGCGCCCTTATCTACCAAACTCTCGTTCATATAGAAACAAGCCGTTTGCTTAGCTCTAGCCTCTATGGTCATACCATTGTTTTCGGCAGCCGTCAGCGTGATGGTTCCTTTTGCCACACCATCAGCTAAATTCACACCCTTCAATTCATTTGCCAAATCCACATTTGGTAAAAGCTTGATATTCTGTTTACCGTTCAGGGTAACATCCGAAAGGGTGATGCGCTTCAAGACAATGGGATGATCGGTGGCATTGGTAATGGAGAGCTGTACCTTAGCCATCATACGGATAACCTCCAGATTGATGACCTGCTGATTATCAACCACATCCACTGTCTGCTTATTACTCATCGGATAACCGTTCTGAAAGTCAGGCGTCATCAACTGATGGAAGCGTTGACAGTTGCCATCCATCTGATAAGTCTGTTCATCAAAATCAGCAGGCAGCTGTTGCCCAACAGATGTGCTGGCATCCAACCCGATATCTTCAGGCTTGATATTGGCAAAAGAATAGAAGGTTGTCGCTCCAGTATTCAACTTTACAAACACCTGGTCTTTCTCCACCTCAGTAGCACCCAGAGATTTCAAATCGGAAGTGATAATATTCTCTATCATTCCATTCTGTACCACCACCACAAACCAGCTCTTCATCATTTCTCCAGGCAAAGCTTCGGTATCCGTCTCCCAAGCCGCCCTGGTCAGAGAAGACCGGGAAGACTGCGAAGTCTGGGAAGATAAGGCAGACAGCTGCAACGTCACCCCTACCCGGTTCTCGGCATCAGCCTGACCGGGAAAGGAAGTTGCATCATCACCGGCAGAACAAGCCGCCAGCAAGCATACTGCCCAAATACATATATAATAGTATATCTTTGCCATGTTTTGAAAATCCAACAATCAATTGCTTGATTTATAATTTCTTATTAATACTTTATTTATTATTCATAGAAGTTACATCACGATTTCATCGTGATCACGTACATTCCATTTCCTCACCGTCAATTTCACGAGATTATGACCATTGCTGCCCTTATAGACCTCGAAGATATAATAATGGTCGCGTACGATATCATTGATGGTTGTACCTTCCGTTCCTTGGTCTGTATAATCAATGAAACGCAGGGTATATTCCTTATCCGATTCAACGATTCCATTTCTTGCCAGTTTCAACTTGATGATACATTTATCCGCATTATCCTTACCTTTATTCTGGTATTCAGGCAGATAGATAGGAACATCATCTGTCATCAGGATATCACTGGTTTGTCTGGAATTGAAAAAGTGCTCAAACTCCTCGTGAGTAAGCGATGCCGTCTGTTTGCATTCTGCATACTTTATGGGCATACAATAGCCCTTATCATTATAGTTGATAAGTTTCATACTATGTATGCTCCATCCATTTTTCTTCATATCGTTACTCAGATACACCTTTACCTTGGCTACCGCCCTCAGCAGGTCGATATCCGAGAAATCCTGAAGCTTGCCGGCAGCAAGTGTAAAGGCAATTTTCTTGACGCCCCACATCGGCAGATACTTAGGATTGGCTTCGTAACCAAACGACTTCTGGGCGATACCCGTATCGTTGTAGTCTTTCTGCAAGTCAGCCTCACTCATATTGAAATTGGCATAAACCACCATTTTTCCTTCAAAATGATTACCCACAAGCACCTTGTTGCTCACAGGCAAAGAGCCTGTCAACCGGTAGATATTACCGCCCATATGAATGAGCACCATGTTTTGCAGGATTCCAGCCATACGATGATTTGCATCATAGAAAACGACGTGGAATCTGCTAAAGTCGATATTGTTTTCCATCTCCGTTTCCGGATCTTCAGTCTTATCTTCTTCACCTCTCGAAGCCAGTGGTTTTACAAAAGGTTGCCCCATTCTTGTATTACTATTTTTATCTGCACCTTTCAAGCAAAGGGTAAGCGTGATATTTGCTTCCGCTTCCCCTGCATTTGTATCTCCTTGGTCGCATGAGACCAAAGCAATACAGCCTAGCCAAGCCATCGCTATTGATACGAGGAACCTAAGCAGTCCTCCAGCATATCTTATTTCTTTCATCTCATACATCATGATTAAATACAATAATTATTGATTACATATCAGTCTTGCTCAGCACCACTCTCCATGAATTGATGAAAACTGAAGCAGCCTGCCATTTGTGGTTTTCGTCAATGAAGAATACAAGGTCGTAGGAATCCTGTCTATCCAGATATTCCTGGTCGCTCATAGACTTATTGTAATTGCCTTTCACCATCAAGGCATAGTCTATCAATGGAATATTGATGATGCTTGTACCTGTTGCTTTATTATATACACGCAGGCGCATGTCATGTCCCTTCACCAACCGGTTGGTTGTCAGCTCAGCAATGGCACATGCCACTGATGTCTGCTCACTGGTGCCAGAGTTGATTCCCGCCGAACCTGCATAAGCAGACCAGGCATGATAGGTAAGCATCTCATCCTCCATCAAACTGTTGTCGTAATCCATCTTACCATTGTTATCGGTAATCTGGAAGATGAAGTCATCGGCATTAAGATTTACTCCCGACAGGTTTTGCAAAACCACCTTGAAATGATTGGTGTTCTTGGTAAGCGAAACCTTGACGGTTCTCGTTCCCCCCTTCTCCATCTTGGTGAGATTGGCTTTAGCCAACTGTCCATGGAAGAGCGGAGTCAAATCATGGTCGATGATTCCCTTATCGGCACGATTCACCGTAGCCTTGAGCACATCACAGGTTGAAGAGCCTACGCTTGCCTGCCCAAAAGTATAGGAGTCAGCATAACGCTCTTCGCCCTGTGCCCAAACGAGAAGATCATAGACACCAGGAGTCAGGTCATCGATGTTCATACCCTCTTCGGCGATAATCTTCTCGGCAGCCTCGGTCTTGACATAAGCCAATTTTCCCTGCTGGTCGAAAGCATAAAGTGTGACGTTCTTCACCTCATGAGGGAAAGCGTCGGCAAACTTCATGTTCATATCGTAGATGAACTGCACCTTCAGATGAGTCTTCAGCAGTTCCTCACATCCCTCGTAGCTATCGTGCCAATAATCACAGGATGCGAGCAGCAAACCGAGGATGGTGCAGCAAGAGAGCATCATCAGCCTTCCCTTCTCTTTGATATCATTTATAATCTTCTTCATTTATATAAATCTTATTATTTCTTTTCTGTCTTGTCCAAATCTACCGTAGATGGTACTACACGCCAAGAGAGGACATTGATCTTTGCAGCAAGATAGGTCTTATCATCACTTGGTACTGTTGGAACGATAATCTTATTAGGGTCATAAACAGGAGTACCAAATCCCTTGATAGAATTGAGAGATATTTGATAAGAGTGGTTACGAACAATACCATATTCTCCCAACTTAGGTTTTCCCGACGCATCTTTTTCGCCAAGGTGCTTGATAGTTGTATAATAGTATGCCATACCACCTTTTCTCACCTCTGCAGGGGTTCCCTGCAACATGTTGTACACAACGCTCTTGTCAGTTACCTCATTCCATACACCACCTTTCTGTTCGTACAAGGTAATGTCTGGATTTGCCAACGTAGCAAAGACTTCGTAATTCTTAGCTTGAGTACCTGATGGAGCAGTTGTTGTAAAGGTAATATCAGAAGGAGTCAGATTTTCATATTTATCTGGCTCACCAGGAGCAGAGACCTTCTTATAGAAACGCGAAATCTCCTTTACAAAGGTCTTCTTCAAATTATCTGTTCCCAAGAATTCCTGTCCCTTATATTCACAAATCTCGGCAGGCTTCAAATTACCATCAGCATCCTTGTATGCCAGACGAGCAGCAACCACGAATTTCGTCAAAGTATTATCATAAACATGAGCATCATCTATAACTTCCTTAGGTGTATTAGGCAATGTATAGACAGCCTCACCCAATGGATGTGTATAATCAGAGAACTTATAATTTACAGGTTCATTTTTATCAGCACCTGTTCCACCAAAAGGAACACTGAGTGACCAGAAACTACGATGATAATCAGGAGTTGACCATGGATAGATACCAAGAATTTCATCTGTAAATTTCTGAGTATCAATCAGCTTAAACAACTCTGCCTTTCCATTTTCACTTGCCAATCCCCAGCCTACAATGTAAGCAAAGATATCCTTTTTATCGGAAGTACCATCTTCTTTTGCCAGAGTAAGAACACCTACCTTAGTTTTCTGGTTGTCCTTCATGTTGATGCCGTCAAAAATAACATCAGCTGTTTCTTTTTCAAAGTTAGTGCCGACAACATTAGCATTCACCTTGGCATTGACACGCTCTACATATACATTGACAGGATTCTTCTCTGCATCAGCTTGAGAAGCATAGGTTTGACCAGTCAACTGAGTTGTACAAATGTCATTTCCTGCTTCCTCGTAAGTAGAGTTGCTCATCATGAAATGAGTATCATCATAAAACTTGGTACCTACCAATTCCTTACGCATGACAGACCAACGCAAAGCTGCACCATTTTGTAATAATTTTGGATTGATGTCTGGATTGATAACTGTCAACATAGAGGCTGGAGCCACATGGTTCTCACCATTCAACACCAAAACAGTTTCAGTAATGCCCTCTACCGTTTGAGACTGGTCTTCCGGATTAACTTTGACTTCTCTATCAATATAATTCCCCTTACCATTCACATTATTGAGAATGTAAGGTGTACCATCGGCATTGAAGAAGTAGAAACGTACACTCGTTATTTTATTTTCCTTTCCTACGCCATCTTCATACGTCCCTTCTTGGGAATCCGCACGGGTTTGACGAGCATTACCTGTTGGAGCATTGCCAACAGTCTTTAAATTCACAGCAAGGAAAGAAGTTGTACCATTACCGGTTTGTGCATCACCTCCAGTGACATCGTCGCTAGAGCAGGATACCACAGTCAGCATCAGTGCTGAAGCCAGCACTGATGAAAGCATCGTAAATTTCTTCATAATAATATCTTTTTATTTATTGTTTATATATAATTTCTATTGATTGCAGCATTATTGAATCGTCATCATTTCATACACCTTTCTTGCGGCATCGGCTTCCTTTGAATCGCCGGCTCTATCCAAATATGGCTTGGCTGCATCGGCATCTCCGTTGTTCAGACGGATAATGGCAGCATTCAGGTTTGCCGTTTCATCCGTTGGATACATGCGGACTGCCAGCTCCATCACCTCATTGAACTCCTTAGAACCTACCTCATAGGTCTGAGCCACCATAAACAGCTCATTGAGCGACAATAGCTGCGGCTTGGTCTTCATAATCTGCTTTGCCTCTTCCACATCGAAAGGCTTAACCTTATAAGTAATGTGGTAGTCGCTATGGCGGAGAGCCGGATAGCAGAGGGTGAGCAGGGTGCGATACTGTGCAGGATATAGTTTCTTCATTTTCGCATCCCGGGCATCTGGGGGCAGGGGTTCATTCTGGGCTATCGCAAGAAGCTGCTCCTTTTTCTCCAAGTTGCTTGACTTGATATATTCACACAATCCATCCCAGTCTTCGGCTGTAGATGATACCACAAAGATGCTGTCAGGCAACTCTACCATCTTGCGGACATATTCTGTCAGGGTGATGGCACGATTCTTTGCCAGATACTCATTATGCTTATACGAACCTTCCGGCGAAGCAAAACCATGGATATTGATGCCTATCACCTGCAGATTCTTATCAGCCTTCAATGCCTTGATGGTGGTGATAATGCTATCCAACTGTGCCGGATTACGGCGATAATCAGCACGCAATTCTATCCTGTTCACCGGGAAGTCGATATAGGCGCGCTTATCCAGATGACGAATCTTTGGAGCTTCGGCTACTACTGCCTGCAACTTGAGCACCGGCTTCAATACGTTCTGCTTAGGCTGCTGAATGGTCTCGATGATCTGAGGAGCATCTGTTGAGCGTTTTTCATCTGCCCTACCCGGAATCAGATAAATCAGAGAAAGAGCCACCTTGGTGGGTCCCACATAATTCTTATGGGCAGAGTTGAGTTTTTCACCACAGGTTCCACATTCAAACTTATCATATTGAGTGTGGATGTACCCCAAGCCGATGGAAGCCTCCAGATTCCAGTGCTTAGAAAGATTCCATTGCTTACCGGCTGTGATACCACCTCCGGCATACCAACCTTCATAGCGATGGTTGCGCAATCCTTTCAACAATCCGAAAGGAAACTTCACGCCACCTACATTATACTGTCCTCCTAAAGCATGAGCACCGAGGAACCAACCATCGAAGTTCTGATTGAACCAGTAGCGATATTCCGGCATCACCATCCAATGACGAAGACTGGAATGGTCGCCGCCACTTTGCTTCCAAGGATTCAAGCCGAAGAAAACCTGAACTGTATGCTTTTTGCCTACAGCCATCTCTAATCCCAAGTTAGGGGTAGCAGTAGCCCAATAAAGCATATTGGTCTTCAAGCCAACCTGCTTAGTCTGCCAGGTCTGCTGAGATGTTTTGGTTTGCTCGGCTTGGTGGGCTTGCATAGGTAAGAGGCAAAAACACACCAATATAGCAACTGATAAAAATCTACTAAATTTCATATATTATTATCTTAGAAAACAATTTCTTATAATGTACTTATTTTTGGCTGCAAAATTAAAAGAAAAGAGGAAAATATGTTATCAAAAACCGCAAAAACACGATTTGCAATTTTAGGAAACAGAAAAAAAAACAAGGAAAAGATGATAGAAAAAGAGAAAAAATAAACATAATGGGGGGTAATTTGCGTGTAAAACCAACTAAATATCAATGAATTGCATTTTTAGAACATAAAAATTTCATTTTTAGGAAAATAATTTGTAACTTTGCAGGAGTATAACTGTAGGAGTCACAAACAAAACATTTTTTCATTGCGCCTATCAGTAGTTATCAGTCAACTAAATATATAAAATTTACTTGAAAGAAAAAAGATTATGAATGAGTTCTTAGAAGAAAACTATTCGTATTTAGTAACGATGACCAGCATCATTTATTGCATGCTGGGATTTGTCCTTATATTCTTCAACACACCCCAAACCAGCATCTATGCGCCCTATCGAAAGTCAAAGAGATTACTGGCTACTGGCATGTTGATAATGAGTATAGATATATGGATCTGGCTTGCCAGCTTCAACGGAGTGTGGACATACTCATACGATTGGGAGGTGAGTTTAGATATCATCCTATTCTATCTCGTCGGCATCTGCTTCTCCTTTTCCTTCAGTAATCTGATAAACCATCAATACATTTCCAAGCGACGCTGCAAAATCACAGCAATCAAGTTTGGCGCACATCTTGCTTTGCCCTTTTTGCTATGCTCGACGCATTACAAGAGTACAGCCCCATTCTGCAGATCCGCCCTGTTAGGCATTGTGGAACTATGCTTCCAAGATGTGTTCTATTTCCATAGAACCTATCTTCAGTACAACATAGAACTGACCAACTATTTCTCCAACGACCAAAGACATTTCCTGAAATGGCTGAACATCACTCATTGGCTGCTCTATATCCTTTTTGCCTTTGCAGTTATTTCCACCACATCAGGAGCAATCATCAACTGGCTCTTGCAGTTTTATATTGTAGCAGTGAATATCTATATCACCATCAACTTTATAAGCTATGCCAGAGAATACGGAAACCTACAATTGGCTAGCGAGCGGGGCATCCATACAGATGAAAACAAGTGCCCAAGTGCTCTAGATACAAAAAAGGAAGAAAACGCCATAGCTGCCGGCAACAGCTATAAAAACAAAAGGAAAGAAGACTTCAGGAATATATTGCGCCCAAGATTGGCATTGTGGTTGAAAGAAAAGGCTTATACGCAAGAACAATTCACCATAGAAGAACTGGCAAGCCGACTACACACCAACAAAACATATCTATCAACCTTTATCAATGAAGAATATGGCATGAGTTTCAGTTCCTGGATTTCGAGCCTGCGAATAGAAGAAGCCAAGAGAATCATGGCAAATGATCCCCAACAAAAGCTCATTGACGTAGCTTACAAGGCAGGATTCTCTTCACTGGCCTATTTTTCAAGTGTATTTGCCAAGTCAGAAGGCATCTCACCCTCTGCCTGGTTAAGAGGATTCTCTCGAAATTCAGAAGGTGAGCAATGAAACCGCAAGAAAAACTGCCGATTGAAGACGCTGCGAGAACGAAAGCCCGCAGCTTCTGCAATCTGCGAAATATTTAGCTTATTATCTGGAGAAGACAATAACTGAACGGCATAATTCAGACGATAACGATTGATAAACTGCAATAAGGTCATATCACCGAAAGTATATTTCCTGATGCAATTTGCCAAGGTAGTACGATTAGAACACAAGGCCTTTGCCAAATCATCTATACGAAAATCAGGATTGGTAAAAGGAGTTTTCTCCTTCATATATAATGTTGCCTTGACAAATAATTCCTGTTCCGTACTCAATGCCTCAAGTGCCTCATCGCCCAAATTCTTACCCTGTACTTCGGAAAAGAGATGATCTGTACGAACGGCTTCAACCGAAGCCGAAGGATCTAAAAAATTCTGCAATTGCTGACGCAGAGACTTGATGATACGAACCTGTCTCTTCACAGTTAAGCGCAAGCTAATTATATAAAATATCAAAAGGGCTAGTAGGACCAATGCCATAACCGCCCAGGAAATGAAGTGATAACTTTCGAACAACTGCATAATTTCTTTTTAAAATCTCTATTTTAGTATTTCCTTCAGCGGTTTCATCACGAATTCACGCTCCTCCATCAACGGATGAGGAACCTTGAAATCGGGCTCATCTATCACCAAGTCATCTATCATCAGGATATCAATATCGATGATGCGGTCCTGGTATTCGCCATCCACCGACTTCATCGTGCGCCCCATTTCGCGCTCTATGCGCTGCGTAGCCTCCAGCACCTGGCGCGGAGCCATCGTGGTGAGAACCAGCACACAGGCATTGATATAGTCGTTGGGCGATGAATAGCCCCAAGGCTTGGTTTCGTAAAGAGCAGACTGGCGCTCTACCACGCCAATCTGCTCTCCTATCTTTTCTATTACCTCGCGAATGTTGCGCTTTCGGTTGCCCAAATTCGTACCGAGACTTAAATATACCTGATACATACTTATTCACACTTTCATAAAATTGTGGATAACTAAGTTAAAACCCAGAATATCAACAACTTCTATGTGTATAAAAACTGTTTATACCGCTGTTTAATCTGGAAGCATCAACAAAGAATCACCATAGCAGCCAAACATATAACCGTTCTTCACAGCCATCTTGTATGCCTCGTAAACCAGGTCGTAACCGCCAAAGGCTGCTGTACTCATCATCAGGGTTGACTCCGGATGATAGAAATTGGCTACGGCACAGTCAGCAAGACCGAAATCGTATGGAGGGAAGATGAACTTATTGGTCCATCCATCGAAAGCCTTCATCATACCATCGGTTCCGACAGCCGTTTCTGTTGCCTTCATCACACTGGTACCGATAGCGCAGACGCGATGGCCGGCAAGCTTGGTCTTGTTAACCAGATCACATGCCTCCTGGCTGATCATCATCTGCTCAGAATCCATCTTGTGCTTGGTAAGGTCTTCCACCTCAATATCGTGGAAGTTGCCCAAACCGCAGTGCAGGGTGATATAAGCCTCGTTGATACCGTTGATTTCCATACGCTTCATCAGCTCGCGTGAGAAGTGAAGACCGGTAGCAGGAGCAGTAACAGCCCCCTCTACCTCAGCGAAAACACACTGGAAATCATCCATATCATCCTCTGTAGCGTGATGATCCTCACGTGCATCGATAACGTAGCGAGGAAGCGGAGCCTCGCCCAGAGCGAAGAGCGAACGCTTGAAGACATCATGATTGCCATCCTCATCATAGAGGAAACGGAGGGTACGACCACGGCTGGTGGTATTGTCGATAACCTCGGCAACCATCTCGTTGACATCATCGAAGAAAAGCTTGTTGCCGATACGGATCTTGCGGGCAGGCTCTACCAATACGTCCCAAAGGCGCATCTCAGGATTGAGCTCACGGAGCAGGAACACCTCAATCTTGGCATCGGTCTTCTCCTTGGTACCATAAAGACGGGCTGGGAAAACCTTGGTATTGTTGAAGATGAAGGTATCGCCCTCTTCGAAGTAATTCACGATATCCTTGAACTGCAGGAATACTGGATTGCCATCGGCATCAACCATATCCTTGCCGTTTTCATCTTTCTTGTACATCTCGATGGTTTCTGACTTCTTGTGGAGAACCATGAGTCGGGACTCGTCGCGGCGAGTAATCTCGAATGTACGTTCACCACTAGCCGTTTTTACCACGTGCTTTGCCTTATGTGGATAAAGTGCCACCTGATCTTTTGGCAACTTAAAGTTAAATTGTGATAGCTTCATGTTATATTTTTTATTACTTGGATGGCTGAAGGCTGTCTTCGAGAGGCTGCTCATCAAGCCATTCCTGGAAATGTTCAAAACTGATGCAGTTTTCTACTGCGAAACTTCCTGCCTTGGTACGGCGGAGGGCGGTAAGGTAGGCGCCACTATCGAGAGCCCTGCCGATATCACGGGCGAGGGAGCGGATATAAGTACCTTTGCCGCAAACCACACGGATGCTGGCGGTCTTCTCCTCATCGTTATAATCGGTGAGTTCTATCTCGTCTACACGCACGGTCTTCGGCTTGAGCTGAACCTCTTCGCCTGCCCGACGCAAGGCATAAGAGCGGTCGCCATTCACCTTTACGGCGCTGTAGGTAGGCGGAACCTGCTGAATCTCGCCCACAAACTGCTTGAGCGTTTCCTCCACCAGCTGGCGGGTGATATGCTCCGTAGGATAGGTGTGATTCACGCTGTGTTCCTTATCGTAGCTGGCGGTAGTAGCACCGAGCTGCAGGGTAGCTGTATACTCCTTAGTATGGGTCTGCAGCTGTTCTATCTGCTTGGTACATTTACCGGTGCAGAGCACCAACACGCCAGTGGCAAGGGGATCGAGCGTACCGGCATGTCCTATCTTCACCTTAAAACCGAGCTTTTTGCTGAGCAGATAGCGAATATGTGCCAGGGCTCCGAAACTCGACATGCGATAAGGCTTGTCGATGGCAATAATTTCTCCTTTTCTGAAATCCATAGTTTATGTTTAGTCAACCATCTGCATATCTACACCGCAAAGGCCGCAGATGATAATGATAAGTCCTACTACGATACGGTACCAGCCGAAAGCTGCAAAACCGTACTTGGTGACATAATTGATGAAAAACTTGATGGCGAGAATGGCAACGATGAATGCTGCCACTGAGCCTAATATCAATGTGAACAGGTTGTTGCCCTGGGTGAGCAATGAGCCGCCGCCATGGCTGATGAGCTTATAAACCTCGAGACAGGTGGCGCCAAACATGGTTGGCACTGCCAGGAAGAATGAGAACTCGGCTGCTGCCTTGCGGGTAAGACGCTGGGACATACCACCCACGATGGTTGACATGGAGCGCGATACACCAGGAATCATCGCTATACACTGGATGAAACCGATAATCAGGGCACGCTTGTAAGTAAGCTTGGTCTGTTCGCTGCCTTTATTGAATATCTTATCGCAGAAGAGCATGAAAATACCGCCAATGACAAGCATCCAGCCCACCAGCTGTACATTGCCAAGGTTTGACTCGATGAAATCATTGAAGGCAAGACCCAATACCACGGCAGGCACGGTACCTACAACCAGACGGGCATAGAAATCGAACATCGCCTTCAAATAGGTCTTCTCACCGGTCTTCACAGCCTCAGGATAGAAGAATCTCTTCCAATACAGACAGATGACAGAAAGGATGGCGCCAAACTGGATGATGACAGTAAAGGCGTTGACAAACTTATCCTGGATATCTACACCCAGCAAATTTTCTGCTATAATCATGTGGCCCGTACTGGATACAGGCAAGAACTCGGTCAGTCCCTCTACGATAGAGATAATGATAGTCTGAATAAAATCCATCTAATAATAATATGTATATTAATTATAAATTATTCATTGTCTTTCGGTTTATGTATCACCGCATAGATGATTGAAAGGAAACCTATCAATGTTACGGTTGGTGCTACAACGATGCGACGGGTACTGAAAATATCAGTATCGAAGGTATGCTCGTTAGAACCGGCGCCACTCATCAGCAGAAAACCGATGATGATAATCGCCATTCCGATGCCTAACAAGATAAAGTTCATCTTGTCGAATGCTAAATTCTTCTTATCCATTTTTTTTAATGTTGAATGTTGAGTGTTGAATGTTGATAGCAAGATTGCTATAAACTATTAACTTTTAACTATTAACTAAATCTTATAAAGGTCTCCCGCCTTCATCTTCAGGAACTTATTGACTGAGATGCAGGCGCAGAAGGCGGTGATGATGATACCGAAGAGGAAGACGGAGCCGCCGGTGATGGCAAGTTCCTGCCAGCCCAAAACATTCATCAGTTCCGGTTCGTGGAGCGACCATGCATAGAGACAACCGCCCAGGAAGCCATCTGCCAGCAGGGCTGAAACAACGCCCACAAGCACAGCCTTGCGCAGGAACGGACGGCGGATAAAGCCCCAGGATGCACCTACCAGCTTCATCGTATGGATGGAGAAACGGCGGGCATAGATGCCCAGACGCACCGTATTGTTAATCAGCGAGAACGAGATGAAGGTGAGCAGGGCTGCTACAATCAGCAATCCGATACTGATCTTTGCCAACGAATTGTTCACCTGTTCTATCAGGTCGTGCTGATAAGTAACCTCGGTAACACGTGGGAATGCCTTCAGTTCCTTAGTAATCCACTTCAATGAATCATTGTTCGCGTAATCTGCCTTCGTCGTAATCTCTATGGAAGGCTGGAAAGGGTTGACACCGGCAAACTCGCTCGGGTTGGTACCCAAATCGCGGGTAGCTTCTTTCAGTGCCTCTTCCTTGGTGATATAAGTCAGCGTATTGACATAAGGTCTTGCATTCAGGCGTTTACACATCTGCAATCCCTCCGGGTTAGTCATATCCTGTTCGAGCATCACCTGTACCACGAGATTCTCCTTCACATAGGAAGAGAGATTACGTCCCATGAGAACAGAGAAGATAACTAATCCCAACAAAATGAGCACCATAGCGGTACTGATACACAAAGTAATGACCTGCAATCCACGATGATTGCTAGGCTTATATTGTTTCTTTCTCATTTTAAAAAATCTTTACTAACTTAAAACCAAAAGGGCACAATGACCCAAATTGTCTGCAAAGATACGCATAAACGAAGAGATTACAAAATAAAATAGCATTTATTTACATTTATTCAATTAATTAATCGAACCACAGGCAAAAGTTAAGTTGAATTGAAAAAGGAAAAGGGCCAACCTCACGGCCAGCCCTTCACATAATAAGTAAAATTCAAATAGGTATGACTTGAATTTACTAAATGAAAATTTACTATTCGGGATGGTAAATCCCTTTATGTACATTCATTACATCTTAGTGATGACACCCTTCTCTGAACTCTCCAGGAACTGGATGATGTTCTGAATCTCCTGTCCATCTGGCACCTGATCCTTGATCTGGTTGATGGCATCGAAGAGGGATGTCTGACCATGGAATACCAGTCGGTAGGCATTCGCAATATGCTTGCGAACCTTCTCGGTAAGCTCGGCTGCTTCCATGATGATGGTGTTAGGACCTGCATACTTCACAGGCTTTCCACCGGCAATGATATAAGGAGGAATATCCTTAGAGAAGGTAGTACCTGCCTGAATCATCGCCAAGTCGCCTACTCTAGTCTTGGCGTTCTCTACTACGGATGTTGAGTAGATGACACCGTTACCAATCACGCAGTCGCCCGCAATCTTGGTACCATAACCGAATACGCAACCGTTGCCGATTACGGTATCGTGAGAGATATGGGCACCTTCCATCAGGAAGTTGTTGTTGCCCAGAACGGTCTTGCCGCCCTTATGGGTACCACGGTTGATAACCACGTTCTCACGGATGGTATTGTTATCGCCGATTACTACCTCACTCTCCTCACCTGTAAAGTGGAAGTCCTGTGGGAGGGCAGCGATAACGGCTGCCTGGAACACCTTATTATTATTACCCATGCGAGTACCGTTCATGATGCTCACGAATGGATAGATGGTACAGTTGTCGCCGATGACCACATCGTCCTCGATATAGACGAATGGATATATCTTGCAGTTGTCTCCAATCTTAGCCTTTGGAGAAACCTCTGCCTTTGGACTTATTATACTAGCCATAACTATAAACTATTAATTATTAACTATAAACTACTTAGCTCCTCCACCCAATGCATAGTAGAGATTTACTACTGCCTGCATCTTGTTGAAGTCATCAGCTACCTTAGAAAGCTGTACGTTGAGGAGTGAAGACTGTGCCTGGATGATTTCAAGGTAAGAGCTGCCTGCAATACCCATCAATTCCTTGGTAGATTCTACATTCTTCTCGAGTACTTCTATTCGCTTCTGCTCTATCTTGCTCTTTTCATCAGAGTAGTTGTAGAGAACAAGCGCATTGCTCACCTCGCTACCAGCCTTCAGCACGGTATTCTGCCAGGTGTTGTAAGCCTGCTCATACTGCATCTTAGCCACCTTCAAACCGGCAATGATACGGCCGTTCTGGAAAATTGGCTGGGTAAGAGAACCTACAGCTGAGAGCAACCACTTACCTGGGTTCACGATACCTGCACCACCTGAATTGGTGAAGGCACCTGTACCGGAAATGGTGATAGATGGATAGAACTTGCTGCGGGCGGTCTCTACACCATAGAAACACTGGGCAAGATTCATCTCGGCTGCGTGGACATCAGCACGGTTGTTGAGCAACTGGATGCCTACACCGGTTGAGAAATTAGATGGAAGACTCTGGTTATCCAACTTGCCACGGGCGATGCTATGTGCCTGGTCGCCGATGAGCAGACTCAGAGAGTTCTCTGTCTCACGAATCTGGCGCAACAGATCGGTCTTCTGGGTCAATACAGAATAGTAGTTAGACTCAGCTGACTGGATGGCTGGTGTACGGTAACCCAATCTGAGATCGTGCATCTTCTGCATAGTCTCCCAAGTATCCTTGGTCAATCCTTCCATATTGTTAACCAACTCCACCTGCTTGTCGAGCATCAACAGAGTATAATACATGTTGGCGATGTTGGCGATGAGGTTGGTCTTGACAGATACCTGATAATCCTGCAACTGGAGCAGCGCCATCTGGGCACCACGCTTCTGAGAGAGCAGGTTGCCGAAGAGGTCTACCATCCAGCTGGCTGTAACAGGCATCGTGTAAGTCTTGGTGGCAGCGTTACCATCCCAGGAAGCGATAGTTCCCTGAGGAGTGAAAGACAAGGCAGGCACGAATGCCAACTTGGCACACTTCAACTGCTCCTCTGCCATCTTCACGTTCAAAGCCGCATTGAGGAGGTTGACATTGTTGTTCAATCCCTTCTCAATGATTGACTGGAGCTGAGGGTCGGTAAAGACACTGCGCCAAGGGATATTGGCGAAGGTAGTAGTATCCTTTACAGCCAATGTATCTGTATCAGAAGCTACATCGCGAACGATACCGCTGGTCTTCACATCCGGACGCTCATACTTTCCGTAGAGAGTCTTGCAGCTGCTCAGAGAGAGCGCTGCGAGACCCAATATGATGATATTTAAATTCTTTTTCATTGTTTCCTTTGAAGTTACATTGCGTTATTACTTCTTCTCGATACCCTTCTTGTGGTGAGCTGCGTTGGCATACTGCTCCAACTCGGCAGCTACCTCCTCGTTCAACTCATCCTCGAACTTCATTGGGGTCAACTTCTCCTGCAACCACTGGAAGACTGCGAAGAGAGCAGGAACCACGAAGATCTGGCAGATTGTACCGAGCAACATACCACCTACGGCGGCAGCACCCAAAGTCTGGTTACCATTCTTACCTACACCAGATGCGAACATCAGAGGCAACAGACCAATAACCATCGCCAGAGAGGTCATCAGGATAGGACGGAGACGGGCACCGGCACCCAGGATAGCTGAGTACTTGATAGCCATACCCGTACGACGACGCTCGAGGGCGAACTGTACGATAAGGATGGCGTTCTTAGCCAACAGACCGATCAACATAATCAACGAAATCTGCATGTAGATATCGTTAGAGTGACCGAAGAGGTTGGTGAAGATAAACGCACCTGCCAAACCGAATGGAATAGACAATACTACAGACAATGGCAAGATGTAACTCTCGTACTGGGCACTCAAGATAAGGTAAACGAATACGATACATAGTGCGAAGATCAAACCTGTAGAGTTGCTGGACTCAGCCTCAGAACGGGTCAAACCAGAGTACTCATAGCCGTAACCCTCTGGTAATGTCTCCTTGGCAACCTCAGCAATCGCCTTCATACCGTCACCGGTAGAGTAACCGCTGTTAGGAGTTACAGATACATCCATAGAGGTAAACAGGTTGAATCGGGTGATGTTTGCTGGACCATAAACCTTCTTCAAGTTCACGAACTCGCTTACTGGAGACATGGTGCCATCAGCACAACGTACATAAATCTTGCTCAAATCGTCTGGACGCATACGACTCTCAGGTCCAGCCTGAATCATGACACGGTAGAGCTTACCGTAGGCATTGAAGTTAGATGCGTAGAGACCACCAAGATAACCCTGCATGACAGACAATACTGTTGATGGAGAGATACCTGCCTGCTTGGTCTTGGCAACATCTACATCTACCATATACTGTGGATAGTTAGGGTTGTACTGAGTCTGAGCGGTCTGAATCTCAGGACGCTTGTTCAATTCAGCCAGGAACTTCTTCACATTATCAAAGAACTTATTCAAGTCGCCACCGGTCTTATCCTGCATAGTCATGGTAATACCATTCTGCATAGAGAAACCGGAAATCATAGGTGGAGCAAAGGCAAGAACCTGTGCATCCTTGATCGTAGCAGTCTGCTTGTAGATCATACCCAATACAGAAGTATATTCCATTGGGTTGACAAACAGCGCCTCGATACCGCCACCTGTACAAGCCTCCTTGATACGGTGGAAGAATCCACCCGGACGCTCCTCGAATGGCTTCAGCTTCACGATGATGGTACCCTGGTTAGAACCGGCACCACCGATAAAGCTATAACCCATGATGGCGTTACGGGTTGCGATGGCTGGGTTGCTAGCCAGCATCTTATCTACCTGCTTAACCACCTCTGCTGTACGTTCCTGAGAAGTACCAGGAGCTGTAGAGATACAAGCGAAGATAGTACCGGTATCCTCATCAGGCACCAGACCTGTCTTGGTAGTACCCATCAGGGCAACCAGACCTACGATACTGACAGCCACGAGGCTACCAGCGATGATGCCATGATTGATAACCCACTTGACACCACCCTTATACTTATTGGTAATCTTATCAAACTGATAGTTGAATCCAGCGTGGAATCGGTCGATGAAAGACATCTTCTTCTCGTGACCCTCCTCATGTGGCTTCAGCAACACGGCACAGAGTGCAGGAGACAAAGTCAACGCATTGATAGCCGAAATAACGATAGATACCGCCATGGTTACACCGAACTCACGGTAGAAGTAACCGGAAGTACCACCGATGAATGATACAGGAACGAACACGGCAGACATCACCAATGTAATAGAGATGATGGCGCTGGAAATTTCGTTCATCGCATCGATAGCTGCAGTAAGGGCACTCTTGTAACCCTGGTCGAGCTTGGCGTGAACCGCCTCGACCACCACAATGGCATCATCGACCACAATCGCAATAGCCAGCAGCAGGGCTGACAGCGTAAGCAGGTTGATGGAGAATCCGAAGATCCAGAGGAAGAGGAAGGTACCGACCAAAGCCACAGGCACGGCAATCATAGGAATCAGCGTAGAACGGAAGTCCTGCAAGAAGATATACACTACGATGAACACCAGTACCAGGGTGATGATCAAGGTGAAGATAACCTCCTCGATAGATGCGAACAAGAACTCAGTAACATCCATCAGGATGACATTCTTCAACCCAGGAGGATAACTCTTCTCCAGTTCATCAAGCGATTTCTTTACGTCGCTGGCAATCTGGGTAGCGTTGGAACCGGCAATCTGCTGAACCATACCTAGCACGGCAGGCTGACCATCATTGAGCAGGTTTACATTATACTGCAAACCACCCAACTCAACCTTGGCAATTTCGCCCAAACGGAGCGTCTGACCGGAAGTATTGCTCTTGATAAGGATGTTTTCATACTCCATTGGAGTCTTCAAACGACCCTTGTAGCGCAAGGTATATTCATACTGCATATCAGAGCTTTCACCAAAGCTACCAGGGGCAGCCTCGATATTCTGCTCTGCCAAAGCCTGAGAAACATCAGAAGGAACCAGTCCGAACTCCTTCATCTTCTCTGGCTTCAACCAGATACGCATAGAGTAGTTACGGGTAGAAGGGCTCTGCACATCACCCACACCACTGATACGTTTCAACTGAGGAATGACGTTGATCAGGGCGTAGTTGGTAACAAACTGGTCGTCGTAACGGCCATCGTCTGTAGTCAGAGCGAACATGATAACGTTAGAACTCTGACGCTTGGTTACAGTGACACCCACCTTGGTAACCTCGGCAGGCAGCAGAGACTGCGCCTGAGATACACGGTTCTGTACGTTGACCGCAGCCATATCTGGGTCGGAACCCTGCTTGAAGTAAACGGTGATCTGAGCAAAACCAGAGTTAGACGCAGAAGAGGTCATATAAGTCATGTTCTCCACACCGTTGATACTCTCCTCCAGCGGAGCAACGACAGAGTTCAACACCGTCTGGGCATCTGCACCCGTATAGGTAGCAGTTACCGTGATGGTAGGCGGCGCGATATTCGGATACTGCTCGATAGGCAGCGATACCAAGCCGATAATACCCAGCAAGACGAAGAAGATGGAAACCACCGTCGAAAGTACCGGGCGCTTTATAAAGTTTGTAAATGACATAATTTACTATTTTTCTTTATACCTTATTATATATTACTTCTTTCCGCCCATAGCAGTAGCGAAGGCATGAGCGTTATCCTGAGACTCAGCCAACTTGGCAGCCTCAGCAATCTTCTGATTGTAGCGCTCCAGAGTGATAGGCTTGATCTGCTGGCCATCGGTCAACTTGGTAATACCCTTCAAAACAATACGATCGCCTACATGAAGACCTGCAGTTACGATATAGTTCTTGCCATCATCCTGTGGATTGACCTTGATCTCAGAATACTTCACCTTGTTATCCTTGGTTACGATGTAAACGAAGATCTTATCCTGAACCTGAGAGCAAGCCTCCTGAGGGATAACGATAGCGCTGTTATGATCGTTAGGAACCACGATAGAACCTGCACCACCACTCTTCAGCAACTTCTCTGGGTTAGCGAAGTGAGCGATGAGAGAGATAGAACCGGAAGTAGCATCGATGACACCACTCATCTTGACAACCTTACCAGGATGATTATAGATAGAACCGTCTGCCAACTGCAACTTGACAGCTGGGAACGCTGCGATGGCTGCCTGAATGCTACCATTGGTCTTAGACATGCTCAAGATCTGAGACTCAGAGAGTGAGAAGAATACCTCCATAGTGCTGATATTGGAAACGGTAGTAAGAGCCTGACCAGAAGCACTTACCAGAGCACCTACCTTGAAAGGAAGACTACCTACTACACCAGCAGAAGGACTGGTAACGGTACACCAAGCCAACTGCTCGCGGGCTGAAGCCAATGCTGCCTCTGCCTGAGCTACCTGAGCCTTAGCTGTTGCATAGCTGTTAGCTGCTGTAGAGAGTTCAAATTCACCGATAATCTTGCTATCATACAATTTCTTATTGTTCTGATAGGTCAACTTGGCTGTATTAGCCTGTGCCTTAGCTGTATTTACAGCGGCAGCTGCAGAACGGACAGCAGCCTGATAGGTCTCGCTATCAATAGAGAACAAAGCCTGACCTGCTGATACAGTCTGTCCCTCGTGTACAAAAACCTTAGTGATAAAACCAGAAACCTTAGGACGTACCTCTACATCCTGGATACCCTTGATGGTAGCAGGATAGGTAGTCTGCAATGCGGCGCTGGAAGTACCGATAGTAGCCACAGCGAACTCATCATCGCTGAAGTCAGGCAGACCGCCCTTCTTACTTCCACCACATGATGTCAACGCAGCAAGAACACAAACTGCTGCAACAAACAAAACGCTTTTAATTTTCATACCTATTTTTATATTATAATTTATTATTTAATCTTTTATCTTCTCTTATTCAAAAGTTCTTTCCGTCCTCTAACGAAAACTTTTATGCGCCTTTAAGTTTTAAAAGCGCTGCAAAAGTACTAATAATAAATGAATAACGGCTCGCTAGGAGCCGTTATTTAACAAAAATTATTCTCTATTTTGAGTTTTCTGCATTTACCAATCCCATCTCCTGAGCCTTCTTCATCAGAAGTTCCATCAACGGTTCACGCTCATTAGCCACCTTATTATCCAATACAGCATCCTTGAGATACTGCTTCAGGATACCTACCTCGCGACAAGGGGTAAGATGGAACATCTCCATAATCTCATTACCATCGATGCATGGCTGGAGAAGTCGCTTATAATCACGTTCCTGCAGATCAACCAGTTTCTCGCGCACCATCTTGAAATTATCCAGGAAACGCTGCTTGCGCACCTGGTTCTTGCTGGTAATATCAGCCTCGCAGAGCGTCATCAGGTCGTTGATGTCATCGCCGGCATCATTCAGCAGGCGGCGAACGGCACTGTCGGTAACCTCCTCATCAGCAATCACAATCGGACGCATGTGGAGTTCTACCAGCTTCTGCACATACTTCATCTTCGCATCCATCGGAAGTTTCATACGGCGGAAGATACCCGGAATCATCTTTGCACCTATTATATTATGACTGTGGAATGTCCAGCCGATATTATTGTCCCAGCGCTTGCTCTTCGGTTTACCGATGTCGTGGAAGAGAGCAGCCCAGCGGAGCCAGAGGTTATCTGAATGCTTGCACACATTCTCGAGCACCTCCATCGTATGGTCGTAATTATTCTTATGTGCCCTGCCGTTACGGGTTTCCACCTTGTCCATCGCAACCAGTTCTGGCAGAATGAGATCGAGCAGACCTGTATCTTTCAGGTAATAGAAACCGCTGCTTGGGTGCTTGGAGAGCATAATCTTGTTCATCTCGTCGCAGATTCGCTCAGCACTGATAATCTTCAGGCGCTCGGCATTGCGGGAGAGCGCATCATAGGTCTCCTCCTCTATCTGGAAATTGAGTTGGGTAGCGAAACGCACGCAACGCATCATACGCAGCGGGTCATCAGAAAAAGTGATATCCGGGTCGAGCGGAGTGGCAATAATGCCATCTTCCATATCGTAGACACCATCAAAAGGATCTACGAGTTCTCCAAAACGGTCTTTGTTCAGGCAGATAGCCATCGCATTGATGGTGAAGTCGCGGCGGTTCTGGTCATCCTCCAGCGTTCCATCTTCCACAATAGGCTTTCTGGAATCGCGCTGATAGCTCTCCTTACGGGCGCCGACAAACTCCACTTCAGTATCCTGATATTTCACTTGTGCTGTTCCGAAATTACGGAACACAGAGAGATGCGCCTTTCTTCCGAGCATCTTCTTCAAGGCAGAAGCTACCTCTATACCGCTACCAACCACAACGACATCAATATCATTGGAAGGTCGCTCCAGGAAGAGGTCACGCACATATCCACCTACTACATAACACTCCACAGACAGCCCATCTGCTGCCTCTGAAATCTTATGAAATATATCCTTATCCAGTATCTGTGCCAGTTCGGCATTGGTCAAATTTCTCATACTCTTT